>Ga0190272_10000038_pt1 | contig 109963 bp, 100 predicted proteins | sample Popmic504T_FD_133746 | JGI IMG/M metagenome (GOLD analysis project Ga0190272, IMG submission 133746) | Populus adjacent soil microbial communities from riparian zone of Shoshone River, Wyoming, USA - 504 T | ecosystem: Environmental > Terrestrial > Soil > Riparian zone | place: USA: Wyoming... | reverse complement strand
CCTCTCCCCACCGCAGTGGGGAGAGGGTTAGGGTGAGGGGCTCCCTTTTGCCGAGCGCCACAACCCCTCACCCTAGCCCTCTCCCCGCTCGTCGCGGGGAGAGGGGACTGACTTGTCCCGAGATGTACCCGTTGACCAAACGGGCGTTGACATCTTTCCGACCGCGGCCAATGCTTCGCGTCCGATGTCCAACGGTCTCTCGGCGTATGCCGAGATCGCGATCCCCCTCGCGGTCCACGGCACCTTCACCTATGCAATCCCTCCCGAGTTGCACGACTCCGTGCGCCTCGGCTCGCGCGTGGAAGTGCCGATCGGTCCGAAGCTGACCACCGGTTTCGTGGTCGGGTTCCTCGATGAGACGAAGGTCGACGCGGCGAAGATGAAACCGATCCGGGCCGTGCTCGACGACGAGGAGCCGGCCCTCATCCCCGAGATCATCGAGCTCTGTCGCTGGGCGGCCGAGTACTACATCGCCCCCCTCGGCGAGATGCTGCGCGTGGCGCTGCCGGCGAACATGGCCTCGCGCGGGAAACGGGAGGCGGTGCTCACCGCCGACGACGCCATGATCGAGCAGGCCCGGGCCCAGAAGCAAATCCTCGGCGCCGACCTGCCGCTCCTCGACGAGCTGCGCCGGCGCCCGCTGCCGGTGTCCACCATCTTCGAGGAGATGAAGGTCAGCCGCACCACCATCGCCCGGCTGCGCGACGCCGGCATCATCGCCCTGCACGAGCGCTTCAAGGACTCGAAGGGCGTTCGCTACGACCGCTTCGTCCTGCTGGAGAGCGATCCCGGAGGCCTGACCCCGAAGCAGCAGGCCGCCGTGGAGCTGCTGCAGACGCGCGGCGGCGAGCTCTCCGTCCGCGCACTGGAGCACGGCGGCGTCAGCGCGGCCGTGCTCTCCGCGCTGACGAAGAAGGGCGTCGTGCGCATCGAGCGGCGCGCGCGGCGCCACACGCTGGACGCGTTTCTGGCGGGACTGGAAGGGGCGACAGCAGGGGAGATTCAGTACTCGGCGGAACAGCGGGCCGCCGTGGCCGCGGTCCGCGAGACGCTGGGGACGTTCTCGCCGTTCCTGCTCGAAGGGGTCACGGGCAGCGGGAAGACCGAGGTTTACATCGAGTTGATGCGGGCGGTGGTGAAGCGGGGGGAGCAGGCCTTGCTGCTCGTCCCGGAGATCTCGCTGACGCCGGTGTTCGCGTCCCGGCTGAAGGAACGCTTCGGCGAGCGGATCGCCATCCTGCACAGCAGCCTCTCGGCCAGCGAGCGCTTCGACCAGTGGTGGCGCGCGCGGCGCGGCGAAGTGGACGTGGCCATCGGACCGCGCTCGGCGCTCTTCACCCCCTTCCAGCGCCTCGGACTGATCGTCGTCGACGAAGAAGGGGACGGCGCGTACAAGCAGGAAGAGACGCCGCGCTACAACGCCCGCGACCTGGCCGTCGTGCGCGCGCAGTTCAAAGGCATCCCGGTGGTCCTCGGCTCGGCCACGCCGTCGCTCGAGTCGCGCGAGAACGCGGCCCGCGGCAAGTACACGCTGCTGCGCATGGCTTCGCGCGTCGAGGAGCGCCCGCTGCCCGACGTCGAGATCGTCGACCTCCGCAAGGAGCGCGCGGAGAAAGAGGACAAGGGCTTCGTCATCTTCAGCACCGACCTGAAGAAGATCCTGCGCGAGACCTTCGACGCCGGCGAGCAGACCATCATCCTGATCAACCGCCGCGGCTATGCGCCGTACCTGCTCTGCCGAGAGTGCGGCCACGAGTTCCGCTGCAAGGACTGCTCGGTCACGCTGACCGTGCATCGCCGCGAGGGCCTCCTGATCTGCCACTACTGCGGCCTGCGCCTGCGCATGCCGTCGAAGTGTCCGCTCTGCAACGGCGAGGTGCTGCAGCCGATCGGCTTCGGCACGGAGAAGGTGGAGGAGCGCTTCCGCCGCGATTTCCCCGACGTGCCGGTGGAGGTTCTCGACCGCGACTCGACGCGCCGCAAGGGCTCGCTTGTGCAGATCCTCGACCGCTTCCGCCGCGGCGACACGCGCGCGCTCGTCGGGACGCAGATGCTCAGCAAGGGTCACCACTTCCCGAACGTGACGCTGACGGCCGTCCTCAACGCCGACTCGATCCTCGGCTATCCCGACTTCCGCTCCGCGGAGAAAACGTTCTACCTGCTGACGCAGGTGGCCGGCCGCTCAGGGCGCGGGGAACTGCGCGGGAAGGTAGTCATCCAGACGGCGTTCCCGACGCACTACGCCATCCAGCACGCCCTGCATCACGACTACGAGTCGTTCTTCGAGGCGGAGATCCAGTTCCGCCGCACGTTCCACTACCCCCCCATCACCTCCATGATCGCGCTGCTCTTCCGCGGAGAGAACCTCGCCGACGTCGACCGCGCCGCCACGGAATGCGGCCGCATGCTGGAGGAAGCCGTGCAGCCGCTGGCCGGCACACGCATCCAGGGCCCCGCCCCCGCACCGCTGGCGCGGATCAAGGGGGTCTGGCGCTTCCAGATCCTCCTGCGCTCGCCGATGCGCACGGGGCTCCGGCGGGCGGTGGAGGCGGTGCTCCTCCCGCGCAAGTGGAAGGGGGTGGAGGTGGCGATCGACGTGGATCCGATCAATATCCTGTAGCGCGAGAAACGATCGGAGCGCCGGCTTCCAGCCGGCCGGTCCGCTGGCTTCCAGCCGGCGGGTGGCGGCGCGAGATCCGGCCGGCTGGAAGCCGGCGGACCGGCCGCCTGGAAGGCAGCGCTCCGTTAGGCGCTTCGCGTTCTTCGCTTTCGCTGTTACGTCCCCGTGACAGCCGTCGCGAATCGCCTCTGCGCGTTTACCATCCCGGCATGCTCGCGGAACTGGTGTTCCTCTCGCGTTTCCTCGGAGTCACGTTCGGTCCCCAGCTGGTGATGCTGAAAGCCGACGCCGACGTACAGCGCATCGAGGTGCGGCGCGACGGCGAGCGCATCGCCTCCCTCATCAAGCCGCCCTGGCAGACGCAGGTCGACTTCGGACGCGACCTCGGCCCCTACGAAGTGACCGCCATCGGCTACGGCGCCAACGGTACTGAAGTCGCGCGCGACTCACAGCTCGTCAACCTGGCCCGTCCCGCGGCGGAGGCGCTGATCCTCCTCGATCGCAAAGGCAGCGCGCTCAGCGCACGGCTGGTCTGGCTGCACATCAGCGGCGCCGCGCCGACGTCCTCCGTCGTGAAATTCGACGGCAAGGTGGTCAGCCGCAAGCACACCTCCGCGCCGATTCCTCTCGGCAACGTCACCGACGACGACGTGCACGTCGTCTCCGCCGAGCTGGCTTTTCCCGGCGGCACGCAGGTCCGCAAGGAGATCGTGTTCGGCGGTCCGCACTCCGAGCAGATGCCGGCCGAGCTGACGGCCGTCGCGGTGCGCAAGCGCGGCGACGCGCCGACGCGCTGCATCCGCGCGGGCGGGAGGGAACTGGAGCCGGTCGCGGTCGAGAGTCCGCTGCCGCAGGTGGCCGTGGTCGTCAACGGCGGCGTGCCGTCGTGGGTCACCCAGCCGCGTCGCGGGCAGGGCGTGCCGGCGCAGTTCAGCGTCGTCTTTCCGGTGCTCACCACGGGCGACGGGGTGGTGACGTTTCCCACCCAGTACATCAGCCGCGGCCTCGGCCTGCGCGACGCGCTGCGCGAGCGGCGCGTGGTCGGGAAGAAGGAGTACGCGCACGCCATCGCCGCCGCGGCCATGCGCGCACTGCGCGAAGAGCAGCGCCGCGCCATCCTCTACGTCCTCGGCAAGAGCGACGGGGCCGACCAGAGCGCGATCGACCCGGCCTCCGTCCGCCGCTATCTGGAGCGCGTCGGCGTGCCGCTGTACGTCTGGTCGTTCACCGGACCGCGTCCCGAGCTCGCCGGCACGTGGGGCGAGGTGCAGGATGTCTCCACGCCCGGGCTCCTCGGCGAAGCGTCCGCGCGCCTCCGCGCCGATCTCGACTCGCAGCGCGTGGCCTGGCTGCCGGCGATGCCGCTCGACGCGTACCGCGCCACGGCCAGCGAGGACTGCGCGTACATGCCGCTGGCGAAGTAGAACGTTTACGTCCGGGAGCGCCGCAGCTCGCGCCCGACGCGCTTCAGCTTCGGCACCGCGAAGTAGCGGAGGTTGGCCAGGCTGGCCGCGGCGCCGCGCTTCGGCCGCGCGACGATGACCGTGTAGAACGACTCCTGACCCGCGCTCAGCAACTCCTGCTCCGCGGTGATCAGCGAGTCGGCGATGGCGTCGGTCATGTCGATGAACGGGAAGATCGGCGCGAGCAGGTTGCCGCCGTAATCGTGGCGCTCGAGGATGTCGAAGCCGATGCGCAGCTCGGGCAGGATCTCGTTCGAGCGGATCGCCTCCGACGGATCTTCGACCTGGATCGGCAGCGGGAGCACGGAGACCAGGCGATGCTCCTCGGGGATGACCTCGAACAGCGCGCGATGCGCGGCGAACGACGCCGCGTTCCACTGCTCGCGCGACGGACCGACGTACTCGTCCACGTAGAACAGCGCGTCCGGCTTCATCGCCAGCAGCACGGCCCGGAACAGCTTCTCCAGCTTGGCCACGTGATGCAGCGACTGATGCGCGAACACGATGTCGTATGCGCCGCGAGGCAGCACCGGCTCGTTGAAGTCGCCGACGGAGTAATGGATCGCCTCCGCGTACCCCGCCTTCGCCGCCTCCTCCTGCGCCACACGGATAGACCCGGCCGAGCCGTCGAACGCGTCGATCTCCTCGCAGATCCCGCGGCGAATGAGATCGCGCTCCAGCGCCCCCGCACCGCAGCCGATGCTCAGACCGCGGCGGAACGTCCGTCCGCCGAGGAACGACACGAACCAGTCCATCGGCCAGTGCAGGGCAGAGCCGGAGATCGAGCTGTTGATGTAATGGCGGACGCGCGGATGCGTCATCCACCCCTGATAGGCCTGCTCGACGACCTCACGGTCCCAGAAACCGGTCGACCTGGTATCCATCCGTTTCAGTTTATCCCGCGCGTAGACGGGGAACCCCGGTTCCACCGGTGACGCGTGCTTCCCATCATCCGACGGATGGGCTACGGTTTCGGGTGTGAGTCCGCGCGTGTACCTCGAAACGAGCGTCGTCAGTTACCTCGTCGGCCGGCTCAGCCGCGACGTGATCGTGCTTGGGAACCAGGAGCTCACACGCGAGTGGTGGGCTTCACGCCGAGGCGTGTACAGCCTCTTCATCTCTGAAGTGGTGGTCGGCGAGGCGAGCATCGGCGACGCGGAGTTGGCCGCTCAACGGATCGCGCTCGCGAAGGATCTTCCACTGCTCGCCGTCACGGAAGAAGCCGAGCGCCTGGCGCCGTTGCTACTCAGGGCGGCGGGCCTGGCACCGAACGCCGAGACGGACGCGCTGCATATGGCAGTTGCCGCGGTCCACGGCATGGACTATTTGCTTTCGTGGAATTGTAAACATATCGCCAACGCGACCATCCGCCGTGCGATCGAAAAGCAGTGCCGGCTATCAGGATATGAGCCACCGGTGATTTGCACGCCACAAGAACTGACGGAGCGGTAAATTCAATGTGGGAAGATCCAATCGTCCAGGAAACACGCGCTGCCCGCGAGCAACTGTCTGCCCGCTTCAATCATGATCTGGCGGCGCTGTGCAGGTATCTGCGCGAAAAAGAGCGGGAGCACCCCGAGCGCGTCGTGACGCTCGAACCTCGCCGGCCAGAGCTGGTGGAATCCCCGAAAAAGTAATTCGCTCGGTCTGCGGAGTGCCCGTACTCGCCGCCTGAGCGAGTGGGCCAATCAGGCCATCGGCTCCCGCCGCAGCGGCTCGATGAGGTTGACCAGGCCCTCGTACAGCCGTTCGTCGATGTCGGGCTCGATCTCTCGGATGAGCGGCACGAGCTTCTGCACATGCTGGATCACCGTCAGCAGGGCACCCCAGAGCGGTTCGGCGTTGGAGCGCTCGAAGGTCTGCATGGGGAAGCGGCGGCCGAAGGTGTCGCTTTCGGTCGACTGCAGGTTCTGGAGGGCGTGGTCGAGCGACCAGCGGACGCGGTGGGTGAGGTCGTTCGGCGGATGGTGTCCGCCGCGGCCGCGATGGGCGACGGCGGCGACGCGGTCGAGCGCGCGGCAGACGGCGCGCAGCTCGGCTTCGATCGGGGCGTGACGCGGGTCGCTCGGGTGCACGTCCGACCAGGGGACGAGCAGTTTGTCGAGGCGGCGGCGGATGTCGTGATCGAGCTTCTCGATGACCCACGGCAGGGTGGGGACGTGGCGCATGCGCTCGTTGTTCGGCCACTGCTCGAGCATGCTGCCGTGCGGTGCGGGATCGTGACTGGGTGTCGTGGGTTCTTCAGTTGCCAGCATGGAGTGTTGTTTGTTAGGGTCACCGCCACATGAGCGCCGACCCCAGCCAATTCGACGAGCCGATCATCAGGATCCGCCGTCGAATCGAAGAGCTCTCCTCTTTGGAATCCTCCGGGGAAGCGGTGCCCGCGAGGGAAACCGAGATCGCCGAGCTCCGCGAGAAGCTTACCAAAGTCTCGAACGAAATCTATTCGAACCTCTCCCCGTGGCAGAAGACGCTCGTGGCGCGGCATCCGCAGCGTCCCTACACGCTCGACTTCATCGCCGCGCTGATCGAGGACTGGTCGGAGATCCACGGCGACCGCAATTACGGCGACGACGCTGCCATCGTGGCCGGCTTCGGACGCTTCCGCGGCCAGGCCTGCTGCGTGATCGGCCACCAGAAGGGGCGCAACACGAAGGAAAAGGTGCTGCGCAACTTCGGACAGCCTCGCCCCGAGGGATTCCGGAAGGCGCTGCGGGTGATGAAGCTGGCCGAGAAGTTCAAGCTGCCCATCCTCACCTTCATCGACACGCAGGGGGCGTATCCCGGCGTCGGCGCGGAGGAGCGCGGGCAGGCCGAGGCCATCGCCATGAACCTGCGCGAGATGGCGGCGCTGAAAGTGCCGGTGATCATCAGCGTGATCGGCGAAGGCGGCAGCGGCGGCGCCCTGGCTCTCGGCGTCGGCGATCGTGTGCTGATGCTGGAGCATGCGGTGTACTCCGTGATCTCGCCGGAAGGCTGCGCCGCCATCCTCTGGAAGAACTCCGCGGCCGCACCGGATGCCGCGGCGGCGATGAAGATCACCGCCCAGGACCTCAAGCGCCTCGGCGTCATCGACGAGATCGTCCCCGAGCCGGTCGGCGGCGCGCACGCCGACAGCGCGGCGGCGGCGGAGCTGCTCGCACCGTACCTCGAGCGTGCCGTGCGCGAGCTGATGAAGCTCAAGCCGCCGCAGTTGCTGGAGGAGCGGTATCGGAAGTTCCGGAAGATGGGCGTGTTCGAGAAGTAGGTTCACAGGCTCATAGCCTCACAGGCTCACAGGAAGACCCTTCAGGCGCGCCTTCTATGAGCCTATGCGCCTGTGAGACTATGAACCCCCGGTGATCCACGACTCCTGGACCCTCCTCGCCCCGCCACCCGACAACCCGCGTCTCCCCATCGCGAACGAGAAACTGCGTGCGTTGCTGGTGCGCCGCGGCGTCGAGGACGAGGAGTCGTACCGCCGCTTCGTCGCTCCGGTCATCGGCGACCTGCACGATCCTTCGGTCATCCACGGGATGGATCATGCCTGCGAGCGCATCGCCCGTGCGGTGCGCGACGGGGAGGCCATCGTCATCTACGGCGACTACGACGTCGACGGCGTCACGTCCATCGTCATGCTGCAGTCCGTCCTGCGCTCCCTCGGCGCGGACGCGGGGTTCGTCGTCCCGCACCGTCTCGTCGACGGCTACGGCCTCAAGATGGAAGTGCTGGACCGCGTGCTCGTCGAGCGCAACGTGAAGCTGGTCATCACCGTCGACTGCGGCATCACCAGCGTCGAGCCGGTGCAGCGCGCCATCGACCGCGGCATCGACGTCATCATCACCGACCACCACCTCCCGCCCGGCACGCTCCCGTCCGCCGCGGCGGTGCTGAACCCGAAGCAGCCCGGCTGCACGTATCCGTTCAAAGACCTGGCGGGCGTCGGCGTGGCGTTCAAGCTCTGCTGCGAGCTGATCCGCCGCAGCGGTCGCAAGGTCTCCATCGACTCGCTGCTGAAGATCGCCGCCATCGGCACGGTCGCCGACGTGGCGCCGCTGGTCGGTGAGAACCGCACCATCACGTCGCTCGGGCTGGCCGGACTGGCCAACGTGAAGAACCTCGGGCTGCGCGCGCTCTTGCGCCGCCTCGGGCTGGAAGGGCGCGGGCTGCGCGCCACGGACGTCGGCTTCAAGATCGGACCGCGGATCAACGCCGCGGGACGGCTGGCGTCGGCGAACACGGCCATCGACCTCTTTGCGGCCGTCGATGAAGACGCGGCGTGGGCAATCTGCGGCGAGCTCGATCGCCTCAACGCCGAGCGGCAGCAGATCGAGTTGCAGGTGCGGGCGCAGGCCGAGGCGCAAATCCGAGGGGGCGAGCGCGTGCTGATCCTGGCGGGGGAGGAATGGCATCGCGGCGTCCTCGGCCTGACCGCCGGCCGCCTCGCGCAGCGCTACCACTGCCCCACGCTGGTCATGACCATCGAAGGGGAGACCTGCGTCGGCTCCGGCCGCAGCATCAACACCATCGATCTGCACAGCGCGCTCGACGCCGTGTCGGACCTCTTCACCCATTTCGGCGGACACGAGTTCGCCTGCGGCTTCTCCTTCGAAGCGCGCAACCTGCCAGCCTTGCGGACACGTCTGCACGACTACTTCGCGGCGCTCGACGAATCGCTCTATCGCCGCGACGCGAGCGTCGACGCGACGGTGACGCTGGCCGAGCTCGACGACGAGTTCCTCAAAGCGCACGAGCTGCTCCAGCCCTTCGGCGCCGGCAACGCCCAGCCGCTGTTCCTCGTCTCCGCCGTGACCGTCACCGGCACGCGCACGTTCGCCGAGGACTGCTGCGAGCTCTCGCTGCAGGACGCGACCGGCAACGCCACCGCCATCCTCTGGCCCAGCGTCAAGCACCTCGGCGCGGACGTCGTCCGGGGAACGGTGGACCTGCTGGTGAAGGTGGTGACGGACCGGTATCGGGGGATGCGGCTGGAGGTGGTGGATGCGCGAGCCGCACAGGCTCATAGCCTCATAGCCTCATAGGCGTTCGGGTCCGCTCTCCTGTGAGCCCGTGAGCCTATGCACCTCTGAGACTGCTGTCACCGCATCTGCGTGGCCGGCTTCACATACCCGCGGTGGCAGGTCGTGCAGTTCACGCTGGCGTCGCCGGAGCTGTCGATCTCGGTCAGCGTGCCGAGGGTCTCGTTGATGCCGCGCATCATGACGATCATCTCGCGGCCGGCGCGCTTGGGGCGTTTCTCGTCCGCTTCCCAGCGGTCCTCGACGTGGCAGTGATCGCAGGTCACGCCGAGGGACTGGGAGTAGCCGACATCCATGATGCGGAGGAAGCGGTCGGCGGGGATGTCCTTGAGGAGCTGCACGTTGCGGAACACCTCGCCGGCCGGCTTTTTGGCCTTGTCGCCGAGGGCCTTGATCATCTCGGCGACGACCGGGTTCTCCTTCGGGGCCTGGGTGCTGGCACTGGTGGCGAAGAGCATCAGCAGGGAAAGGGCGGCCGCGGTGGTACGCATGGCGCAATCCTACCGAAAACCCGCCCAACGACGGAACGAAACGGGTATCGAAGGTGTTACGTCGCAACGACATGCAGCGCATCATCCGAGTCCTCCGCGTGGCGCTGCCGATCGCGTTCGTCGCGTTCATCGCCCTCATCGTCGTCAACTGGAACACCTCCGCCGGCCGCCGCAACGCGAAACCGAACGATCCCGTGACGTCGACCCAGAGGCCGGAGGACAAGCCGCTGGCCGCCTCGACGGCCTTCGAAGACGTGCAGACGATCGGCGGGCGGGTCGTGTCGCGCATCAGCGCGGCGCGCGTGGTGGCGTTCGAGTCGGGGTGGTCCACGCTGGAAGGCGTGAAGCTGACCATCTATCGCGAGAACGGCCTCACGTACGAGCTGTCGTGCCCCTCCGCGCAGTTCAACACACAGACCAAAGAGGCAGAGGCCAAGGGCGGCGTGCGCGTCAACTCGAGCGACGGCGTCGAGATCGTCACGGCCGAGATCCACTACGACGGGGCGCGGCTCACGAACCAGATCCCGGTGCAGTTCCGCGTCGACCGCTGGCAGGGGAAGGCCGGCGCGCTCGACCTCGACGTGCAGGGCGAGACGCTGCGCCTCTCCAAGGAAGTCGAGGCCCACATGGTGATCGTCCAGCCGGGCGAGGTGCCGATGTCGGTGCGCGGGGCGGAGAGCATCTTCCGCCGCGGCGAGAACACGATCGAGTGGAAGGAGCGCGTGCAGATGGACCGCGGTCCGGAGCGCGTGAATTCCGACTGGATGCTGGGCCGCTTCACGCAGGACCGCCGCACGCTGATCGGCGTGGAGGGCAACGGCAACGTCACGATCGTCATGGCCGCCAACGCCGCCCCCGGCGAGGACCTCGGCGGCCGCAAGACCATCACCTGCGACCACTATCACACCGACCTCGGCCCCGATGGGCAGATCACCGGCATCGTGGCCGAGGCGAGGGGCGACGCGCCCGTGCATGCGGTGCTCGACGGGCCGCCGGCGCGCGACATCATGGCGCGCGTGGTCCGCATCGGCCTGGCCAATCGCGCCGTGAGCGACATCAAAGCCACGACGCAGGTGGTGATGAAGGAGCTCGGCGCCGAACCGCGCGAGATCAAGTCGGACATCGTCACGGTCTGGTTCGACTCGAATACGCGCCGCGCACGCGCCGCGCTGCTGGAGGGGGCGTTCCGCTACACCGACCCGAAGAACACGGCCTCGGCGTTCAGGGCGAATTACGACATCGCCGGCGACCGCATCGTGCTGACGACGGATACGGGCTGGCAGGCCACGGTCGTCACCGACGGGCAGACGCTGAAGGCAAGGCAGATCGAGTTCTCGCCGCGCGCGCAGACCGCGCGTGCCACGGGCTCGGTGATCGCGGAGCTGGTGTCGAAAGGCGGCGGGGCCACGCCGAACGCCACGTCGCTCTTCCCTTCAGGCAACAAGCCGGTGTTCGTCAACGCGGATGAGCTGATCATGCGCCAGGCCACGAAGGTCGCGCACTTTACTGGCCGCGTGAAGGCTTGGCAGGACAACAACACCCTCCTCGCCAGCGAGCTGCAGATGCAGGGCAACGGCGACTCCGTCACCGCCCGCGGCGGCGTGCGCACGATGCTCTACAACACCGGCGCGGACGGCCGGAAAACGCCCGTGCAGTCGACCAGCGAACAGCTCGTCGCGCGCAAGGCCGACCGCCGCATGGACCTGATCGGCAAGGTGAACATCGTCGACGAGAGCCGCAACCTGACCTCGGAGAAGGCGTCGTTCTTCTTCGACGCCAACAACAAGGTGCAGCGCATCGAGGCGGAGGAGAAGGTCACAGTGGTCGAGTCCGTCAGCAAGCGCAAAGGCACGGGCGACAAGGCCATCTACCACGTCGACCGCAAGATGGTTTACGTCTACGGCAAGCCCGCCACGATGTCCGACCCGAAGGGCTCCCTGACCGGCCAGCAGATCAGCTTCGACCTCACCCGCAACCGCGTCCAGGTCGTCGGCTCCGAGGAACCGACGAAGGGGACGTACAAGCACGAGGGGTAGGGGACTTACTGCGGCTCGTCTCCCAGAAGTCCCGGCAGGTCACGCGACTTGTGCACGAACGCGAGCATCACCACTTTCCTCGCGCGCACGCGGTAGATGAGCCGGTAGCTGTCCACGCTCAGCTCGCGGACGGACGGGTCGTCGAACTCGCCGACCCGCCGGCCGCGCTCCGGGAGCTCGTCCAGCGAGGCCGCAGCGCGTTCTGCGCGAATGGCAAGGGCCGCGGCATAGCTGGGAGAATCGCGGGCAATGTACTCGATCGTGTCGATGAGGCTCGCGATCGCGGACTCAGCCCACTCTATTTCGTAAGCCACTTCGCAAGCCGCCGCTGCACTTCCGCGTGACTGATCACGCGACCCGCCTCGCTGTCATCGAGTCCCTGCTGAATCTTCTGCCGGACATAGATGTGGTACTGGATGTCCTCGAGTGACGCGTCTTCGGGGAGCCGCTGAAGAATCTGCTGGACCTGTTCCTTCGCGGTTTCCATGTGATGCATTGTAACAACGCGTATGCCGGAGGCGCGCACCGCACCTCCGGCATGGTGCAAGCTACGCGACCGCCTTCTCCGCGCTCACCAGATCGTCCCGCAGCACGCGGAACGCGCGGGCGTCGGCTTCCGCCGTCTCCGGGTCGAGAAAATACGCGACGTCGTTGCGGACGCTTTCGCCGTCCGGGTCTTCGCCGTTCCACTCGAGTACGGCCCAGCGGACGATCGGGTTGAAGATGTTGTGGTCCCAGGCGAAGGCCGCGTGGCGGTTGCTGTAGGCCTCCGAGGTACCGAGAGTCTCACTGCCGTTCTCCGCCTGGCGCGTCTTGAAGGCGGCGAATGCCTTCGCATCGCGCTCCGCGGACTCGCGATCGACGAAATAGGCGACGTCGCGGCGCGGCGGCAGCGCCTGCGGGCCCCCGAACTTCTGACCCACGCTCTGGCACTTCACCACCAGCCACTGAATGACCGGTCGCCCGATCTTGTGATCCCACTCCAATGCGACATACGGCATGGTTGATCCCCCTTGTGTCGTGATTCCGGCCTGCCGCCGAATTCAGCAGCGCACAAGTCCCATGGCTTATGGATTATTTCCGGATGTGATGGGTTGATGTACATCCTGCTCGATTTCGTTTATCCTGATAACAGTCCGAGGGTCCAAACAAATGAGTTCATCTCCTGGCTGTCAGGACGAGCGCCGCTCGCGCCTGCTCGATGCGATGCCGGCCATTGCCTGGTCAGCGTCCGCACACACGTTCCGCTTCACCTATATCAACCCCGCGGCGGAGACGCTCCTGGGCTATCCGGCCGAGCGCTGGCTCGACGAGCCGCACTTCTGGACCGAGCACCTCCATCCCGAGGACCGGTACGTGGCCATGATCTGCCACAACGAGACGCTGGCGTGCCGCGACCACGAGCTGGTCTACCGCATGATCGCCGCCGACGGCCGCGTCGTGTGGCTGCGCGACTACGTCAACGTGCACATGGTCGACGGCGAGCCGGTCGAGCTGTTCGGCGTCATGGTCGACATCACCCGCGAGCGAGAGGCCGAGGCGGCCTCGCTCGAGAACCGCGAGAACTTCCGGCGGATGGTCGAGCTGTCCCCCGACTGCATGGGCGTCCACGTCGACGGCGAGTACATCTACGTCAATCAGGCCTTCGTCCAGCTCCTCGGCGCAAAGAGCGAAGCCGAGATCGTCGGCCGCTCCCTCTTTTCGTTTCTCGATCCCGCGTACTGGGACGCCGCGTACGACCGGCTCCAGCTTCTCAACGCCGGACAGAGCGTGCCGTACGTGCGCCAGCAGTACATACGCATCGACGGCTCGCCGCTGCACGTCGAAGTGGCGGCGCTGCCGCTCCGCTACGGAAGCCGCGACGCCGTGCAGGTCATCGCACGCGACATCAGCGACCGCGTCCGCGCGCAGCAGGCGCTCGAGGCGTCGGAACAGCGGTACCGCGAGCTGGTGGAAGACGTCACCGACATCCTCTTCACCGTCGACCTCGACGGGCGTTTCGTCTCGCTGAGCCGCAGCTTCGAGCGGAGCACCGGCTACCGCGTGGAGGAGTGGATCGGCCGCCCGTTCACGGAGCTCTTCATGAAGCACTCGAACGCCGCGGCGCTGGAGCACTTCGAGCTGACGCTGTCCGGCGAAAACCGCCTGATCCGCGAATACGAGCTGCCGGCGAAATCGGGCCTGGTCGTGACGGTCGAGGTGTCCGCGCAGCCGCGCTACGTGGATGGCGTGCTGGCCGGCACGATCGGCGTGGCCCGCGACGTGACGGAGCACCGCACCATCGCCCGCAAGCTCGAGGAAGCGAAGCGCATGAGCAGCCTCGGGCAGGTCGCGGCGTCGCTGGCGCACGAGTTCAACAACGTGCTGATGGGCATCCAGCCGTTCGTCGAGACCATCGCGCGCGAAACGCCCGCCACGCGCACGGTCGGCGACGCGCTCGATCACATCACGCGCGCCGTCGGCCGCGGCAAGCGCGCGTCGCAGGAGATCCTCCGCTTCGCGAATCCGAAGGAGCCGCAGCTCTCCGTCATCGACGCCCGCGCCTGGCTGCCGACGCTTCTGGGACAACTCGTGGCCGCCCTGCCGTCGACGATTGCGCTCAGCAGCTCGATGGAGCTGGGCGTGCGCTTCCTGCGCGGCGACCGCGAGCATCTCGAGCAGGTCATCACGAATCTCGTGTTCAACGCGCGCGACGCCATCAGCGGCAGCGGGACGATTCACATCGGCGTGTCGCGCGGCGCCGGCGCCGATGCTGAGCTCGTCCGCATCTCGGTGTCGGACGACGGTCCCGGTATCGCCCCCGCGGTGCTCGGCCGCATCTTCGAGCCGCTCTTCACGACGAAGCGGAACGGGACGGGACTCGGTCTGGCCATCGCCCGCCGTCTCATGGAAGGGCAGGGAGGCACGCTCACCGCCGAGAATCGCCCAACCGGCGGCTCCGCGTTCCACCTGCACGTGCTGGCGTCGGAAGCGCCGGCGCCGGCGGTCGAGACGACGGCGTGCGCGACGCCCGGCGTCCAGCGCATCCTGCTCGTGGAGGACGATTTCTCCGTCGGAACCGGACTGGAGACACTGCTCAATCTGGAAGGATTCGAGACGACCTGGGTCCGCGCCGCCGGCGAGGCCTGCGAGGCCGCACGCCGCATGCGTCCGCAGGTGGCCATCATCGACGTGAATCTCCCCGACGGCAACGGCGTCGATCTGATCCCGCTGCTCCGCGCGGAGCACGAGGATCTGCCGATCGTCCTGTCGACGGGACACGTGGAGCTGAACATGGGCAGCGCCAAGAAACGGATCCTCTCGCTGATGAAGCCCTACGAGCTCGACGACCTGCTGACGGCGATCGGAAGCGTCACGGCGGCCTGACCGCCGGCCAGCCAGCCGCGGGTGAGCAGCAGCGCGACGTTCCATGCGACCCAGCCGAGGATGGCCGGGGTGAGGTGGAGAACCGCGCCGTAGCCGACGACGAAGTGCACGATCGTCGCGGCGGCGAAGGCGATGTTGCCGCCCCAGGCCAGCGCGGTCCAGAGCCAGCGTGCGCCGGCGCGGAATCCCCACTGCGCGGCCAGCCACACGGTCACGCCGTTGGCGATCAGCATGCCGCCGAGACTGGCGCGATCGTGCGCCACGAGCGGGATGAGGTGCTCGAAGGAGTGGCGCAGGTGGCCGGCCGTCGTGCGCATGAACTGCAGGTCCGTCTCGACGAACACTGTGGTCATGCCGATGAGCGAGATCATCGCCCCCGCGCCGGTGAGCGCAACGCCGATGACGATGAACATCAGTTGTCCCCACTGCCCGCGACGCCACTCCGGCGATTCGCGCCACTCGGCGATGGGCGGCTGTCGCGGCGACAACGGCATGACCATGCAGAGAAGCGTGAATTGCGTGAGGATGGCCGTGACGAAGGCGTGGAACGGGTCAAAATAGCCGAAGCCTAGAAAGAAGAAGAAGCTGAAGAAGCCGACGATGGCGGAGACGAGCACCGTCACGTGCGCCCAATGCTCGCCGCGGCGGATGCCGAACCACGCCAGCGCGGCGTAGAAGATGCCGACGCTCATCATCGTGCCGGCCAGCGAGACGCGGTCGTGAGCCATGAACGGGAGCAGGCGCGGATTGATCGCGTCGATCATGGCCCGCGTCAGTCCGGCCATGCGCTCATCGTAGGGGAGGACGATGCGCGTCGAGGCGATGGCGAACGCGAGCAGCCCGCCCGCGAACATCGATACGCCCAGGAGCAGCGCCCAGAACCAGGCGCTGCGCGCGGCGTCGAGGCTGAGCGGCTCCGGCGGTGACGGTGCAGGCATCGTGGAGAGCATCGCTTCGTTGCAGCGCTTGACCAGACCGGGTCCGGAGCAGACCAGCCCCGCGTCGACGGCGGCGACGTTGGCACCGGCGTCGAGCAGGCGACGGGCGTCCGCGGGCTCGGTGATGCCGCCCGCGACGATGAGCGCGTCCGGATTCTCCGCGCGGATCGCCCGCACGCGCTCTTCGACGTTCTCTCCGCGCAACCAGAGGACTGCACCTTCGACCTTCGCGTCGGTGACGAAAAACGCGGCGTGCTCGCGAAGGCGCTCCACGATCTCGCGCACCGCACTCTCCTCGGTCTCCGCAATGTGCACGCACACCGGCACGGCCGGTTTCGCACGGGCAAGGTTCGCCGCAACTTCATCGACGCCGACGATCACGCCGCCGGATCGATCATCGATGACGCGCGACCGCAGATCGACGTGCCATGCCGGCGTTACGCCATTTCCGCGCAACGCCACCGGCCCGACCTCAATCAACCCGACGCCGAACCGCTCCAGCGCACCGACGGCTTCTCCCGCCGGATCGATCATTCCGCCGAGCGCGACCGGGCCCGCGAGCGCCGTCGCGCCGAAGGGCGTGCGCAGCTGCGGATCCGCGCGCATGTGCCCGAGGAAATCGATGGCCTGCCGCCCCAGGGGCAGCCGCGAAACCGTCCGCAGCGTCGCCACCGCCAGTCGCCGCGCACGCTCCGCACCCATCGCCAGCAGGACCGGGCGCAGAACGGTCCGGTAGCTCCAGTCCGGCATGAGGGCATGGTACGTGAGAATCGGCGGCGCCGGCACGTCGTCGGATTCCGGACCCTATGTGCGTGCCCGGCCCGAGCGCGAAGTTCGCAACTTCGCATGGGAAGTCTGCCGCTTCGCGCGTGAAGTCTGTCGCTTCGCGTCTGAAGTCCACGAGTTCAAGCGTAAAGTCCTGCGACCGCAAGCGTGACGTCCCACGACTTCGAGCGTAAAGGCGCGCGACTGCAGGTCTGAAGACCGCGACTGCGCGCGCAGAGTCCCGCGACTACAGGCGTAAAGGCCGCGACTGCAGGCGTGAAGCTCGCAATCTTGACCGTGACGTCCTTGCGCCTTCAGGCGCCAGGTCCGCGATGGGAGGCCTGAATCGGGCGACTCTGAGCATGAAACGCGCGACTGCAGACCTGAAGCTCGCGACTTCACCGTTCTCCGTCTCTTAACGGACGAGTTCCAGTGGGCGCCTTCGCGCTTGCGATGTCTCGACGCAAGCGTGCGGTCGCTTCATCGCGACGTTGCAGTCGCAAAGCGTGACGTTGAAGTCCACGATCCCGCACTCGACGTCTACCGATCGCGCACGAGTCGTCGCCCGATCGTGGCCGTGTCAGCCTCCGTCGCACGCATACAGTCCGCGACCACGGGGCCCGAAGCCGCGGACTTTACGAACCGGCTCCCGGTATCGCGAGATCGGTAGCGATTACGCCCGCGTTCCTATTCGTCTCCGGACCGCCACGGCGCGCCGGGAGCAGCAGTGGTAATCTCCGCCGCGCGAACCGATGCCTGACGCACAGCTCACTCTCACGGCAACCCACCTCGAAAAGGTCTACAAAGGACGAAAGGTCGTTCGCGACGTTTCCGTCGAGATCCGGCAGGGGGAGATCATCGGGTTGCTCGGGCCGAACGGCGCGGGGAAGACCACCACCTTCTACATGATCGTGGGACTGGTGCGGCCGGACGGCGGGAGCGTGGGTCTCGGGGATGACGACATCACCGAGCTGCCGATGTACCTGCGCGTGCAGCGCGGGATCAGCTACCTGCCCCAGGAGCCGTCGGTGTTCCGGAAGCTGACCGTCGAGGAAAATCTGTTGTCGGTCTTCGAAACGATGAATCTCCCGCGCGCGGAGCGCGAGCGGCGTACGCGCTCCTTGCTCGAGGAGTTCGGCATCACGCACATCGCCCGCAGCAGGGCATTCACGTTGTCGGGAGGGGAGCGGCGACGGGTGGAGATCGCCCGCAGCCTGGCGATCAATCCGGCATTCATCTTGCTAGATGAGCCGTTTGCAGGAATCGATCCAATCGCAGTCTTCGAAATCCAACGCATCGTTTCGCAATTGCGCGCACGGGGGATCGGTATCCTCATCACGGACCACAACGTGCGGGAAACACTGAAGATCACCGACCGGGCCTACATCATCAAGGAAGGGGAGATCTTCCGGCAGGGCGTGCCGGAGAGCCTTTCCGCGGATGCCGAGGTGCGGCGAATTTACCTCGGCGAGACATTCAATCTAAACTGAACGAGGAAGGCAGCCCGCAGTCGATCCATGGCACTTGAACAGAAGCTTCACTTAAAACTCAGCCAGAAGCTGATCATGACGCCCTCGCTGCAGCAGGCGATCAAGCTGCTGCAGCTCTCGAAGCTCGAGCTCCAGGAAGTCCTCAACCAGGAACTGCTCGAGAACCCTCTGCTCGAAGAATCGGCCGAAGAGGTCAAGGCCGAGGAGACCCAGGCCGAGGAAACCAAGAGCGAGAATGAACAGGCCGCCGAGCCGGCGCCGGTCGAAACGAAAGAGCAGGAGAAAGACTCCTTCGACGAGATCGACTACGACGCGTACTTTCAGGACTACATCGAGTACGGCTACAACCCGCGCGGCATGGGGGAGGAGCACGAAGAGTTCCCCATCGAGAACACCCTCACGCGCCCGCCCAACCTCGCCGACCACCTGACCTGGCAGCTGTCGATGTCCGACGCCTCGCCGCGGACCAAGGAGATCGCCCAGTTCATCATCGGCAACATCGACGAGGACGGCTATCTCCGCGCCAACAACGACGAGATCATGACCTCGGGCGGCTACGGCGCCGAGGAAGTCGAGACCGCCGTCAAAGCGGTGCAGTCGCTCGACCCCATCGGTGTCGGCGCGCGCGACCTCCGCGAGTGCCTCCTGCTCCAGCTTCGCTTCCTCGAGATCGATGCCCCCCTGGTCGAGATCATCATCCGCGACCACTGGGACGAGTTCATGCAGCGGAAGTTCGTGACGCTCGCCAAAACCCTCGGCATCGACATGAAGACGCTCGAGGGCATCGTCGAGCTGATCAAGCATCTCGATCCCAAGCCGGGGAGGAAATACTCCAATGAGCGAGCGATCTACGTCGAGCCCGACGTCTACGTGCACAAGGTCGGCGACGAGTACATGATCGTCCTGAACGAGGACGGCATGCCGAAGCTGCGCATCAACAGCGGCTACCGGTCCATGCTCAACTCCATGGACTCCAAGTCCGACGGCGAGACCGTCAACTACATCAAGGACAAGATCCGCTCCGCGGTGTGGCTGATCAAGTCGCTCGACCAGCGCCAGCGCACCATCTACAAAGTGGCCGAGTCGATCGTCAAGCACCAGCGCGAGTTCCTCGAGCGCGGCATCGACTTCCTCCGCCCCCTCGTCCTCCGCGACGTCGCGGACGACATCCAGATGCACGAGTCCACCGTCTCCCGCGTCGTGTCGAACAAGTACATGCACACGCCGCGAGGCCTCTTCCTGATGAAGTACTTCTTCCACAGCGGAATCGATTCCGACACGGGCGAGGACATCTCCTCCCTCACGGTGAAGAAGAAGATCCAGAGCTTCATCGAGAACGAGGATCCGCGCAAACCTCTCAGCGATTCGAAGATCATGAAGATCCTCAACGATGAAGGCATCAACATCGCACGGCGGACCGTAGCGAAGTACCGCGACGAGCTGAACATCCCCTCGTCGACGGACCGCAAACAAATTTTCTAGTTCGAGGTGTGATGATGGCAACCGAGATTACAGGCCGTAACTACGACATCCCGTCCGACATCCGGGCCATGCTGGAGACCAAGCTGGCCAAGATCCAGGACAAGCTCTTCTCCGACGTCATCGACGTGCGCGTGGTCCTGCAGGTCGAGAAGTACCGCAACATCTGCGAGATCCTGATCAAGGGGAAGGAGCACGACGTCAAGAGCGTGCAGTCCTCCGACGAGTCGATGCAGGACGCCGTCAACTCCGCCCTCGACCACGTCAAGCGGCAGGCGCAGAAGAACCGCAAGAAGATCCGCGACCATCACCGCCACGGCAACGGCGACGACGCCTCCGCGTTCACGCCCGACATCACCGAATGGGCCGTGCAGGTGCTCGAGCCCGGCAACCTCCGCGGCGATGACAATGACGGCATGCCGCGCATCATCCGCACCACGAACATCCCCATCCGTCCGATGTCCATCGAGCAGGCGGCGCTGCACCTCGACGACTCGAAGAACGAGTTCATCGTCTTCCGCGACATCGACACGGACCAGGTCTCGGTGATCTACAAGCGCCGCGACAACAACCTCGGCCTGATCTCGCCGGAGTTCTAGCCGCTGTCATCCCGAGCGTGAGTCGAGGGACCTGGGCGGGCGAGGGCGCGCTGCACGAGCTTCGGGACAGGTTCGCGCGCCCCCACCCAGCCAGGTCCCTCGACTCACGCTCGGGATGACACCTACAACGGCGCCAGGTAATCGATCCCCAGCACGTCGTACCGGAACAGCGTGCGCGGCCTCTTCGCAAATCCCGGCTGCCGCACGCGCCATTCGTCGTACGCCGCGATGGCGAAGTAGATCGCACCCGCCAACAGAAACGGCGACACCTGTTCGCTCGGCCACCAGTCCGCGAGCACGACCACGGTCAACACGCCGCCCAGAATCAGGCCGGTCAGGATGCGGTTGCCGATCAGCGCCCGTGCGGCCATCTTCTCGACGCGTGTGCGGTCCGGCATGTGCCACATCACCATGAACCGGTCTACCAGCGACACCAGCAGCGGGATCAGCACCACCGCACCGCCTTGGTAGGCAAAGCGCAACACGTCCATCGCGCCGACCGAAAAAGGGAGGAGCACCGCGCCGATGAGCAGCACGGCCCAGATCGGCGGCCGCTTCTTCAGCCGCGTGGCGATGTCGATCAGTGTGCCCTGAAACATGAGAAACCCGCCCTCGAACATGAGGCCGAGGTACAACTGCTCCATCGCTTCACCGAATGCCGGCGCGCGGGTACCGAAGATCGTCGGCGGCACGAACGCCGCCACGGCGTAGATCAGCGCCAGCAGCGCGAACGAGATCCGCAGCGCGAACCGGCCGCCGGCCTGCAGCAGCGTCACGGCGGGAAGGCGGGACTCCGCGGCGTCTTGCGTCGTCATGCGTTGGAAGTCGAAGGATACCCGCTCCGGCCGGAAGAACCATTACCATGACGGCGTGAACGACGAAGACTTCATCGAGACCACGGTGCAGTCGCTCGTCTCGGGCGAGCTCGAGGAGCTCCACCTCAAGCTCGTCACCGGCGACGACGGCATGGCCCGCGTCATCGCGCGCCCGCGCGTCCAGAAGCCGGGGCTCGCCTTTGCCGGCTACTACGAGTACATCAAGCCGTGGCGCGTGCAGATCATCGGCGCCTCGGAGACGAAGTACCTGCAGAGCCTTCCGCCGCGTCTCCGCGAGAAGCGCATCCGCGACGTCTCCGGCCTCGACATCTCCTGCTTCATCGTCACCAAGGGAATCACGCCGCTCGACGAGTTCCGCGTCGAGTGCGAGAAGCGCGGCGTGCCGCTTTTCTCCACCCCGGCCATGTCGTCGACGACCATCACACGCACGACCTACGTGCTCGAGGAGACGATGGCCCCGCGCGTGACCATGCACTCCGGCCTCCTCGACGTCTACGGCATCGGCGTCCTGCTCCTCGGCGACAGCGGCATCGGCAAGAGCGAGTGCGCGCTCGACCTCGTCTCGAACGGCCACCGCCTCATCGCCGACGACCTGGTGATCGTCAAGCGCCATCCGAACGACGTCCTCCTCGGCTACTCCAACGACCTGCTGCGCCATCACATGGAACTGCGCGGCATCGGCATCATCGACATCAAGGACCTCTTCGGCGTGGCCTCGACGCGCGACGTGAAGCCGATCGACCTCGTGGTGCGGCTCGAGAAGTGGGTCGAGGGCGCGGAGTACGACCGCCTCGGCATCACCGGCGAGACCTACGAGCTCCTCGGCGTGACGAAGCCGTATGTGCGACTCCCGGTGGCCTCGGGGCGCAACCTCGCGCTGCTGGTCGAGATCGCCGCGCGCAATCACCTCATGAAACTGCAGGGCTACGACTCCGCCCGCGACTTCACGCGCCGCATCGACGCGCAGATCGCCCGTCAGGGCACGGTCGGCGACTCTCTGCCGCACGCGAACCCCTCGGAGATGGCCAGCTCCGAGATGCGCAGCCTCCATTCGCGCACGCGTTTCGCACCGGACGTCATCGACCGGACGCGCCGCCAGAGATGAGCCAGAACGCACCCGAATATCTCGTCGTCATCACCGGCCTCTCCGGCTCCGGCAAGAGCTACGTCCAGTCGACCCTCGAGGATCTCGGCTTCTACTGCACCGACAACCTGCCGATCGAGCTGATCGAGCCGTATCTCGACGAGGTCATGGCCCACGAGAAGGCCAGCCGTGTCGGCATCGTGGTCGACGTCCGCACGCACGACTTCGCGACGCGCTTTCCGGCGTTCTACCGCGACCGCCTGAAGAAGCGCGCTCCGAATGCAATGCTGATCTTCCTCGAGGCCTCGGACGAGGTGCTGGCGCGCCGCTACTCCGAGACCCGGCGTCCGCATCCGATGGCCAAGGACCGCCCCGTGCTCGTGGCGATTCAGGAGGAGCGCGAGGCGCTGACCGAGGTCAAATCGCTGTCGGACATGGTCCTCGACACGTCGGCGTTCTCCGTCCATGAGCTCAAGGCCGAGGTCATGCGGCGCTTCGACATGCCGGGCGAGCGGCCGCAGATGCTCGTCACCGTCATCTCGTTCGGCTTCAAGCACTCCATGCCGTACAACCTCGACATGCTGTTCGACGTCCGGTTCCTCCCGAATCCGCACTTCATCGCCGAACTGCGGCCGAAGACCGGCCTCGACCGGGAAGTCGTCGAATACCTCCGCGCCCAGCCCGAGTACGACGACTTCTACCGCCGCCTCCACGACTTCGTCGCCTACGTCCTCCCGCAGCACGAGAAGGAGATGAAGAGCTACCTCACCATCGGCATCGGCTGCACCGGCGGCAAGCACCGCTCCGTAGCCATCGCCGAGCGCCTCAGCGCCGACCTCGAAGCGGAGGGTTACAGCGTCGAGACTGTGCACCGCGACTCGAAGCGTTAAATGGCAACGGACCAGGTACTCAGATGGATCAGCAAATACTGGTAAAGGCATTTCGCAGAGTGGTCGCACAGCTCGAGAGAGCCCATGGCCCGGTCGCCCTCATGCTGCTCGTGGCGCCCGACGAAGAGACGAGCAACTCGTGGAATGTCGTCGTCAGCGCCCATGGACTTGATGCGAAATCGCTTGGTGAAGCGGTGCGCGAGTTGTCCCAGACCCTTCGAAACAGCCTGGACGAGTCGTTGTGGCCCGTCGTCGCGAGGGTGACTTTCCTGCGAACCAACGACCCCTTCGTACAAGCATTTACCCAGCGCTATCCGACGCTTCGGTCGGGATCGACGCTCGAGTCCGTCAGCGTCTCCGGCATTGACCTCGCCAGAGCCGTCGTCGTCGAGACGAACCGTCAGGCTGCCTGAACCCCGGCAACTCTACCGAACCGAGCGCCGGCAGAACGCCGGCGCTCGTGTTGTTATGATGCGCAGCTTCGAGGGAGGAGCCCATTCATTGATCGGGGCATTGATCGTCACACACGGGAATCTTGCAAATGAGTTGCTCAACGCCGCGCGGCAGATCGAGGCGGACGTCTCCGGGATGGAGGCCGTGGCGCTCGAATGGAGCGACACCGTCGACCAGGCGCGCGACAAGATCGCCGCGGCCCTGGAGCGCAACGCCGCCGGCGACGGCGCGCACAGCGTCATCATCTTCACTGACATGTTCGGCGGCACGCCGAGCAACATCAGCCTCTCGTTCCTCGAGCAGGGGCGCGTCGAGATCGTCACCGGCGTCAACCTGCCGATGGTCGTCAAGTTCGCCATGATCAAGAAAGAGGCGAAAGACGTCTCCACGCTCGCGCACGTCATCAGCGAGAAGGGCTCGAAAGCGATTCGGGTCTGCTCGGATCTGCTGACCGGGCAGAAGGTGCCCGCGTGATCGAGCGCGACATCGAGATCAAGAACAAGCTCGGACTCCACGCGCGCGCCGCCGCCAAGCTCGTGCACACCGCGGCACGGTTCAAGGCCGACATCAAGATCCGCAAAGGCGACGAGGAAGTGGACGGCAAATCGATCCTCGGCATCCTTCTGCTCGCCGCCGGGCGCGGCTCGTCCATCAAGGTCAAAGCCGACGGCGAGGACGAGCGCGACGCGCTCGACGCGGTCGAGAAGCTCATCGACGCCAAGTTCGACGAAGTAGAATGACCCTCGATGCCTTCCACCCCGACGCGCAACGACATCCGGACCTATAAAGGAATCGGCGTCTCACCGGGCATCGCTATCGGGCGTGCGGTGATCGTCGAGAAGCGCGTTGCGCAGATTTATCGCGTGCCGATCCGCGAAGACGAAGTGGCCTCCGAGGTCACGCGCTTCATCGAATCGCTGGAGAAAACGCGGGACGAGCTGCTCGAGCTGAAGTTCAAAGTCGCGCGCTCGATGGGTGACGAGTACGCGCAGATCTTCGAAGCCCACGCCATGATCGTCGGTGACGCCTCGTTCGCCGACAAGGTCACGCAGAAGATCGAGACCGAGCAGGTCAACGCCGAATGGGCGCTGGCCGAGGTGCAGGAAGAGCTGCAGGCCCGCTTCGCCAGCTTCGACGACGACTATCTCCGGGAGCGCGTGGCCGACGTCAAAGACGTCGCCGAGCGCGTGCTGGTCAACCTGCAGGGCATCGCCCATCACGACCTCGCCGAGATCAAGCACGACGTGATCATCCTCGCGGACGACCTCACGCCGTCCGACACGATCCACTTCAACCGGCGCCCCATCGTCGGCTTCGCGACCGAGGTCGGCGGACGCACGTCGCACACCTCGATCATCGCCAAGTCGCTGTTCATGCCGGCCATCATCGGCGTGCCGCGCCTGACCAAGATCGTCGACAACGACGAGCTGGTGATCGTCGACGGCTACGAGGGAACGATCCTCGTCAACCCGACGCCGGCCATGGTCACGGAGTACCGCGGCCGCGAGTCGCGCCACGAGGAAGCGGAGCAGAAGCTCCTCGAGAACCGCGACTCCCCGGCCACGACGAAGGACCATCACAAGGTCTCGCTGCAGGCCAACATCGAGCTGGTCGAGGAGCTCGGCGATGCGAAGAAGTTCGGTGCCGAGGGGATCGGCCTCTATCGCTCCGAGTTCCTCTACATCTCCACGAGCCCCGACCTGCCCACCGAGGAAGAGCACTTCGAGATCTATCGCAAGCTGGCCGAGGCCACGGCGCCGAACTGGTGCGTCATCCGTACGTTCGACCTCGGCGGCAAGAAGCTGGCCCGCGAGGTCATGGGCTCGAAGGAAGACAACCCGGTCCTCGGACTGCGCGCGCTGCGTCTCTGCATGCAGCATCGCGACATGTTCAAGACCCAGCTCCGCGCACTGCTGCGCGCCTCGGCATTCGGGAAGATCAAGATCATGTTCCCGCTCGTCTCTGGCGTGCAGGAGCTGCGTCAGGTGAAGACACTCGTGCGCGAGATCCGCCTCGAGCTCGACGCCGAGGGCATCGCATACAACCGCGAGCTGCAGATCGGGATCATGATCGAAGTGCCGTCCGCGGCCGTGATCGCCGACCTGCTCGCCACCGAGGCCGACTTCTTCGCCATCGGCACCAACGACCTCATTCAATACTCGCTGGCCATCGACCGTGGCAACGAGAACGTCAGCTATCTCTACGAGCCGCTGCATCCGGCGCTGCTGCGCCTGATCAAATTCGTGATCGATGCCGGCAAGCGCGCCGGCATCCCGGTCTCGATGTGCGGCGAGATGGCCTCCGATCCGCTCTTCGCCATCGTGCTCCTCGGCTTGGGCCTGGAAATCTTCTCCATGAATCCGTCGTCGATCCCGATGGTCAAGAACGTGATCCGCAGCGTGCGCTATCGCGACTGCAAGCGCATCGCCGAGGCCTCCCTGCAGAAAAAGACCGCGCAGGAGATCGAAGAGTTCATCATCGAGAGCATCGCCATGCGTTTTCCGGAAGGACTGGTGAGCACCCCGCTATGAGCGACCCATTCAAGCACCGTCCCATCACGCACATCCCCAAGCCGTGGGGCTACGAGCTGATCTGGGCGCAGACGGAGCGCTACGTCGGCAAGATCCTCCACGTCAACAAGGGGGAGTCGCTGAGCCTGCAGTACCACGAAATGAAAGAAGAGACGCTGTACGTTGTCGAAGGCGAGCTGACGCTGACGATCGAGCAGGACGGCGATCGCCGCGAGCTGCCGCTGCGGAAAGGGGAGGCCTTCCACATCCCGCCGCGGCTCATCCACCGGATGTACGCGGTGGTCGACACCGATGTGGCGGAGGTCTCGACGACCGAGCTCGACGACGTGGTCCGCCTCGAAGACCGATACGGCCGCATATGAAGACTCTGGCACTGCTCCTCGCGCTCCTGGCCGCTGACGACACGCTCGTCGACGTGGCGAAGGACGCGAAGGAGAAGCGCCGTAAGAGCACGTCGAAGGTCATCACCAACGCCGACGTGAAAAAGTCGAAGGGCAAAGTGCAGACGACGAACGCGCCCACCACGCCGGTGGTCCGCGAGCCGTCGATGATGGAGAGGCACCAGGCCACGCGCGCCGCGGAAGCAGCGGCAGCGGCGCACAAGGCGAAATACGAGACGCTGATCGCGCAGCTCGAGAAAGAGCTCGCCGCCATCGAGCAGAGCTACTACAACGAGAACGACCTGACCAAGCGTGACACGCAGCTCGTGGCGCGGTTCAACGACGTGAAGGCGAAGCTCGACGCGGCGCGTGAAGCGGCGGGCTTCAGCTCACCGAGCGCCGCCGGCAGGCTGAAGCCCGCCGCTCCACCGGGATCCCAATGAAAAAGTATTTCATCGAGACGTGGGGCTGCCAGATGAATGAGCTCGACAGTGAACGCCTGTCGGGCAATCTGAAGCTCCGCGGCTACACGCGCACCGACGACGAGAATCAGGCAGACCTGCTCCTCCTGAACACGTGCTCGATTCGCGACAAGTCGGAGCAGAAGGTCTACTCCCGCCTCGGGCGCCTGCGCGACGTCAAGCACGTCACCGGCGCGAAGATCGGCGTCTGCGGCTGCGTGGCACAGCAGGAAGGGGAGCGCATCCTCGACCGCGCGCCGTGGGTCGACTTCGTGATGGGGCCGGGCAACGTCGGCCATCTCGACGCGGTCCTCGATCTCGGCACGCGCGTCGCCATCGACTTCCCCGAGGACCGCAACTACGACTCGTTCTCCATCGACCGGACGCACCCGACCAAAGCCTGGGTGACGATCATCGAAGGCTGCAACAAGAACTGCACGTTCTGCATCGTGCCGACGACGCGCGGCCGCGAGGTCTCCCGCCCGTTCGACGACGTGCTGCGCGAAGTGCGCGCCGCCGTCGCCAGCGGCCGCGTGGAGATCGAGCTCCTCGGACAGACGGTCAACGCCTATCGCTGCCCGGTCACGGGACACGACTTCGGGACGCTCCTCCGCGGAGTGGCGTCGATCGAGGGTGTGGCACGGTTGCGCTTCATGACCTCGCATCCGGCCGAGGTCAACGACTCGATGATCGCCGCGATGCGCGATCACGAGAACATCTCCCGCTATCTGCACCTGCCGGTGCAATCGGGCTCGTCGCGCATCCTGCGCCGCATGAAGCGACTGTACACGCGCGAGAAATACGTCGATACCATCGCGCGGATCCGCGAGGCCATCCCGGAGATTCACTTTTCGACCGACATCATCGTCGGCTTCCCCGGCGAGACCGAGGAGGATTTCCAGGAGACGCTGTCGCTGCTCGAAGAGATCCGCTACGGCTCGCTCTACGCGTTCAAATACTCGCCGCGCCCCGGGACGCCGTCATTGAAGCTCGGGCCGCCGCCCGACGACGCGGTCGCCTCGGAACGTCTGCAGCGTTTGTTCGATCTGCACGAACGGCACAAGCGCGAGCGCCTGGAAGGCTATTGTGGCCGGGTGATGCCGGTACTGGTGGAAGGGCCCAGCAAGCACGACCCATCAATGTTGTCCGGCCGCACGGACGACTTCTGGGTCGTCAATTTTCACGGAGACCCCGCGACGCCGCTCGGGAGTATCCTTGGAGTGCGCATCGATTCAGCGCAGCATCACACGCTGCGCGGGGAGGCCGTCGCATGAACAACGATCTCGTAGCGATGTCGATCAAAGGGCTGATGCTGGACCCGGTGTCGAACTCGCCGATCGTCGTGCTCAAGGACGACGACGAAAAGTTCTTCCTCCCGATCTGGGTCGGCATCTTCGAGGCCAACGCCATCGCCCTGCAGCTCGAGAACATCACCACGCCGCGCCCGATGACGCACGACCTGCTGCGCAACATGATCTCGGAGCTGAACGCGCGCGTGCTGCGCATCGTCATCAACGACCTGCGCGATTCGACGTTCTTCGCCCAGATCCGCCTGGCGGTCGGCATCGGCGGCAATCAGACGCTGGAAGTGGATGCGCGTCCGAGCGACGCCATTGCCCTCGCCCTGAGGACCGAGGCGCCGATCTACGTCGCGCAGTCGGTGCTCGACCAGGCGCAGACCATCACGCCCGACGACGGCGACGGCGAAGAGAAGACGAAGAAGTGGTTCGAGAACCTGTCGCCCGAGGAACTGGGCAAGTACAAGATGTAGCTCAACCGCGCGTCTTCCCGGATGTAAATCAGCCTCGCGTCTTCGCGCTCGAGCGCACGTTCTCCGGCTTTCCCGTGACCGACGGCCCGCTCTCCGCGCGCTTCACCACCAGCTCCGTCCCGTCCGTTCCGATGGCGATGCGCTCGTTCGTGCCGGGCGTGTAGCCGGGCGGGCGAGGGGTGGCCAGAAAGACCGGCTTCGGCTCCTGCGAGCACGACCCGCACACCCAGCGCTCGATGACCACGTACGGATAGTCGCCGTAGCCCGTCGCGACGAGCGTTGCGTCGTCGTTGCGGCTGGCCATATGCGCGTCGGCCGCGGCGCGCGTCGTGTAGTGGAACGCGGCCCAGTAGATCCCTAGCGGCGTGATCTGCGGCATCGCCGTGACGAGCGTGCCGCGCGAACCGGTGATCGTGGCATTGGCGATCTCCTGCGTCGTGACGACGTGCGCGCCGGGCGTGCGCAGGATGATCGAGGCAGGGAAGCGATGCACGCCGGCGTCGCCGGCGGTGAAGGTGTACGCCGTCGGCAGCGTGGCCGCGCCGTCGGTCGACGTGAACTGCACCGTGCCGCGATAGCCGGTCACGATGTTGCCGTCGCGGTCATATGCGGTGAGGGTGACGTCGAGCGCCTCGCCGGCGGACGTCGTCGGAGGAACGGTCGCGACGAGCGTCGTGGCTGGCGACCAGCCGAGCTGGATGACCTCGAAGTCGCTCGCCTTCAGACGGGCGAACTGCGGATTGAGCACGTCGTTGTCCCAGCGCGTGTCGTACGTGCCGCTGATGTACATGTCCGAGCCGTTGTCGGCGACGATCAGGCCGTACTTTTTGAACGCGCGCAGGATCTTCTGCACGTCGGCGGGGAACGTCGAGATGTCCTTGCTGGCCTTGAGCCGCAGCCGCGCCCCCATCGGCAGCGCGCCCGCGGTGGAGCCGGCGCGGTGCGAGGCAGGGTAGACGTAGCCGTTCGTCGAGCGCACGGTCATGCGCAACGCGTGGCGGATCTCGTGCGGACCGGCCACCTCCTCGTAGCGGACCAGGCCCGGCAGGATCGCCAGACCCGCGGCGTCGGCCGAAGTCCACGTGTCGGGGTGGCGGTCGTTGCGGTTCATGAACCAGTGTGCGCCGGAGCCGGCCTCCCACCGCGTCCCGTTGAACCAGACGTTGTACAGCTCGTACAGCCGGTTGTTGGTGCGGTCGACCATGATGATGTGCCGGTCGGCATCGTCGCGCTGGTCGACGTTGCCGGGCTGGCCGCCTTCGACCCATCGGTTCTGCGTGATGGCCTCGTCGGGCACGGGATAGAAGGGGATCGAGGTCTCGGTGGTGTGATCGACACCATCGGATTCGTCGGGCCAGAAGAAATTCACCGTCTTCTTCGCCTGCGTGCCCTCGACGACGATCACCGGAAAGCCGTACACATTGCCGCCTCCCGCGTCGCCGCCGAAGTCGGGATGTAGGCCGCGGGTGGGACCGATGAACTGGATGTACGCGGCGGAGTTGCTGTCGACCGGGGCGGCGCTGATGTCGCTGTTCCACCAGTTGTTGGGCGGAAAGAGCGGCTGCGGCACGCCGAGGTCGGCGCCCTGGATGGCATCGGCGGAGAGCGGAAGGGCGACAACCAGGACGAGAGAGAGGACGATCCGGAACATCGAAGGCGAGTATTCAGGCGTAAAACTGCGATCGTTGTGACGCGGCTCACGGCCTGTCGTAGAATCCCGTCAGGCCCAATGATCATTACCGTAGCGAACCAGAAAGGCGGCGTCGGAAAGACGACCACCACGATCAACCTCGCTGCCGCCGTCGCGAACAAAGGCTTCAAGACCCTCCTCATCGACCTCGACCCCCAGGCGAATTCGACGATGAGCTACGTCGACGCGCGCGCCCTGACGCGCTCGATGTACGACGTGCTGGTGAGCGAGGAGCTGGAGCTGCCGGCGGTCGTCGTCGAGACCGGCGTCCCCAATCTCTTCGTGGCCCCGTCGCGGATCGCCCTGGCCAAGCTCGAGTCGAAGCTGATCGGCGACATCGACGGCCCGTTCCGTCTCAAAGACCGCATGAAGGACGCGGCCACGGACTACGACTACATCTTCATCGACACGCCGCCGACCCTCGGCATGATCACCGTCAACGCCCTGGTGGCCTCGACGCACGTGCTCGTTCCGATCCAGTCGTCGTATTTCGCGCTCGAAGGCACCGACGACCTGCTCGAGACCATCGAGAAGATCAAGTCGCGGCCGAACCCGAACCTCCAGCTCCTGGGCGTGGTCATCACCATGCACGACAAACGCACCACGCTGTCGAAGGACATCCACGAGGCCATCAACAACGTCTTCGGCGACCGCGTCTTCAACACCGTCATCACCAAATCGATCCGTCTCGAGGAGAGCCCGGCGTACAAGGAGTCGATCTTCACCTTCGCGCCGCGGTCGAGCGGGGCGATGGAGTACTACTCGCTCTCCGAAGAACTGCTGGCAAGGGTTTAAGCAAATGGCCAAACGAGGACTGCCCGAGCGCTCGGTCATGCGCGCCGATTCCCACTACGTCGAGGAGCTGACCCGCCGCTCCGGACGGCACATCGGGTCGATGATCCCGCTGGAGTTCATCGAGCCGAACTCCGAACAGCCGCGCACGCAGCTCGGCAACATCGAGGAGCTGGCGGCCAGCGTCCGCGAGAAGGGCGTGCTCGAGCCGATCCTGGTCCGCAACATCGGCCCGAACCGCTACCAGATCATTTCCGGCGAGCGCCGCTACCGCGCCGCCACCCTGGCCGGCCTCGACGAGATCCCGGCCATCGAGCTCGATGTCGACGACCGCGAGCAGCTCGAGATCGCCCTCATCGAGAACATCCAGCGCAAGGACCTGACGGCCTTCGAAGAAGCGGAAGGGTTGTACGTCCTGCAGCAGAAGTTCGGCTACACGCACGAGAAGATCTCGCAGGTCATCGGCAAGTCGCGCACGACCGTCACCGAGACGCTGCTCATCAACGACATCCCCGACCGAATCCGCGTCATGTGCCGCGAAGCCGGCATCTCCAGCAAGAGTATCCTCGTGCAGGTGGCCCGCGCCGGCAGCGAAGAGGCCATGGAGCAGGTCGTCCGCGCGTCCGCGGCAGGGGAGATGAACCGCGAAGAGCTCCGCCGGCAGACGGCCTCGAAGCCGGAGACGAAGAAGGCCGGCCGCCCGAAGAACTACGTCTTCGAGCTGAAGGACAAAGCCCTCCCGTTCTCGCTCAATCTCGCGTTCAAGAAGCCGAACGTGGAGAAGAGTGAGGTCATCGACGCCGTGCGGGAGCTCCTGCGCCGGCTCGAGAGCGAGTGAGGCAGTCGTCGAGTCTTCCACTCGTCGTATCCATGCTGTCATCCTGAGCCGCAGGAATCGTCCCACGTAGCCTAAAGCATGGCGGCGAAGGACCCCCCGATCGGGCTCGAGACCGCAGCTCCGGCAGGGGGGCCTTCGCCGCCACGCTTCCGGCGCTGCGGGTCCGTTCCTGCGGCTCAGGATGACAGAAACTGGCGGCGTCCCCGCGACACGCAGACGACTGGAAGACTTGACGACTCGAAGACCGGCCGCGTATCCTCCCGCCCCAATGCCGCATTCGCACACACGCTGCACGCCTTCCGGCGTGGCCCCGACCACGGGCCGAATGATGATGCCTCGCCCCGGCGCGAGCGCGTAGCCACGCGTTTGTAACCGGGGTCCCTCCGCGACCTCTCCCCATCCACAACGCAACGCACCGAACCTTTGGTTCGTCTGGAGGACGTTCATGGCCTACCGTTTCGATACCCGTGCAATCCACGCCGGTCAGCGCAATGACGACGCGACCGGCGCCGTCGCCACACCCATCTATCAGACCTCGACCTTCGGGCAGAGCGAGCCCGGGGTGAACAAGGGCTATTGCTACGCGCGCACCGGCAACCCCACGCGCAGCGCGCTCGAAGAGAACCTGGCCGCGCTGGAGGGAGCGCGGTACGGACTGGCCTTCGCCAGCGGCATGGCCGCCATCCACGCCGTGCTGTCGCTGCTCAGCCGCGGCGACCACGTCGTCTCGACGCAGGACCTCTACGGCGGCGCCTGGCGCATCTTCACCAAGGTCTTCTCGCGCTTCGGCATCGAGTTCACCTTCGTCGACACGACGTCGCCGGCCAGCATCGAGGCCGCCCTCCGCCCCAGCACGAAGCTGCTCTGGCTGGAGACGCCGTCCAACCCGCTGCTGCACGTCACCGACATCGCCCGTTGTGCTGCCATCGTTCGTGGCAAAGGGATTACCACCGTCGTTGACAACACCTTCGCCACGCCGGTCCTGCAGTCGCCGCTGCTCTTGGGCGCCGACATCGTTGTGCACTCGACCACGAAGTTCATCAACGGCCACAGCGACGTCCTCGGCGGCGCCGTCATCACCAACGACGACGCGCTCTTCGCCGAGCTGAAGTTCCTGCAGAACGCCGTCGGCGCCGTGCCGGCTCCCCAGGACTGTTTCCTCATCCAGCGAGGCCTCAAGACCCTCGGCCTGCGCATGGAGCGGCACTGCTCGAATGCCGAGCTGATCGCGCGCTACCTGCTCGCACACGACGGCGTTCGCCGCGTCTATTACCCGGGACTGGTCGACCAGCCGTCGCATGCCGTGGCCCGCAAGCAGATGACCCGTTTCGGCGCGATCGTCTCCTTCGAGCTCGACGCGTCGCTCGAAGAGACGCGCGCCTTCACCCGCCGTCTCCATCTCTGGACGCTCGCCGAGAGCCTTGGCGGCGTGAAGAGTCTCTTCTGCCATCCGGCCACGATGACGCACGCGTCCGTGGAGCCCGAGGTGCGGCGGAGCGTCGGCATCGGCGACGGCCTGATCCGGCTCGCGGCGGGACTGGAAGACGTCCGCGACCTGATCGACGATCTCGAGCAGGCACTCGCACGCACGGCGAAGCCGGATGTCGCAGTTGTCGAGGAGTGTGTGGCGTGAAGCACATCCGCATCGGCCTCCTCGGCTGCGGAACGGTCGGGGGAGGCTTCGTCCAGCTCGTCGACCGCGAACACGAACGGATCGCCCGGCGCTACGGCGTCCAGCTCGAGCTCGGCCGGATCCTCGTCCGCAATCTGGAAAAGGAGCGTCCCGGCATCCGCCGGGACCTCCTGACGACCTCGGCGCTGGACGTCCTCGACGCCGACTGCAGCCTGATCGTCGAGGTCATCGGCGGAGTCCACTGCGCCGGCACGTACGTTCGCCGCGCCATCGCCCAGCGCCGCGACGTCGTGACGGCGAACAAGGCGCTGCTCGCCGCGAGCGGCAGCGAGCTGTTCGACGCAGCGGCGCGGAGCCGGGTCCGGATCGGCTTCGAGGCCAGCGTCTGCGGCGGCGTCCCGGTCATCGGCGCGCTGCGGCGCGGCCTGGCCGGCGACTCGATCGAGTCGATCAGCGGTGTCCTGAACGGCACGTCGAACTACGTCCTGTGCCGCATGGCCGAGGGGCTGGATCTGGGGTCGGCGGTGCTGCGCGCGCAGGAGGCCGGGTTCGCCGAGGCCGATCCATCGCTGGACATCGGAGGCGACGACGCGGCCCAGAAGCTGGCCATCCTGGCGCAGCTCGCGTTCGACGCGCCGGTGCGTCGGAACAGCGTCACCGGCATCGGCGGCGTGACGGCCTGCGACCTGGAGCGCGCGCGGAGGAACGGCCGGGTCGTCCGTCAGGTGGCCGAGGCGCGGCGGGTGACGGGTGGCGTCGAGCTGGTGGTCGAGCCACGGGAGCTGCCGGCGTCGCATCCGCTGGCGCTCATCGTCGACGAGCAGAACGCCGTGGTGATCCGCGGGCGGGCGGTCGGCGAGATCGTCCTCAGCGGCCGGGGCGCCGGCTCGATGCCCACGGCCGCCGCCGTCCTCAGCGACGTTCTCTGGAGCGCCGCCGCCTGATCACGCGCAGCGTCTGGAGTGCGGCAGCCCGGGGGCTATGGACTGCGGCGACCGCAGGCGCCGCTTTCACTGCCTTCGGTGCCACAGCGACTCGGCACCACGAGCGGCAGTCAAAGCGGCGTCTGCGGCCGCCGCAGTCCATAACGAGCTGCCGCTCTCACTTGCGCCAGCCGCAGCGGGCGCGGGCGGGTGGAGGCTGCGAAGTCGGGGGATCGGCCTGACTCGCATCAGCGTCCACTCTCACACAGTGATTAACATAATCCATCTTACTAGACTCTGTGGAAACCATCACGGCGACCGCCGAAACCGCGGCCTGGCTCGAATCCCGCGTCATAATCCGCGACCGCATGAGCATCCTCACGCGCTACATCTTCAAAGAGATGGTCGGACCGACCGCCCTCGGCTTCGCCTTCTACACGTCGATCATCCTCATGCAGCGCCTGTTCGACATGGCCGGGCTGATCATTCGCCGCTCGCTCAGCGGCGCGGCCGTCGGCAAATTGCTTCTGTACTCGCTCCCGAACATCGTCGTCCTGACCGTGCCGATGTCGCTGCTCTTCGGCATCCTGATCGCCGTCGGCCGGCTCTCATCCGACTCCGAGATCGTCGCCATGCGGGCCCTCGGCATCTCCACCCGCAAGATCTACCGGCCGGTCTTCGTCTTCAGCTCGCTGATGTTCCTGCTGAGCCTCTACCTGATCAACTTCGTGCTGCCCAAGGGCAACCAGCAGTTCGTGGCCCTGCGCGCCGAGCTGACCGCCGCGTCGGCCGAGCGCGTCGTCAAGCCTCGGGTTTTCTACGACGAGTACGAAAACCTCATGATCTACGTGAACGATGTCGACCAGACCACCGGCCAGTGGAAAGGCGTCTTCGTCGCCGACAGCCGCGGCGACGAGGCCGTCGACTCCCAGACGCCCAACGAGATGGCCCAGACTCTCGCCCAGCCGCACGACGAGACCGAGCTCGGCGCTCTCTCCACCCACGGCTCCGGCCAGCGGATCATCATCGCCAACCGCGGCAACGTCGCTCTCCAGCGTCCCACCAAGGACCTCTGGATGAACCTCGAGAACGCCGAGACCCACATCTGGGATCCGCGGAAGGCCGACCGCTACGACCGCACCGACAGCTCCACGCAGCGCATCCTGCTGCCGACGCGCGGCTCGGGCCCGCTCGACGTGAACCGGATCGCCCGCGGCTTCCGGGAGATGAACCTCGGCGAGCTGCTCGACCAGGAGCGCGCCCTCAGCCGCGGCAAGACGCTGAGCGACCGCGTCAACCGCAACTACGCGCTGGTCGAGATCCACAAGAAGTTCGCCATCCCGTTCGCATGCATCGCTTTCGGCGTGCTCGGGTTACCGCTCGGGATCACGAACCGGCGCGGCGGCAAAAGCTCAGGTTTCTCTTTAAGTATCGCCATCATCCTCTTCTACTACGTGATGATCATCAACGGCGAAGAGCTGGCCGGCAGCGGCAAGCTCCCGCCCGTCATCGGCATGTGGGGCGCCAACGCCATCCTGCTCGGCATGGGCATCTACCTGCTCAGCCGCGCTAACCGCGACTCCGCCGTCCGGCGCACCGAGGGCGGCGTCTTCGTGCGGATGTTCCGGGCCGTTCGTGGCATGCTCCAGCGGCGGCGGACGCCGGCCATGGCGCGGCGCCGCGAGGAAGAGCCGTCGGCCCTGAACCGGCTCGACATCACCTTCCCGAACATCCTCGACCGCTACATCCTGCGCGAGTTCCTGAAGATCCTCCTGCTCGTGCTCGTCTCGGTCGTGGCGCTGTTCATCGTCATCGAGTACACCGAGCTGGCCAAGGACGTGCGCGACAACGGCGTCTCGGCCAGCACCCTCCTGCGTTACTTCAGGTTCCAGATCTTCACCGTGCTGAACTGGACACTGCCGATCTCCGTCCTCGTGGCCACGCTGGTCACCTTCGGCCTCCTGGCCAAGAACAACGAAGTCACGGCCATCAAGTCGAACGGCGTGTCGTTGTACCGGGTCGCGGCGCCGATCATGGCCGTGGCCATCCTGATCAGCCTCCTGGCCTACTTCATCCTCGACTTCGTCCTCCCGTACGCCAACCAGCGCGTCTACGAGCTCAAACGGCGCATCGAAGGCAAGACCGCCATCACCAGCACCGCCCAGCAGAAGCTCTGGTACCTCGGCAAGAACTACATCTTCAACTTCCTGGCGTACGACACGAACGCGAAGATGCTCACCCAGGTGCAGGTCTTCGAGTTCAACCCGTCCGACTTCCGCCTGACGCGCCGGGTCTACGCCCAGCGGGCGACGTGGAACGGCCAGGCCTGGGCCTTCGAGAACGGCTGGATCCGGTCGTTCCCCGACCAGGGCAACTCGACCTACACGGAGATCAAGGAGCCGCTGGCGCTGTTCTATCCCGAGACGCCGGAGGACTTTGCGACCGAGGTCACGCCGCCGGACCAGATGACGTACGCCGGCCTGCGGCGCTACATCGGCACGCTGAAGGAGTCCGGCTACGCCGCCGACGAGCTGTCGGTGAAGCTGTACGCGAAGACGTCCTGGCCGGCGCTGAGCATCGTCATGGCCCTGATCGCCATGCCGTTCGCGTTCAAGATGGGCAAGCGCGGCGCGCTCTACGGCATCGGTCTGGCGCTGGTGCTGGGGATCATCTACTGGATGGTCTTCGCCATCTTCACCAAGTTCGGCGAGGTCGGCAACCTGCCGCCGCTGCTGGCCGCGTGGAGCGCCAACATCCTGTTCGCGCTCGCCGCGGCGTACATGTTCCTGCACGTGGAGACGTAGGGCGCGGGCGGCAGGGCGCGGAGCGCAGGAGATGGCGCGTTCCGTCATCGATCATGGACATGTCCATCAGTGATGACGGAACTTCTGTCTTGTATTGACGACAAATCCATCAACGTTGATGGATTTGTCCTTCAACGATGATGGACTCGCCCATCAACGTTCATGGATTTGTCCTTCGACGATGATGGACCCGCCCATCAACGTTCATGGATTTGTCCTTCGACGATGATGGACTCGCCCATCAACGTTCATGGGTTGGTCCTTCAATGATGATGGACTTGCCCATCAACGTTCATGGACTCTTCCATCACCGTTCATGGACTCGCCCATCATCGTTCATGGACTCGCCCATCACCGTCATGGACACGCCCATCACCGTCATGGACACGCCCATCACCGTTCATGGACACTTCCTTCGACGACGATGGCCCGGCCCATCATCGTCGATGGGAGTTCCCTGATCGACGATGGCGCCGCCCATCACCGTCGATGGCCTTTCCCTTCATCAATGATGGGCCGCGCCGCGGCCCGCACGCCGGCGCTCCGCAAAAACACAAAGGCCCGGGTTCCCCCGGGCCTCCTGCGCACCGCGCCCTGCTCACTGCGCCCTGAACCTCAGATGGCGCTCACGACCTCGTCGCTGAGCCCCTTCCACTTGCGGAGGTACTCGCGGCGGTCGTTGGTGTACTTGGCGACGAGCTGCTTGTATTCGTCGAGCCTCCCCTGCCGCTCGTACATCTTCTTCGGCTGCAGGTAATCCGCGTCGTCGATGCCCGGGATCTCCGTGGCCACGAGGTAGCCAAAGTCCGGGTCCAGCTCCCACTTGATCGTCCCCTCGGCGATGGCCTTCACGACCGCCGACGAGTGCTGAATCTTCACCTTCTTCGAGCCCTCGGCCTTGCCGTCGCCGCCGATCGAGCCCGTGTTCATCAGGTAGACCTCCATCGGGCTGTCTTTCATCAGCTCCAGCATGCGATTGCCCTGGTAGGCGTGCAGCAGCGGGAAGAACGGGTTCGTGCCCGGCACGCGCAGCGACTTGCCCGCCTCCGACGCCCCGCCCGCGCTCGTTCCCTTCGTCTCGCCGAGCATGAAGAACGCCGCCGCCAGCGGCCCCTCCAGCTTGGCCACCGCCGGGATGATGTTCTCGTTGCGATTGAGGATCAGGAGGAAGTCCGCCTTCTTGATCTCCCGCGCGTCCGCCGCGCCGGCGATGTCCTCCATCCGGATGACGGCGCGTCCGTTCGGCGTATACGACGTGTCGAAGTAATCGATCTTCCCGCCGTCGCCCTGCGAGACGTTCTCGAGGTACGCGTGCGGCGAGGCGCAGGCGTGATAGATCGTCGGCTCGTCCTGCGGGTTGAGGCCGAAGGTCTTGGCGAAGCAGCCCTTCTCCGTCGCGTACACCTTGCCGCCCGGCATCAGCGCGCAGAAGTCGTCCTGCACCGGCTGCGACTCGTTCTGCTTCGTGAACGTGGTCGTGGTCTTGCCCGTGCCCGAGAGGCCGACGATCAGGCCGACCCGGTTCGTGCCGCCGACCGGGATCACCTTGCAGCCCGCGTGGAGGGCCAGACCGCCGCGCTCGTACACGAGCTTGTTCCACATCCGCAGGCCGCCCTTCTTCGACTCCCCGAAGTAATCGGAGTTGAAGACGCGGGTGATGTAGTTCTCGAGGTCGACCGCGATCAGGCGGTCGTCCGGGTACCCCTCGGCCCGCAGGTTCGGCGTGTAGATGACCGTCACCTCCGGCTCGAACGACGCCATCTCCTCCGGCGTCGCCGGGTAATAGAGGATGTGCTGCATGGCCGCAATGTTCGCGTTGGCCTTCTCGATGATCAGGCGGGCGGCGGTGCGGAACTGCGGGTCGTTCCCGATGTAGCCCTCGATGACCAGCATGTCGCGCGTGCGGATGTAGTCGTCCTGCAGCCTGGCGACGCGGGCGTACTCGGCGCGGGTGATGGTCTGATCCGAGTGCTCCTCGGGGCGGTCGGTGGCGATGAACGTCGAGAGCTTCGAGCGCGAGACCACGCGCGTCGCGACATTGACGTTTCCGAACTCGGTCTGACGCGCGTTCGGCATCTGGTCGGCAAATTGCCGCAACTGCTCGGGGGTCGGGTTCCAGACCACCGATTTCGGCTCCACGGGCAGCGTCTTTTCCTGGACGCCGGCGGGGCTGGAGCTCGGGCGGACTGGAGCCGGATTCGTGGCGGTCACCATATCGCTCATGGCAAGGGTTCCTTCTGATTTGACGTTGGCGCTTGTCCGACGACGCAAGGATCGCGCCGTCCGGCTGGAGGGCGGGATTCTACACAAACCGCGGACCGGCAGGTAGGAGGCGGACGCTGGCGCCGGACGGCGCGATCGTCGCAAACTAAGGCGCCGATGACGACGCGCCGCCGCCTGCACAGCCTCGCCCACGCCCTCGAACAGCGCTACGACCGCCGCGCTCCCGGCAAAACGCGCTCGCGGAAGGTCATCATCAGCCCCTACCGCAGCTTCGGCCGCGACCGCGAGCTGCTCGTCCGCGGACGCGTGCTGGCCGAGAAACGGATCACCCGCGTCACCGCCGCCGAGCCGCTCTGGCGCAACATGGTCAACACCTACCGCCGCTTCCAGACCGACGAGATCGCCGGCGCGCGCGTCGTGGCGTCGTATCGCGAGTCGGTCATGGAAAGCGTCACCGACGGCGAGGGCCACTTCGAGATCCGCATGGCCCCCGGTGCGCCGCTCGACGGCGCCATCTGGCACGACGTGAACCTCCACCTCCCCGACCATCACACCACCGCCGTCGCGCACGTGCTCGTGCCGTCGCCCGCCGCGCGGTTCGGCGTCATCAGCGACATCGACGACACCATCGTCCGCACCAACGCCACGAGCCTCCTCGGCATGACTCGCTCCATCATCCGCAACGCCGCGGCGCGCCTGCCGTTCGAAGGCGTGGCCGACCTTTATCGCGCCCTGCACGTCGAGCTGAACCCGATCTTCTACGTCTCCAGCAGCCCCTGGAACCTCTACGAGCTGCTGCACGACTACATGGACATCAACGGCATCCCCCACGGACCCATGCTGCTGCAGGACTGGGGCATCGACGACTCCACGCTCATCCTCGCCTCGCATACTGAGCACAAACTGGCGCAGGTGCAGACCCTCGTCGACTTTTACCCCGGCCTGCAATGGGTGCTGATCGGCGATAGCGGCCAGCACGATCCGGAGATCTACCTCCGCGTCATCCAGTCGCACCCGGGACGCATCCTCGCCGCCTTCATCCGCGACGTCACCCCGGACCTGCGCGACAAAGGCGTGGCCAGGATCCTCGAGCAGTCGAACGCCGCCGGCGTGGAGATGCTGTACGTGCAGGACTCCGCCGAGGCGCTGACGCACGCGCGTAGAATCGGCATTGCATGAATGATGAGCTTCTGCTCGACGCCCTCCGCAGCCGCATCACCGCGGTCTTCCCCGCCCAGGTCCGCGGCGCCATCGAGCCGCTCACCGACGAGCAGCTCTGGTGGCGGCCGAACGAGCAGTCCAACTCGATCGGCAACATCGTCCTGCACCTGGCCGGCTCGCTGAACTACTTCCTCAACCGCAACATCGGCGGCATCGACTACACCCGCGACCGCGCCGCCGAGTTCGCCGAGCGCCGCGAGATCCCCAAGACGGAGCTCCTGGCCGTCTTCGACGACATGGTCGCCAAGGCCGTCCGCACCTTCGACACCCTCACCCCCGACCGCCTCGGCGGTCCCTCCCCCGAGCCGTCGATGCACAAGATCGTGCTGCAGGACCTCCTCAACGTCCTCGCCCACCTCGCCAACCACGCCGGCCAGATCGTCTGGATCGCCAAGATGCTCCGCGGCGACGCGATCGACGAGATCTGGATCAAGACGCACCGCGAACAGGGGGCGTGGAGGAAAAGCGTTTAACGTTGCTCGGCCGGGGTGCTGTAACTACTGAAGGCCCCCCGAACGAGCAACGAGCAACGCGCTAACGCATCATGAGAATCGCAATCATTGGCGCCGGCGGCGTGGGCGGCTACTTCGGCGGCCGCCTCGCCCAGGCCGGTATCGACACCACCTTCATCGCCCGCGGCGCCACGCTCGACGCCCTGCGCACGCGCGGCCTCCGCGTCGACAGCGTCAAGGGCGACTTCGTCCTCGACTGCGTCAACGCCACCGACGATCCCACGACGGTTGGTCCCGTCGACGCCATCCTCCTCGCCGTCAAAGCCTGGCAACTGGCCGACGCGGCGAAGAACCTCGGCCCCATGCTCGGACCGGAAACGATGGTCGTCCCGCTCGAGAACGGCATCGACGCCCCTGACGTCCTCGCGCCCATCGTCGGCCGCCAGCACGTCCTCGGCGGCCTCTGCGCCATCGTCAGCTACATCGTCGAGCCGGGCCACATCCGCCACGCCGCCTTTGACCCCATCGTCATGTTCGGAGAGCTCGACCACACCCGCACCGCCCGCGTCGAGCGCCTGCGCGACGCCTTCGCCCGCGCCGGCGTCAACGCCCAGGTCCCCGACGACATCCAGCACAGCATGTGGACCAAGCTCCTATTCATCGCGGTCATGAGCGGCATTGGCGCCCTCACCCGAGTCCCCGTCGACGTCTGGCGCGCCTCCCCCGAGATCCGTGACATCGCCCTCACCGCCCTCCGCGAGATCGCCGCCGTCGCCGCCGCCCGCGGCGTCGACCTCGGCGATGACGCCGTCGAGAAAACCTGGCAACGCTACGAAGGCATGGCCCCCGGCTCCACCGCCTCCCTCCAGCGCGACGTCATGGAAGGCAAGCCCTCCGAGCTCGACGCCCAGCTCGGCGCCATCGTCGGCCTGGCCCGCGAGTCGGGCGTCGTTGTGCCGGTCCTGTCGCTGATCTACCACGCCCTCGTCCCGCAGGAGCGGATCGCGCGGGGGTTGTAATACGATGCCCGCATGACCCAGCCCGCCCTCGAGGGCGACGAACATCCCGCCATCGCCGAGGCCCGGCGCGTGCTCGAAGTCGAAGCTGCGGCCATCCTCGACATCGTGCGGCACCTCGACCAGTCGTTCGTGAACGCGGTCGAGACCATCGCCACGTGCAGCGGCCGCGTGGTGACGATGGGCGTCGGCAAGTCGGGCCTGATCTGCCGGAAAGTCAGCGCCACGCTGGCGTCGACCGGCACGCCCTCCTTCTTCATGCATCCCACCGAGGCCATTCATGGCGACCTGGGAATGCTGGTGCGGGGCGACGTCGTCGTGGCCATCTCCAACTCCGGCGAGACCGAGGAACTGATCCGCCTCCTGCCGAGCATCAAGCGTGTCGGCGCGGAGATCGTGGCCATCACCGGCAACCCCGCCTCGACGCTCGCGCGCGGCGCCGACTTTCACCTGAACGCTGCCATCTCGAAGGAAGCGTGTCCGCTCGGGCTCGCGCCGACCGCGTCGACCACGGCCACGCTGGCCCTCGGGGACGCGCTGGCCATGGCCCTCCTGGTGCGGCGCGGCTTCAAGGAGGAAGACTTTGCGTTCCTCCATCCGGGCGGCAAGCTCGGGAAGCGCTTCCTCCGCGTCAATGACCTGATGCACAAGGGCGACGAGCTGCCGCTGGTGCTCGAGTCGACGGTGATGCACGACGTCATCTACGAGATGTCGAAGAAGGGCTTCGGCATCGCCGCCGTGGTCGACGACGACCGCGTGATGCAGGGCGTGATCTCCGACGGCGACCTGCGGCGCCTCCTCATGAGCGACGACCAGCTCGTGCGCAAGGCCGCGGGCGACTCGATGAAGCGCAACCCGGTCACGATCTCGGCCGGCGAGCTGGCCTCGGCCGCCCTGCAGATTATGGAGGAGCGGAAGATCACGGCGCTCTTCATCGTCGACGCCGGGCAGCGCGTCGAAGGTATCATTCACATCCACGACCTCTGGGGTCTCGAACTCTTCTGATGGACGACACAGTCATTCTTCGTTACCGCGACGGCCACACGGAGCGGGCCGCCCTCGACCCGATCGACGCCACGCGCGAAATGCTGACGATCCGCCGCGACGGCGAAGAGCCGTCCGAGGTGCCGTTCAGCGCGCTCAAGGCCGTCTTCTTCCCGCGGATCGCGCCCGACGACGCCCTCGAGCCCGCCAGCGGCATGCAGATCGCCATCGAGTTCAACGACGGCGAGGTCATCCGCGGCCAGGCCCAGTACAACCCCGAGCGCAACGGCTTTTTCCTCTTCCCTGCCGACCGCAGCCGCAACGACCGCATCTTTGTTGTGAACTCGGCGATCGTGTCGATCGAAGTGGAAAAGTTGTAGCGGGCAAGCGGGTTGCTGAGAGAAGAGGTTGCTGGTTACTAGTTGCTGGTTGCTAGTGCAGTGCTGCCCTGTCAACCAGTAACCAGCAACCCCACAGGAGGTACCAACTTGCACCGTCTCACCCTCATCGCCGCGCTCGTCTTCACCGCGGCCACCGCCACCACCCACGCCGCTCCCATCGCGCTCGACAGCGCCGCCAAGGCCATGTCCGGCATGGAGGCCTCGTTCACCCACCGCTTCACGGCCAAAGGCTTCAAGAACAGCCAGGTCGAGAGCGGGTCCGTCGTCTTCGGCGACCTGCCGCGCATGCGCTGGAGCTACTCGAAGCCCGAGCAGAAGCTGTTCGTCTTCGACGGCACGAGCTCCTGGTTCTACGTCCCCTCCGACAAGCAGGTCACTGTCGGCCGCGTCAACGACGCCCGCAAGCGCGAGCTCCCCTTCCTTCTCCTCGGCGATCCGGTGGCGCGCGACCGCGCCTTCATCGTCAAGCAGCAGAACCGCGGCGCCGCGATCGTGACCACGCTGCAGCCGCGCGACAAGGCGTCGATCATGAAGAGCGTCACCGTCACCATCGCGCCGTCGACGAGCCTCATCCAGCGCATCGAGTACACGGACCGCGACGGCAACCGCACGTCGTTCGACTTCTCCGGGTATCATCGCCGCGCCGCTTCCGCCGACACCTTCCGGTTCTCGGCGCCGGCCGGCGTGCAAGTGATCAACGCGGACTGAAAAATGGCGCAAGAGTTCTCATTCGACATCGTCTCCAAGACCGAGATGCAGGAAGTGGCGAACGCCATCCAGCAGGCCCAGAAAGAGCTGGCCCAGCGCTTCGACTTCAAGGGCAGCAAGAGCTCCATCGAGCTGACCGGCGAGGAGATCGTCCTGGCCAGCGACGACGAGGGGAAACTGCGCAGCGTCATCGACATCCTCGAGTCGAAGCTGGCGAAGCGCCACGTCTCGCTCAAGTCGCTCGACTACGGGAAGATCGAGGGCGCCCAGATGGGCACCGTGCGCCAGAAGGCCAAGATCGTCCAGGGCATTGAAGTCGAGAAGGCCAAGCAGATCGTGCGCACGATCAAGGACGCCAAGCTGAAGGTGCAGGCCTCGATTCAGTCGGACCAGGTGCGCGTGGTCGGCCGCACCAAGGACGACCTGCAGCGCGCCATCGCTCTCGTGAAGGAGAACGACTACGGCATCCCTCTCCAGTTCACGAATTACCGCGGTTGAGCGCCGAGCGCGCTATCGACTATCCTTCGACCCGTGACCGCTCCTCGCACACTGAACGGGCAGACAGCTTACGCGGAGCGTCTCCTCGAACTGGTCGCCCCCAAGCTCGAGCTGGTGGAAGAGGAGCTGCGCCGTAACTTCCAGTCGAAGATCGCCACCATCCATGACGTCGGGGAGCACATCCTCGGCGGCGGCGGCAAGCGCCTCCGCCCCGCCCTGCTGCTGCTCGTCTCCCGGATGCTGAAGTACGACGGCTATCGCGACGTCGTCTACGCCGCGGTGGTCGAGTTCATCCACACGGCCACGCTCATCCACGACGACATCATCGACGAGGCCGACGTCCGCCGCGGCCGCACATCGGTCAACTACGGCTGGGGCAACAACCTCACCGTGCTGGTCGGCGACTACATCTTCATGCACTCGATGGCCATGGCCCTGACCGAGGGGAACCTCGACATCCTGCGCCTGCTGTCGGATGCCACCATCAAGATGATCGAGGGCGAGATCCTCGGCACGGAGCACAACGGCCGCGTCGATCTCTCCGTCGAGGACTACTTCGACATCGTCGGCCGCAAGACCGCGGCGTTGTTCGGCGCGACGTGCCGCATCCCCGGCTACTTCGTCGAGCTCCCCGAGCCCAGCAACGTTGCCCTGCAGACGTACGGCTACAACCTCGGTGTCTGCTTCCAGCTCATCGACGACCTGCTCGACTTCACCTCGAGCACCGAAGTTCTCGGCAAGCCCGCGCTCTCGGACCTGAAGGAGGGAAAAGTGACCCTCCCCCTCATCCTGGCCATGCCCCGCGCCACCCCCCGCGAGCGCGACATCATCGCCCGCGTGGCCACGCACAAGTCCTTCGACGACATCGACCCGGCCGAGATCCTGGCCATCGTCAACCGCTACGACACCCTCGAACAAACCCGCGAGATCGCCCGCGACTACGCCAACCGCGCCCGCACCGCCCTGCACGGCTTCCCGGAGTCGCCCGCGAAAGAGGCGCTGGAATTCGCGCTGGATTTCGTGCTGGATCGAGACAGGTAAGGCTGGTTGCTGGTTACTGGTTGCTAGGACAGTGCGGCACTAGCAACCAGCAACTAGAAACCAGCAACGCCTCTCATGAGAGCATTTCCATGATCTCGCTCATGGCCGCGCGGGCGCGGGTGTTGATGGCCTCGTCGTTGTTCGTGGCCGAGAGCCGGATCACTTTGTTGTAGTGCTCGATGGCGAGGGTGTAGTCGTTGAGGCAGCGGTGGTAGATCTCGCCCTTGCAGAGCTTGGCCTCGAGGTTCATCGGGTCGAGCTCGAGGATCTTGTTGAGGAAGATCAGGGCGGTGTCGTGCTTCTGCTCTTCCATCGCCATCTTGTAGCGGAGGCGATAGAGCGTGATCAGCTCGTTGTTTTTGGGGTCGATCCACGCGCCGGGGAGGTACGTGAGCAGCGTGTTGAGGAGCCGTCCCTTCGTCGTCGCCGGCTGGGGCGCCGCTGTCGAACGCTTCACACTGATGGTCTGCCGCATCTCACACCCTCCCGCACCCTGGATCAAAAACGTGGATTGAAACGTGACTCGAACGTCGAACTTACACAGTGTAAGGCGATCGGCCTTGATCGTCAAGACGTTGACCATCGATCTTCTGCTATCCTCCGCGCAACATGCGCATCGCCGTGTATCCCGGCTCGTTCGACCCGCTCACCAACGGGCATCTCGACATCATCCGGCGCGCGTCGCGGCTCTTCGATCGCCTCCTCGTCTCCGTCCTCGCGAATGAAGGAAAAGCGCCGATGTTCTCGGTGCAGGAGCGCATGGAACTCATCACCACCTGCACCCGCGACATCGACGGGGTGGAAGTGCACTCGTTCAACGGCCTGCTGGTCGACTTCATGCGCCGCGTCGACGCCTCCGTGGTCGTACGCGGCATCCGCGCGGTGTCGGATTACGAGTACGAGCTGCAGATGGCGCTCATGAACCGCGAGCTCTACGACGGGGCGGAGACGATCTTCATGATCCCCGCGGTCGAGTACACGTTCGTCTCCTCCCGGCTGGTCAAGGAAGTCTTCCGCCTCGGCGCCGACATCTCCCACCTCGTCCCCACTCCCGTCCTCGACGCCCTCCGCGCGCGCCTCACGTCGCCGCTCACGGCCATGACGCCGTAGTCACTCGCTGCGAGGGTCGAGCGCTTCGCGGAACCGTTCGCCGACGATGTTGAAGGCGGCGACGGTGCTGAAGATCGCCAGGCCGGGGAAGAGCACCAGCCACCAGGCGTATTCGATGTGCTCGTACGCCTTCGAGAGCATGCTCCCCCACGAGGCCGTCGGGAGCGGGACGCCGAGGCCGAGGAACGACAGGGCCGACTCGGTGAGGATGGCTACGGCCACGCCGAAGCTCGAGGAGACCAGCACCGGCGCCAGGGCGTTGGGCAGGAGGTGGCGGAAGATGATCCGCGCGTCGCGCGCGCCGCTGGCCCGCGCCGCCTGTGCGTACTCCACCTCGCGGATGCGCAGCAACTCGCCGCGCACGTAGCGGGCCTCGTTCGTCCACGACGTCAGGCCGAGGGCGATCATGATCGTCCAGATCGAAGGACGGAAGAGCGCCACGATGCCGAGAACGAGAAAGAGGAAGGGAAAGCAGAGCACGATCTCGATGACGCGGGAGACGATCCAGTCCGCTGCGCCACCGTAGTAGCCGGCCACCGCGCCGAAGAGTGAGCCGATGACGAGCGAGATCAGCGTGGCGAAGAGGCCGACGGCGAGGGAGACGCGCGCGCCGTGGATCATGCGCGCCACGATGTCGCGGCCGAGATCGTCCGTGCCCAGGAGATGGCCGCCGCCGGGCGGCTGCAGACGCTCGGTCAGGTCGACCGAGTTCGGCGAGAACGGGATCGGCGTCGGCAGGGTGAACGTCGTCGGCACCGGCGCCACTTCGATGTCCGGGTCGCTGACCCAGTAATCGGCGATCGCCGGAAAGCTCCAGCCGGACGCCGTCCGCTGCAGGAGCGGCTTGCGGTTCGCGAGCACGGGTGCCAGCACGGCCACGATGGCCATCAGGCCGACGTACGCCAGCGCGAACGTGGCCAGCCTGCTGCGCCGGAAGCGGCGCCAGGTCAGCCCCCATTGCGACTCGCCGGTCGCGCTCGACCTCACTGCGCTCCCTCCCCCAGCCGCACGCGCGGATCGGCAAACGCGTAGAGGATGTCCGCCAGCAGCGATGCCAGCAGCGTGACCACGGCCGTGACCACGGTCAGCGCCATGATGACCGGGTAGTCGCGAGCCAGGATGGCGTTGTAGTAGAGGAGGCCGATCCCGTCCCACTGGAAGATCTGCTCGACGATCACGCTGCCCGACAGCAGGTACGGAATGGTCAGGCCGAGGAGCGTGATCATCGGGATGAGCGCGTTGCGGAAAGCGTGATTCCACAGCACGGCCACGGTGCCCGCCCCCTTCGCGCGCGCCGCGGTGATGAAGTCCTGGCGGATCACTTCCGTCAGCGCGGACTTCGAGAAGCGCGCGAAGATCGCCAGCTGCGCGTAGGTCAGCGTGAGCACCGGCAGCACGAGGTGCTTCACGCGGTCGGCGAGCTGCCCTCCGGTCCCCATGTCGACATAGGCGTCGGAGGTCATGCCGAACAGCGGCAGCACGTTCCAGCGCACGGAAAAGTACTGGATCAGGATCAGCGCGACCCAGAAGCTCGGCAGCGAATAGAGCAGGAAGAATCCGACGGCCGAGGCGCGCTCGGTGAGGCGTCCGGAGCGCGAGGCGGACCAGAGTCCGATCGGCACGCCGAGCGACGCCGCCAGCAGGAAGGCGATGAGGTTGAGCTGAAAGGTGTTCGGCAGTTTCTCGAAGATGATCGTCCGCACCGGGCGCCGCTCCACGATCGACGTGCCGAAGTCGAAGGTGACGGCGCTGCGGACCCAGTGCAGGTATTGCTCGGGCAGCGGCTTGTCGAGATGGAACTCGGCGCGGATGCGCGCCAGCGTTTCCGGTGCGATGCCGCTCAGTCCGGCCCTCCCGATGATGACGGTGATGGGATCGCCGGGGACACTGTGGATCAGGGTAAAGGTGGCGACGGTGATGCCGAGGAACGTCAGGAGCGCGTACAACAGCCGCCGGACGAGGTACGTGGTCATTTTGCCGGGCGGTCGTGGGTGCGCAGCTCGCGCGGGATCCACCAGCCCAGCGGTCCCGGATACCAGCGGTACATGCCGTAGCCGCGGCTCAGCTCCAGGCCGCGCACGCGTTTGTTGATCCCCCACTTGGAGGTGACCTGCAGGGTGAAGGTGTATGGCTGATCCGCGGCCGCGAGCTCGTGCACTTTCCAGTAGAGGTCTTTGCGCGTTCCCTGGTCCAGCGTGGCCCGCGCCGCATCGAGGAGGCGGTCCATTTCGCGGTTGTTGTACCCGCTGTAGTTCTGGCCTCGCGGCGGGATCTGCGTCGAGTGCAGGATGTTGTGCGGATCGGGGTCGTTGTCGAGGTCGTAGCCGAGATAGGCCGCCTCGTAATTGCCGCCCATGATGCGCCCCACGGCGACCGACGGCTCGAGCAGCGTGACCTGGAAGTCGACGCCGATCTTCTTCACCTCGGCCTGCAGCATCTGCGTGAACTGGAGCGTCGCCGCGGCGCCGGACATCGTCAGCAGCTCGACCTTCAGCGGCTTGCCGTTGCGGTCGACGATGCCGTCGCCGTTCGTGTCCCGCCAGCCCGCGCTCGTGAGCAGCGCCTTCGCGCCGGCCGGGTCGTAGCGCGTCACCGGCACGGTCGGGTTGTACGCGAAGCTGTCCGGCGTGAACGGCCCGCTCATGGCCCGGGCGGTGTTGTGATACAGCTCCTTGATGACCACGTCGATGGGGATGCACATCGCCAGCGCGCGGCGCACGCGCGCGTCGCGGAGATGCTGGGTGCGCGTGTTCCAGGAGATGAAGTTGTAGCTGAGCGTGTAGAAGCGCTTGAAGTCGATGGTCTTGGCCAGCTCGGGATTGGTGCTCTCGCGCTGATAGAGGTCGGACGGCATGCGCGTCTCGTCGATGTCGCCGCGCTTGAGCGCGTTCCAGGCCGTGCTCTGGTCGATGATGATCTTGAAGACGACCACCTGCAGCGGCGGCTTCTCGCCCCAGTAGTCGGAGCGGCGCTCGACGATGATCTCTTTGCCGCGCTCGCGCTTGAGGAGGCGGTACGGACCGCTGCCGACGGCCGTGTCGTTGAAGTCCTTGCGGAAGTTGCCCTTCGAATAAACCTGCTCGGGCAGGACCAGGACGTCGTGGAAGCGGATCAGTTGCGAGGCCAGCGGCTGGCGGAAGGCGATCTCGATGGTGTGGTCGTCGACCACACGCGTGCGCGACAGGTCGAGGTACTCGAACACACTCGCGGTCTGCACGGCCTCGGACGCCGGATCGAGGATCTTCCGCAGCGTGAAGAGGACGTCGCTGGCTTTGACCGGCGTGCCGTCGGAGAAGGTCGCTTTCTCGTTGAGCTTGAAGCGATAGAGCTTGCCGCTCTCTTCGATGTCCCACGAGTCGGCCAGGCCGGGGATCGGATGGAGGTCCTGGTCGAGATGGACGAGCGGCGTGAAGAGGTACTCGGCGACCTGGCGTTCGTAGATGGTGGAGTTGACGACCGGGTTGAGGCTGCCGACCTCCGACTCGAAGCGACGGATCAGCGTGCCGCCGTCCTGAGGACGGCCGTCCGTGATGGCGGGACGTGGCGGCGTGGAAGCCGGCTTGTCGTCGATGCGGCGCTCGCCGCGATCGCAGCCGAGGCAGAGCAACAGCGCGAAGAGTGCGGCGAAACGGCGACAACTCACGGGTTGGGATTATACGCACACAGGGCGCGGCGGAAGCCGCGCCCTGTGTTCTTTACCGGACCGTGCTTACCGGCCGTGCTTACCGGACTGTGGTCGTACCGACGTTGTAGAACGCGTCGACGGCGCGGATGATCACGAACTTGCCGTTCACCGCGCTGCGCTCGAGGCGGAAGGTCTCGTCGCGCGAGTCGGAGATGCCGTCGACGGGCGTGAGGCGGATCCACTTCTCCGCGTCGACCGAGTACTCCACCTTCCCGACCGGCGAGAGGTCGTCGGTGATGCGCACCGTGACGTCGCCCGCGTTCTGCGAGACGGCGATCTTCGGCGCGCCGTTATCGACCTCGAACTCCACCCCTTCCTTCACGTCGGTCAGGGCCGCTTCGGGATTCTCGGTGGCGTCGCTGACCGAGAGGCGCAGCTCGTAGCGGCCGTCGGGGAGCTGTGACGTGTCGAAGTTGAACTGCGTCTCTTCCATGTTCTCGCGCAGGCGCAGCCAGCGGTCGCTCCCCTTCTGGCGGAACGAGAGCGTGTAGCGCAGCGGGTCGCCGTTGTCGTCCGAGGCGCGCCAGCTCACCGTGCGGAAGCCGCGGCGGAACATGCGCTTCCCCTGCTCGGCCGGCGTGCGGTCGCGCGGCGTGTCGAGGCTCGTGAAGATCCCGTACTCGTCCGGGTTCGTCGCTTCGACGACCTGCGGCGCGGCGGGATAGGCATTGCTGATGTAGACCACCGCGGGGTCCTGCACGGTGATGGCGTCGATCTTCGGCGCGACGTTGCGGTTGATGAACGCCACGCTCACGCCGTCGATGGTCGCATTCGGCGACGCCTTCGGCATCTGCAGGCGCCACTGCACGTACTGCGCGGACGGCGCGGTGATGTTCCCTTCGAGCGTGCTCTGCGCGGTCGACCACGGACTCCAGGTGCCGTCCGGCGTGCGGGTGTTGCCGCTGCGGAAGGAGATGGCCACGCTGTTCGCCTCGAGATTGCGCCCTTCGACGCGGTAGTTGCCGAAGCGCGAGAAGCGCTCGACGTCCTTCGCCGCCGAGCGGAACTCGGGATTGGCGGCGCTACGCGTTTCCATGCGGTAGACGGCGCCGGAATTGGTGGTGGTGATGACGTTGCCGGCGATGGAGACGATCTGCTTCTCCGGCACCGCGCCGACGAGCGAGAGCTCGCCGTTGCGCAGGTCGTAGACGCGGCCGTTCGGCCCCGTGGCCAGGAGCACGCCGGCGTTGTCGGACGCACCGCTGACGGCGTAGACCATCTCGCGCTCGAACTTGCGCACGGTCTCCACGAAGCCGTCCGTCTCGATCCGGTAGATCTCGGACGAGCCGCTCTGCGCGGCGGCCGAGGCCGCGCTGTCGTCGAAGGAGAAGCTGACCTCGACGGCCTGCGCCGTCCCGGCCGAGGGCTCCCCCTCTTTCTTCTCGCCCGACTGCTGTTGCTGCTGCTGTTGCTGTTGTTGCTGCTGGGGGCGCGACTGCGATTTCGGCGCGCTGGACGGCAGGGTGTTGCTCACCGCCGCGGCCCAGCCGACGTTGTTCGCGTCGACGTAGACCGCGGCGATCTCGTTGAGGGCGGAGTCGTAGAGCGCGTGCGCGTTGCCGTCGCGGGAGATGGTGTAGATGCGTCCCTTGCCGGACGCGCCGGCCAGCAGCGAGCCGTCTTTCCGTTCGGCGAGCGAGCGGATGTGCGTGTCGGTGGCGTCGTAGAGGACTTTCCCCTCGCCGCCCGCGGAGACGCGGAAGAGCTTTCCTTCGACGCCGGTGGCCACGGCTACGTCGCCGCTGTCGAGCACTTCCAGCGCCCAGATGTAGGCCTGCTTCGGGTCGAAGAAGACGGTCTGCGTGCCGTTCTCGGGGTTGACGCGGTAGACCTTCCCGTTCGGCGAGCTGCCGACGAGGAGCGCCCCGTCACGGAAGGCGACGGCGTAGATCTCCGGCTCGGGCGCGGTGAAGACGAGCTTCAGCTCTTCGCCGCGGAGGCGGTAGACCTTTCCCTCGTTGCCCGTGCCGAAGAAGCGGTCGCCGTTCGGCGCCGCGGTCTGGGAAAGGACGAAGGGATCGGTGAAGGAGGCCACCTTGCGCATCGCCGGAGCGACCCGCAGCTCGCCCCGCGAGGTGATGGCAAATCCTTCCAGCTCGCCGCCGAGAAAGTCCTCGGCCGACTGAACCCGCCAGAACTGAGGCTGGACGGCGAAAAGCTGCGTAGCAAACGTGAGAGCCGAGATCAGAGACAGCGATCGGCGCATGAATTTCCTTTCGGGAACCGGGGGATTAGGGATGAGGTACGAGGCATGAGGTATGAGTGAACGGCTGCAAGCGCCGCACGCCTCTACTCATCCCTCGTACCTCATCCCTCGTACCTTCTTTCGGGATCAGGCATGAGGTACGAGGTATGAGGCATGAGTGAACGGCGGCAAGCGCCGCGGCCTCTACTCATCCCTCATCCCTCATCCCTCGTACCTGATGACTACATCGCTGGTTTCACGTCGAGGTCGATCTTCAGAGCGCCGTCGACGATGTAACCGAGCGGGCGGGCGTGCTGCCCGGCGGGATGGTACTTCACCGCGGCCTGCGCGCCGTTCGACGTATCTGCAACAACCACGGCACGCATCGATGGCGGGAGGTTCGGCAGGTAAACGCCGCTCGTCACCGCGCCCTCGCCCGTCGAGTACAGACCGACGGTGAGATCGGTGGCCGGGCGGAGGCGTCCGAGGACGCCGAGGACCTGCTCGAGCGTGCGGGGGTCGGGCGGGACGAGGGAAAAGTCGATCGCGTTCATGACCGAGCCGCTGCCGACGAGGAGATACGCGGCGCCCGCGGCCTGATCGTCGGGGATGCGCACGTCGAACGTCTCGACGAACGACTCGCCGCGGAACGGCTTGAGCACCGTGCGCACCTGCACCGTGTCGCCGGCCGAAACAAACCCTCGGGACGGCATCACCAGGGAGGCTTCCATCAGCTTGGCGATACGCAGATCGTCATCGTGGCGGAGGTGAATCTTCACCGTCTCGATCTCCGCGTCGCGGAACTCGTTCGACATCAGGTAGCCGGAGACGAGGGCCAGATACTGCGGGATGGCCTGGCGGGCCTGCTGGCCGGCGAAGCCTTCGCGGACGCGGATCGTGTCGAAGCCCTTCAGCTTGATCTCCGAGTCCATCAGCACGGTGCGCTCGCCCGCCGCGCGCTGCGCGTTGGAGACGACCGAGTCCGTGACCATGGCCAGCATCAGCGGCGAGAGGTACGAGTGGCGGACCACGTCGACCTTGAACTTCTGGGCCGGACCGGCGCCGTCGAGCGTGACCTCGACCGGGATCATGTCGGCCTTCGCGCCGAGCTTGCCCATGATGCCCGCCGCGCGGTCCTGACTGAGGACGCCGACGATGGGGCCGGTGTTGGAGAACTTGAACGAGCTGGCCACGCTCGGCAGCACGGTCACGACTTCCGACGTCGCCATCGGGAAGTTGATCTCGCCCATGTCGAGGAACGGATGGCCGAAGGCGTAGACGCTCTCGCCATCGACGTACGAGACGGTGCCGCTGGCCGCGACATTGAAGTCGCCGGTCAGGAGGACGGCGCCGATCGGATCGCCGGGGGCGAAGGTGGTCTTCGCGTTCGTGCTGATCGAGCTCGACGCCGCACCGGCCGGGACGGCCGTGAAGCCGAGCTGCTCAAAGTACGGCGAGAAGCGCTGGATGGTCTCGGCCGAGAAGCTGGAGACCGACACCGGCAGCGCGATGCGCGTCGCGCCGCTGACGGTGTTCACCGGACGCGCGGACATGCTCTTGATGAACTTCTCGAAGGCCGCGTCCGACTTGCCTCCAGCGAGCGCGTTCAGGAGCTCGGAGCCCGTCATGCGCGGCGTCGCACCCGCGGGAGAGGCGCCGGCGGGACGAACGACCTGCGAGAGCTTGAGCATCTCGTCGATCGGCGTGATGCCCGCCACCGGCTCCTTCGAGAACTGCCAGGCGTAGGCGAGCGCGCCGATCACTTTGCCGTCGAGGAAGATCGGCGAGCCGCTCATACCGGCGATGACGCCCGCGCGGCGGATGACCGGATGGTCGACCCTGGCCAGGATGAGGTTCTGGCTGGGACCGATGTTGTGCAGCACGCCGAGGATCTCGACGTCGAACTTCTCGACCGTCGTACCTTCGAAGACGGTCAGGCCGTAGCCTTTCATGCCTTTCTCGACCTGCGCGAGCGGCATGCGCTCCGCGGCCTGAGCAGTCGTGGCGAGCGTCACGGCGAGGACGACAAGGAGACCAATTTTTCGGGTGAGCACGATGGATGTAACCACCTCCACGCGCTGGCCATTTCGCGGGCCGTGCCAAGCCCGTTACGTCACTCGTAACGGAGCGCTTCGATGGGGTCGAGCCGGGAGGCTTTGGCGGCCGGATAAATTCCGAAAATGACGCCGATCGTCGCGCAGAAAAGGAATGCCCCGACGATGGCCAGCAGCGGCGTATGCACGGCCGGCAGCTCCAGCCATTTCGAGACCAGCAGGCGGATCAGTGTGGCCAGGATGAAGCCGCCGGCGACGCCGATCAGGCCGCCCAGTCCGGAGAGCGTGACCGCCTCGATGAGGAACTGCACGAGCACGTCGCGCCGGCGTGCGCCGAGCGACTTGCGGATCCCGATCTCCCGCGTCCGCTCGGTGACGGACACGAGCATGATGTTCATGATCCCGATGCCGCCGACCAGCAGGGCGATGCTGACCACGGCGCCCATGATGAAGGTGACCATCCCCAGCGCGGTCGAGATCGCCTTCATGATCTCTTCCTGGGCCATGATCTGAAAGTCGTCCTTCTGCCCGGTCTGGAGGCGATGGCGCTGGCGAAGGACGTCCCGCACCTGTTGCTTGGCCAGGTCGAGGTCGGCATTCGCGTGCATCTGGAAGGCGAGGATGAGGTTCTTCAGGTTCTCGTTGCCGTACAGCACGGCCGCGGTGGCGAACGGGATGAGGACGATGTCGTCCTCGCTGCGCCCGAGCGACGCGCCGCGCTTCTCCATGACGCCCACGACGGTGAAGGTGTGGTCGTCGATGAGGATCTGTTTCCCGTGCGGCTCATCCCCCAGACCGAGCTCGCGCACGGTGTCGACGCCGAGGACGGCGATGCGCTTGCGCTGCTCGGAGTCGAGCGGCGTGAAGAACCGCCCGCTCCCGACCCAGCGGTTGAGGATGTCCTGATACGACTCGTTCACGGCGTGGAGTTGCGTGCGATGCCGCTCCCCGCCGAACCGCAGCTCCGCGCTGGAGAAAAAGACCGGCGTGAAGTCGCGAATCGACGTCGTCCCCCGCCGCACCGCCTCCGCATCGTCGATGGTCAGCTCCCCCGACTTGAACGGATTCGACTCATCCGCACTCGGAAACACCTGAATGTAATTCGACCCGATCTCATTCAGCTCACTGGCCATCTTGTGCTGCACCCCCTGCACGATCGAGATCACGGCAATCACCGCGGCCACGCCGATCATCACCCCGAGAACGGTCAGGATCGAACGCATTTTGTTCGCCAAAATTGCTCTGAGCGCGATTTTTACATTCTCAGTGAACATGAGAGGTCAGGTATGAGGTACGAGGGATGAGGTATGAGTTTAGCGAGGGCTTCGTTCTCGTTGGGTGGCTACTTTTGCGCGGAGGCCTCCGATGATTTTGCTCACCTCCTCTGCTCTGGTGAGGAGGTCGCCGGCGGTTGTGTCGTCGAGATAGCCGATGCGGCGGGCGAGATGAATCTGCGTGCGTAACTCAGCACAGGACCCTTTCGCGATGGACAGGAAGCGGTGGAACTCGGCACGACTGCCCCGATCGAATCCTTCTGCGATGTTCGACGGAACGGAAACGGCAGCGCCCTGGATCTGGCCGCAGAGTCGAAAATCGCGCGAGAACGGCCGCTTCTGCGTCACCGCATAGATGTCGACGGCCAGATCCATCCCCTTCTCCCACGCAATCAAATCCTCGAACCGACCAACCTTCCTACTCATCCCTCATCCCTCATACCTCATACCTATTTCCCCGTCACCGAAACCTTCCCATCCCGAATATGAATAATCCGACGTGCCTCCTTCGCAACATCATCCTCATGCGTAACCATGATGATCGAGTTGCCGCGGGCGTGGAGCTCGTGGAAGAGGTCGAGGATTTCGCGGCCGGTCTGGGAGTCGAGGTTGCCGGTGGGCTCGTCGGCGAGGAGGAGGGAGGGCTTGTTGACGAGGGCGCGGGCGATGGCCACGCGCTGGCGCTGGCCGCCGGAGAGCTCGTTGGGCTGGTGGCCCATGCGGTCTCCGAGACCGACGGCCGTCAGGGCCTCTTCGGCGAGGCGGCGGCGCTCAGTGCGGGGTATCTTGGCGTAGACCAGCGGCAGCTCGACGTTCTGCAGCGCCGTCGTCCGGGCCAGCAGGTTGAAGGTCTGGAAGACGAAGCCGATCTTGCGATTGCGGATCGCGGCCAGCTCGTCGTCGTTCAGCGTCTCCACCGGTACGCCGTCCAGGACATAGGAGCCCGAGGTTGGCGTATCCAGGCAGCCGATGATGTTCATCAGCGTCGACTTGCCCGAGCCCGACGGACCCATGATGGCCACGTACTCCCCCTGCTCGATGGTCAGGTTCACGCCGTTGAGGGCGAAGATCTGCTGCGGCCCCAGGTCATAGACGCGCGTGAGCTCGTTCATGACGATGAGGTGGTTCGGCTGCGTTTCTGCGAGTGCGCTCATTTGTCCTTGTCCTCGTCTTTCGACGTCAGCTTCTCTTCCTTCGTTACCTGAATGGCCGCGCCGTCCTCGAGCCGCTTCAGCGTCCGGAACGGGCCGACGATGACCTGGTCGCCCTTCTTCAGCCCCGACAGCACGGCCACGTGCGTCGCGTCGCTGATCCCGGTCTGCACCTCGACCCGCTTCGCCTTTCCGTCGGCCACGATGAACGCGTACTTTTTCTTCGGCTTGTCGGCATCGTTTTCATCGGGCTCGTCACCGGCCTTCGCACCCGGCACGCGCTCCACGACCGACTGGATCGGCACGGCGATCGTGTTCGCCGCGCTGTTCGTCACGATCGAGACCTGCGAGGTCATTCCGGGCCGCAGCCGGTCGTCCGGGTCGTCGATCGACAGCTTGACCTTGAAGTAGCGGACGCTCGAGGCCGAGCCCTGCCGCACCGCGGCCGAGCTGCCGATCTCCACCACCCGGCCCCGGTAGACCTTATCCGGGATCGCGTCGACCTTGATCTTGGCGAGCTGCCCCAGCTTCACGCTGACGATCTCCGTCTCCCCCACTTCCGCCTCGACCAGGATCTGCGACAGGTCGGCGATCACGGCGATCACCGAGCCGGCGTTGTTCATCGTCCCGCTGATCACCACTTCGCCCTCGCGGGCGTTGAGCTGCACGACTTTGCCGTCCAGCGGCGAGACGATGGTGGTCCGCGTCAAGTCTTCCGTGGCCTGCCGCAGCGCGGCCTCGGCCTGAAAGACGCCCTGGTCCGCGGCGGCGGCAGCGGCGCGGGCGTTCTCGAGCGCCAGCCGCGACTGGTCGAACAGCTCCTGCGCCTGGATGCCCTGCTGATTGAGGCTCTGCGCGCGCTGGTGCTGCGCCTGCGCCGTGGAGAATCCCACCTTCGCCCGCTGCACTTCCACGCGGGCCCGCGCCACCTCGGCCAGCAGGCGCTCGCGCTGCGCGATGTAGTTGGGCTTCTCCAGCTCGACCAGCTTCTGGCCGCGGCGCACGAGATCGCCCTCGTTGAAGTAGAGCTTCTCGATCTTGCCGATGATGTGCGCGCTGATGTTGACCTTGACCTTCGGGTCGAGCTGCCCCGGCGCGTCGACAACGGTCTCGATGGTCTTCGTCGCCGCCGGCTCGGCCTGAACCTTCTCCCCTTCCGCCCCGCCGCTGGTAATGCTGGCCACGATGATCGCGGCGAAGATGATCACCGCGCCGCCGATCAGCAGCCAGCGTTTCATCCGTTCATTCCGGCCGTGACCGCGGCGAACCCAATCCGCACCATCGTGACGATCACCCAGAGCGTGATGATGATCGCGGCCGACTTCGCTCGCGAGAACCGCGAGATCGCTGCAAACCCGAACACGAAGAGGATGATCGACCAGATCGTGAAGACGTCGAGCGTCGACAGGAGCGTGAACAATACCGGCTGTTCCTTGAAATCGACCAGGAACGCCGGGTTGGACTTGACCAGCGCGGCCATCGTCTCCGGGTTCAGCGAGCCCTGCGCCTTGGCCACGATGGCGCCGGCAATGCTCTTGATGACCTGCGGAACCCACGCGTAGAGCGTCGCGGAAAACGCCTGCGGATACCGGCCGTCACCGCCCATCAAACGGAATGCGCCCCAGAGAATCAGCGCGATCAGCGCGAAGATGCCGATCTGCAGCACCGGCGACACATAAAACGCGCCCCGCGCGAAGGCCTTGCCCACGCGGTTCATCTGCGCGATGTCGGCGCTGCTGACGTTCGGATTGCGCTTCCGGATGGTCTCTTCCTGCTGGGCGAACATCGCGTCGTAGTCGATCAGCGGCACGATCACGAAGACCGCCGCGTACCCGATCAGCACGAAGAACAGGATCGGCACGAGGAAGTCGGGCTTGCGCGCGATGTCCTCGAATGTTTCGCCGGGGGCGAACAACGCTCCCACCAGACGCTCGAAGAAGTTCTTCGTCGGCGCGGCAGCCACGGGCGGGGCCGGTGGCGTGCCGGCCGATTGGAAAGTCATCAGTTCTGCTCCGTCGTTCCCGTCGTTCCCTGGGGCCGATCTCCGTTGTCGCGATTATCGCCGACCCGGTTCCCGTAGAAGAGCCAATCGTAGCGGTCGAGCCAGCGGCCGAGGACCGGTTCCGGCTCCCGCTCCGGGGCGTCGAGGCGGACGTTGTGGACTTCGAGGATGTCGCCGACCGCGCGGTGGAACGCGGCCACGGCCTTGTTGTAGCCGATGGTGGCCTGCAGCTCGCGGACGCGCGCGTCGGAGAGCTGCTGCTGCACTTCCAGCACCTGGAAGTTCGTGGTCATGCCGTTCTCGTAGCGCTTGCGCTCCGCCTCGACGTTCCGCTCCGCCGCTTCGCGCGCGGCGCGCGTCGCGGCGATGCTCTGCGCGAACTCGTCGACCGCGCGGGCCGCCGTGCGCACTTCGACGGCGATGTTCTGGCGCGTCAGGAGCTGCGAGGACTGCGACTGCTCGACGTCGAGCTCCGCGGCGCGCGCGTTCGCACGGGCGGTGATGTTCATCAGAGGGTACGCGAAGTTGAAGCCGACGTTCCACGTCGGGAAGTCGAGGCCGGCGATCTGCTCGAAGGTGTCGAAGTACGGCGTCGAGGTCGAGCCGATGATCTCGTTGTCCTCATTGAGGATGGCCCGGCGTCCGGCCAGCGCGCTCAGCCCGTAATTCACGGCGAAGTCGACCAGCGGGAGGGTCTGATTGCGCGTGTAGAGGGCCTGCACGCGGGCGTTCTCGGTGAGGAGGTTCTGCTGCCGGATCTCCGGGCGGTTGGTGAAGGCCCGTTCCACCGCGCTGGCGAAGTCGATGGTCATCGGCGTGTACTCCACCGTGTCGGCCGGGACGATGGGGCGGTCCCATTCGGTGACCGGCATGTTGAGCAGCGCGCGCAGCCGATCCTCGGCGTTGCGCACGCTGGCCACAGCGCGGATGAGCTGTTCCTCGGTGGTGGAAATGGTGACGCGCGGCTGCAGGATGTCCAGCGGAGCCGACGCGCCGACGTCGATGCGGATCTGCGTGATGCGGGCCTGGTCGCGCGCGAGGAACAGCGATTCCTTGACCACGTCCACCGCGCGGCGGGCGTAGATCAGGTCGAGGTAGGCCTGCTCGACGGAGCTGGCCGTGTCCATCAGCGCCGTGCGGAACTGCTCCTCGGTGATGCCGAGGTTGTTCCGCGCGATGGTGATGCCGCGGCGGGTGATGTCGATGCCGAAGTCGCGCAGCAGCGGCTGCGAGAACTCGAAGTCGAGGTTGTTGCCGTACTGCGGGTTGACGAACGTATCGGCGCCCGAGACCGTGCTGCGCGAGCTGTTCGTGGCCACGCGGTACTGGCCGCCGGTGGGCAGCGTCTGCGTCAGGCCGGCGCCGAAGGACGTCGAGCGCCCTCCGCTCGTCTGGAACGGGTTCGTGGTCGGGTTCTTCGTGAAATCGTGGCGGATGAAGCCATCGGTGTAGAAGTCGAAGATGCCGTACTGGCCGCGGAGGTTCTGCTCCGAGATGCGCGATTCGAAGCCCTGAATCTGCACGCCCAGGTTCTGCTGCATGGCCGTGCCGATGGCCTCGGTCAGCGTCAGGCGAATGGCGCGCGGGTCGTTGACGTCGCGGTCGGTCTCGGCCGTCACCGTGGACGTGGTGCGCCCCGGGGGCGTGGTCTGCTGCTGCGATGGCGTCTGCTGCGCCAGCGCGGCGGTCGCCGTCAGCGCCGCCAGTGTTGTAATCGTGATCAACCGTCGAACAGCGGTCATGTAAATCCTCCCAGACACGCCTCTAGTACGTAAGGATGAGTTGTTGGTTTCCAGATGCGGCGGCGATTCTAACGGACTTCCCGCACAGCGCTCCCCTCCTCTCGCCCTCGGAGCGCCGCCTCGGAGCGCTGCCTTCCAGGCGGCCGGACCGCCGGCTTCCAGCCGGCGTCCGCCAGACGATCCGCCCGATGGACAACGAGATCGATCCGGACGCCCGACAGATCGATCTGGATGAGCACCAGATCGAAATGGACGGGCTCCAGATCGATATCGACAGGCTCCATATCGATCTGGACGAGCTCCATATCGATCTGGACGGGCTCCATATCGATATGGACGAGCTCCAGGATCGATCTGGACGGGCTCCATATCGATCTGGACAGGCTCCAGATCGATATGGACAGGCTCCAGATCGATATGGACGAGCGAGAGATCGATCTGGACGGGCTCCAGATCGATCTGGACGGGCTCCATATCGATATGGACGGGCTCCAGATCGATATGGACGGGCTCCAGATCGATATGGACAGGCGACAGATCGAAATGGACGAGCTCCAGATCGATATGGACGCGTTGGCAGTCGGCGCTCCGACGGTGTTCAGAACAGCCGCATCTGCGTCTTCTTGCGAAGGAACTCCGCGCGGATGCCGCGCCGACGCAGCTCGTCGGCGAACCGGCGCGAGCCGTGGGTCACGTAGATCACGCTCGCGCGGCAGCGCTCCGCGAACGACACTAGCTCGCCAAAGTCGGCGTGGTCCGAGAGCGGCAGGCCGTGATCGGCGTCCCGCGTCCCGTGCAGCGCCCACCCCGTCAGCGCGATCGTCTCGCGCCGCGGGATGCGGCGGATCTCGGAGCCCATATGTGGCGGTACGATCACGGCCTTGCCGCGAAGGTCGGTCGTCGAGCGATGTCCGAAGAGCGATGACTGTCTCCCCCACACCTCATACGCCCCGAGATCGATTCCGTTGCGCTCGTAGATCGCGGAGATGCGCGCCACCACCGGATGCTGCACCAGCGCGATGCCGGAATCGCGCAGCATCGCCGTCGCCTCCTGCGCCTTCCCCAGCGAGTACGCCAGCAGCACCGGCGTCTTGTCGCGGGCGATGATCGTCCGCACCAGCGCGATCAGCCGCTCGCGCAGTTCCTCGCGCGACGGAAAGATCCACCCCGGATCGCCCCCGAACGTCGACTCCATGATCACCGCGTCCGCCTCCGGGATCTCCGCCGGCTCCGCCGTGAAGGACGGCGTCAGACGAAAGTCGCCGGTGTACGCCAGCGCATGCGTCGCATTCGAGACGCGGATCATCGCGGAGCCGAGGACGTGGCCGGCGGGAAACAGCTCGACGTTCCATTCGCCGATCGGATGCGGCGTGCGATACGCGAGCTCCGTCCCCTTCAGATCCTCGCCGCTGCGCGCGCGCAGAAACGCCGCGGTCGGCGCCGTGGCGACGAAGTGCTCGTGGCGTCCGATGTGGTCGGAGTGACCGTGCGAGATGATCCCGAGCTTCCGCGGCTCGGCGGGGTCGAGGTAGATCTCGCTCCCGGCGATGCGGATGTCGGGATCACATTGAAAGAGGTGGCCGAGCACTGCCGGGTGCTAACCCGCGCGCGCCTTCAGCCCTTCCGGATCCTGCGCCTCAGGGAGCGGCGCTCCGGCGAAATGGCACGCCGCGAACTGTCCCGGTTTGTGCTCGACCAGCGGCGGCACCTCGGTCTTGCAGACGGGGAACTGCGCGATGGGGCAGCGCGTGTGGAACACGCAGCCGCTCGGGGGATTGAGCGGCGTGGGGATGTCGCCGCCGAGGAGGATGCGCGTCTTCTTCACCGTCGGGTCGGGGATCGGCACCGCCGAGAGCAGCGCTTTCGTGTATGGGTGCAGCGGATCGGCGTACAGCTCTTTGCGCGGCGACAGCTCCATCACCTTGCCGAGGTACATGACCGCCACGCGCGTCGAGATGTGCTCGACAACGGAGAGGTCGTGGGCGATGAAGAGGTACGTCAGCCCCAGCTCTTCCTGCAGGTCCTGCAGCAGGTTGACGACCTGCGCCTGCACCGAGACGTCGAGCGCCGAGACCGGCTCGTCGAGGACGAGAAACTTCGGGTTCGTGGCCAGCGCGCGGGCCACGCCGATGCGCTGCCGCTGCCCTCCCGAGAACTCGTGCGGATAGCGCTTGCGGTAGTCGGGGCTGAGCCCGACCTTGAGCAGCAGTTGGGCGACGCGCTCGTCGCGCTCGGAGCCGCTCATGCCGCCGTGGATGATCAGCGGCTCGGCCACGATCGTGCCGACGTTCATGCGCGGATTGAGCGACGCGTACGGATCCTGAAAGACGATCTGCATGTCGCGGCGCATGCGGCGCATGTCACCGGAGTCGAGTCCGAGGACGTTGGTGTTCTCGAATTCGACCGTGCCGTCGGTCGGCTCGATGAGGCGGAGGATGCAGCGCCCGACGGTGGTCTTGCCGGAGCCCGACTCGCCGACCAGGCCGAGCGTCTCGCCGCGGGCCACGCCGAAGCTGATGCCGTCCACCGCCTTCACGTTCGCCACGACCCGCGCGAGCACGCCGCGCTTGACCGGAAAGTACTTGCGCAGATCGCGCACGACCAGCAGCGGCTCCCCCATGCCCAGCGGCAGCTTCGGCGTCCGCTGCGGCGCCGACTCCTCTTTCGGATCGTGCGTCGGCTTCGCGTCACGGTCGAACTGCCGCGCGGTCTGATCGGCGGGCGTGGTCAGGCCGCCGGTGATTGCCGGTGCCACCTTGTCGTCGCCGGGGATGAACGGGTTATCGGGCATGGTGCGTCTCCCGCGCGGCGGCGGAATTGAGAATTGAGAATTGAGAATTGAGAGCGCGCGCGATCGAAGTCATTTTCTCAATTCTCAATTCTCAATTCTTTCCGGATCGGCTTCATCCCCGTGCAGATAGCACCGCGCGCTCTGTCCCGCCGCGACGGGCATCAGGGCCGGCTCGTTGCCGAGGCAGATGTCCATGACGTCGGGGCAGCGCGGGTTGAACTTGCAGCCTTGGGGCAGGTTGGTCAGCGGCGGGACCATTCCCTCGATCGTGGCCAGCCGCGTCCGCGCCTCGGGGGTGTTGACGGCGGTGACGCTCGGCAGCGAGCGCAGGAGGCCGCGCGTGTACGGATGGGCGGGGTTCGCGAACAGGTCGCGCACCGGCGCCTCTTCGACCACCCGGCCGGTGTACATCACCACGACGCGCTCGCAGAACTCCGCCACGACGCCGAGGTCGTGCGTGATGAGGAGCACGGCCAGGCCGAGCTTCTTCTGCAGCGACGTCAGGAGCTCCATGATCTGCGCCTGGATGGTCACGTCGAGCGCCGTCGTCGGCTCGTCCGCGATCAGCAGCTCCGGATCGCACGAGAGGGCGATGGCGATCATGACCCGCTGGCGCATGCCGCCGGAGAGCTGGTGCGGATAGTCGTGCAGGCGCTTGTGCGGGTCGGGGATCGACACGAGGTCGAGCATGTCGCCGGCCTGCTTCCACGCCTCCTTCTTCCCCACCTTGCGGTGGATGCGGATCGCCTCCGCGACCTGCGCCCCGATCTTGAAGACCGGGTTCAGCGACGTCATCGGCTCCTGGAAGACCATGGCGATGTCGTTGCCGCGCACGTTGCGCATCTCTTTCTCGGAGAGCGACGCCAGGTCGCGCCCCTTGAAGCGGATCTCCCCGGCGGTGATCTTCCCCGGCACGGCCACGAGCCGCATGATGGACATGGCCGTGACGCTCTTGCCGCAGCCCGACTCGCCCACCAGCGCGACCGCCTCGCCGCGCCTCACGTTAAAGGAAACATTGTCGACCGCGTCGACGGAACCGTCGGCTGTATAAAAGGTGGTCCGGAGGTTTTTCACCTCCAGTAACGCCTCGGCCGGATCCACGTCGAGGTCGGCGACGCGAGCCCCGGTCAAACCTGGTACTGACACGCGGCGGATGGTAGCAAGAACGATGACAGGCGGCGATCTGTCATCCCGAGCGTGAGTCGAGGGACCTGGGCGGCTGGGTGGCTCGAGGCTCGTGCCTTGTGCAGCGCGCCTCCCGCCCTCTGTCATCCCGATCGTGAGTCGACGGACCTGGGCGGGCGGGCGGCTCGCATCGTGAGCCCGAGGACCAGCAGCGCGCCTTCCACCCGACCAGGTCCCTCGACTCACGCTCGGGATGACAACTGCCGCAGGATGGTCCTCACCTCGCGCACGCCCAGCGCCACGGCCACGCCGAGGTAGACGAGGCCGAATACGCCGCACACGAGTACCGCCTCGGCGATGTTGTGGAAGCGCGGCAGGAGGAGGTACGCCGCCAGACCGGCGGCGCCCGCGGCGATGGCGGCCAGCCAGAGCTTGAACATGTAGACGCGTTTCGACGGGCCGGCGCCGATGCGCTGGCGGATGCGGTGGCGGAGAAGGGCGTACTCGATCCAGCCGGCGAGGCCGGAGGCGGTGGTGATGCCGACGATGCCGATCAGGCGGCGGTCGGCCGGGAGCGGCAGGCCGAGGGAGGAGACGGCGGCGATGAACATCGGGCGGAGCGGGAATGCCAGGAGCAGCGAGAGCGTGGCGCTGCCGATGACGCGCAGGAGGGCGATGCGGAACGGCGTCCGCGTGTCGTGCAGCGCGTAAAAGGCCGCGGAGTAGAGGCGGCCCAGGGTCAGGGAGAGCATCCCCACCGAGGCCCCGGCCAGCGTGTACCAGACCAGCAGGGTCGTGAAGGGCGTGAACGCGCCGCGCTCGAATACGGCCGCGACGATGGCCCGGCCGAGGACGATGAAGGCCACCACGGTCGGGATGATGAAGAACGCCACCTGGCGCAGGCCGCGGTCGAGCCGGACCCGCACCGCGGCGCCGATCTCCTCCTCCGAGCCGGTCTCGCTGGACATCTGCGGCAGCTCCGCCGCGACGACGGACATCCCGAAGACCGCCAGCGGCAGGTAGTAGATGGACTGCGCGTAGGCGAGGATCGAGACGGCGCCGGTCGGCAGCAGCGACGCGATGAAGAGGTCGACATAGGCGTTGATCTGCACGATGCCGCGGCCTCCGATCACGGGGCCGAGGTTGCGGAAGATGGTCCTGACCGGCTCCAGGCCGCGGTCGAAGCCGAGCTTCAGGTGCGTGGCATGCCGCAGCACGAACGGCAGCTCGAGCCCGAACTGCAGCGCGCTGCCGATCACCGTCCCCCACGCCAGCGCGGTGGCCAGCGGCGCGCCGCTCAGGCGCAGGCCGAAGATGAGCAGCGTGGCGATCATGGCCGCGTTCCACACCACCGGCGCGACGTAGGAGATGAAGAACTGGCGATGCGCGTTGAGGATGCCGAGGGCCCATGCGTACAGCACGAGCAGGCCGACGCCGGGAAACATGATGCGCGTCAGCTTGACGGCCAGCGCCATGATCGGCGGCTCGAGTCCGCCCGCGGTGAGGCGCACGATCAGCGGCGCGAACAGGACGCCGAGGAGAACCAGGATGATGACGATGACGATGAGGAAGGAGAGGAAGACGCCGGCGACGCGGTCCGCCTCTTTCTGCTGCCCTCTGGCGAGCAGGCGCGAGTAGACGGGGATGAAGGAGCCGGAGAGCACCCCTTCGCCGAGAAGGCTCTGCAGAAAGTTGGGGATCCGGCTGGCGACGTTGAAGGCGTCGGCCGCCGCCGAGACGCCGAAAAAGTGCGCGAACATGCTCTGGCGGATCAGTCCCGCGACGCGGCTGAGAATGATGCCGGCCGCCACCAGGACCGCGTAGCCGCCGAACCGGCGGGAATGATCGGACACGCGGCGAGACGATACCCGTTTTACCGCAGCCCGGGCACGAAGCGGCTCAGCGTCGCGCGGACTTCGGCGATGCCGAGGACGAAAGCCACGCCGAAGTAGATCAACCCGAATACGCCGCAGGCGAGGACCGCTTCGACGATGGTGCGTAGCGGCAGGCGGGCGGCGAGGTCGCGCAGGAAGTAGTGGTCCGCGGCGGCGGTGGCGATGCCGCCAGCCAGGGCGGCCAGCCAGAGCTTGAGCATGAACGCCGTCTTCGGCTCCCCTTTGCCGACGCGGTTGCGGATGCCGTGGCGCAGGAGGATGAACTCGATCCAGGCGGCCAGGCCGGAGGCCGCGCTGATGCCGACCACGCCGAGGAGCTTCTCCGCGCCGGGGAAATCGGGCATGGGCAGACCGAGCGCCCGGATGATGGCCGGGAACATCCAGCGCAGCGGAAACGCGAAGAGCAGCGCCAGCCCCGCGCCGCCGATCACGCGGGCGATGGCGATGCGGAACGGTGTCTTCGTGTCGTGCAGCGCGTAGAACGCCGACGAATAGAGGCGGCCCAGCGTCGCCGCGAGCAGGCCCACCGAGGCGCCGGCCAGGACGTACCAGACGATCAGCGTCGTGTTCGCGTCGAACTTGCCGCGCTGGTAGAGCGCCGCCACGAGCACGCGCCCGAGGAGCAGGAACGCCACGACCGTCGGGATGACGAAGAAGGAGACCTGCCGCACGGCACGGTCCAGCCGTTTCCGCACCGCCGTATTGACCTCCTCGGCCGTCCCCTTCTCGCCGGCCATCTGCGGCAGCTCGGCGTTGGCGATCGACATCCCGAAGACCGAGATCGGCAGCATGTAGATGGTCTGGGCGTAGAAGAAGTTCGTCAGCGCGCCGATCGGCAGCGCCGCGGCGATGAACGTGTCGACGTATCCGCTGATCTGCACGACGCCGCGTCCGCCCACGACCGGGCCGATGTTGCGGAAGATGGTGCGCACCGGCTGGAGGGTGCGGTCGAGTCCGAACCGGAGGTGCTTCGCGTGGCGCAGCACGAACGGGATCTCGATCGCGAACTGCAGTCCGCAGCCGACCAGCGTCCCCCACGCCAGCGCATGCGCGAGCGCGGCGCCGCTGAGGCGCGCACCGAAGATGACCAGCGTGGCGATCATGGCCGCGCTCCAGAGCACCGGCGCGACGTAGCCGATGAAGAACTGGCGATGCGCGTTCAGGATGCCGAGGGCCCAGGCGTACAACACGAGCAGGCCGACGCCGGGGAAGATGATCCGCGTGAAGCGGATGGCCATCTCCATGACCTCGGGCTCGAGTCCGGCCACGGTGATGGCCAGGATCTGCGGCGTGAAGATCACGCCGAGGATGACCAGGGCCCCGACCATCAACGCCAGGAACGAGACGAAGACGCCGGCCACGCGATCGGCCTCGCGCTGGTCGCCGTGGGCGACGAGCCGCGAGTAGACGGGGATGAAGGCCGCCGAGAGCACGCCTTCGCCGAGGAGGTTCTGCAGGAAGTTCGGGACCTTCAGCGCGACGTTGAACGCGTCGGTCGCAGCGGAGGCACCGAGGTAGTGGGCGATGGCGGCGGTGCGAATGAGGCCGGCCACGCGGCTGAGGAGGATGCCGGCCGCGACCAGCACCGCGTATCCCCCCGCCTTCCGCGCCGCCGGTTGTTGGGGCGGCGGTGGAATGGGAGGCTCGGCGGGGACGTCTGACACGCCGGGATAAGATACCTTGCTTTCGATGCCGCCCACTCAGCCCATCCGCATTGCAGGTGCGGGACCATCCGGACTCGCCGCCGCAATCGCGCTCGCCCGCGCCGGAAGGGCCGTGGAAGTGCACGAAGCCAAATCTGACGTCGGTACGCGCTTCATCGGCGACCTGCAGATCATCGAGGCCTCGTCCGAGCGCGAGCCGGTGCTCGATTTCCTCGACCGCATCGGCATCGAGCGTAATTTCTGGCTCCGTCCCGCCCTCGGCGCGACGTTCTACGATCACCACAACCGCCCGCGCGTCATCAAGAGCGCGGAGCCGTTCGGCTACTTCCTCCGCCGCGGCGCCGAGGAGCAGACGCTCGACCGCGGGCTTCTGGCCCAGGCCCGCACCCTCGGCGTGAAGGTCATCTTCAAAAGCCGCCTCCAGACGGCGGACGTGATCGCCACCGGTCCCGCCGCGCCGGACGGTCTGGCGCGCGAGATGACGTGGCGCACGGACGACCCGGAGCGCGTGGAGGTGTTCTTCAACCACCACCTCGCACCGGGCGGCTATTCGTATCTCTTCATCCTCGAAGGGATCGCCACGTTCGGCTGCGCCATCGTCGCGGACTTTAAGAAGATCGACGAGTACTTCGAGCATTCGCTGCACGCGGCGCAGCGCGTCAACCCGTTCGAGATCCCGTCCGAGACGCGCACCGGCTATTCGTACATGAACTTCCACCTGAAGCGCCGGGCCACGAAGGACGGCGCGCGTTTCGTCGGCGAGGCGGCCGGGTTTCAGGACTATCTCTTCGGCCTCGGCATCCGCTACGCGCTGACGAGCGGCTGGCTGGCCGCGCGCAGCATTCTCGAGGAGCGCGATTACGACGAGCTGTGGCAGGACGCCCTCGGCACGAAGCAGCAGACGTCGCTCGTGAACCGCTTTCTGTACGAGGCCGGCGGCAATGCCGGGCTGTCGATCTTCGTGAAGCAGGCCGCGCGGGCGAAGGACTTCAACCGCTATCTCAGCGGCTGGCACGCGACGTCGTGGTGGAAGGCGATGCTCTCGCCCGTGATCCGCCGCTTCTGGCGCCACAGCGGCCGCTGCCTGCACAAGCCGGAAGCGCACTGGTGCCGCTCGCGCGATACCGCCATCAAGGTGCCGCCCCTGGGGCCGCTTACATGACGACGATCGACGCCGCGTACGCGCACTGCCGCGCCATCGCCCACAAGCACGGCGCCAACTTTTCGGTGGGGTTCCGCTTCCTGCCGAAGAGGAAGCGGCAGGCGGTGTACGCGGCGTATGCGTTCTGCCGTGTGGCGGACGACATCGCAGATGAAGATGAAGTCGCCGAGTCGTCGAGCCGCCGAGCCGACGAGACGCTCGAAGAGTGGAAGACTCGACGACTGGAGGACTGGCAGCGCGAGCTCGACGCCGCCTACGCCGGCACGCCCACCCACACCATCACCATCGCCCTCGCCGACGCGCTGCAGCACTTCGCCATCCCGAAGAGCGCGTTCGTGGCACTGATCGAGGGCTGCCGGCAGGACATGGTCAAGACACGCTACGAGACGTTCGACGAGTTGCTGCAGTACTGCGAACTGGTGGCGGCGTCGATCTCCGACATCTCTCTGGCCATCTTCGGCTACCGCACCGGCGCGGCCCTCGGCTACGGCCGCAGTCTGGCCATCGCCCTGCAGCTCACCAACGTCACGCGCGACATCGGCGACGACCTGACGCGCGACCGCGTCTACCTCCCCGCCGTCGAGCTGCGCCAGTTCGGGGTCGAGGAGCGCGACCTCGTCGCCCGCACCGAGAACGACCGCGTGCGCAAGCTGATCGAGTTTCAGATCGCCCGCGCGGAGGGCTATTTCCGCGAGGCCGAGCCGCTGCTCCGCGAGCTCGATTTCGACGCCCGTTTTCCCACGCTGCTCATGGGCGGCGTCTACGCGACGGTGCTGGCCAAGCTGCGCGAAGACCCGTTCCTGGCCGTCCGCGACCGGCTGCGCCTCTCCCCTCTCCAGAAGATGCTCGTGATCGGGACCCGGGTTCTCCGCCCGCACTTTGTGTAACTCACACATAATTACGAACGTCGTAGGGTGCGGATGAGGGTTCGTCTGTTCATGTTGCTGTTTCTCGCCGCGGGCTCCGTCGCGGCGCAGAAGATCTCGACCGCGGTGGTGCCGGTGGTCGGCAGCGTGTTCGGCGCGACGATGGTCCGCTGGAAGACGGACGTGGAGCTGGTCAACGACACCGGCCGCGCCACCGACGTCGCGCTCGAGCTGCCGCTCGCGCCGGGCCTGGCCGAGTTCGCGGTGACGATGGCCGCCGGCCAGTCGCTCCGCTTCCCTGACATCGCCCAGGCCTTTTCGCTCGAGCATGTGCTCTCCCCGCTCCGCGTGACGACGAGCGGCCGCCGCTCGGTCTCGGTCCGCGCCAGCGTCTACGCCATCCGCGACGGCGGCGAGCCGTCTCCCACGCAGCCGCTCAGCGTCTTCATCGGCTCGCCCTTCCACCCGTCACGCGTCCTCGACGGCCTCGCCTTCAGCGAGGAGTTCCGCACGAACATCGGTCTCGTGAATCTGAGCGACCGCGACGCGGACTTTGTCCTGGCCCTGCAACGCCTCCCCGGCCGCACGATGGCCGTCTCGCAGATCCGCGTCCGCGCCGGCAGCATGGCCCACGCCTCAATCCAGTCGCTCTTCCCCCTGATCACGGAAGGCTCCGGCTTCAACGTGATCGTGGAAACGGGCGCGCGAGACACGTACGTCTACGCCTCGGTGATCGAGAGCACCACCCACACCGGCCGCTTCATCTCCCCCCGCCCCGGCGCACGCTGATCGCGCGCTGCCCACCGCCCGGGAGAACCGACGGGAGGCCTCCGGCGGGCCGGTGCGACCGGCCTCTATGACTGTCATCCCGAGCGTGAGTCGAGGGACCCGGGTGGTTGGGCGGTACGCGTCTCGAGCCATGTGCAGTGCGCCTCCCACCCGCCCAGGTCCCTCGACTCACGCTCGGGATGACAGTGAGGATGACAGTGAGAGGCACCGGCCCGCCGGAGGCCCCTCGTCGTCCCCTCGTGCAGCCGGCAGGGTGCGAGGTAACATGCGCGCGCAATGAGCGACGAGCCTGAGTACCTGATCTGCCTGGCGTGCGAGACGCCGACCTATCAGTTCGAGTTCACGAACGGCAAACTGTCGGCCGTGCTGTGCGGCACCTGCGGCAACGACGACATCAGCGAGTTCATGACCGAAGCCGAGCTGGAAGAGCTCTCCTGATGAAACCAGTCATCATCGGCATCGCCGGCGGCACCGGCTCCGGCAAGACCACCGTCGCACGCGCGATCTACGACCGCGTCGGCAAAGAGCGCATCGAGTGGATCTCGCACGACTCCTACTACCGCAACTTCGAAGGACTCAACCCGGAAGAAAAGCACCACATCAACTTCGACCACCCCGACTCCCTCGAGACCGAGCTGCTGGCGCGCCACGTCGACGTCCTGGTCAAAGGCTCGGCCGTCGAAGTGCCGATCTACGATTTCACCACGCACTCGCGCACGCTCGACACGCATCGCGTCGAGCCGCGCAAGGTGATCATCGTCGAAGGGATCCTGGTCCTCGCGGAGCCGGAGCTGCGCAAGCGCATCGACATCAAGCTGTTCGTCGACACGCCCCCCGACATCCGCTTCATGCGCCGCCTGGTCCGCGACATCAAGACGCGCGGCCGCTCGGTGGAGTCGGTGATCGAGCAGTACATGACGACGGTCCGCCCGATGCACGAGGAGTTCGTCGAGCCATCGAAACGCTACGCGGACCTGATCATCCCCGAAGGCGGCGAAAACCTCGTCGCCATCGACGCCATCATCGCTCGGGTCGAGCGGCTGGTCTGAGCCGCCGGGGAGGGAACGACGAGAGGCCTCCGGCGGGGCGACCGGCAGCGCTGGTTGTGCCCATGACGTCGCGCAAACACGTGTTTGGTAGACAGGCGTGCATCCTGGCTAGGCCATGCAGCGCTGCCGGTCGCACCGGCCCGCCGGAGGCCTCCCCGTCGTTCCCCTTTCCCGGGCGCGATGCGCGCGCTACTGGAGTGGCACGGTCACTAGCGAACGGACCTGGCCGATGCGGTCCTGGACCGAGACTGCCAGGCGGAGACCGCGGCTGTTCATCGGCACCTCCACCCCGTAGGTCACATTCTGCGTCAGCGCCTTGGCGAACTTCGCCTTCGGGATCGACAGCGGCAGCTCGCGGCTGTCCAGGCGCCAGACCGAGCCGTCGCTGCCCGCCACCGCGAAGTGGAAGATCAGGCCCGCGTTCTGCGTCGTCTCCTGCGGCAGGAACGTCAGCGAGTCGAGCGGCACCTCCACGCGCACCGGCAGGATGCGTCCGCGTTTTGGCTGCGTCACCACCTTCACTGCTAGAGGATTGTCCTCGCTCGGGTTGAAGAGCGCCGTCACCACCGCGTCGCCGGCCTGCTCGTCCGGCGAGCGCTCGCGCACCGCCTCGCGGTGGCGCACCCGCGCGCCCGGGATCTTCACCCGCACCCGCACGTCGCGCAGCTTCGACGGCTCCCCGCGGGGCACATAGCCGAGAGAGTAGTAATGACTGAGATCCGAGGCCACGATCGAGAGTTGGGAGGACAGACTCTCGTTCGCCGTGAACGTACGGCCGCCCGTGCGTGCCGCCATCGCGTGCACCGAGCCGCTCTCCACCAGCCGCGAGTTCTCGCCGACGATGCTGCCCGTCACCGCCGTGTGCCCTTTGTCGTCCGCGCCGAGCATGCCCTCGCTCTGATCGCCGGCGTGGATCGAATAGACCGTCGCGCGCGTCGCGCTGACGCGGCCCGCCAGTTTCACGATGTCCTGCTCCAGCTCGAAGCGGCGGTCCTCCGGCTTCGGCGCCTGGATGCCTTCCGCCAGCATCGGCAGCTTGCGGCGGAACACCTCCGTGATGGCCAGGCCCGGCAGCGTGTTGAACCCCGCGCCGACGTAGACGATCGCCGTACGCCCGCTGACGCCGGCCAGCACATCCAGCAGCGACCCCATCCCCGCGATGGCGTTGCGCGTGCGCAGCGCCTCGGCGTCGACGACCGTGTTCACGTCGCGCGAGATGACCAGCCCTTCCTCGTACGGATCGACCACATACTCGATCTGCGCGCGCAGATGCGTTTCCTGCACCGCGGCCGGGCCGAGGTGCAGACGTTCTTTCTGCAACGCTTCGAGTGTTTTGAGGAGGAAGTCGCGGTCCGCCGTGACGCCGGTGCGCACGCGGAAAACCAGGCCGTCGTAGCTGGCCACGATGGCGCGGTCGCCGTTGCGCATCACGCCATCGAGGAACGTGCGCAACTGCCGCAGCGCCTGATTGCGCCGCGCCGGCTTGATGTTGGTCTGGTCGACGTACACCGCCCAGATCACCGGACTACGCGGCGCCTCCTCGTTCACTCCGCCGTCGTCGTCCTGCAACCGCCCCTCGGAGATCCGCGAAAAGTAGGAGACGTCGACCGCTTTCCCCCCTTCGATCATCTCGAAGTCGTCGCGCGTCAGCTCCGTCAGCGGCTTCCCGGCGGCGTCCGTTACCACGACGTCGATGTTCACGACGCGCACCTCGATCTCCTCGACGAACTTCTCCGGCGGCGGTGGCGTCGGCAGCACCTCCTGCGCGGTGATGAAGGTCGGGAGCAGCACGGAGAAGAGAAAGAGGAACGTCCGCGCGCGTGTCATCCGCTCACTCTGCCACAACGCGCGCGGACTGGCGAACCCGTCACTTCCAGACTTTGCCGTCCTTTAACACGTGCACCACGTGCCGCAGCGCGCTCATGTCGTTCAGCGGATCGCCGTCGACGACGATCACGTCGGCCAGCTTGCCCGGCGCGATCGTGCCGAGGTTCGGCTGCTTGAGCATCTGCGCGGGCCAGTACGTGGCGGCGCGGATGACTTCCATCGGCGGCATGCCGAGGTCCACCATCGTCTTCAGCTCGCGCCACGTCGAGTCGAAGTGGAAGTTCATCGGAATGCCGGAGTCGGTGCCGACGACGATCGTCACCCCCGACTCGCGCAGTTGCCGGAACTTCGTGGCCAGCGTCGGGATGCGGCGCGAGACGAGGCGGAAGTAGTCGAGGCGCTGCGGGTCCTTGATCGAGCGATGCACGTCGGCGTAGAGATCGGCGGGCAGATCGCGCTTGAGCCGCTGGTCGTCCAGCCGCTCCGGGTTCTTCAGCGTCTCCGCGGAGAGGAACAGCCCCTCCATCGTCGGGCACCAGTACAACGTCGCGTTGCGCTCGCGCAGCATCTGCAGGATGTCTTCTTCGTACGCCGGCTTCGTCGCCAGCCCGGTGTGCTCGAAGCAATCCACTCCGGCCCGCAACCCCTGCCGGATCTCCTCGGAGCGATGGGCGTGCGCGGCCACGTGCTTCCCGAGCTTGTGGGCCTCGTCGACGATGGCCTTCACTTCCTCGATCGACATCTGATCCTGGTCGATCAGCTTGATGACGTCCGCGCCTCGGCCACGATGGTCCGCACCTTCTCCCGCGCGTCCTCCGGACCGTTCACGATCCAGCGGAACTTCGCGTCCAGCGGCGTGTTCGACTTCTGCAGGAACGGTCCGGAGACGAACATGCGTGGCCCGGGGATCTCGCCGCGCTCGATGCGCCGCTTCACCGCCACGATGTCCTCCAGCGGCGCGCCGAGATCGCGCGCCGTGGTCACGCCCGCCATCAGGAGCTGCTTCGCCGAGATCGGCATGATCAGGTCGCGGAACTTCGACGGATACGTGCGGTCCCAGTGATCGTAGTCGCCGTGCCCGAGGATCATCAGATGGACGTGCATGTCCATCAGGCCGGGCATCATCGTCATCCCGTTCGTGTCGATGACGCGCGCACCCGCCGGCACCGCGATCGTGGCCTCGGGGCCGACCGCGCGGATCGTGTTGCCCTCGATGACGATGGCCGCGTTCTCGAGCGGCGGGCCGCCGTAGCCGTCGATGAGCCGGCCGCCCCTGAGGACGATCGTCTCGCCGTGCAGCGAGAGTGTAAAGAGAAGGATGCAGAGGGCGCGCTTCATCGCGGCTGCTCCGCCGGGCTCGCTACAGCCTGTGGAGGTGGCGGAACGGTGACGGGTAAGGAGGCGCAGGCGGGTTGCCAGAGAGCAAGCGAAGTTATTCTGAACACGCGCATCGGCTAAATTCCTTTTCAGCTGTGTAACTTACAATGTTTACAGCCAATTGCGGAATCGGTGAGAGCCGCGGCCGGTTCCACCCACCACGCGAGCCCGCCAGGTTGACCGGCCGGGAGCATGACCTTAAAATGGTTCACGCGACCTAAGACAGAAGGGGGGGATTGGGGATGCCTCTCGTACACGTCAAAGAAGACGAGACTTTCGAGAATGCGCTTCGCCGCTTCAAGCGGAAATGTGAGAAGTCGGGGATTCTGTCAGAACTGAAGAAGCGCCAGCACTTCGAAAAACCGAGCACGAAGCGGAAGCGTAAAGCGATCGCCGCACGGAAAAAGGTGCTGCGCAAGCTCGCCGAAGACCGCCGCGCCGGCGGTTACTAAGCCACGCCACCCGCATCGACTCCCGAAAGCCCGCGAGCAATCGCGGGCTTTTTCTTTGGAGCCACGCCAGGGAGACGACGGGAGGCCTCCGGCGGGGGCTGATTGGCCTAGCCTGAATGCACGCCCTGTCTACGAAACACGTGTTTGCGCGCCGACTGGGCTCACTAAGCGCTGCCGGTCGTACCGGCCCGCCGGAGGCCTTCCGTCGTCTTTCGTTGCGCGGGTGCAATGAAATCCACGGAATAGCCAACCCATCCGAACACATGTACACCCCCGGTGAGCCATCCCGAATCGCTCCACACCATTGAATTCGATCGAGTCCTCACGCTCGTGGCCATGGAGGCCAAGAGCGCGCCGGGGAAAGATGCGGTTGCGCGCCGGCGTCCGCTGACGACGCTCGCGGCCTGCGAGAGCGCCCAGGCTGACCTCGGCGAGATGGTCCGCTACTTCCACCAGGAAGGGCTCCTGCCGCTGGCCGGCCTCGACGACGTCGCGCCGCTCTTCAACCGCGAGACCGTCCTCGAGATCGACGAGTCGTGGCACGTCGTGCGCGCCGTCCGCGCCACCCAAGCCATGCGCGAGGCCCTGCACCGCACCGACACCTACGCCCGCCTCCGCGCCATCGCCGAAGAGATCCCCGACCTCGGCGAGCTGCTGACGAAGACCAACAAATACTTCACCCGCGACGGCAAGCTGCGCGAAGAAGCGTCGGCCGAGCTGCGCGCCATCCGCGGCCGCGTGCAGCAGAAGCGCGCCGCCATCCAGCGCACGCTCAACGACATCATGAACCGCAACGCCGACGCCATCCAGGAGCCGCTCATCGTCATGCGCGGCGACCGGTACTGCGTCCCCGTGCGCAGCGACCACCGCACGGCCGTGCAGGGCATCCTCCACGAGCGCTCCGGCTCCGGCGCCTCGTTCTTCATCGAGCCGATGGCCGCCATCGAGTTGAACAACGATCTGGCCGACCTCCTGATCCAGGAGCGCGAAGAGATCGCCCGCATCACCCGCTACGTTTCGCAGGCGCTGTTCGACGAGCAGCCCGCCATCCGCGACGCCACGCGCATCGCCGGCGAGCTCGATGCCCTGCAGGCCTGCGCCGTCTTCCACGACACCGTCCGCGGCACGCGCCCCGACTTCTCGCCCGACCGCGTCCTGCACATCATCGACGGACGCCATCCGCTGCTCGACGAGCGTCTGGCATCGCAGCGCGAGGAAGCCTTCGGCGAGGACGTCGGCGATCGCACCGTCATCCCGCTGACCATCGACCTCGACGCGACCGCATCCGCGCTCGTCATCAGCGGTCCGAACGCCGGCGGCAAGACCGTGGCTCTCAAGACCGCGGGCCTGCTCGTGGCCATGGGCATGAGCGGCCTCCCCGTTCCCGCCGCCGAAGGGACGGTACTGCCGTACCTCGACGCCCTGCACGTGCTGATCGGGGACGACCAGAGCGTGCTCGAACATCTCTCGACGTTCTCGGCATATCTGACGCGGCTCAAGCGCATCCTGGCCCGCGCCACGAAGCACTCGCTGGTGCTGCTCGACGAGCTGGGCTCCGGCACCGACCCCGAGGAGGGCGCCGCGCTGGCCGCGTCGATCATCGAGCATCTGCTGGAGACCGGCGCGCTGGTGATCGTCACCACGCACCTCTCCGCGCTCAAGAGCTTCGCCGTCAACGACAACCGCATCGTCAACGCGTCGATGGAGTTCGACGGCGCGACGCTGCTTCCGACGTACCGCATGATCAGCGGCATCCCCGGCCGCTCCCGCGCCATCGAAGTGGCGCAGATGATCGGCCTCCCCGCCCCCATCATCGCCTCGGCCCGCGAGCGCCTCGGCGAACGTTACGGCGAGACCGATCATCTCCTGGCCACGCTGCAGAAACGGATGTCCGAGATCGTCGCCCAGCAGGACGAGCTGGAGTCGCTGCGCACTTCCCTCGACTCCGAGCGCAAGGTCATGCAGGAGAAAGCCGCGGCGCTGGAAAAAGAGCGCCTCCGCCTCGGCACGACATACCGCGAAGAGCTGGAGCGCCTGCGCGACGACGTCACACGCCAGCTCACCGCCGAGATCAAATCGCTCCGCGAACAGGACCGCGCCGCCCGCGCGTCGCTCAACGCCAACGACGTCATTCGCACCATCACCAAGGCCGTCGACAAAGCGGTCGAGTTCATCCCCACCGAACAGCGCACCGTCCGCGTCGGCGAGAAGGCGGAGCACCGCAAGTTCAAGGTCACGGGCGAGATTGTCTCCATCGACGGCGGCAAGGCCGTGCTGAACGTGAACGGCCGCAGGATGACCGTCGAGACCCGTGACCTCGTCACCAAAGGCGCGAACGCTCCCGCTCCCCGTGCCGGCGCCGGGAAGCCCGGCGTGCGCGGTCCGTCGACGGACGTCGCCCAGATCGCCGCGGAGCTGAACCTCATCGGCCAGCGCGTCGACGACGCCCTCGAAGAATCCGACAAGTTCCTCGACCGCGCGCTCCTCGAAGGCAAGCAGGCCGTGCGCATCATCCACGGCTTCGGCACCGGCACCCTGCGCAAAGCCATCCGCGAGCACCTCCGCCGCCACCCCGCCGTACGCTCGTACCGCCCCGGCGCCGATAATGAAGGTGGAGATGGGGCGACGATTGCGGTGCTGGATGAATAGCAAGTCGTCGAGTCTTCCAGTCGTCCAGTCGACGAGCAGCAAGGCCCCTCGACGACTCGACGACTCGACGACTGGAAGACTCGCATGGCCTTCGTAGATCTCAACGACCTCGTCATCTCCCAGGTGCGGCAGGCGGCCGACATCGTCGACTTCGTGCAGCAGGTCACGCCGCTGAAGCTCGCCGGCAAGAGCTACAAGGGCCTCTGCCCGTTCCACCGCGAAAAGTCGCCGTCGTTTCACGTCGACCGCGACAAGGGGCTCTTCTACTGCTTCGGCTGCGGCACGGGCGGCGACGTGTTCAAGTTCCTGGCGCTGACCGAGCGCTTCACCTTCCCCGAGGCAGTGGAGCATGTGGCCGCGCGGTATGGGATCGAGCTGCCGAAGAAGCGGAAGACCACGCGCGACAACGATAAGGACGAGCTGCTGGAAGTCCTCGACGACGCGTCGCAGGCCTTCCATCAGGCCCTGAACTGGACTCCCAACGCCGCTGACGACTACCTGCGCCAGCGCGGCGTGTCGAAGGACATCATCACCAAGTACGGCTTCGGCTTCGCCCCCGATTCCTGGGACTACATCCTCCGCCGCCTCGGACAGAAGCACGGCGAGAAGCGCCTCGAGCTGACCGGCCTCGTCTCGCCGCGCAAGGAAAAGAGCGGCTACTACGACCGCTTCCGCAACCGCCTGATCATCCCCATCCACTCCGAGACCGGCGCCATCGTCGGCTTCGGCGGGCGCTCGCTCGACGGCAGCGAGCCGAAGTACCTCAACTCCCCCGAGTCGGAGCTCTTCAACAAATCGCGGCTGCTCTACAACCTGCATCGCAGCAAAGACGCCATGCGGCGCTACGACCGGGCGATCCTCGTCGAGGGCTACTTCGACGCCATCGCCATCGACCACGCCGGCGTGCCGGGTGTCGTCGCCTCGATGGGAACGTCGCTCACCACGGGACAAGCCTCGCTGCTGCGGCGCTTCACGCGGCGCATCGTCCTCGCCTACGACGGCGACAACGCCGGCCGCGCCGCCACCCTGCGCGCCGCCCCGATCCTCCTCTCCGCGGGGCTGCACGTCGAAGCGCTCGACCTGCAGGGGGAGAAAGACCCCGACACGCTCGTGCAGTCGCGCGGCGTCGACGGTTTCCTGGAAGTGCTCTCCAGCGCCCTCGACATCTTCGAGTTCGGGCTGCGGGAGTGGGCCCACGACGCCGGGCAGCTCACCGGCCGCGAAAAGTCGGAGCGGGTCGAACAGTTCATCCCCCTCCTGTCAGCCGTCACCGACCCGGTGGTGCGCAACGAGGCCGCGCAGCGCATCGCCGACGCCTTCCGGCTCGAGTTCGAGACGGTCTGGTCGCGGGTACGGGGGAAGGCTTCCACGGGGGCCAGCGCGGAGCGTCAGGTGTCGGCGCCGCAGACCACTGGGGAGAAATTCGTGCTGATCGCGGCCATGCAGGGGCGGCTGACGCCGCTGCAGGTAGAGAAGCTCCGGGAGGAGTATTTCGACGACCCGGCCTGCAAAACGGTGTTTTCTATCATAAAAAGTGACCTCTCGGCAGGCCAACCTATTGATTTTGGCGCGGTCGCGACCCATCTTAGGGGCGAGGCCGAGTTGACGCTGCTCTCGGAGCTCAGCCTCAGCGAAGACATTGACGACCGCTCTCTCCAACGAATCGACGAGAACCTCCTCCCCATGGAGAGGTCTTACCTCTCTCGCCGCATGCAGCAGCTCCAGCGACAGATCATCGAGGAAAAGGCCGACGGCGACCGGCTGGACGAGCTCTACCAGGAGAAACTGCAACTCTCCCGTATGTTGCACTCACTGAAATAATTATCGTCACCGGCCGATTACGCTGGTGTCCTCTGGACGATACTTTGGCTGGCTTGTCAACCTAATCTTTTGACACACCTGCCAAGGCCTCGTTCGAAGGCCTCGAGAGTGCCGACAGGGCCAAGCTGCCCATTGCGAGGAGCTATACATGACGACACGCCTGCGCACTTCGAATCTCGAACCAGACTATGAAGATGAGGGGGTCGTCGAGTTGAGTGTCGAAGAAAAATACGGGGAAGTAAAGCAGCTCATCGCCATCGGCAAAGAAAAAGGGTTCCTGCTTTACGACGAGATCTACGAAGTCCTTCCGGAAGAAGTCACCTCGCTCCCGGAAGAGCTGGATGAGATCTACATCCGCTTCAACGATCTCGGAATCGAGGTGATCGAGGACGCGGAGAAGCCTCTCCAGACGAACCCCAAGGGCATCGTCACGATCGACGGCACGATCGAAGAGAAGGAGATGGACCAGCGCGAGGAAGTCCAGCAGGACATCATCGCCGCGGCCAGCAACATCGTCGACAAGACCAACGATCCCGTCCGCATGTATCTCCGCGAGATGGGCACGGTCAAGCTCCTCGACCGTCAGGGCGAAGTCGACATCGCCAAGCGCATCGAAAAAGGCGAGCGGAAGGTCTTCAAGGCCCTCTCCGCGAACCGCATCATCCGGGAAGAGATCCTCAAGATCTACGAGGCGGCCAAGAAGGACGCCCGCGTGATCAAGGAGACCATCGACCTGGCCATGCCCGACGACGACGGCAGCAGCATCGACGCCGCCGCCCCGGACGGCGAAGCCAAGATGCCCGCCGCCGCGATCAACAAGATCGCCGACATCATGGGCATCTTCGAGGGCATCCAGAAGCTCGACAAGAAGATCAAAGACGGCTTGGTGAAGCTGGCCGATCCGAAGAAGCTTTCGGACCGCACCATCGCCACCACCCTGAAGAACATGGACCGCATCGAGCAGGAGCTGGCCGACGAGCTGCAGCGCGTCGACTTCACTCCGCAGACGCGGAATCGCATGATCAACAAGCTCAAGGACATCGACAACGAGCTGGCCCAGGCCGTGTCGATGATCCGCAAGGACGAGCAGGCCCTCAAGCGCGAGAAGGACCGCACCCGCCGCGACTTCTACAAGCGCCGCCTCACCAAGTACCAGGAGAAGCTCAACGAGCTGGAGATGTTCTACGGCGTCACGCATGAAGACCTGCGCAAGACGATCCGCGAGATCCGCTCCGGCGAAGAGGAAGCCGATCAGGCCAAGCAGGAGCTGATCGTGGCCAACCTGCGCCTGGTCGTCTCCATCGCCAAGAAGTACACGAACCGCGGCCTGCAGTTCCTCGACCTGATTCAGGAAGGGAACATCGGCCTGATGAAGGCCGTCGAGAAGTTCGAGTACCGCCGCGGCTACAAGTTCTCCACGTACGCGACGTGGTGGATCCGCCAGGCCATCACCCGCGCCATCGCGGACCAGGCCCGCACGATCCGCATCCCGGTGCACATGATCGAGACCATCAACAAGCTGACGCGCACGTCGCGTGCGCTCGTGCAGGAGCTCGGCCGCGAACCGCAGGCCGAGGAGATCGCCGAGCGGATGGACATGCCGGTGGCCAAGGTGCGCAAGATCATGAAGATCGCCCAGGAGCCGATCTCCCTCGAGACTCCCATCGGAGAAGAGGAAGACTCGCATCTGGGAGATTTCATCGAGGATCGCGGCGTGATCTCCCCCATCGAGCACGTCATCGTCGCCAACCTCAAGGAGCAGACCTCCAAGGTCCTGCGCACCCTCACCCCGCGCGAGGAGCAGGTCCTCAAGATGCGCTTCGGAGTCGGCGACGGCGCCGAGCACACGCTCGAGGAAGTGGGCCGCTCGTTCAACGTCACCCGCGAACGAATCCGCCAGATCGAGTCCAAAGCCCTCCGCAAGCTGCGCCACCCCAGCCGCAGCAAGAAGCTCCGTCCCTTCCTGGACGCCACGTTCTAGCAATCACACCATCGGGCCGGCGAAAGCCGGCCCGAAGTGTTTTTGGTGGCCGCACGTGATCCCCGACGTACCCGCACGTCGCAACTGACATCGCCGGACGCCATGACCGAAGTCGCGCATGGTTTCGCTGAGGTCCAGCGATGCCGCGCGCGAGGTCGATCAACGTCATGGGTCACGTCGCGAACGTGACCGCGGGGTCGCCGACGCATTCCATGACGTCGAGCGATACCGCGCACGAGTCGAACCGGCTCGACGGCCATATCGGAGGACCCGCCCGTGAGGTCGGTCAATGTCGCGGGCCGGGTCGTGGACTCGGCCGCGACGTCCGCCACCCGATCGATGGGGTCATCGACGACCTGCGCCAAGTGCCGGACGCCTTGCGTGAGGTTGTTGGTTCCTGTCAGGCGGCGGCCGGTGCTCTCCGCGCCGTCGCAAGATAGATCACGTACAGCACCACCATCGCACCATCGACCCACACGGCCACGCCCGCCCCATGCGCAAACATCGGTCTCCCGTAGACCAGCAGCAGAGCGACAAACAATGCTTTGCTGATCGAGGCCACGACCAGGACCGGAGTGCGAACCATCGGCCGAAAGGCGCCGTAGATCAACGACGCTCCCAACAGCGTAATCATGGCCCCCCAGGTACGGACGATGATCTCCGCGACAGGACCGGTCAGCGCCTGGCCGAAGGTGGAGCGCATCGCGGCTTCAGGCGCGACCGCGGCGTAGATCATGCTGCAGGTGATGAGCCCCGACACCACCATGATCGTCCTGATGACTTTTTCGTTCATGAGCCCAGCACCTCCGAATACCGAAGATGTACGACGTACAGCACGCGTTCAACGGGAACCGCCGCCGATTGCTCGCTCATCGCCCTGACGTCTCCGGATACTCAGGAGAGGCGTCCTTTCGGGAAACCCCTACCTCCCACACGGAAAACGCGTGCATCTCTATCATTCGGTGAACTCGATCGCGTGCGTAGCACGCTGAAAGCCAATAGCCCCCGGCTGGAAGCCGGGGGCTATTGGCTTTGGCGTGCTACGCACGCGTTGATCCGCACTTGACTGAAGACCGTCGGGCGAAGGCCGCCGCACTCCGGACAAGTCCGCAGGCGTACATCACCGGATCTGCTGAAGCATCGGTCTGGCGAAACCCGACCGGAGGAGTTTTCGCTACGCCGTTGCCGGGCAGCGCCGCGGAATGCGCCGCTTCGCCGTTTCCCGCTGATACAACTCCAGCGTCCCCAGCTTCCGCGTCAGCGCGATGGCGCTGGTCTGCTGGAGACCGGGGCCCGCGAAGTAGCGGTTCGCGGCGAACATTCCGCCGCCGGGCGGATAGCAGTACCAGAGGTCGTTGTCCGGCAAGGTGCACTGGGTTCCGATCGGCTGCCAGCAGCACTGTGAACTGCAGACGCCGGGCTGCCCTTCGATGCACGCCCCCTGGTACCACGGCATCGGCCGCAGGTTCCGGCACTGGTAGCACTGCGCCTCCGCGATGGACGCGATGCCCATCAGCCCTGCGAACAACAGCAACATCCGAACGCTCGTCATCGCCACTCCTCCTTTTTTGGTGCGAATGCACTGGTCGCGTGCAATGCATTTGCCGACGGATGGATGGAACTGTGCCGCGTGTTTATTTGATGGACCGTGCTAACCTCCGGCATCCCATCTCCGGAGGAATGTCCATGAAGATTCGTCAGGCCGTCGTCATCACCTTGATCGCCGTCGTGTGCGCGCTGGCCACGCCCACGCAGCAGTCCGTCGCCGAAGCGGCCTGCTTTTACCCGAAAACACGGGTCACCGAGTATTGGTACACGCAGTCGTGCTCCAACGGCATCTGCCTGCATGTCCTGACCCTGGCCGGCGAGTCGGGCGTCGACTGCGACGGCAACGCCTGGTCGTGGGGCGACACGAGCCCCAGCTATCGCACCTACCGCTGGGAGTCGTGCCCGCCGATCTGCGAGTGATCGCTCCGCTTCCGTGAAGGGCGGCCGAGCGGCCGCCCGTTCTGTCTATTACGTCGTCGCTGGGCGAATAGGACCTCTCGCGACCTGGGCTTCCGCCCAATCCAGTCCGTCTCCGCTCGGAAAGAACAGAATCGAGTCATCGTCGAGCAGGAGGCGCACGGAGCCGTCGAACTGCTCTTCGAACTCACCCGCGACCAGCGTGACGGCGCGTTCCCCGAGCTCCAGGACGAGGGCCCGGACCTGACCCTTCCCGGAACCCGCAGGCGTCACGGTGACACGCGTGATGACGCCGACCGGAAACCGGCCGAGCGCTGCGCTCCGATAAATCGACTGCTCATCGCGCTCGATCTCGAGATTGCGCTCGTTCGGGGGCACATCGCCGACGATGATCAAGCCCCATTCGACGTCGTACGGATTCGTCTGGATCCTGAGCTCAGTGCCATCCTCGAACAGGATCATCAGGCTCAAACACTGAACGCACGGAACTTCCGGGTGGCTGAACACGGGAAGACCACCGGGCCCCTGCTCCCACAGCGCCATCTCCGTCGCTTCGTAGCCGACGATCGTCCGCCCTTCGAGCGCGCGTTGCATGGCATCGGCGTCAATTGCGATCACAGTCATGGACATTCACCGGGTGAGGCAGCCCGCCAGTTTACGCGCACTGTGTAGCGCGCACTGTGTAGCGCGCACCGTCCACCGCGAGATGCCCCGCACGATAAACTCGGAGAGAGCACGCGAGGGTGCGGTGAGGGTTCCGACATGGCAATCGATACTCAGATGACCACCGCCTGGCGCGAGGCCGCGGCCCGCTTACAGGTTCGCGTGGTCGCGCCTTTCGAGATGACGCTTCCCGACGGCGGTGTGTTCGAGGCCGAGGCATTCCTGCCCGACTTTGGTGGACCACACGGCATGATCGCGATTTCGCTCGAGGACGATGTCCGGGCGAAGCGCGCTGCCGCCGCTGATCTGTATTCATCGCTGCTGGGACTCGATTATCGCCGCTTCGACGAAGCTCTGTTTCGAGAGACGCTGGACGACTGGGGCTGGTTCGGCGCGGACGACGCGCGACCGCATTGGTACACCGGTCGTCCGTGGTGTTAGCACACCGTCCTTGATTTCGAGTTTACATGCCTGTCCTCCACCGTGCATCCTCGCCGAAGGCTACGGCGTCGAGTGCCTGCGAGGCCTCTTCAGGTAATCGACGGCCGTGTCGAACCGCGCCAGATACTTGCACTTCAGCGACGCCAGTTCGGCACGAATGTCCGGATCGTCAAAATCCGAGGAGTTTCGGCTGATGAAGCATGCTTCGGCCGGTAGGTCGGACTGCAAATGCGCGATGACCGATGCGTAAACCACCGCATCCTGAGGCGACAAGTCATGTTGGACCTGGTAGTCAGAGGCCCCGTGCAGGATATCGGTCGTGAGCGGGATAATCGTCGCCACCGCGCATACACGTTGCCGCAAGTCGGCGATCCTCTGCGTCTCTACGTTTGCGCTCTCCATGAGAAGTGCCAGCACATCCGCAGATGCCTGTGAATATACAGCCGCACTTGATGAGCGCCTGAGCTGTTCGAGCTCATTCGTGAGATCCGTACGTATCCTCTTGCGGTCGCGATGGTGCCTGCCGAGCGTTTCATAGGGTTCCATGATGCTGTAGGCGGGCACGACCAGACGAATCGCACCCACTTCGGCCATGGTCAGAAGCTCTACGCAACTGGAAGACTGCTCCTGCTCGAGGACGAGCTCGAGCACAAAGTTCGACTCAACGACGACACTCACGCGAACTCGGCGCTCTCCACGTGACCGTCTTTAACGGCGTCCAGGAAACCGGACTGCGCCAACGGCGCCAGATGGTCATGTTCCGCGGGCCATCCGCGGCGCAGGACGTCGTGGAGCCAACTGCCGACGAGCAATTCGAACGCCTGCGGGCTCATTCTCCGAGGATCGACTTCCAGCCGGCGTAGATACGGCTCGAACAGAAAATTCGAATCGAAGACGTACGTCGGCTCGGCTTCTGCCGACTCCGCCGGCCGTTCCCACAAGTACACCTGCTCGGGAGTGATTAAAAGGAGATAGGCGGGAGAAGTCCGCCGTGCGTGAGCGAGAAAGTTTCGCGCCCATTTCGCCGCCCACGCGCGCGTGATGCCAGGCTTCTTTTTCGCCTCCGCAACGGCAGCCAGATGGCCGGAGTGATCGTAGATCGAGAAATCTGCCTGTGTATCCATGTACGTTGTCTTCGAACGCGTCCAGCACGCATTCTATGTCAGTGCGCGTGACCGACTCACGTTCGCGCCGCATTCACTTGCGAGCCGCGACGGGCCGGGCAGTCGGCAGGCGAGGACCGCCACCAGCGCTGCAAGGAGACAACGGAGTCGTTGATCGACGTCGGCGCAGCGACCGCCTACAGCTCGGCCCAGCGCCGCAGCAGGTTGTGATAGACGCCCGTCAGTTGCAGCACCGAGGCGTGCTCGGGGTGGTCGGCGCCGAGGCGCTGGATGGAGAGGTCGAGGTCGAAGAGGAGGGTGCGCTGGCCGTCGTCTCGGACCATGCTCTGGATCCAGAAGAACGATGACACGCGGGCGCCGCGCGTGACCGGGCGGACGTGGTGCAGGCTGCTGGCGGGATAGAGGATCAGGTTGCCGGCGGCGAGCTTGACGGACTGCACGCCGAAGGTGTCCTCGACCACCAGCTCTCCGCCGTCGTATTCGTCCGGTTCGGAGAGGAAGAGCGTCGCCGAGAGGTCGGTGCGCAGTTGGTGCGCGGTAGCCGGCACCTGGCGCACGGCGTTGTCGACGTGCGCGCCGAACGACTGGCCGCCGGAGTAGCGGTTGAACAGCGGTGGAAAGACATGCAGCGGCAGGGCGGCGGAGCGGAAGAGCGGAGTGCGCGCGAGCGCGGCGACGATGGCGTCTCCGATCTCGCGCCCGGCGGGATGCCCTTCCGGAAGTTGCTCGTTGTCTTTCGCGCGCGCGGACTGGTGTCCGGCCGTGACGCGGCCGTCGATCCACTCCGCCGCGTCGAGCCGCGTGCGCGCCTGGCGCACCTGCTCCGTCGTAAGCACTCCCGGAATCTGCAGCAGCATCAGAATCCCAGTTCCGCGCTGACGACGACCGAGCGCCCCGCGCCGGGGATGTAATGCCCGCCGCCGACGCGATCGATGTACGTCGCATCGGTGAGGTTGTTGACGTTGAGCCGCAGCGTCAGCGACCGCGAGACGTCGTACGCCGCCATCGCGTTCGCGAGCCAGTAGCTCGGCACCTCGGCGGTATTGGTGGCGTTGCGGAACACGGAGTCCATGTACTGCACGCCCGCGCCGAGGCCGAAGCCGCGCGGCAACTTGCCCTCGGTCCAGACATTGAGCGAATTCTCCGGGACGAAGGCCAGCGCCGCTCCCTGCTCGAGCGGGTTGGCCGAGGCCACGAACTCGCTGTCGAGATGCGAGTAGGAGGTCATGACGGACCAGCGGTCCGTGAGATTGCCGGTGACGCCGACTTCGAGTCCGTCGACGCGCTGCTCGCCGTCGAGGACGTACGGCTCGGTGGTCAGGCCGCGCGTGCGTGCGTTGGTCTTCTCGGTGCGGAAGAGCGCAGCGGTGGCGATCATGCGGCCGCCGCCCGCTTCCCACTTTCCGCCCACTTCGAGGTTGCGGCTCTTTTCGGGCGCGAGGTTGACGTTGTTCGCGGACGTCGGCACATCCGACAGTCCCGCGCCACCGGCCGCGGCTTCGACGGTGGGATTGAACGACGTCGCGTAGCTGGCGTAGACACTCGCGTTCGCGCGCGGCTTGAAGACCACGCCGGAGCTCCAGCTCAGCATGCGGTCTTCGCGTCCGAGGCGCGTCTCCGCGCCGGTCGAAACGTTGGTGAGCTGATAGTCGACGTCGACTGAGTCCCAACGCAGCCCTGCCGTGACTTCCCAGCGCGGCGAGAGCTCCAGCGTGTCGAACGCGTAGAGGCCGGCCAGCGACATGGTCGTGTCTTCGGGGTTGCCGTTGTTGACGGGCATCGGCGCGAACGGGCTCTGGTTCGGGTCGGGATTGACCAGGTCGGTCTGCGGCTGATTGGTGGTCTGCGCCTGGCGGCGGATGAACGTCGTCTCGCGTCCGACTTCGAGGCCGGCGGTGATGGCGTGACGCACGCCGCCGGCCTGCAGCGAGCCGGTGACGCTGGTCTGGTTGGTGAGCTGTCCCTGCTCCATGAACCGCTGCTGCAACTGGCGGTTGGGCGGGCGCGGTGCGGTGATGGCGGAGTCGCGTTCGTTCTCGGCCCAGCGCGAGATGTTGCGCAGCGTCCAGCCGTCGTGCAGATCGCGCTCGAACGTGGCCGTGGCGGCATCGCTGGCGATGTGCTCGTAGTCGTAGCCTTCCAGGCCGTAGAAGTTCGTCTGATCGACCTGCGGATTCGACTCGAACGCGGCCCACGGCAGGCCGTAGTCGGGGACGTTGTCCTGCGTCAGGTGCTGATACGCGAGGGTGAAGCGCGACGGCTTGCCGATGCCGAGCGAGAGCGACGGCGCGACGCCCCAGCTGCTGTTGTGGACGACGTCGCGGCCAGGCACGTTCGCCGCGCTGTACATCGCGCTGACGCGCATCGCCGCGCCGGAGAGCGACGCCAGCGGCGCATTCGTGTCGACGGTCATGCGCGAGTAGCCGGCGTTGCCGGCGCCGAACGTTGCGCGCGTGAACGACTCCGGCTTCGGGGTCTTGCTGACGAGATTGATCGCGCCGCCGGTGGCGCCGCGGCCGGCCACGGAGCCGGACGGTCCTTTGATCACCTCGACCTGCTCGAGGTTGAACGCGTCGCGCGTGTAGGCGCCGCTCTCGCGCACGCCGTCGAGGAGGATGTCGTTGCCGGCGCTGAAGCCGCGCATGCTGAACGAGTAGCCCGGGACACCGCCGCCGCCCTCCCCTGCCTGGAACGTGATGCCGGGCGTGTTGCGCAGGACGTCGCGCAGCGTCGTCGCGCCCTGCGCCAGGAACACTTCGTCGGGGATGACGCTGACCGTGCGCGGGGTCTCCAGCAGCGGCTGCGTGAACTTCGGCGAGGCGATCTCCGGCGCGGGTACGGCGACCTCGATCGATTCGCTCAGCCCCGGCAGCGAAAGCACGGCCGTGCGGCGGCTGGTGAAGCGGTGCACGATGCCGCTCTCGGAGAGCAGCTCCGCCAGCGCGGCGCCGTCCGGCAGCAGGCCGGTCACGCCGGGACTGCGCAGGTTGTCGAGCACGACGGGGTCAAAGCCGGCGCGCACCGTGATGCCGCTCGCGGCCTCGAAGGCCCGCAACGCCTCGGCGACAGAGCCCGGCGCAATGGCGAAGCGCCGCAGCGGCAGTTGCGCGGCGGGACGGCTGCCTCCCGCGTTCGCCGTGCCGGCCGCGCTCTGGGCGATGGCCGCCCGCGTTCCGAATGCGGAACACGCCACCAGCGCGCCGACCGTCAGCTTCCGGAGGCTCTTCGATCTGCGTCCGCTCATGCGTTGCTCTCCTCTTCAATCAGTTGTTGCGCCGGTTCGGATGCGGGTGCGCCGCGCAGCGCGTGAACGAACCGGCGCAGGGCCAGGGCGATGCCGGTCCAGACCAGCATCACCGCGGCGGCGGAGGCCAGCATGGCGATGAGCTGGCCGGCGATGCCGCCTGCTTCTCCGGTGTGCATCCAGCGCAGCCACGCGCGGGCCTGCTGACCGGCTTCCTGTTGCGCGTAGGTCTTGTGCTCGACGACGCGCGCCGAAGCCGGGTCGATCATGAGCTGCGAGCGCTTGTCGGGGCGCGCACCGTTCCCTTCGTCGAGCGCGAACGAGACCGGCTCTTTCTTCGACAGCGGTAGCCGGACGGACAGCGACTGCCATCGCGGCGCGACGCGCGCGGCCTCGCTCGCGGCGACGCTCCAGAGCCGGTCGAGCGCGGCGGGATCAAACTTGCCGCCGCCCCCGCGCTGCTCGTTCGCGGGCCCCTGCTGCTTCGGCGGCGTGCTGCCGAAGGCGCGGTAGACCAGGCGCTGCGCCCACGGATACGAGATGACGACGCCCGAGAAGACGATGGCCACCAGCGGAACGAAGGCCCAGATGCCGAGCACGTGGTGCCAGCTGAAATCGCGGGCCCGGCCGCGGAGGCCGCGCCGGAAGAGCAGCGCGTTGCGATACGCCCTGCGCGACTGGCGACGCGGGATCCAGATCACCAGTCCCGACAGGACGATGAAGAGAAAGGCCAGATTGGCGGCGCCGGTGATGGCTTTCCCGCGCTCCCGCCCCTCCCCTTTCATGGCCAGCCAGCGGTGCAGGCCCCGGTTCGTCTCGAAGAACCGGCGCAGCCCTTTCGCTCCCTCGCCGGCGATGGCGCCGGTGTAGCGGTTGACGGACACGCTCTTCTCCCGTCCGAAGGCGACGACGACGGGAGCGAAGCGGTCGGAGCGCACGACGATGTTCGTCGGCTTGCCGTCCGCCGCTTTCCCCGCCGCGGCGACGATCGCCGAGGGCGGCAACGGCGCACGGGCCGCGTCGGCGGCCGAGGCGCGGAGATCGCGCTCGGCGTACGCGACCATCTGCCGCTCGAACGCGAGCAGCACACCGGTGACGGACATGAGCAGGATGACCAGCCCGGCGGTCACGCCGGCGGTGAGGTGAAGCCAGAAGAATGTCTTGCGGAGCGTCAAGTCGAGCCGGGTTCCCTTCGCTAATTGAGACTGAGTCTCAAGTGCAGGTAGAGACGCTAATCGTCTCAACGGCGTTCGTCAAGTCCTGACGTCGTCGCGGGGGTTGAAGGGAACGACGAGGGGCCTCCGGCGGGCCGGTGCGACCGGCAGCGCTGCATGGCCTAGCCAGGACGCACGCCTGTCGACGAAACACGTGTTTGCGCGACGTCATGGGCACAACCAGCGCTGCCGGTCGCACCGGCCCGCCGGAGGCCTCCCGTCGTCTCTTATCCCCGTGATGCCGCGCGGATCACGGCGACGACGATGCGGATCTGGTCGTAGGAGATCTCCTCGCCGGTGAGGTCGCGGATCGGACGGAGGCGCTCCATCCCCGCTTCCGCGATGGCGCGGCGAATGAGCTCCTCCTCCGCTTCGGTCATCCAGAGGCGGAGCGACGGGTGATAGCGGCCGTCTTCGATCAGCTCGCAGAGATCGCCGAGGACCGTCGAGCGTGCGCGGCCGGTGCGCTCCATCACCTCTTCGATCGGCGTGTCGAGCAGCAGCAGGCGGACCGACTCCGTCTTGGCGACGGTCACGCGCGACGTGCGCGGGCTGCTCTCGCGCGGGGCGCGTATGGCCAGGGGCACGTCGCGCTCCAGGCCGCGGGCGGCGGAGTGCGTATCGATCACGCGCAGCAACTCGTCGCCGTGTTCGCGGAGGCGCACCTCGCCGATCCCGGAGATCGTGTGCAGCCGGTCCAGCGACGACGGCCGGGCCGCGGCGAGGTCGCGCAGCGTGCGGTCGCCGAGGATCACGAACGTGGCCACGTTGCGCGTTGCAGCTGTGTCGCGGCGCCACTCGCGCAGCGCCTCGAAGAGGTCGCGGTCCACGCCCGTCCACTCGTCTGCGCCGTCGCGGATGGTGGTGCTGCTCGTCTGCAGGAGCTGCACTGCAGACTCGCCGCGGAGGATCGCGCGCGACGACGGCCCGAGGCGCAGCACGGGACGCGAGCCGCCCTCCTGCACCAGCGCGCCGGAGGCGACCAGTTGCGCGATCCAGCCGCGCAGCTCGTCGCTGGTGTGCTCCTTGAGGAGACCGAACGTCGACAGCGAATCGTGCTGCCGTTCGACGATGCGTGCGGAGCGCTCGCCGCGCAGCACGCCGGCCACGTGCGCCGCGCCGAAGGTCTGTCCCACCCGCACGACGCAGGAGAGGATCTTCTGCGCGATGACCGTCGAATCGGCGACGGTCTCCAGCTCGCCGAGGCAGAGATCGCAGGCGTCGCATTTGTCGAGGTGGAACGCGCCGCCGAAGTGCTCGACCAGCGCGCGGTGGCGGCAGACCGCCGACACGCAGAAGCGGTTGATGGCCGCCAGCTGCCCGACGGCGATCTCGAGCTGCCGCTCCTCGGTGATGCTCAGTTCGAGGATGCGCGTCCAGGTCATGGCATCGCCGGCGTCGTACAGCAGCACGCACTCCGAGGCCAGACCGTCGCGGCCGGCGCGGCCGGCCTCCTGCTGATAGTGCTCGATCGACTTCGGCATGCCGGCGTGCACGACGAAGCGGACGTTGGAGCGGTCGATGCCCATCCCGAAGGCGACCGTGGCCACAACGATGTCCACGCGTTCCGAGGCGAACGCCTCCTGCGCCTCGTGCCGCTCCTCCGGGGTCATGCCGGCGTGATAGCCGGTGACGCGATGCCCGCGCGACGCCAGCGCCGCGGTCACGGAGTCGACGTCCTTGCGGCGGATGCAGTAGACGATGCCCGCCTCGCCGGGATGGCGGCGGATGACGTCTTCCACCTGGAGAACCTCATCGCGGCGCGGCACGACGCGGTAGCGCAGGTTGGGCCGGTCGAGATCGCCGACCAGCACGAGCGGCTCGCGCAGCCGCAGCTCGGTGCAGATGTCGGCCCGCACCTGTTCGGTGGCGGTGGCGGTGAAGCCGTGAATGGAGGCGTCGGGAAAAAGCCCGTGCAGTTCGCGGAGCTGGCGATACTCGGGCCGGAAGTCGTGCCCCCAGTGGCTGATGCAGTGCGCCTCGTCGATGGCGAACGTCCGCACGCGCGCACTCCGCAGCAGCGTGCGCAGCCCCGCCGTGGCCAGCCGCTCCGGCGAGACGAACAGCAATCGCAGCGAGCCGTCCACGGCCGCCCGCTCGATGGCCCGCGCCTCGTCACCCGCGGTCGTGCTGTTCAACGCCGCCGCGGCCACGCCGCTCGACACCAACGCGTCCACCTGATCCTTCATCAAGGCAATGAGCGGCGAGACGACGACGGTCAGCCCGTCGAGCAGCAGCGCCGGCGCCTGGAAGCAGAGCGACTTCCCTCCCCCCGTCGGCACGACGAGCAGCGAGTCGCGCCCGGCCAGCACGGCGTCGATGGCCTGCCGCTGCAACGGACGCAGCGAGGAGAAGCCCCACGTCCGCTCGACGACGTCGAGCACGGGATCCGCGATGTCGGCCACAGTCATGCCCTGATCGTACCTCGGCGCCGCGTGCGTCTACGCACGGTGGACAGGGGACGACGAGGGGCCTCCGGCGGGCCGGTGCGACCGGCGGCGCTGATTGTGCCCATGTCGCCGCGCAAACACGTGTTTCGTCGACAGGCGTGCTTTCAGGCTAGGCCAATCAGCGCTGCCGGTCGCACCGGCCCGCCGGAGGCCTCCCGTCGCCCCTCGTCGTTTCACCGCGCGAAACGCCGTGCGATCGCCAGGAGATCCTTCTCGTCGTACCTCACGAGCAGGTTCGCGAGGAGGGCGACGGCGATGCGTTCGTCGGGGAGGACGAGGAGGAAGGCGCGGCCGCCGGTGATGGTGCCGCCGTGGTGCCAGTAGCGGGTGCCGTCCTCGGATTGATTGACGCGCCAGGCCAGGCCGACGTTCGTCGGCTTGCCGTCGGCCAGCTTCTGCGGCGTGAACATCTGCACGAGCGTGGCCTCGGAGAGATAGCCCGGCTTCACGTGCGCGTCGGCGAAGCGGACGAGGTCTTCGGCGGAGGCGAGCAGGCCGCCCGAGGGCCACTTGTAGCTGCTGTCGTTCGGTGCGGCGTTGCGAACCGTGCCGTCGGCGCGCTTGTCGTAGAACGCGGCGCGGCCGGGGACGATCGCGGCAGGATCGTCGAGGGCGAGCGTCTTCAGTGCGAGGGGACCGGACACTTCGCCGGTCAGCGCCTCGGCGAACGTGCGACGGCTGGCGCCTTCGATGGCCACGCCGAGGAGATTGAAGCCGTAGCTCGTGTACGTGTAGGCGGTGCCGGGCGGGGCGAGGAGCGGCTCGGTGGCGAAGATCGCCAGCCCTTCGCGCAGCGCCGCGTAGGTCTTGCCCGCGAAGATCGGATCGCTGTCGCGGTAATGGCGGACGCCGCCCAGGTGTCCGAGGAGCTGGCGCGAGGTGACCTCGTGCGGAAAGGCGGCGTACTTGCTCACCGGCGCGTCGAGGTCGAGCGCGCCGCGCTCCGCGAGCCGCGCCGCGATGGCGGCGGTGAAGAGCTTGGAGACGCTGCCGAGTCGGTAGCGCGTCGTGGGGGACGCGGCGACGTTCTGTTCGACATCCGCGAATCCGAAGCCCTCAGACCAGACCATCTTGCCGTCGACCAGCACGGCCACCGACATCCCCGGCGCCTTCTGCGCCTCCATGATGGCGCGGATGTCGGCGCGGCCCGCCTCGACGGCCGGATTCGATTGCGCGGACAGCGAGACCGCGACCAGCGCGAGCAGAACGAGGAACGACCGTTTGTGCATGGCTCGTTGTACTCGAATCCGCCGCGCCGGTTTCGCGGCGGCGGGAACGAAGGCGTGACGAGTCACTTCTTTTTCTTCTTCATCACGCGGGCCGCGATCTGTGCGCGGAACTTCTCGGCGTGCTCGCGCATGGACGGGTCGGCGATCGACGGCAGCAGCTCGTCGAGGATCCGCAGCGCTTCCACGTCATTGCCCGCGTTGGCGTGGCTGATGGCACGATTCAGCTCCTCGCCGGAGGCCATCGTGTCGAGGCTCTCCAGGAATCCGGCGAGATGCTTCTTCAGCGACTCGTCGGTCGTGCGGGCCATCAGCGACTCCGCCAGCACCCTCGCCTCTTTCGGTTTGCGCTCGTTCGCCAGGCTCTCCACTTTGCGCACCTCGGCCATGAGCAGCGCTTCGCGCGCATGGGCGAGCATCCGCGCGTCGGAGCTGTGCACGAGCACCGTGTCGAACATGCGCTTCGCGTCGAGGTGTCGGCCCGCGGCGGCGTAGAGCTGCAGGAGGTGAAACGCGGCCTGCTCGTCCCCGGGTGCGAGCTGGAGACTCTTCTCCAGCGCGGCGATGCCGGGCGCCAGATCGCGCTCGCCGAGGTACGTCGTACCGAGGCCCGCCCACGCCAGGGCCATGGTCGGATCGAGCTCGGTGCTCCGCTGGAACAGCGACCGCGCGTAGCGGAGCTCCGCGTCCGGGATCTCGCTGGTGAGCTTTCCCGAGAAGCGCTGCACGAGACTGAGGCCGGCGTACAGGTAGACGCCCGCGTCGCTGGAGCCGAGGTCGACGGCGGTGCGATACGCGGCATCGGCCTCGGCGCGGCGGCCGGCCATCTCGTGCAGGCGGCCGAGGTCCGCATGCGCGCCGGCATTCCGCGGATTCGCGGCCAGCGACTCGCGGAGATAGCGCTCCGCGAGGGCGGCGTTGGCGTCGTCGGTGTGCCCGAGGAGATGGCCGAGGGCGAAGAGCACGTCGCCGTACGCCATCGGCTCGGGCTTCGGCGGCTCCACGACAGGCAGCTCGGCCAGCGAATGCCGGACGTAGGTGAACGCGTTGCGGCGCACGTACTTGCGGAGCTCCTGCTCGAGCTCCGCGTACTTCACCGCGAAGGCGGTGTCGAACGCTTCATCGGCCGGCTTGTCGGCGCCGAGGAGCTGCAGGAAGCGGCTGAACTTGGCACGGCGGTCCGCGTCGTTCATCAGATAGTGGAAGAGCGCCCACGACTGCGCGTAGAAAACGCCGGAGCGCGTGCCCTCGTTGTAGATCGGCGACGCGGACGTTGTGGCGAAGAGGTCGCGCAGCGGGATCATCGTCGCCGCGCGGAGCCATAGCACGTGATCGGAGATCGGCCGCCCGATGTGCACGTCGTTGCCGCTCGTGCCGAAGGTGGAGTAGTACTCGGCGATCCCCTCGCTGATCCAGAGCGGCAGCGGCCCGGTGGTGTTGCGGACGAAGTAGTGTGTGAGCTCGTGGTAGACGGTGCGGTCGATCTCCGAGACGTCGGCTCGCAGCAGGATGAAGTTGTCGGTCGGCGTACCGGAGAAGACGCCGATGGTCTGGACGCTCTGCCGCTGCAGCACGGCGTCGCGATAGCCGCCGAAGGCGCGGTCATTGGCGAAGATGAAGACCGTGGTCGGCAGGGCCGCCCGGACTTTCAGGTTGGTGACGGCGCCGAGCGCGGCCCGCATGCGCAGCAGATCGCGCGCGATCTCGAGCGTCTTGCCCGGCGAAGCGTTGCTGACGAAGCGAAACTCGTCCGCCCGCAGGGTGATCCACTTCTCGTTCGCCCGCGGCGGCTCGAGCGAGCGCGCGGCGAAGGCGGGTGCCGACAGGAATGCTGCCAGGAGGAGGAGCACGATGCGGGGCATGGGAAGAATGGTACGTCACCACGGCGCGCAAACGCCCACCGGGCTCGACGGCGTCGAGGTCCTTCCCGTCCACGCGGACGGTGTAGATCACTTCGCTTGAGCAGTCACCGGTTCGTGACACCGGCGTCCCAACCTCGCGCCTGAATTGCCATTGTCAGTTTCATGGGCTCGGTGATCCACGTTCTCGGTGATAGTTGTCTCTTCGTCGGTGATGGTCTGCGGCTGGACGTGCACACGCCGCATGCGTTCGAGATCTGCGTCGCGGTGCAGGGGCGATTCGTGGCGCGGACGGTGACTATCGGTGGCTTCGCCCCCCTGTTCGACGTTGGCCAACGCCTTCGAAATGAGCAATTCATTGGATTCTGGCGTAAAAAGTCGTATCCTCGCGTCGATGACTCCCCAGTCACCGATCAGGAACACAGCGATTGAGCGGCGGATGACCTTGGTTTCTGACACACGTTTCGGTCGGCTTCAACCTGATCGTTCGATGCCCGAACGGAATACTTGGCAGCCTCAGGGTAGGGATTGCCACTGTTCCGTCACTCCTTCTACCGGGTAGCTTTACAAAACCAACGGGCGCAAGGAATCTCTCCGTACGGGCATGGGTAGTGGATAGGGTCAGAGACGTTATGGCAAAAAAGAACTCTCATCAGTCGGCGGGCACGACCTCGCAGACGCACGTCGTCGATCCGGCCGCTAAGTTTTACGAGCAGTCGCGCAGGAACCGTGAGGCGTACAAGAAAGCTTTGAGCTCCACGAATCACGAGACCTCGTGGTCCGACGACCACCTCGTGGAGCGGAGTCATCCCATGCAGCAGGAAGGGAATCCCCACTCCCGCTCCGGCTTCGACTACCGGAGGTTTCGCAGCAAAACCTGACATCATCTGCCTGGTCATACCTGAGGTACTCCTTCTGCGCCCGCGGAGGGACGACTGACTCCAGAATACGAAGACCTCATTTGGCACCTCACGAGACTGCGCCGCGCATGTGATGACGGCAAGCTCGTTTTCGTTCTCGGCTCCGGGATTAACAAGACCTACGGGCTGCCGGACTGGCGGGAGTTGCTCGACCGGCTTATGCGGGAATGCAGCCGCGTCCGCGATGTCTCGAGCATCGCCGCGCACCTCGGAACCCAGTTGCAGTCCATCGTCGCGGAGCCGCTTCTGCAAGCCGCCGTCGGTCGGCAGGGCTATCCGAATCCGGAACTGTGGATCGAAGCGATCGAACGAAATCTCGTCGAGAAATCCGGAAGTGCGAAAGACCCCAACAAGCCGCTCTACCAGATTGCCGACTTGGTGATGGGGCAGTTCGAAGCCCATCGGCATCGACACATCCCGCTGCTCACCTTTAATTATGACCGTTTGATCGAGACCGCACTGCACGCCCGCAGCAGATCCGACCGGGACAGCCGAGCGATTTATTCGATTTCAAACGAACGGGACTATGCGGCCTCGATCTACCGGCCGGGCGTATTCGTCTATCACCTTCACGGTGATGCGAGTTCGGTGACTAGCCCGATTCTCGACGCTTCTGCCTACCTCCGGGTGCTCGGATCGCCAGGGCGCCACTGGAGCTGGGACTGCCTCACCGCAACGTTGTTTCAACGTGGTACGGGAGCGATGTTCATCGGCTTGTCGCTCGTAGATCCGAGCCTCCGCCTCCTGCTCACACAATGGGCAGAGAAGGGTTTGCCGCTGTCCGGCGTTTATGTGGGTGCGCCGCCGCCGCCGCCGCCCGCAACGTTGTCTCTCGACGATCGCCTCAAGCTAGCAAAAGTGACGGGCGACATTCTGCACCTATTCGACGAAGTCCTCGTGCAGCTATCACTCATCCCCTACCACGTGACGAACTGGGGCGAAATCGGCGATCTACTGAACGACATTCGAGGTCATGCATGACAAAGGGCTTGCGGGCGCTGCAGCACCGGTTATCTGGCGATGCAGTACACATCGACTTTCTACGCCTTCGCTGCGGGTCAGAGAAGACGTTTCTTCGCGGCGTGCATGAGGTCCTCAAGAGCGAGATGGCCGATCCGATCCATCCGTTTATTGCGTTCTCCGAATGGGACGCACTCATCGTGGTGCCGTGCACGCAGCTTTATCCGCCGACGCTAACGGACATTTACTCAAATCCCGACGTCGCCGCGAGCGTATCCGGCACGTCCGGGTATTACGCGTATCTCTGGGAACATGACGTCAACAAGTATTGGCAGGAAACTCTCACGGTAGCGACCGAGTCGGGGCCCTCCATTCTCATGTCGCTCCGATTCGCCGATTCCTTCCGCCAGGACATCGGGCTCGGCGCGGAGATTCTGTTCTGCAATCGGCTCGCAAAGATCCTCCAACGATTTTCCGGCGTCCGGGCCGTCGTAGCTCACAGCCTCGGCTGGAATGACGTCATGCTGCTCGTGCACGCAACGGACAACCCAGCGAAACTGATCGACCTCCTCAAAAAAGTTCGTTTGATGACGCTGGCCGATTGCATCGGCGGGCAGACGAACATGCCGTTTTCGCAGCCACTCAACGGACCGATCTTCGCGGCCAGCTACAGTCACCTTCTCGGCGGTCTCAACGCGTACGCAAACAACAAGCTGTCGTTCGGAACGTTGTCGCGAAAGATCGAATCCGCGCGCCTGTTGATTCGAGTCGCTCCGCCGCACGAGCAAAACGTGCGCGCGTTTATGTTGGAAACGATGAGCAAGACCGCTGTCGATAGCGAGATGGGTCATTACAGCATTTCGATCGATATGTCGGACATCGCCAAGCAGCAGGGAGGGGAAACTGCGATCAAGTTCATTGCGGAAAGCCGCGCGTTCATCGGCCAACTCGGCGATCGCGGGTTGCCTGACAGCTATGCTGAAACGACGTCCATTTTTCGCTTCGTCGAAAAAGGACTGACCACCCTGAAACCGCAACATCACGCGAACGCAGGCATTAAGGAAGACATCCGCAAGGTAGAGGAACTGCTGCAGTCCGTTCCTCATCTCCTGCGGCAACGCGGAGCGTCGTCCATGACCAGTCATCGCTTCGTCTCAATTCTCACGACGATGCTTGATCATCTGTTTGATCCGGTACGGAGCTCCGTTGTGCGTCACCTGAGCGGCTTCGCGGCCACGATTCCGAATCGCATCCGCGAGTTGAATCTGGACGGCATCGATGATTTGTGCCACGTGCTCGAGTACGCCGTCGCACAGGCGACTGACGGCATCGCTCAGTTTCAGCACGACGCGAACGCGCTCGGCTTGTCGGGACGCGGCGGTTACAGCCGCCTCATCGCCGCCGTGGAGTGGTATATGCGTTCCGCGCTCGTCGCCCTCGGCATGTACACGGAGTTGCCGCTGATCACATTCGGACTCAGGACAGGAAATGCCGGCAGCACGGGCCGATATCAGATCGACATCCCCTTCAACGTGCTATTCGTTCCCAGCCGATGGCACATCATCCTGCATGAAATCGGGCATCTTGCATGGCTTCATGCGTTCGGCTGGATGATGGAGAGTCTCGCCATTTACACGGCGATGGAAGCGGAGATTCGCGTCGAGATCGAGCGCGAGATCAAAAGTGGCACGAAGTTGCGAGACGCGCTTCGCGAGACATCCGACGAGCAGGTGCAGGTCGAGTTCCTACGAACACGCGAGATCGTTCGGGAGCTGTTCCCAAACTATCTCGTGTTCGCCCTTCCTTGTGCCGGAAACATCGAGGAGTACGACGAGCTCGTTCTTCGTCCCATGGTTACAGCCAGCCATTCCTCGTCGCTGAGCCGCGAGCTGCTCGTACGCGTGGTGACGCATTGCCTGCTCGAGATCATGCAGGATGCGCTCGACAGGGAGGCCACAAGCCGATTCGATCGCCGTGACGAAGACTTTGCCAACGCCGCAGCCCTCAAAGACGACCTAAAGCGAGAAGCAGCGGAGCACTCCGCTGCGCGGAAGGCCGCGACAGAACGCGCGGCTACATGGTGGCGCATCTGGGGCGGCATCCTGCGCGAGCCGGACGAAGAAGCGACGGCGCGCGTCGACGACGCAGTTGCGTCGATCGACGCCACTCTACTGCGAATAGATTTGGAAAGCCGCCGCCTGGACAAGCGCCGCCGCTCCCGTCGCGAGCACGACTCGGCCCCTTCCGCCCGCTTACAGCCAAATCTCGCGGCGACGATGCACATCCTCCATTCCGACACGTTCATGTCGGCGGTGCGCGAGGCATTGCATTCTGTTGTCACAGTGCTGTCCCTTCGGGGAAAGCTTTTCCAGCGCCTTGGCGGGGACGACCTAGCCCCCGAACAATTTGGCGTGTTGCTCGATCAGATCGACGCGGCGCGCCATGTGGAGACCGATCCAGACTACGACTTATGGGTCGGTCGGCCCTTTGCAGAATGGTTGCATTCCGGTGAGGTGCTTACTCGCCACCGCGAGGCATTCGACTGGTCCCGGCTTCTCCTCGGCTCCCGCGATCACCTGCTTCAAGGGGATCGCAGCGCGTTCATGCGCGCGCAACTCTCCGTGCTCCTCTCCATGTGGCACGACGCGACGACGGAGGACCATCGCACGTACGAAGAGCTGGACGACATCCTCCTGAAGCTGGGAGTCGTGCGGGAGATGGAACCGACCATCGTCCCCATTCGACGCGGAGCGGCACCCCGCGAACGCCGACGGAACAACTCAGGGAGGCGCCGCTGAGGAATGGAATTCCTATCAATGATGCTGATAGGGGCGAGCCGTAGTGACTCGTGCCCCAAGAGGAGTTTCGGCGGCACCTGCATAGTGCATTGCGGCTCGCCGACTTCGTCGACGCGTTAAGTGTTATGACCGCGGTCGCGTTGGCCGCGGAGCGAACATCCTCCCGTGAGCATGCTCCGCATTTGCGCACCGTTCAGCTTCGCGATCGAGGACATGGTGCCGAAGGTCGAGTAGTACTCGGCGATCCCTTCGCTGATCCAGAGCGGCAGCGGGCCGGTGGTGTTGCGGACGAAGTAGTGCGTGAGCTCGTGGTAGACGGTGCGGTCGATCTCCGAGACGTCGGCCCGCAGCAGGATGAAGTTGTCGGTCGGCGTGCCGGAGAAGACGCCGATGGTCTGGACGCTCTGCCGCTGCAGCACCGCGTCGCGATAGCCGCTGAAGGCGCGGTCGTTGGCGAAGATGAAGACGGTGGTCGGCAGCGCCGCCCGGACTTTCAGGTTGGTGACGGCGCCGAGCGCGGCCCGCATGCGCAGCAGGTCGCGGGCGATCTCGAGCGTCTTGCCCGGCGAGGCGTTGCTGACGAAGCGGAACTCGTCGGCGCGCAGGGTGATCCACTTCTCGTTCGCCCGAGGCGGCTCGAGGGAGCGCGCGGCGAAGGTAGGCGCCGACAGGAATGCTACCAGGAGGAGGAGCACGATGCGGGGCATGGGAAGAATGGTACGTCACCACGCCGCGTAACCCCTTGCCGGACGCGCGACGCCGCGGGCGGGGGCTATGGACTGCGGCGACCGCAGGCGCCGCTTTCACTGTCTTCGGTGCCACAGCGACTCCGCACCACGAACGGCAGTCAAAGCGGCGTCTGCGGCCGCCGCAGTCCATAGCCCCTCACGACCGAAATCCTTCCCGTCCAGATGCACGTGGTGGATCACCTCGCCTGAGCAGTCACCGGTTCGTGACATCGGCGTCCCAACCTCGCACCCGAATTGCCATCGTCAGTTCCATGGGCTCGGTGATCCACGTTCTCGGTGACAGTTGTCTCTTCGTCGGTGATGGTCTGCGGCTGGACGTGCACACGCCGCATGCGTTCGAGATCTGCGTCGCGCTGCAGGGACGGTTCCGGATGCGCCTGGCGTCGGAACCGGCCTGGACATCCTTCGAGGCGGCGGTCATCGCGCCCGACATTCCGCGCGAGCTCGACGCCAGCGACGCGTCCGGCTGCATCCTCCTGGTCGGGCCCGAGACGGCGGAAGGGCGGCGGCTTCCCGCGCGCACCACCATCCTGCCGGCGCGGCCGCCGCGGCGATACCCGTACGACGACCCGGAAACGCTGCGGCGGATGCTGATCGGCACGTTCGCCTCGGGGCTCAACCTGCGTTTCATCGACCCGCGCATCCTCACCGCGTTGCGCCTCATCCGCGCCTCCCCCGCCATCCACGTTCCGGTGGACGAGCTCGCGGCCGCGGTCTCGCTCTCCCCCAGCCGGCTCGTGCACCTGTTTCGCGAACAGACGAACATTTCGATCAAGCGCTATTCACTGTGGCTGCGCCTACACGCGGCATTTCGGGCCATGACGGACGAACGCTCGCTGACCGGGATCGCGTACGGCGTCGGCTTTGCCGATCCCGCGCATCTGAGCCGTGCCTTCCGCGGCATGCTCGGCCTCAATCCGTCGGCGTTGCTGCGGCGATTTTCGTTCTGTGACAAGAACAGCATCTGCATTCAGAACGACGGCCGCTCCGTTCAAAGCGAATTACTGCGCATCCCGTAGACTGACGCGTAGAGGAATTACCCATGAAACGACTGAGACTCACTGTGCCGTTCGCCGCTTGGCCGTCGTGATGCTCGGGGTGCAGTTGCTCGTTCACACCGCAATTCTGGATCTAGTGCAGGGCCAAGGAACTTCACAATGACACCGAAACAGACATGGGCCGTGGCGATGGGCGTCGCACTGGCATTCGTCGCCGGCTACGCCGGAGCCGTTTTCTCGACCGCCTCGAAGGCCGCCGAGAAGGATCCGTTCGCCGTATTGGACCGGCGCATCGGAAACCAGCTTCCGCCGGCGCGCTTCATCGCGCCCGGCGAAACACCGGTGGCGGACGACTCGTGGCGTAAGGGAAAAGTGGTCCTGGTCATGGTGACGACGGGCTGCGACGCATGCCTGCAGGAAGCGCAATTCCTGCGCGGCGTGGTCGGCATACGCAACGACGTGAAGTTCCTCGGCGTGCTCTCGTTCGAGCAGGACGCGGTGTCTCTGCAGAAGGCGCAGTCCCTCTTCCCGTTCCCGGTCGTCCGCGATGACCGCATGGTCCTGATGCAGGGCCTTGGCGTCGCGGGCGTGCCGATGAAGATCTATCTCGAGAATGGTGTCGTGAAGCGGACGTGGGGCGGCGCGTCGATGACCGAACAGGAGCGCGCCGGCTTCACACAGTGGTTGACCAACGTGACCTAAGAGAAAAAGTCATACGTTTCAAAGGACGACCGGGGTCATACCGGGCCGGTACGACCGGCGGCGCTTGTTGTGCCCACGCCGTCACGCAAACGCGTGTTTCGTGGACAGGTGTGCGTCCAGGCTAGGCCAACAAGCGCCGCCGGTCGCACCGGCCCGCCGGAGGCCTCCCGTCGTCCCCCTTTCGTGGCCCAATGCGAGCTCAGAGTGCGCGGCGGGGCGGGGCGTCCAGCTCGCGGGCGTTGTAGATGGCGGCGGAGAAGCGCTGGGGGTGGGCGGGCGTCATGACGCCGGTGGTGCCGCGGACCTTGACCGTGAACTGCGTCTGGCCGGCGGCCGGATAGAACTTCACCAGCTCCACATTGTTGGCGTGGTCGATGGCCGTGGCGCTGCAGGTCGTCCAGTACGACACTTCGCCGTGGGCCTCGTTCTCCCATTCCATGTTGTTGCCGAGATAGCGCGCGTTGCAGGGCGAGCCCACCTCCACGAAGAGATCGAGGTCGTTGATCACCGGCGTCCCGCGGTCATGGACGGGCAGGCCGGCGGGGTCGCTCCAGGCGATGGCCACTTTCACCGGCAGGCTGGGGTCGTGGATTCGGAACGTCTGCGTCCAGACGGCACCCGTACTGCCGATGCTCGCGCTCTCATTGATGTACACGCGCGCCGGATAAGCGCTGAGCACCTCGTCCAGGGCCAGGCGTCCGAAGCCGCCGCGCGAGTTGGGCGATGGGTCGAGCGGCGCGTCGATCGGATTGTCGAAACCGGGGGCGAAGGGACTGTTGTACATGCTCCGCGCGCCGGCGACGAGCATGGCCTTGATCAGCGACGGACGCGCGGCGCCCGGAACGGGCACGCCATTGACTTTGGCCGTCTCCGCGTAGCGGCGCGAGGCCAGCAGCGCGGCCCCGGCCACGGCCGGCGCGGCGAAGCTCGTGCCGGTGCCGGTCGTGTAGCCCGCCGGCAGCGCGGGCCCATCGCCCTCGCAGAAGTTCAGGTTGCCGTCCGCCGCGGTCGAATGGTGCAGGGCGACATTGGACGCGGGAGCGAACAGTTCCGGCTTGATGTACCACTTCGCCGAGAAGCTGGCCTGCCCGGTATAGCGCGAGCTGCGCCTGGTGGTCTCCATCAGGTTGTTGAAGCTCTCCGATGCGCTGCCGTGACAGTTCCCGGTTCCGGGCCTCACGTTCTCGGCACCGCCGACCGAGATCACGTTCTTGGCCAGGGCCGGGGGCAGCGTGAGGAGGTCGTCGTCCGGCGAGCCGCAGTTCGCCGGGCGCGCCGGGTGCCGGCCGCGGTTGCCGGCCGACACGGTGACGGTCACGTTCGTGTCGAGCACGGCCTGGTCGAACTCCTGCGACATCGACTCGTACTGGCCGTCGAAGAAGCTGTTGCAGTCATCCGTTCCCGCGGGCGCGTAGCGATTGTAGGAGTGGTTCTGTACGTAGACGCCGCGGCTCGCCGCATCGGCCACGGTGCGCTGCCCCGACACCAGAAAAACAGGGTTCTCCAGGTCGACCGCCGTCACGAAGATGCCGGCCGACGGCGCGATGCCCGTCCCGTACGGGAAGCCGCCGGAGTCGGCCGCCGCCCCGGACGCGGGATCGCCGGCGATGACGCCCGCCACCGCCGACCCGTGTCCATTCCGGTCCGCCAGCCTCGGGCCGGAGGTACCGGGGATGTAGTTCGCGCCCCACAACGTCCGCGCATACGGCAGCTCGGGGTGATGGACGGAGTGCGGATCGCTGCCGCCGTTCAACCCCGTGTCGACGATGCCCGCAAAGAACCCCTCCCCTCGGAGATTCGTGCAATACGGACACGTCCGGGCCAGCCAGTCGGGATAGCTCGGGGTGCTCCTCGGCTGACCGCTCTCCGGCTCGATCAGGCCTGCCGCCGAAGCCGCGACGCGTCCGTCGGACGGCTCCGCGTAGACGGGCTCGGAAACCCCGATGACGAGCGGCAGGTCGAGCACCGCGTCGAGGATCTCGCCCTTCAGTCGCACGTCCAGGCGCAATTCATTGGCAATTCCGGGACGGGTCGCGCTGGCTGGTCCGCCGCTCCACGCGCCGATCTGCCGGAGGTCGCCGTCGACGCCCGGCGCATCGGCGAGATGAACGACGTAGTCGCGCTCCACGCCGCGGACTTTTCGCGCCTTGGCGTATTTCGCGAAGGAGTGGAAGAGGTCGAAGTACTGCACCTCCGGCAGCGCGGCGATGCGTGCGGCCGCGGCCTGGTTGGCCGCGACGACGAGACTGTTGAACTGGACGTACACGATGACCTTCGCCCCGGCGCGGACGACCGCTTCCTGCCATTGCGGCAGGATCGGACCGGCGAACTGCACGACGTACAGACCGGTGCGATTCGCCGGATACGGCCCGCGCAAGGCGCGGCCGGGATGCGAGCCGGCCGTCCCGCGGCGGGCGTCGATCACACCGGACGGCAGATAGATCTCGTCATAGTGTGCGGCCGAGGAGATCTCGAGCTCCTGCAGTGCGGCGCGTTGCGCGAACGCCGGGAAGTCGTCCTCGTCGATCGAGATGACGCTGTAGCGCTCGTATTGCTGCCCGACCTCGCCGTCGATGCCGAGAAGCAGTTGACCGGGAGCGGACGTTTTGCCGCCGTGATGCACGACGACCTTGCGGAATCCCTGCTTGGCTTTCGGCGCCGCGTCGATGGCGATTGCGGCGAGCAGCAACAGAACGATCATTCCCACGGGGCGGACCAGGCGTAGCTCGAGAGGTTTCATGTCCCTCAAGCTGCAGCGCCCCGGACGCACATCCATGTGGTTTTTATCTGGAAGTTATGGAATCCGCCGCGGTCACCGGCCATTCGCCGGATCTCGGCCCCGCAAACGTGGGGGTTTCATTCGGAAATTGTGGAATCCGCGCCGGCGGTCTGGATATAGGGAAGGATTGGTGTACTCTGTGCCCACAGGGACAACCAAATGGACGCCAACGCCTCACAGGGCAGTGAGCCGCACTCCGTATTCCGGTTCGGGGAGTTCACATTCGATTGTGAGTCGCGCCTGTTGACGCGCAAGGGCGTGGCGCAGCATCTGTCGCCCAAGGCGCAACAATTACTGCGCGCGCTGCTTCTCCACCGGCCGCGCGCCGCGTCGCGCGAAGAGCTCTACGATGCACTGTGGCCGGCGACGTTCGTCTGCGAGACGAATCTGGCCACGGTCATCAGCGAGCTCCGCCGGGCCCTCGGCGACGACGCACGCTCCTCTCAATACATTCGCACCGTCCACGGCTTCGGCTACGCGTTCGCCGGAGAAGTGTCGACGTCGCGGGTGCATCCCCTGCCCGTGGCCATGCTGCTCTGCGAGGACCAGCGCCACATGCTGTATGACGGGGAGAACTCGGTCGGCCGGTCGCAGGACTGCCGCGTCATCCTGACCGGCGCCACCGTTTCGCGGCATCACGCCATCATCATCGTCGGCTACCGCGAGATCACGATCGAAGACCTGAAGAGCCGCAACGGCACTTACGTCAAGGGGAAGAGAATCGTGCGCTCGGTGGTGGCCTACCAGGAACCGATCGGCTTCGGCGCCGTGCAGGCCACGATCGTCCGGAAGATCTCCTCGACGATGCCGCTGCCGATGGACCGCGGCCGCCGGCGGTCGTCGGGGTGCACGGAGATGCCGACGCGCGAGGTGTAGAAGGCGCGGTGCTACTCCTCCGGGGCCGGCTCCTCGCTCCCCCCCTTGCGGCGCTTCCGGCGGGCGCGGAGGATGTCGCGCATCTGGTCGACGTAGGCGATGTACTCCTCGCGGCTTTGGGTGCGGTTCATGCGTTTGGCCACTTCGTACGCCACGAGCAGTCGCTCGCCGACGTAGGCGCGCCGCGCCGCGGCCGTCGAGCGTACGCCTCGGGCGAGCAGTTCGAGCTCGCTGGCGAGACTGTTGAGCGCGTCCGAGGACGTGAGCATGTTGCGCACCTGCGCGCCGTTCAGCTTCGCGATCGAGGACATGCACTCGTGATCGTCGATTGCCGCGCCTCCGACTAAGTAAAAATGATCGGGCAGCGTGGCGGCGCTGTTGATCTGGCGGCGGTACGACGGCGTCAAATGGACAAAGCCCTCCACCGTCTGCACGAGCTCCCGGATCCGCGCAATGATCTCGTGCGGGTCGGGATCGCCCGCGGGCAATTGCAGGATGCGCTTCTTCGTCATATCCGTCCTCTTCGCATTCGAAATCGACGGGCCACGCTGTCGTGGTCGTCTGCATTAGGACTCGCGACCGCCGGCGATGGTTTCGCAGACGTCCGGCAACGGGCACGATGGCGCGGGGCGACGCTGCCGGATGCGCCGGCGACGCATGCACGGCCGTCGGGCCGCGGCAGCGGAACCGTCGAGTGACGGATGCATAGTCGTCGACCGACGACTACGCACCCGTCCCGCACGATTCGTACGAACACGCGGACTTCACGCGCGAACCGCGCCTCACCACGCGGCGTAATACCCCTCGGGGCTAGACAGGCGGGCTTTCGTCCATTCGCTAATTCCGTGTCACAGAGCGTAACGGCGTGGAGCGGCGGGCTTTAGCCCGCCGCGGCTCCCGCCCGTTGGCGGCGGCGGGCTAAAGCCCGCCGCTCCACGCTGTTGTGCGATCAACCTCGCCCGCCACTGGTGACACCTGAGTGCCGTTCGTGGGATTTTGGGAACGCAGGACCGCAAGTGCACGGTTCTTGGATCAGCAATGCCCGCCGTGCTTCGTCAACTCATTCCAACCTCAGCCGTTCTCCTCATCCTCGCCGGGTGCGGAGGAGATTCGCAGTCCGCCGTCGCGCAGGAGGGGAATCGCGACCAGGCGCCGAAACGCGTCCAGACCGCCCGCGTCGTCGAGCGCCAGCTCGGCCAGTCCGTGATCGTCAACGGGACCCTCGACGCGTACGACCGCGCCACCGTCGGCACGAAGGTCGCGGGGCGCGTGCAGAGCCTCGCCGTCGACCTCGGCAGCCGCGTCGTGCGCGGCCAGCTCATCGCCCGCATCGACCCGACCGACTACAACATCCGCCTGCAGCAGGCCGAAGCCGGACTGGCGCAGGCGCGCGTGCGTCTCGGCCTGTCACCGGGCGGCGGCAGCGACGCCGTCGACCCGTCCGACACGCCGCCCGTGCGCGAAGCGCGGGCGGTGCTCGAGGAGGCACGCGCTACTCGCGAGCGCTACTCGGCGCTGCTGAAGGACGGCGTCATCTCGAAGGCCGACTTCGACCAGGTGCAGTCGCAGTCGCGCGTGGCGGAGAGCCGCTATCAGGAGTCGCTCGAAGAGATCCGCAATCGCCAGGCCGTGGCCACGCAGCGGCGCGCCGAGGTGGCGCTGGCGCGGCAGCAGCTCGCCGACACGGCCGTCGTGGCCGCATTCGACGGAGTGGTCCAGCAGCGCATCGCCTCGCTGGGCGAGTTTCTCAGCGCGGGGGCCCCGGTCGCGGAGATCGTCCGCGTCGACCCGCTGCGCTTCCGCGCCGAACTGCCGGAGCGCGACGCCGCCAGCGTGCGCATCGGCCAGAGCGTGCAGCTGGCCGTCGATGGCGCGTCCGGACAGTACACCGGACGCGTGACGCGTCTCAGCCCCACCATCGCCGAACGGACGCGCGTCCTGCAGATGGAAGCCGACATCCCCAACAACGGCACGCTGCGGGCCGGCTCGTTCGCGCGGGCGACCATCGTCACCAACACGACCTCGTCGTCGCTGGCCATCCCGAAAGAGGCGCTGGTGACGTTCGCCGGCATCGAGAAAGTGGTCCTGGTGGAACGCGGCAAGACGAAAGAGAAGCCGGTCACGACGGGGCGCCGTACGGGCGAGTGGATCGAAGTACTGAACGGCGTGAAGGCGGGGGATGAAGTGGTGCTGAACCCTGTGAACCTGAGGCCGGGACAGGCCGTGGTGACGCGGTGAGCACTCTCCCCAACACTGTCATCCTGAGCCGCGCAGACGGCGAAGGACCCCCTGCCGACGGAGCGAGCAGCGTGCAGCCGGAGGGGGGTCCTTCGCCGTCTACGCGGCTTCCAAGAAACTCGAATTTTCGTGTTCGCAACCAGCGTATTTGCAAGTACTTGCATTTTGCCTTGAGCGAGGCACGCTCAAGATAGTTTCTTTCCCTCAGGTG
>Ga0190272_10000037_pt1 | contig 110648 bp, 100 predicted proteins | sample Popmic504T_FD_133746 | JGI IMG/M metagenome (GOLD analysis project Ga0190272, IMG submission 133746) | Populus adjacent soil microbial communities from riparian zone of Shoshone River, Wyoming, USA - 504 T | ecosystem: Environmental > Terrestrial > Soil > Riparian zone | place: USA: Wyoming... | reverse complement strand
CGACCGGCCATCTGCTTCGTTGCCGCTCCTCGCCGATGGCCCCGCATCGCCTCGTCGCGGCGCCTCGCAGCTGGCCGGCCGGCGCTCGCAAATGCTGGACACCTATTTCCGGGGAGCTGTACTAAGTTCCATTCTCGTTGCGCACCGTCGCTCCGAAGCCTTACACTGCGCCGCCCCGTCCGGCTCCCAATCCATGCAGCGACAACTCACTCAGATCGCCAGCCGCCTGACCGGCAACCGCTGGATCGTCTTCGCCGTTACGGCCATCGTGGCCGCGCTCGCGACCGGGGGCCAGCCCCGCGCCAGCAGGGACACGATCTTTTACCGTGGCCTCTCCGACGCGATCCTCAATTCCGACCTGGCCACGATCTTCACGACGATGGAGCTTCGTTGGACGACGCTCACGCTGGTCTCACTGGTCTCCATCGCCCGCCTGATCTCGGCCGAGCACTGGATGACGATCGTGATGATCGTCAACATCGCGTGCAGCGGGCTGACGGCGGTCCTGCTGGTCTCCCTGGTCCGGCGCCTGACCGGCTCCGCCCTGGCCGCCGCGGCGGCGCTGCTGCTCTACGTGACCTGCCTGGATGTGATCCTCTGGGTGCGGTTCATCCTGACGGACATCATTTACTCGCTGATCGCGTTCTCGGTCTTCTTCCTCGTCGCGGACGGCATCCTCGGCCCGCGCATCAAAAGGCGCCGGCTGCTCCTCGGCATCGCGCTCGTGGCGGCTCTCTTCACGCGCGCGGTCGGCATCGTCCTGATTCCGCTGGCGCTCTTCGCGGAGCTCATCCTGGCCCGCGCGCCGGACAGCCGGCCGCGCTGGCTGCGCGGACGGATGCTCGTCGCGGGAGTGCTGCTGACCGCGGCGGCGGCGATGTGCGTGCGCGCCTACGTCGTCGAAGACCCGAAGCACTGGCCGTTCGACTTCATCCGCCCGAAGATCAACGAATACATCGCGCGCGAGAAGACGGGCGAAGTGGTGTGGGACCGCCCCGAAACGTTCCGCCCGCCGCCGCACACGATGACCGATCACCTCGTCCTGCAGGCGGACCGCACGGTGCGCTTTTTCCAGTTCACCTCGTCGCAATATACGCGGGTGCACAACCTGGTCAACGTGGCGTACTACGTGCCGCTGTACCTGCTGGCGCTGATCGGCCTCTTCGACGGGCTGCGGCACCCGGACCGGCGGCGGCGCGGCGTGATCCTCGCGGCCACGCTGTGGGTTCTCGCCTACTCGCTCTACCACGGACTGACGCTGCTGGATTTCGACTGGCGCTACCGCGCGCCGCTCATGCTGCACATGATCGTGCTCGGCGCGTGCGGCATCGACGTTCTGGCGCGCTTGGCGCTCCGCCGCGGGACGCCGTCGCGGACCGCTGCAATACAATCCGCAGATGCAGCCTGAGCAGACCGTCGTCGTCCTCGATTTCGGGTCCCAATACACACAACTGATCGCGCGCCGGATCCGCGAGAACAGCGTCTTCTCGGTCGTCCATCCGTTCGACTACTCGATCGACAAAATCCGCGAGCTGGCCCCGAAAGCGATCGTGCTCTCCGGCGGTCCGGAGTCGGTCTACTCCGAATCCGCCCCGTACTGCTCGCGCGAGGTCTTCGAGCTCGGCGTGCCGATCCTCGGCATCTGCTACGGCATGCAGATGACGGCGTATCTTCTCGACGGCAAAGTCGAGCCGGCGGCGGAGCGCGAATACGGCCGTGCGGAGATCCAGGTCACCGCCGACTCGCCGCTGTTCGAAGGCACGCCGCAGCGCCAGCGGGTGTGGGCCAGTCACGGCGACCGCATCCTGGCCGGCCCTCCCGGCTTCCACACCACCGCCTCCTCGCCGAGCGCACCGATCGCGGCGTTCGAGAATCGCGAGCGGGCGTGCTACGGCATCCAGTTCCACCCCGAGGTCACGCACAGCGAGGCGGGCGGCCAGATCCTGAAGAACTTCCTCTTCGACATCGTGGGCTGCAAGCCGTCGTGGGACCTGGGCGACTTCCGCCGCCGCAAAGTCGAAGAGATCCGCTGGCAGGTCGGCGACCGCCACGCCATCGTGGCCGTGAGCGGCGGCGTCGACTCCACGGTGGCGGCGCTGCTGGTGGCCGAGGCGATCGGCGACCAGCTCACGGCGGTCTTCGTCGACAACGGCGTGCTGCGCAAGAACGAAGGGGTGCAGGTCGGCTCGCGCCTCTCCGACCGCCTCGGACTGCACTTCATCCAGGTCGACGCGCGGCAGCGGTTCTACGACAAGCTGGCCACCATCGAAGACCCCGAGGTGAAGCGGAAGCGGATCGGGAACGAGTTCATCGCCATCTTCGAAGAGGAAGCGAAGCGGATACCGGACGTAGAGTTTCTCGTCCAGGGCACGCTTTACCCCGACGTCATCGAGTCCGTTTCGATCAAGGGACCGTCGGCCGTGATCAAGACCCATCACAACGTCGGCGGACTGCCAGAGAAGATGGGGCTGAAGCTCATCGAGCCGGTACGCGAGCTGTTCAAGGACGAGGTGCGCCGCCTCGGGCTCGAGCTCGGGCTGGAAGAGGAATTCGTCTGGCGCCACCCCTTCCCCGGCCCGGGACTGGCGGTGCGCATCCTCGGCGAGGTGAACGCGGCGCGCGTCGAGATCCTGCAGAACGCGGACGACATCGTCATCGAAGAGATCCGCAACGCCGGCCTCTATCGCGAGATCGCTCAGGCATTTGCGGTGCTGCTGCCGGTGAAGAGCGTGGGGGTGATGGGCGACGAGCGGACGTACGAGAACGTGTGCGCGATCCGCGCCGTCACCACCACCGATTTCATGACGGCGGACTGGTACCGCATGCCGCACGACCTGCTGGACCGGATGGCGCGGCGCATCGTGAACGAAGTGCGCGGCATCAACCGCGTCGTGTACGACATCTCCTCGAAGCCGCCCGGCACGATCGAGTGGGAGTGAACCCGGGACATCGATTTCGGAGACACGCGGAAAAATCGCACGCACTCCAAAAGCGTGTAAGCGTATAGTTACTCATCCGCGTCTAAGTCCAAATTCCAGCGCGCAGGCCTCTCACGTGGGTGTGTGAGGCATCGTCGGCGTAACCAGTGAGTGGCTACGCCATGGTCCAAATCAGGAGGAAAATATGATCCGTCGTTTCTCAGTCGTACGCATTGCCGCAGTCATCCTCGCCATCGCCATCCCGTTCGCGGCTGTCGCCGCTCCCGTCGGAAAAGGGGTCGGCGTCGGCTCCTCCATCACGTGGCAGACGAACGTGACCGGGCACCACAGCGTCATCGTGCGCGTGCTCACGCCGCTCGGCGACACCATCGTGGAGGAGTTTCCCGCCGGCCGCGGAGTGTCGCTGAGCCTCTCCGATCTCGGCACGGACGCCGGTGACGGCCAGTACAACTACGAGTTCATCGTGGTGCCGAAAGTCGCGCCGGGCCTGGCCAAGAAGCTGGAGGCCGCCCGCGGCTCGAACGACGCCGCCGCGGTCCGCAAAGCGCTGAAGGACGCGGGCATCGACCCGCAGTACGCTTCCGGAACGTTCTCGATCCTCAACGGTGCGTTCGTCGCCTCGGACAAGACCGAGGACGGCAGCTCGCTGGAGAACGTCGAGACTTCGCTCCGCGACCGCGAGAGCGCGCCGGCGCAGGGCGCGACCCGCACCACGCCGAAGGTCGGCGTCAACGTGCAGGTCATCGCCGACGACCTGGTCGTGCAGGGCAGCGAGTGCGTCGGCATCGACTGCACGTCGACGGAGAGCTTCGGCTTCGACACGATCCGCCTCAAGGAGAACAACCTCCGCATCAAGGCCGAGGACACGTCCACGTCCGCGGGCTACCCGGCCACCGACTGGCAGCTCACGTTCAACGACTCCACCAGCGGCGGCGCCAACAAGTTCTCGGTGGACGACGTCACCAACTCGAAAACGCCGTTCACGGTCGAGGGCAACACCCCGAGCAATTCCCTCTTCGTCGACAGCACCGGCAATGTCGGCTTCGGCACCGCGGCACCCGGCCTCGACCTGCACGTGCAGACCACTGACACCCCCGCGCTCCGCCTCGATCAGACCAATGCCGGCGGCTTCACGGCCCAGACCTGGGACATCGGCGGGAACGAGGCGAACTTCTTCGTCCGCGACCTGACCGGCGGCTCGCGCCTGTCGTTCCGCATCCGCCCGGGCGCTCCGACCAGCTCGATCGACATCCAGTCTGACGGCGACGTCGGCATCGGCACGGCCTCGCCGGAAACGAAACTGCACGTTTTCGGTGCGAGCAACGTGGACACCTTTGCCGGCTTCGGCACCGATCCGGACGGCAGCACCGGCACCGAGTCAGCCTTCAACATCGGTTTGGCCGGCAACTCGTTCGGCCGCGGCGCGGGCTTCCTGAACACGCGCCCTGACTCGGGCGCGGTCGCGCCGAACCCGTCGATCCGCATCGCCACCGCCAACGTGACGCGCATGCTCATCGACAACGAAGGTTTCATCGCCCTCGGCACGCTCGCGTCCACGGGCGGCAATCCGACCAGCCCGATCCACTATACCAACAGCGGCGGAAGCACGGCGTTGCTCACGAGCGCCGGCGTCTGGCAGGACGCTTCTTCGCGCGACGCGAAGGAGAACATCAATGAGCTTTCCTCGTCCGACGCCTTCAAGGCGCTGAACGAGCTCAATCCCGTCACCTATACCTACAAGGTCGCACCGGAAGACGGCAAAGTCGGCTTCATCGCCGAGGACGTGCCGGAGATTGTGGCCACGCCGGAGCGCAACGGCCTCAGCGCGCTCGACATCGTGGCCGTCGTGACCAAGGTCGTCCAGGAGCAGCAGAAGACGATCGAAGCGCTGAACGCGCGCATCGCGCAGCTCGAAGCGCAGCAGCAGCAGTAATCGAATCCGTTCGCGGATGAATGGGGCGGGCTTCGGCCCGCCCTATTTCTTGACGCCGAAGACGTCCCAACTGTCCGCGCCCGACGGCGCCGCGGGATTGCCACGCACGACCTGCCGCTCGGCGACGTCCTTCACCACCACCGCACCGGCGCCGACGACGCCGTCGCGCCCGATGGTGATCCCGTCGCGCAAGGTGCTGTTCACACCGAGGAACGCGCTCGCGCCGATGCGGCAGTAGCCGGAGACGACCACGTGCGAGGCGAAAAAGCAGTCGTCCTCGATCACGCTGCGGTGGCCGATGTGATTCCCGCTCCAGAGCACGACGTTGTTGCCGATGCGGACGGAGTACTGCACCACGTTCGCCTCGAAGATGAAGCAATTCTCCCCGATCTCGACGTTGCGCCAGACGAACGCGTGCGAGCTGACGTACGTTGCCAGCGTGTAGCCCTTTTCTTTCGCCGCGCCGCAGAGACGCGCGCGCACGCGATTGAGCTGCGTGTACGGTACGGCCACGAATGCGGCGTGAGTCTCCGGCGCGAAGGTGCGCTCGATGTCCTCGAATGCGACGACCGGATGTCCGAGGAGTGAGTCCTTCTTCAGGTAGTCGCGCTCGACGGCGAAGCCTGCGACCTCGTAGCCGGAGTCGTGCGTGAAGTACTCGCACGCGATCTCGGCGAACTCCCCGTCGCCGACGATGAGCAGTTTTTTCGGCGTCATGGCCTCTGCCGCATCATAAAGAATCGCCGCAGGAGATCCATCACCTCGTCCTGCTCCCCCTCGGTGAGGCTGTAGTAGCACGGCAGGCGCAGTAGACGGCGGCTCGTGCTCTCTGTGTGCGTCAGCGCTCCACTCACGCGCCCGACCGCGCGCCCAACTGGCGACTCGTGCAACGGGACGTAGTGAAAGACGGCATTGACGCCGTTCGCGCTGAGGTGCGCGAGCAACGCGTCGCGGGTCTCTTCGTTTTTCAGGAGGACGTAGAAGAGATGGCCGTTCGGCTCACAGTCCGGCGGCACGACCGGCAATCGCAGCAGACCTTCGTCCTGCAGCGATACGAGGCCGGCGTAGTAGCGCGCGAAGAGGGCCCGGCGTTTCGCGAGGATCTCCTGCGCATGCTCGAGCTGCGCGAACAGATACGCGGCGACGAGCTCGGACGGCAGGTACGACGACCCGACGTCGACCCACGTGTATTTGTCGACCTGGCCGCGAAAGAACTTCGAACGGTCAGTGCCTTTCTCGCGGAGGATCTCCGCGCGTTCGACGAGCCCCGGATCGCGGATCACGAGCGCGCCCCCTTCGCCGCTGATGAAGTTCTTGGTCTCGTGAAAGCTCCAGCATCCGAGGTCGCCGATCGTGCCGAGACCGCGGCCGCGGTACGTGCTGCCGAGGGCCTGCGCGGCGTCTTCGATCACGCGGAGCCCGTGGCGCGCGGCGATGGCAGTGATGGCGTCCATGTCGCACGAAACGCCGGCGTAATGCACCGGGACGATCGCGCGCGTGCGCGGCGTGATCGCTTCCTCGATCAGGCGCTCGTCGAGATTCAGCGTGTCAGGACGGATGTCGACGAACACCGGCGTCGCGCCCCGCAGCACGAACGCATTCGCCGTGGAGACGAACGTGAACGATGGCAGGATCACCTCGTCACCGGGGCCGGCGTCGCAGAGCAGTGCGGCCATTTCCAGCGCGGCGGTGCAGGAGTGGGCGAGCAGCACTTTGTGCGCACCACATTGCTCTTCGAGCCATTGCTGGCAGCGGCGCGTGAACACGCCGTCGCCAGCGAGATGCCCGCCATGCACGGCCTCGACGATGTACTCGAGCTCGCGCCCGACCATCGACGGAAGGTTGAACGGGATGCGGTCCATCCGCGTCATGCGCCGTCCTCGGAGACCGCGCATCCGAAGCCGGTCGCGCCGTAGCCGTTGCCGTTGTAGAAGAGGAACGAGCGGAGCCCGTCCCGCAACAGCATCGGATAGGCCTGCATCTCGGAGTCCCACCCGGACGCGGGAGGCATAGCCGCGCCGGGCATGCGCGTCCAGCGCAGACCGTCGTCCGATTCGGCGCGGAGAAGCCGGTAGCGGTCCCCGCGGATGCACGCCCACATCGTGTACTTCCCTCCCTCTTTCACCACGTGCGGACGTCCCATCGCATATTCGTCCGGACCGTCGAACGGCAGCGCGATGTGTCCCTCGCGTTTCCACGAAATCCCATCGCGCGACTCCGCGTACTTGATGAGATATCGATGACGCGGCCCCTCGGCGCGCGGCTCCCACTCCAGCGCCGACACATACCACATGCGCCAGACACCGCCGTCCAGCACTACGCACGGCGATGCGGTGAGGAACGGATCGGCGTCGTTGCGATCGAGGAGCGGCGCGCGAGAGACCCTGCGGAACGTGCGGCCGCCGTCGTCGCTCACAGCCAGGCCGGCGGCGAGATAAAACGGAACCGTACGGCCGAGCGTCCAGCCCGTGTAGTAGAGAAACCAGCGCCCGCCATGCTCGACCACGCACGACATTGAGCAGCCGCTCTCGTCGAACGCACCCGGTTCTCCATGCGCGAGCAGCGGCTGGGGCGTGACCTCGGAGATGGCGAGCCGATCGAGATCGAGCGAGCACGCGCTGATGGACGAACGGTTTTGAGCATCGCGTCCGGAGAAGAACACGCGCGCGGTTCTGCCGGCACCGGCCACCGCATACGGCAGCGCCGCGTATCCCTCGGCAGGAAAGAGCCGGCCCAGCGGATGCCAACTCACGGACCGTTCTCCGAGCGTCCGTGCGCCTCGAGAAAGTTCACCGCTGCTTCCGGACCGAGCCAGGCGATGGCGTCGACGATGGAGAGATTCGGCACGAACGGCCGCGGACCACGCGCGTACGGCGGGTAGTCATAGACGATGTAGCGCAGCTCGACGCCCGCATCTTCGAATCCGCGCGGCTCGATGTACGCGCGAGCCGCGGGACCCGAAAGATAAGTCGTGCCTCCCGCCGCTCGGCAGAGGTCGAGGAGCCGATCCTGCCGGCGGCGGGCAGGCAGTCCTGCCTGTCCCGATTCTTCGGACACGAACAAGTAGGGTTCCCTGTCCTCCACCAGCTCGGAGCTGCGCGCGAAGCTCGGCGCGAGACCGAGCAACGCGCAGATCGATTCGTTGAGCGTGATCGTCAATTCCGCGAGATGCGTATGCCCCTCGTCGATTGCACGCGTGAGCAACGGCAGGATCGCACCGGCGTGCGGCGCGACGGCGTAGCAGCGCCGCAGCGTCTCCTGATGGCGGCGGCGCCACGGCTGCGAGTCGTCGATCTCGACCTCGCGAATGGTCTGCTCGAACCGTCCCTTCGTCTTCACCGGGATCGTCAGCCAGAGCGGCTCGCCGCCGTCGGCGATGCGGTTGCGATTGCGCCAGTCGCGTTTCGTGTACTGCACGTCGTCGTACCAGATCCAGGCGTCGGACTGCCGGATCAGGTCGAAGTAGCCGAGCCACGGAATGTAGTTCGGCTGCTCGATGGCCACGGTGCGCGTCATCGGCTCAGAGCGGGCGGCGGCGGACGCCGATGGTGAACTCATAGAGATCGTAGTCGTGCAGCAGCGAAACCCATCGCGAGACGGAGCGTCTGCACCAGTCGAAGATGAATCCGGGATCGGCATAGAAGAGGTCCGCGCGCTTGCGATCCTCGTCCGCATAGCCTGTCAGAAAATTGACGGCCCATCCGTGCTCCGCCTTCGCGTCGATCGTCTCGAGCGTGCGCAGCACATAGTCGCGCCATTCGGCGAACGGCGTGTCTAGTCTCACGTTGAACACGCCGCTGGCGACGACGTAGCCGGAGCGCGGCACGGCGCTCCAGTCATTGACGAACGTCGCATCAGGATGCGCGGCGCGCGCCTCGTCGAGCATGCGAGGCGAAGGGTCGTAGCCGGTGTAGTCGACGTCGAAGCCACGCTCGCGGAGGAACGGAAGCAACGCGCCGTACCCGCAGCCGAAGTCGGCGAGCGAGAAATGCTCCGCGAGGTCGGTGAGGCCGAGGACACGGAGGAGCTGCTCGAAGCGCTTCGTCTGCGAGACGTCGTCCTTCCAGTCCACGCCGCGCGCGGTCGCGCCGAACGACGCGAGCTTTCCCTCGTAGTACTTTACGACCGTGGCGATGATGTCGCTCTCCCGCATCGGACCGCCGAGAGAATACACTTGCTGCGCCGGTGCTGCTTCCACGCAAATTTCTCGAATCGGTCCCGGAGGGCGAGCCCCCGCTCGTGCGGATGCTGCTCCTCCAGCAATGGCTCACGCTGCCGGACGCCGAGCTGCTCGCGGAGATCGACGACCGCGTCTCGCTGCGCCGCTTCTGCGGTTTCGAGAACGACGCGCCACTCCCCTCGGCCGAGGCGCTGCGCGACTTTCGCGACGAACTGGCCCGCACGCGTCCCGCGCTGCTGCGCGAGCTCACGGAACGTCTTGGTCCTGCTGCCGCGGAAACACCGCTGCTCTCGATCGTAACCCCCGTGTATCGTGCGGAGGAGATCGTCGAAGAGTTCGTGCGCTCGGTGAAGAAAGCGCTGGAGAACATCACCTCCAACTACGAGCTGGTGCTCGTCGAGGACGGCAGCTCTGACGGCTCCTGGCCGCGCATCGTGGCGGCCTGCACGGCCGACCCGCGCGTGAAGGGCGTCAAGCTCAGTCGCAATTTCGGCCAGCATCAGGCCATCACCGCCGGCCTGGAGGTCGCGCGCGGGCGGTGGGTGGCGGTGATGGACTGCGATCTTCAGGACGATCCGTCGTTCCTCGCTGATCTCTACGGTAAGGCCTGCGAGGGATTCGACGTGGTGCTGACGTCGCGCGGTGAGCGCGCTCACGCCACGATGAAGAACGCCTCGGCGCGGATGTTCACCACGATTCTCAACCGCCTCTCCGGCGCGCGCGCGGCGGACCCGCTCGTCGGCGGCTATTCGATGCTGAGCCGCCGCGCGGTCAACGCGTTCCGCCAGGTCGCAGATGTGCACCGCCACTATCTCCTCATCGTGCGCTGGCTCGGCTTTCCGATCGCGTACGTGCCGGTCGTGCACCGTCCGCGGCACCACGGCCGTAGCTCGTACGACTTCCGCAAGCTGGTGCGCCACGCCATCGACGGCTGGGTCTCGCATTCGAACCGCCTGCTCTACGCCTCCGTGGCGCTCGGCTTCTCGTTCCTCGCTGCCGCGGTCGCTGGCGCGCTGCTGGTGATCACGCTCTACTTCGTGCGCGGCTTCGCGCCCGGCTGGCCGTCATTGGTCGTGCTGATTCTGGTCAGCACCGGCTCGATCCTGGTCTCCCTCGGCGTCCTCGGGATTTACGTCGGCAAGATCTTCGACCAGGTGCGCGCGCGGCCGCTCTACGTCATCGAGCAGACGCTCAACGCCGCGGAACCCGTCCGCTCCCGATGAGCGTGATGCCGAGCGACGAGCGGTAAAACAGCCGCTGCAGCACGAACAGCGGATAGAGGGTGTAGCGGTTCAGCAGCAAGCCACACCAGCGCGGGAACACCGTCTTCCACGGGATTTCGCGGATACCGCTGGTTTCCGTCTGCTGCTCCGCGGACTGCGACACCACCTCGGCTTTCGTGCCGCGTTGCACCATCCGGTTGCCGACGTGAAACAGCAGATTCGCGACCGGCACCGCGGCGGACCAGACTTTCACACCCTCGAGTCCCGCGGCGCGCAGCAGACGTTCGAGGTCATCGCGCTCGTAGCGGCGCAGGTGTCCGACCACTTCATCCTCGTAGCCCCAGCGGTCGCGTCGCCCCGGCACGCCGATGATGACCTGGCCTCCCGGCTTCACCAGCGCCGCCACGGTGCGCACGAATCCCGTGTCGTCCGGCACGTGCTCCGCGACCATCATGCTCACCGCGGCATCGACGGCCGGAGACGTCACCTCCCTCGCATCGCCGTGCACGACGCGATAGCGCCCGTCCGCGATGTACGGCGCCAGCGCCTCTCGCGCGACCTCCACCGCCTCGGCCGAGAGGTCGATGCCCAGGCCGCTGAGGCCGCGCCGGCACAGCTCGCGCGACGTGCTGCCGCCGCCACAGCCGACGTCTGCGAACGTCTTCGCGCCGCGGTCCAGCAGGTCCCACACCGCTGCCGTCTGGCAGAACGTGCCGGGCGGATCGAGCCGGATCATCATCGCGCTTCACTATAATCCGCGCCCCTGGGACGACAATGCCGATGGGCGGGATCACACGCGTTTCCTCGAAGCTTCCACAGCGTCTGACGTCGATCCTGGACGCGCTGCGCTCCGATGGCTGCGCCGTTCTCGAGGACGTCTTCGACGCAGCGGCGCTCTCCGCGATCCGCGAAGGATTGCGCGCGGGGCTCGCGCTCGTGCGCGAACAGGTCGGCGAAGCCGCGCTGCAGCGCACCGGCGAGCTGGGCATCGTCCGCGCGCCGATGCTCTCCAGCGACGTGTTCTTCCACCTCCTCGAGACTCCTGAGCTGCTCGAGATCGTCGGCGCCGCGTTGTCGCCGACGGCGATCCTCCATCTCCAGAATGGCTTCGTGCTTCCTCCCGCGATCCCCGGCGACGAGGCGCGATTCCAGCGACAGTTTCACCGCGACTTTCCACGCGTGCTGAACGGCTTCGTCTGTTCGATCAACACGCTGATCGCCGTCGACGAGTTCACCGCCGATAACGGCGCGACGCTCGTCGTGCCGGGCTCGCATCAGACGTACGATGCGCCCGACACCAGCGCGGCGATTCCGGTCGAATGTGACGCCGGTTCCGTCGTCGTCTTTGACTCCACATTGTGGCACGCGGCCGGCCGCAACGCCACCGCCCAAGTCCGCTGCGCGGTCAATCAGCAGTTCACTCATTCATTCTTCAAGCAGCAGCTCGACTACGTCCGCTGTCTCGGCGAGGAGCGCATCCTCCGCCAGACGCCGCGCACGCAGCAGCTCCTCGGCTGGTACACACGCGTGCCGGAGAGTCTCGAGCAGTACTACCGCGAAGAGCGCGTCTACCGCTCCGGCCAGGGCTGACGGCGCAGACGCGCGAACAGCGCGGACGCACCGATCGCGGCGAGCAGGATGAGCTGCGGCATCACCGGCAGGCGATAGCGCCAGTCGTAGTCGAGAATGGTGATGGCGTGGAACCACGCCACCGCCGCGAGCCAGAGCAGCGTGGCCTGCACAACTATCCGCAGCCGTGCATCGCCGCGTCGCCATCCGAAAACCGCACCGAGAATCCCGAAGAGATAGAGCGGAACGTAGTAGGCGATGTTGACGAGGTTGTGAGCGCGCGAGAAGCCGGGGGTCGTGAACTGAAAGAAGCGCACGAAACGGTCGGCCTCGATCAGCACATGATCGCCAATGGATTGCGGAGTGGCGTGAAACGTGTCCGTGCGGTTCCACACCACTTCGCCCGTGTCTTCGCGCGCGGCGTACTCCTCCAGCTTCGGACGCATGAAGTCGAACGGCCAGCGGCTCATGTCGTCGAAAAAGTACGCGCGCACGAGCAGCGCGACCACGGCGGCCGCGATGACGAACGCCCAGGGAGCGACGCGCTTCGGATACGAAGCCGCCATCTCGATGAAGATCACCAGAGGAATGAGGATCACGCCGGCCGGCCGCGTGATGAAGCAGAGCGCGAGAAGGATTGCGAGCTGCACGCGCCGCCGCGCCGCCGGCTCGTCGCGCACGATTCCGCGGACCAGCACCGCAAACGTCGCCAGCGCGAGCGCGCTGAAGAGCATGTCGGTGAGCACGAATTTCAGCCACGCCACGACGTCGTACGCGGTGACGTAGAACAGCAGCGCCACGGCCGCGGCGAAGAGCGAGCGCGTCACCAGCCGCACCAGCCACACCATCAGCGCGGCCGTCAACGCACCGCACAGGACGTTGAGGATAACCATCACTACCGGCCAGCGCTCAGGCGCGATGAGGCGCGCACCGGAGATGAGCAGCGGGATGACGATGACGGTCCATGAGGCGTGCTCGGTCGTCCCGAAGGCCGTGGCGGCGTTGCCGCCCATGATGGCGTCGGAGAGGCGAAGATAGAAGCGGCTGTCACGCGACAGCGTCGGCGTCATGGTCGCCGCGATCGCGCCAAAGAAGATCGCGGTGAGGAGAAACACGGCCAGATTGCTGAAGAGAAGTCGGCGCATAAAAAAGTGTGGACCGGCGCGCGAGTATACCGTCCGCCGCGCGACTGGAATTCACCGGTATGGTCAGTAGTGGCGCTCACAAAAAACTCCTCGGTGGAATGCACCGTCGTCCGGAGAAACGGCGCTTCGACGTTTGTGCGCGCACAAAAAAGTGGACGGGACGCGGTCGGAAGAACCGCGCCCCGTCCGGAGCAGGTGATCCCGGGGCCCTCTCCCCTGGATCGCTTGTGGCGCACTGAGGGGTGCACCGTGCCAGGGCCGAGGCCCCAGCGACACCTTTAGTCGCTCAAGTTGCGAATCACCGTCGGAATATCGAGGTCACTGCCGAAATCGCTCGATGCCATCGGCCCGAAGCCTCCGCTGCCGTCGGCGCGGCTGAAGCCTCGCCGAAAAAAGGGCGGATCATAGATTTCGCCCTCCGCTCCCACCTGCTGCGGCGGCGCCACTTCTTCATGCTGCGCCGCGATCTCTTTCTCTTTGGGCGGAGCGAACGGGCGGTACGGAATCGCGGCCGGACGCTCCTGTGAATTGCGCGACGACGTTGCGGACAGCGACTCGCCGCGCGAGTTGAGCAGTCCCTTCGTGGCCGCGTCGAAGCCGGTGGCAATGACCGTCACCTTCACTTCGTCCTTCATGCGCGGGTCGATGACCGTGCCGAAGATGATGTTCGCCTCGTCGTCGGCCGCCGACTGGATGACCGACGCCGCCTCGTGCACTTCGAAGAGGGTCATGTCCGGGCCGCCGGTGATGTTGATCAGAACGCCCTTCGCTCCCTCGATCGACGCCTCTTCAAGCAGCGGCGAGGAGATGGCGCGCTGCGCCGCTTCCACCGCCCGGTGCTCGCCTTGCGAGACGCCCGTGCCCATGAGCGCCATGCCCATGCCGTGCATGATCGTCTTCACATCCGCGAAGTCGAGGTTGATCTCGCCCGGGACGGTGATGAGGTCGGAGATGCCCTGCACCGCCTGGCGCAGGATGTCGTCCGCGATCTTGAACGCCTCGTTGAGCGACGTGCCGCGCTCGACGAAGTTCAGCAGCCGCTCGTTCGGAATGGTGATGAGCGTGTCCACCGTGTCGCGGAGGGCGCGGATGCCGTGCTCGGCCTGCACGCGCCGGCGCTTGCCTTCGAAGCCGAACGGCTTCGTGACGACGGCTACGGTCAGCGCCCCGAGCTCGGCGGCCAGCGACGCGATGATCGGCGCCGCGCCGGTGCCGGTGCCGCCGCCCATGCCGGTGGTGATGAAGATCATGTCGGCGCCGCTGAGCGCCTCCAGGATTCTGTCGGTGTCTTCGAGCGCGGCCTGCTTGCCGACCTCGGGATTGGCTCCCGCGCCGAGACCCTTGGTGAGCTTGCCGCCGATCTGCAGCTTCACGGGGGCCAGCGAGTTGCGCATGGCCTGCAGGTCGGTGTTGGCGACGAGGAACTCGACGCCCTTGATCCCGGCCTGAATCATCCGGTTGACGGCATTCCCTCCGCCCCCACCCACGCCTATGACCTTGATTTTCGCGCCGAGGTGCTGCTCTTCGTCGAGTGTGACGGCGAGCAATCCATCGCTGCCAGGTCTCTCGTCAAACGTGATCATTTAACCGTTCTCCGGATAGTAAAGATTTTCATTAGAGGATTCAAACAAATTTTCCGTCACGACCACGCAAACCATTGTTTGAACGAATCCGCCACCCTGGACAACCCCTTCCGCGGCCGCTTGCGGATGCGCGTCTGATCGCGCAGTCCCCACAGCAGGAGGCCGCACGCGGCCGCCCATTCCGGACCGCTGACCGTATCGGACAGCCCTCCCACGCCACGCGGCACACCCTTGCGTGCCTGCTGGTCGAACACCTGCTCGACCATCTCCACCATGCCGTCCATCTCCGCGCCGCCGCCGACCAGCACGACGCCCGAACGGATTTCCTTCTCCAGTCCCACTTTCTCGAGGTCGCGGTAGACCAGCTTGGCGATCTCCGCCGCGCGCGGCTCGAGGATGCCGGTCAGCTCCTGCCGGCTGAGGATCTTCGGCGCGCGCCCGCCCACGGTCGGCACCTCGATGGGGTCGTCCTCGGTCACCAGCGACGCGAGCGCGCAGCCGTAGCGCTTCTTGATGCGCTCCGCGTCTTCCATCGGCGTGCGCAGCACGACCGAGATGTCGCTGGTGAAGTGTCCCGCGCCGACCGGCAGCACGTTGGTGTGGATGACGTTCCCTTCGAGGAAGACCGCGTAGTCGGTCGTGCCGCCGCCGATGTCCATCAGCAGCACGCCCATCTCGCGCTCGTCCTGCGTCAGCACCGCCTCGGCCGCGGCGAGCTGTTCGAGCACGAGCTCCTGCACGGCGATGCCGGCCTTGTTGACGCAGGTGAGCACGTTCTGGTTGTGCGTGCGCGCGCCGGTGACGATGTGCACGTTCGACTCGAGCCGGGCCGCGGTCATGCCCTGCGGGTCGTGGATGCCGTCCTGCCCGTCGACGATGAACTCGCGCGGGATGACGTGCAGCAGCTCGAGGTCGGGCGGGATGGCGATCGACTTCGATGCCTCGATGACGCGGTCGATGTCCTCCCGGCCGATCTCTTTGTGCTTGCCCATCACCGAGACGACGCCGCGGGAGTTGACCGAGCGGATGTGATCGCCGGCCACGCCGACGTACACCGATTCGATCTGCAGGCCCGCCATCACCTCGGCTTCGTCGACGGCCTTCTTGACCGCCTCGATGGCCTGGTCGAGGTTGATGATGTTGCCGCGGCGGGTGCCTTTCATCGGCGAGGTGCCTTTGCCGATGATCTCGAGCTGGCCGCGGTCGCTGATCTCGCCGACCAGGGCGCAGACCTTCGAGGTGCCGATGTCGAGGGCGACGATGTACTTGTCTTCAGTTCTGGACATGCGTTGTCTCCAGCGGTTTGACGATCACTCGATCCGCGAACCGGAGGTCCGCGTATTCGATCTTCGGGTTACTTTCGGCACGCAGCAGTGCGTGGAGGTTGCGGTACTTCGCGGAGACGTCGTCCGCATTGGCGTAGACCACGGCGCGCAGCTCGCGGTCGTACAGGGCGAAGCCGCGCGGCGCGATCGGCCAGACCTCGGAGATACGCGAGTAGAGCTCGCGGTCGCGCTGCCGCAGCAGGGCCAGGAACTGCACGCTGCGCGTGAGCTCCGCTCCCTGGGCGTCGGCGATCAGCGGCAGGTCGTCGTCGCCGACCGACGGCGAGAGCTCGGCGAAGGCCGCGCCTGCCGCGTCGACGTACATCAGCCGCTCGCCGATGCGCGCCAGGGCCACGGGCGTGCGCTCTGTGATCTTGATGCGCAGCGTGTCGGGAACCTTCTTCTCGATGTCGATGCGGCGCACCCAGCCGAGGCCGGCCAGGTCGCGCTGCACCCGGTCGATGTCGATCTGGAAGAGATTGAGTCCCACGTAGCGCTGCGTGGCCTGGTCGAGCGCAGCACGCGGCGTGTGCTTCGCGCCGTCGATCTCGATGGTGCGCACGGCGAACCGCTCGTCGGACTGCGTCTGCCACCATGCCCAGATCCCACCGGCCACGAGCACCGCCAGCACCCCGACGTTGCGCGCGTAGACCAGCAGCCGCTGCACCTGCACGCGGCGCTGATTGCGTCGCAGCCGCTGCAGGTCGGTGGGACGGAGGAAGCGGGAGGCGGTGGTGTCGAGACTCATGCGTCCCCCCTCACCAGTTGCTCGGCGATCTCGTGGACATCGCCCGCGCCCATGACGATGAACAGGTCCTTCGGGCCGAGGCGGCGGCGCATCTCGTTGACGATCTCGGAGTTGCTGCGGTCGAGGAACTCGATGCCCGGAACGGAGTCGGAGATGATCCGCGCCGACAGGCCGTCCACCGGCGTCTCGCGTGCGGCATAGATCGGCGTGACGATCGGCACGTCGGCGATCTTCATCGCCTCGCCGAACTCGCGGGCGAAATCGCGCGTGCGCGAGAAGAGGTGCGGCTGGAAGAGCGCGACGAGGCGGCGGTCGGGATATCCGCGCCGCGCGGCGTTGAGCGTCGCGCGGACCTCGGTAGGATGATGCGCGTAGTCGTCGACGACGATCGCGCCAAGGTAGTCGCCGAGGATCTGGAAGCGACGGTCGACGCCGAGAAACTTCGCCAGCGCGTTACGGATCGTCCCGACCGGGATGCCGAGGTGCAGGCCGACGCCGATCGCCGCGAGCGCGTTGAGCACGTTGTGCTCGCCCGGGACGAAGGTCTTGAAGAAGCCGACACCCGGGACTTCGAACGCCGCGCCGCGGTCGTGGAACTCCAGGTTCACGGCGCGGAGGTCGGCTGACTCGGAGAGGCCGTAGGTGACCAGTCGACGAGTCGTCGAGTCGTCGAGTCGTCGAGTGTCAAAGTCGCCGACGCCGTCGCTCGACGACTTGAAGACCCGAAGACTGGAAGACTCTACGATGACTTTCCGAACGTTCTCGTCGTCCGCGCAGGCGATCACCACGCCGCCTTCCTTCACGTTGCCGAGGTAAATCCGGAAGGCTTCGAGGATGGCCTCGAACGAGCCGTAGTACTCGAGGTGGTCCGCTTCGATGTTCGTCACCACCGCCACCTCGGGGTGGAGCTGGTGGAACGTGCGCGCGTATTCGTCGGCTTCGACGACGAGGAGCTCGCCGCGGCCGCTCTTGGCGTTCGTCTCGAGATTGCGGACCATGCCGCCGACCAGGACCGTCGGCTCCAGGCCCGCTTCTTCGAGGACGACGGCGATCATGGCGGAGGTCGTGGTCTTGCCGTGCGTGCCCGAGACGCCGATGGCGCGCTTCGGGTTGACGATCGCGCCGAGGGCCTCGGCGCGCTTCATGATGCGGATGTTCTGCGCGCGCGCGGCGTCGATCTCCGGATGCTCGCCCTTCACGGCGGCGGTGACGATGACCAGCTCGACGCCGTGCAGGTGCGCCGGGTCGTGGCCGATGGAGACCGGCACGCCGCGGCGCGTGAGGAGGTCGGTCGACGGCGAGGGACGCGCGTCGCAGCCGGAGACCTGGTACCCGGAGTCCGAGAGGATCTCCGCGATGCCGCTCATCCCGATCCCGCCGATGCCGACGAAATGGATGGTTTTAATGTCACCAAAATTCATTACGGTTGTTGGGTCTTAATGTGAAATTTTAAGTTTGTGAATGGAACGAAGCAATTAATTTCTCTGAATTCTCTCGATCAAATCGACGATATTTTTCGTCGCATCCGGTAAAGCGAGCTTTTTCGCGGCCTCGCCCATGCGTGCCGCGCGCTGCGGATCGGCCAGGATTTCGGAGATCGCGCCGGCCAGACGCTCCGGCGACAGCTCTTTTTCGGTAACGACCACGGCCCCGCCAGCACGCTCGACGACGCGGGCATTCAGTTCCTGGTGGTTGTTCGTGGCGGCGGCGAACGGCACGAGGACCGAGGCGCGACCGAGGGCGCTCAGCTCGCCGATAGTCATCGCGCCGGCGCGGCAGACCACGAGGTCCGCAGCCGCGACCTCGTCGACGATCGGATCGAGGTACGGGACGACGCGGGCATGGGTGAAAGCCGATGTGCGATACGCGGCCTGCATCTTCTCCAGCTCGTTCGGGCCGGTCTGGTGCACGATCTCCAGCGTGTCCTTGAGGCGCGCCAGGAAGAGCAGCGAGCCGGTCATGGTGTCGTTGAGGATGCGCGAGCCCTGCGAGCCACCGAAGATCAAAAGGCGTTGCTGGTTGCTGGTTGCTGGTTTGGGGGGCCTTTGGGCCTCGAAGAACTCTTTGCGGATCGGATTGCCGGTCACGGCGCCGTCCGGGCGCTTGAGGCGCGGGAGGGCTTCGGCGAAGGCAACGGCGACGGCCGTCACCCAGCGAGAGACGACGCGGTTCGCCAGGCCGGGAAAGGCGTTGGCGTCGTGGATGATCGTGGGGACGCCGCGCAGTCTGGCGGCGACGAGCACGGGCCCCGACGAATAGCCGCCGACGCCAAGGACGACGTTCGGCTTGTGCCTGCCGATGAGACGCCACGCCTGGATGAAGCCGAGCGGCACGCGCAGGACGTTCCTGATGAGATCGAGGCCGCCTTTTCCTTTCAGGCCGCCGACGTTGATGAACTCGAGAGGGAAGCCGGCCTTCGGGACGATGGTCTTCTCCAGGCCTTTCTCGGTGCCGACGAAGACGGCCATGCGCGACGCATCGCGTGCGACGTACTCCCGTGCGATGGCAATGGCGGGATAGATGTGTCCTCCCGTCCCACCGCCTGCGATCATCAACACACCCTGCACGCCCATCGCTCGTTCGTCCTTAGCCTGATTGTTGTGAGAAGTTGAGGAGCAGCCCGACGGCCATGAGGCTCACGATCAGCGACGAGCCGCCGTAGCTCACCAGCGGCAGCGGGATGCCTTTCGTCGGCAGCAGACACAGCGCCACGCTGACGTTGATCAGCGCCTGGATGACGATCATCAGCGTGCAGCCGAGGGCCGCGTAGAACGCGAAGCGGTTGTGGCTGTAGCGCGCGATCCGGAAGCCGCGCCAGGCGAAGACCGCGAACGTGGCCAGCAGCAGCACGGCGCCGAGGAAGCCGAGCTCCTCGCCGATGATGGAGAAGATGAAATCGGTGTGCGGCTCCGGAAGGAAGAACAGCTTCTGCCGCCCGTTGCCGATGCCGAGCCCTTCGAAGCCGCCGGTGCCGAGGGCGATCAGCGACTGCATCGGCTGGAAGCCTTTGCCGAGCGGATCGGACTCGGGATTGAGGAACGTGAGCAGCCGCTCGCGGCGATACGCGGCACTGCCGGCGAAGTAGATCAGCGCGACGAGCACCGTCGACGAGCAGATGACGACGTAGCGCCACGACAGGCCGGCGGCGAAGATCATGGCCGAGGCCACGAGCACGATGGTCGTGGCCGTGCCGAAGTCGCGGCCGAGGAGAATCAGGCCGGCGAACAGCGCCAGGATCAGGCTGGCCGGGATGAGCGTCGTGGTGACGTCGTTGATGCGCTCCTCGCGTTTCGACAAAAACGATGCGAGGAAAAGAATCATCAGCGGCTTGACGAACTCGGACGGCTGCAGCGTGGTCCACGGCAGCGAGATCCAGCGGTGCGTGCCGTTGATGGGCGACTGGAACAGCGCCACGACCAGCCCGAGGGCCACCAGCGCCAGTCCTCCGTGCAGCACGCGCCGGTCCTGCAGCAGCGCCGGATTCACGTTCATGAGGAACAGCATCAGCAGCGCGCCGGCGCCGAGGAACACGCCGTGCCGGATGAGGAAGTAGTACGGCCCGTGGCCGAAGCGCTGCGTGGCGATCATGGCCGAGGCGCTGTAGATCATGACCAGGCCGAGCACCACGATCAGCGTCGCGGTGCCGAACAGCCACGTGTCGAATGACAGTTTCCGGCTCATACGTTTACACCGTCGCTACGCTCCGGAAGCGCACGCACCAGTTCCTCGAAGTGCTCGCCGCGGTGTTCGAAGTTTCGGTACTGGTCGAAGCTCGCGCAGGCCGGAGAGAGCAGCACGGTCTCGCCCGGCTTTGCGTTCGCACGCGCCCACTCGATGGCGTGTTGCATGTCCCCCACGGGGACGAGCTCGCCCGCGCCGTTCAGTGCCTCGGCGATGCGGTCGGCGGCGTGGCCGATGGTGAGCACGGTGCGCGCTTTCGACTGCACGAGGTCGCGCATCCGCTCGAACTCGCCGGCTTTGTCCTTGCCGCCGAGGATGAGGATCACGCTCGACGGCGCGAAGCCTTCGAGCGAGGCCAGCGTCGCGTCGACGTTGGTGCCCTTGGAGTCGTTGACGTAGCGCACACCGTCGAGCTCGCGCACGAGGACCATGCGGTGCGGCAGTCCGGCGAACGTGCCGAAGGCGATCTGGACGTCGACGTCCTCGACGCCGACCGCGCGCGCGGCCAGCCACGCCGCCAGAGCGTTCTCGACGTTGGCCTGTCCCTGCAGTTTCAGCGAAGCGCGCGGGATGCGGCGCTCGTCGGTGGCGACGCACATCACCATCTCGTCACCGTCGAGCCACGCGCCGCGCTCGACGCGCTTCGTGGCCGAGAACTGCCACTGGCGGACGTTCGCGCTGCGCGGCGTCTGGCGGCGGTCGTTGGCGTTGACGATGGCGGTGTCGCCCGATTCCTGGTTGTGGAAGATCCGGTGCTTCGCCGCGGCGTACGCGTTGAAGTGCGGGTAGCGGTCCATGTGATCGGGCGTGATGTTGAGCAGCAGGGCCACGTTCGCGCGGAAGGTCTCCACCGCCTCGAGCTGGAATGAGGAGAGCTCGAGGACGTAGGTACGCTGCTGCTCCGGGTCGACCGAGGCGATGAGCGGCTCGCCGATGTTGCCGGCCACGATGGGCTGGCGCCCGGCCACTTTGAGGATCTCGCCGATGAGCGCCGTCGTGGTCGACTTGCCGTTGGAGCCGGTGATGGCGATGACGGTGCCTTTGAGATGGCGGTAGGCGAGCTCGATCTCGCCCATGACGATGATCCCGCGCCCCGTGGCCTCGCCGATCAACGGGATGGTCATCGGCACGCCGGGGCTGACGACGATCCGCGTCACGTGCTCGAGCAGCCCGTCGTCCTCGCGGCCGAACGCGCGCTCGACGCGCGAGTCGAGCTCGTACGGCAGCGACGGCTCCGCGTTCTTGTCCGCCAGGATGACGGAGTCGCCCTGCGCCGCGAGAAAGTTCGCGGCGGCGACGCCGCTTTTGGCGGCTCCGATGACGAGGGTCTTGCTCATCTCAACTTCAGCGTCGCCAGCGCGAGCATCGCGAAGATCACCGCGATGATCCAGAAGCGCACGACGACTTTGGTCTCCCTCCACCCCGACAGCTCGAAGTGGTGATGCAGCGGCGACATCTTGAAGATGCGCCGGCCGGTCAATTTGAACGAGGCCACCTGCAGGATCACCGACAGCGCCTCGAGCACGAACAGGCCGCCGACCATGACCAGCAGCAGCTCCTGCTTGATCATCACGGCCAGGCAGCCGATCGCGCCGCCGAGGGCCAGCGAGCCGACGTCGCCCATGAAGATTTCGGCGGGATGCGCGTTGAACCAGAGGAACCCGAGCGATGCGCCGACCATCGCCCCGCAGAAGACGGCCAGTTCGCCGGTCTGCGGCACCCAAGCGATGCGGAGGTACTCGGCGATGCGCGCGTGGCCCGCGGCGTAGGTCAGCACGGTGTACGTGACCGCGGCCACGAGGGCCGAACCGATGGCCAGGCCGTCGAGACCGTCGGTGAGGTTGACCGCGTTGGACGAGCCGACCAGGACCACCATGACGAAGGGGATGTAGAGGAGGCCGAGGTTCAGGGCCACGTCTTTCAGGAACGGGAAGGTGATGGACGTCGAATAGTTGTTGCGCAGCATCGGCAGATAGGCGATGGCCAGCGCGGCCAGCGCGGCGACGAGGAACTGCGCGCCGAACTTCTCCGCCGGCGTGAGGCCGAGGTTCCGCTTCTTGGCCAGCTTGCGGTAGTCGTCGACGAAGCCGATCGCGCCGTAGGCACCGGTGATGAAGAGCACGATCCAGATGTAGGGGTTGGTGATGTCGGCCCAGAGCACCGTCGGGATGATGATGGCGACGAGGATCAGGATACCGCCCATGGTCGGCGTGCCGGCCTTGGCCTGGTGCGACTTCGGCCCCTCCTCGCGGATGAACTGGCCGAGCTTGATGCCGCGCATGCGCTGGATCAGCCAGGGGCCGAGGACGAGGGAGATGAGCAGCGCCGTCAGCGCGGCGAAGGCCGTCCGGAACGTGATGTAGCGGAAGACGCCGAAGCCGACGAACACATCCCGTAGCTTGAAGAGAAGGTGATACAGCATCAGGCACCCTCCAGCATCGCAACCGCTTTGTCGAGACCAACCCCACGACTGCCTTTGACGAGGACGAGATCGCCGGGCTGGACGAAAGCGCGCAGGAACGCGCCCGCCGCCGCGGCATCCGCGAAGTGACGGAGACTCGCTTCAGGGAACCCCGCTTCGCGCGCCCCTTCGAGGAGCGCCTGCGAGCGGGGACCGACGCCGACCACGACGTCGATGGACTTCGGGATCTGCTTCCCGGCATCGCGATGAAACTGCAGCTCCTCTTCCCCGAGCTCGAGCATGTCGCCGATCACGGCCACGCGCCGCGTGGCCTCGGCCTGGGTCATGAGCTCGAGCGTCCGCGCCAGCGCGTACGGGTTGGAGTTGTAGGTGTCGTCGTAGATCGTTGCGCCGTTGAACGGGATGGTCACGCCGCGGTGATAGGCCGGCTTCACGTCGCGCACGCCGCGCTCGATGCCCGGCCAGGAGATGCCGACCGCGCGCGCCGTGGCGATGGCGGCGAGGAGGTTGTCGAGGTTGTGCCGGCCCGGCAGCGCCAGCTCGACCTCGAGCGTCGTCCCTTCGCCGACGAGCGTGAAGCGTGTACCGAGGAGACCGCGCTCGCGGATGTTGGTCGCGCGATAGTCGGCGTCGTTCTCGATGCCGTACGTGACCCTGCGGCCGTCGAAGTCTCTGGAGATGCGGACGACGTGCTCGTTGTCGTTGTTGACGATGACCGTGCCACCCGGGACGACGTTCTCGAGCAGCTCGCGCTTGGCCGCGGCGATTCCCTCGATCGTGCCGAAGAACTCGATGTGCACCGGCGCGATGTTCGTGTAGACGCCGACGTTCGGGCGCATCAGGCCGGCGATCTCGGCGATCTCGCCGGCGTGGTTCATCCCCATCTCGCTGACCACCACTTCCGCGCCGTCGGGCATGTTGTTCATGCAGAGCGGCGCGCCGATCTGGTTGTTGAAGTTCCCCCACGACTTGTGCATGCGGCGCTCGGTGGCGACGAGTGTGGCGATCATCTCCTTCGTCGTCGTCTTGCCGGCCGAGCCGGTGATGCCGATGACGAGCGGGTCGTACTGGCTGCGGATGGACTTGGCCAGTTGCTGCAGCGCGACGGTGGTGTCGTCGACCTGCACGATGGCCTTGTCCGTTCCCTCGGGAACGTTTTTCACCACAGCACCGCGCGCGGTCTGGAGCGCCTGCGGAAGGAAGGTGTGCCCGTCGAGCCGCTCACCAGTGATGGCGAAGAAGACGGAGTCGGGCCTGACCTCACGCGAGTCGATGACGACGGAGGAGCATTCGACGTCGCCGCCCTGGATGACGGTGCCGCCGACCATCTGCGCGAGACGGAAGAAGGTCAGCGTCGGCATGCTGCCTCCTGAGACTCGGAGCAACGCCGATCGGCGTCCTGTCGGGCACGGACAACTGTCCGGCCCCGCCGCGTTTCGCCGCCATTGCTCGTCCCCTTCCCCGAGAACTGCCTGGCGAGACCCAACCGTCCACCCACGCCGAAACCGGCCGACGGAGCCGGAACCTGGAAATGATAACCGAATGTCATAGTGTATATCAATGTGATTTTTCGTGTCGTTTATTGAGTGCGAACTCTGCTTCTTCGCGGTCGTCGAAATGCGTGACCCGGTCGCCGATGATCTGGTACGGCTCGTGTCCCTTGCCGGCGATGACGATCACGTCGTCCTCGCCCGCTTCTTCGATAGTGCGTGCGATGGCCTCGCGGCGGTCGCGGATGGCGATCGCGTTCTGCGCGGCGATCCCGCGCATGATCTCGTCGATGATGGCCTGCGGGTCCTCGCCGCGCGGGTTGTCGCTGGTGACGACGACGGCGTCGGCCAGGCGCGAGGCGATCTCCCCCATCTGCGGACGCTTGCCGCGGTCGCGGTTGCCGCCGCAGCCGAAGACGATGGAGACGCGGCGCTCCCTGGCGATGTCGCGGACGGCGTGCAGCAGCTTCTCCAGCGCGTCGGGCTTGTGGGCGTAGTCGACGATCACCGTCGGCCGGGCGTCGCCCACGCGCTCGAAGCGTCCGCGCACCGAGGTCAGATTGCGGATGCCGGCCTCGATCTGGTCGGTCGGGATGCCGACCACGAGCGCCGCGCCGATGGCGCCCATCCAGTTGTACAGATTCGGCAGGCCGAGGAGCTTCGACTCGAGACGGACGTCGCCGCGCGGCGTGACCAGCGTGCAGTGCAGGCCGTCCACGGAGATCGTCAGATCGTCCGCGGGATGGATGTCGCCGGCGGTGCGACCGAAGGTCATCGCATTCGCGCCGAGCTCGCCGGCAAGGCGGCGGCCGTACTCGTCGTCGATGTTGACGACGGCGGTCTGCCGGGTGCGGTCGATCTGGTCGAAGAGGATGCGCTTGGCGGCGAAGTAGTCCTCGAAGTCCTTGTGAAAATCGAAGTGCTCGCGGGAGAGGTTGGTGAAGACCGCCGCCGCAAAGTGGACGCCGTGCGTCCGCTTGAGGGCGAGCGCGTGCGACGACACTTCCATCACCGCGTGCTTCACGCCGGCGGCGACCATCTTGGCGAACCACTCCTGCAGCACGACGGCGTCGGGCGTGGTGCGGTCGGCGAGCAGGCGCTCGTCGCCGGCACGATATTCGATCGTGCCGATGAGTCCCACCGGCTCGCCGCCGGCGTCGAAGACCGACTCGAGCATGCGCGCCGTGGTCGTCTTCCCCGAGGTGCCGGTGACGCCGACGAGGGAAAGCTTCTCGGCGGGACGGCCGTGAAAGTTCGCGGCGATGAGGGCGAGCGCGGCGCGGGCATCGTCGACCAGCACATCGACGTCGCCGTCCTGCGCGACGATCGCGGCCGCGCCTTTCTCCAGCGCCTGCGGGATGAACTCGCTCCCGTCTTTCGCCGTCCCGGGGATGGCCGCGAACAGCGCCCCCTCGGACACCATGCGCGAGTCCGGGGTCACGGAGCTGATTTCGACGCCGGCGCTGCGGACTTCACGCACCGGCACGTCGCGTAAGAGGTCGGCGAGCTTCATCCGCGCGCCTCCAGTCGCAACACGATCTTTCTCTGTTCCGGCAGGGCTCCGCCCGGTTGGGGATCTTGTGAGGTAACCACTCCGCTTCCGATGGTCCGCACCGCGAGGCCGCTCGATACGGCACGCGCGATGGCTGCCCGCGCGTCGAGACCTCGCAGATCAGGCACTCCTGATGCCGGACCGCTGGTCGCACCAGGTTGCGAAAACGCGGCCAGCTGCGTGCTGCCGAGACCGATCGAGCGCGACGGCCGCGACGGCGCGACGCCCATGTACCGCAGGGTGGCCTCGGCGATCTCGCGGAAGGCCGGCGCGGCCACCGTGCCGCCGTAGTGCTCGGCACCGCGAGGCTCGTCGATGACGACCAGGATCGCCAGCCGCGGCCGGTCCGCCGGGACGTAGCCGGCGAAGGAGCCGACGTAGCGTCCGTCGATGTAACCGAAGCGGCCGACCGCTTTCTGCGCGGTGCCGGTCTTGCCGGCCACGACATGCTCGGCGAGCCCGGCCTTGTCGCCGGTGCCGCGGACGACGACGTTCTTGAGAATCTCGTTCAGCACGGCCGCGGTCTTTTCAGACATCACGCGCACGGCCGGCTTCTGCTGCGGCTCGTAGACGGTGCGCCCTTCGTCGTCGGTGACGCGCTTGACGATGCGCGGCTCGGGGAGCAGGCCGCCGGTGGCGACCGCGCTCACGGCGCGCACGACCTGCAGCGGTGTGGCGCCGATCTCCTGCCCGATGGAGATGCTGGCCGGCGAGACCGGGGTCCACTTCTGCGTCTTGCGGAGCAGCCCTCCCGATTCGCCGGGCAGCGGCAGGCCGGTGCGCTCGCCGAAGCCGAAGCGGCGGATCCATTCGTAGAAGCGGTCGTGGCCGAGGGCCAGGCCGACGCGCACGGTGCCGACGTTGGAGGACTTCACGATCACGTCTTCGAAGGAGAGCAGGCCGTACTGATGGCCGTCGTGCTCGCGGATGGTGATGTTGCCAATGGTGATCTGCCCGTTGGCGCAGTCGAGCATCTGCGACGGCGTGACCAGGCGCTCTTCGAGTCCGGCCGCGGCGGTGATGATCTTGAAGGTGGAACCGGGCTCGTAGAAGTCCTGGACGCTGCGGTTCTTCCGCGACTCGGGGGAGAACTCGCGGAAGCGGTTCGGGTCGAACGTCGGCGCGGAGGCCATGGCCAGGATCTCGCCGCTGTTCGGGTCCATGACGATCACGGAGCCGCCGCCGGCGCGATATTTCTCGACCGCGTCTTTCAGCGCGCGCTCGGCGATGAACTGGATGACGGAGTCGAGGGTCAGCACGACGTGCCGGCCGTCGCGGGGACGGTTGGCGCCATCGCCGCCGAGGAGGTAGACGCCCTTGCGCGCGTCCTTGAGGAGCGTCACCTTGCCGGGCGTGCCCTTCACGTAGCTGTTGAAGGTGTGCTCGATGCCGCCCAGTCCGTCGCCGTCGACGCCGACGTAGCCGATCACATTCGCCCCGAGCATGGAGCGCGGGTAGGTGCGGCGATGGGCTTCGATGAAGTAGATGCCGGGCAGCCCGAGCTTGCGCACTTCGCGCGTCACTTCCAGCGGGAGCTGCCGGGCGATCCAGGCGAAGCTGTTCGCGCCGCGCAGCTTCGATTCGAGCTCGCGCGCAGTGAGGCCGATGCCCGGCACGGCGGCCAGCGCTTTGGCCACGGCGCGGCGGTTGGTGATGGCCTGCGGGTCGGCGTAGATCGACTCAGCGGCGATGCTCTCGGCGAGGACGCGTCCCCGCGTGTCGAGGATCGAGCCGCGCACGGGGTTCAGGTCGAGCGTCCGCTCCTGCTGCCGCTGCGCGCGGGCCACGTAGTGGTCGTGCCGCGCCAGCTGCACCTGCACGAGGCGCCCGACGACGACGATCCCCCACGCGGCCAGCATGGCGAAGACCAGGATCAGACGGCGGTGGGAGATGACCATCAGCGCGCTCCGATCAGGGCGCAGGTGGCAGGGCGCGGGGCGCAGGAGCTCGCATCGGCACGTTCCCTGTCTGTCATCCCGAGCGTGAGTCGAGGGACCTGGGCGGGGCGGGGGCGCCCTTCACGCGCCCGAGGACACATAGCGCGCCCCCCTCCCACCCAGGTCCCTCGACTCACGCTCGGGATGACAAACCGAGAATGAGTCATGGCGCGACTCCCGCGGCGGCCGGCGGGGGCGGCGCTCCTGCGCCCTGCGCCCTCCGATCTGCGCCCTCTACCAGCACGATCGTCTTCGCATCCGTCGGCGCAAAACCCAAGGTCGTGACCTTGTCGTCCACGGCGTCGAAGGAGGTGAGGCGATCGAGCTCGGCCTGGAGGGCCTTGTGCTCGGCGTCGACGCTCTTGAGGTCCTTCTGCAGCCGGGTGGCCTCGCGGCCGAGGCGGATCACCTCGAGGTTCTGCCAGGTGAAGAGGAGGAGGAAGAGGCCGATCGGGATGCCCAGCGAGAGGACGGCGAACAGCTCACGGTTGCGCTGGCGGTCGCGCTCGCGAACCACGTGAGTGTTGTCGATGGGCTTCTTCTGTGTGTACATGCGGGAACCGTGCGCTCGTTGTCCACGGCCGCGAAAGCAGTGGACGCGAAATCAATGAACAAGGGTGAAGATTTTGCCTATTGGCGCGGTCCGAGATAGCCATCCACACACACCCACGCCCCACGCTCCACCCCTCCCGAGCTCCCCGTACCGCACCCACACCCAACCCTTCCCCAACCTTCACCCTTGCTCTTTGACTTCGACTCCAACCAGAACTGCTACACCCTCTCCGCGACCCTCAGCTTCGCGCTGCGCGCTCGCGGATTTCGTTCTTCTTCCTCTTCTGAAGCAGTCACCGGACGGCCGGTCAAGGCCTGGATCACCTGCGTCGCCCCGCACCCGCACACGGGCATGTTCGGCGGGCAGGTGCACTCCCCTTCCAGCCTGCGGAACGCCCGTTTGACGATGCGGTCCTCGAGGGAGTGGAAGGAGATGATGGCCATGCGTGCGCCGGTTTCGAGGACGCTCGCCGCGTCGTCGACGAACCGGTCGAGCCCGACCAGCTCCTCGTTCGTGGCGATGCGGAGCGCCTGGAAGGTCAACGTCGACGGGTCGATCTCCTTGAATCGCGGTTTCTTCACTCCGCGGATCGCCTCGGCCAGCCGCGCCGTCGTGTCGATCGGCGCTTCCGTGCGCGCTTCGACGATCGCCCGCGCGATCCGCCGCGCCATCGGCTCTTCGCCGTACTCGCGGATGATGCGCGTGAGCTCGTACTCGTCGAGCGTGTTCACCAGGTCCGCCGCGCTCGTGCCTTCCGATCCCATGCGCATGTCGAGCGGCCCCTCGAAACGGAAGGAGAACCCGCGCGACGCGTCGTCGAGTTGCATCGACGAGACGCCGAGGTCGGCGAGCAGACCGCTTACGGTCGCGACGCCGGACTGCTTCAGGATGTCAATGAGCGATTCGTGACGCCCGCGAACGAACGTCACCCGGTCGCCGAAGCGGCTCAGCCGCAACCGCGACCGTTCGAGCGCCTCGGGATCGCGATCGATCGCGATCAGGCGCACACCCGGATGCAGCTCCAGCAGCCCTTCCGCGTGTCCGCCCAGCCCCACCGTCGCGTCGACGAGCACGCCGTCGCTGCGATTGGGCTCGAGGTATTCGAGGATCTCCGTAAAAAGAACAGGTTCGTGTTTCATCAGTTGCCTCTGGGGCAACTCACACGCCGTGGAGCTCCAGCTCCTTGTAGTCCTCTGCCGTCAGCGGCGTCTCCGACAGCCGCTTCTTCATCTTTTGTTCGTTCCAGACGATGAGGTGGTCCTGGTTGCCGAGGACGACCACGTCTTCGGCGATGCCGGCCACCTCGCGCAGCACGGCCGGGACGAGCACGCGCCCCTGCGCGTCGATCGTGCCGACCTGCCCGAAGAAGTTCACCCGCTCCAGGAGCTTGGCCTTGGCCATCGACGTCGACGGGACCCTGGCCAGGCGCGCCTGGAACTCGAACCAGACCGGCAGCGGATAGACCATGGCGCGCTCGCCGTCTTCCGAGGTGATGAAGCACTCGGACCCGTAGCGATCTTCAATGATCTTGCGGAAGTTCGTCGGGACCTTGAGCCGGCCCTTTTCGTCGATCTTCGCGGGGCTGTGCCCCATAAGTACGCTGAGTTCCACGGTTTTGATGACTTTTGTACCACTGACGACCACTGGAGTCCACAAATATCCACAGCCAGTATCCGAAAAAGGCGCGGCGGTGAGGCCGCGCCTGCCAAGAGTGGCGCTTACTGGGATCGCCTGTCACTTCACTGACGGGTGTCCACTTTAAATGACGCTCGGTATCAACGACGCCAGAAAATCTGACGACGAAATCAGATTTCGTATCGACGACGCCAGAAATCTGGCGTCGACATCAAATTTCGTGACGACGACGCCAAAAGATCTGGCGACGGTGGGGGCTATCGACTGCGGCGGCCGCAGACGCCGCTTTCACTGCCGTTCGTGGGGCCGAGTCGCTGTGGCACCGAAGGCAGTGAAAGCGGCGCCTGCGGTCGCCGCAGTCCATAGCCCCCGCACGACCGCCCATGTCTCTCTTCCGCCGCGCGGGAACGGGCTACTTCGCCGATTTCTTGAACCGGCTGAGGATCTCGCTGCTGACGAGGTTGTCGGCGGCGCCGAGGACCTTGCGGATCGTGTCGAGGACGTCGTCGCGGCCGCTCCAGTGCTCGCGGAGGATCTCGACGTCGGTGTCGGTCATCAGCTTGTTCAGCAGGTAGACGGCGAAGACGAGGTCGTCGAGGTAGCCGATCGGGCCGAGGATGCCCTCGGGCATGATGTCGAGCGGGAAGAGGTAGTACGCCAGGCCGCTGCCCAGCATCACCTTGTTCTTGGCGTTGACGCGCTTGTCGTTGATGAGCCGCCAGAGCAGGACGAAGACGTCCGGCGCGAGCAGCAGGTACTCGCCCGTCGACCCGGCCACGCTGCCCTTGTCGTCCAGGTATTTGCGGATGTTCTCGCGCATGCGGTCGTAGAAGCGGTCCGCGCGCTCGCGCGTGACGGGGCCGGTGAGCTCCGAGCTCTCGCGCATCGTTTCTTCAAAGTCGGTATCAGACATTCGTACCTCCGGTGGGTAGATCGGCGCCGCCTCGCCCAAGAGTGACGGCGAGGCCGCCGTCGATGATCCAGATCTTCTGGATGTCAGCAGCGACGAACGATGGCAAAAAACGGTCCAGCGACATGACCAGCGTGGCCGGGTCCTCGTAGCGGACGAGCTCCTTCGGGAACTTGTCGCGCACCAGGCCGACCAGGAGCGACGGAACCGGGATCGGTCCCGCCGAGATCTTCCCGAGCGGCACGCGGACCGTCGTGCCGCTGGCGATCAGTTGCGAGATCTCGACCGCAAACGGGATGAGGATGAGCTTGCGCACCGCCCCCTCGACGCGCAGCAGACCGTTCATGAATTTGAGGTCCAGCCGCTCGATCATCGGGTCTTTGGCCACCATCTCCCGCGCCATGGCGGCGATCTTCGCGCCGTCCACGCGGACCTCGATGCTGTCCCACTCGATGAAGTGACGCACGTCCGTATACTATGCGCCGCCAGTGCCGAAACGCTCCGACATTCACTCCATCCTCATCATTGGCTCCGGCCCGATCGTCATCGGCCAGGCCGTCGAATTCGATTACTCCGGGACGCAGGCGTGCAAGGCGCTGAAGGATGACGGCTACCGCATCATCCTGGTCAACTCGAACCCGGCCACGATCATGACCGACCCGGAGTTCGCGGACCGGACGTACATCGAGCCGCTCACGCCTGAGTCGCTCGAGCGCATCATCGAGCGTGAGAAGCCGGACGCGATCCTTCCCACCGTCGGCGGCCAGACCGGCATCAACCTGGCCATGGCCCTCTACGAGAACGGCGCGCTGGAACGGCACGGCGTGGAGCTGATCGGCGCGAACTACGAGTCCATCCGCACGGCCGAGGACCGGCAGCTCTTCAAGCAGAAGATGATCGAGATCGGCGTCGACGTGCCGCAGTCCGCCTACGCGGCCTCGGTCGACGACGCGGAGCAGTTCGCGACGCAGATCGGCTATCCGCTGGTCATCCGCCCCTCCTTCACCCTCGGCGGGCAGGGCGGCGGCATCGCCTACAACGTCGAAGAGCTGCGCTCGATCGTCTCGCGCGGGCTCGAGCTCTCGCCCGTGCACCGCGTGCTGGTCGAAGAGTCGGTGATCGGCTGGAAAGAGTTCGAGCTCGAAGTCATGCGCGACCGCGCGGACAACGTCATCATCGTCTGCTCGATCGAGAACTTCGACCCGATGGGCGTCCACACCGGCGACTCCATCACCGTCGCGCCGCAGCAGACGCTGACCAACGACGAGTACCAGTCGATGCGCGACGAGGCCAAGCGCATCATCCGCGCCATCGGCGTCGAGACCGGCGGCTCGAACATCCAGTTCGCCGTGCACCCGAAGACCGGCCGCCGCATCTGCATCGAGATGAACCCGCGCGTCTCGCGCTCGTCGGCGCTGGCGTCGAAGGCCACCGGGTTCCCGATCGCTAAGTTCGCGGCGAAGCTCGCCGCCGGCTACACGCTGGACGAGATCCCGAACGACATCACGAAGAAAACGCCGGCGTCGTTCGAGCCGTCGATCGACTACGTGGTGGTGAAGATCCCCCGTTTCTCGTTCGAGAAGTTCCCGAACACGCCGCAGCTCCTCAGCTTCTCGATGCAGAGCGTCGGCGAGGCCATGGCCATCGGCCGCACGTTCAACGAGGCGCTGCAGAAAGGTCTCCGCTCGCTGGAGATCGGCGTGGCCGGCCTGGAGACGCGCGGTCACACGCGCGAGCGCCTGCCCGAGCTGCTGCGCGTGCCGACGCCGGAGCGCATCTTCGCCGTCGGCGACGCACTGCGCGTGGGGATGACGGTGGAGGAGATCTACGCGCTGTCGCACATCGACCCGTGGTTCCTGCGAGAGATGCGGAAGATCATCGAGTTGGAGTCGTCGAGTCGTCAGGTCTTCGAGTCGTCCAGCGAAGACCCCGCCTCTCGACGACTGGACGACTCGACGACCTGGCGGCTGAAGCGCAACGGCTTCTCCGACCGCCAGCTCGCCAAGCTCACCGACCGCACCGAATCCGAGGTCCGGGCCGAGCGTCACGCGCACGGGCTGCGTCCCGTCTACAAGCGCGTCGACACCTGCGCCGCGGAGTTCGAGGCCACCACGCCGTACATGTACTCCACGTACGAGACGGAGAACGAGGCCGCTCCGACGAACAACCGCAAGGTGATCATCCTCGGCTCGGGACCGAACCGCATCGGGCAGGGCATCGAGTTCGACACGTGCTGCGTGCACGCGTCGTTCGCGCTGCGCGAGATCGGCTTCGAGACCATCATGGTCAACTGCAATCCGGAGACGGTGTCGACGGACTACGACACGTCCGACCGCCTCTACTTCGAGCCGCTCACGCTCGAGGACGTGCTGGAGATCGTGGCCATCGAGAAGCCGGAAGGCGTGATTGTGCAGTTCGGCGGGCAGACGCCGCTGAAGCTGGCCAAGCAGCTCGCCGAGGCCGGCGTCCCGATGTGGGGCACCTCGGTGGACTCGATCGACATGGCCGAGGACCGGGAGCGGTTCGGGGAGCTGGTGCGCGAGCACAACATCCGCGTCCCCGCGCACGGCACCGCGGTCAACGAAGCCGAGGCCCTCGCGGCGGCGCACCGCGTCGGGTATCCGGTGGTCGTGCGGCCGTCCTACGTCCTCGGCGGACGGGCCATGGCCATCGTCTACGACGACGACGCGCTGCGCCGCTACATGGGCCAGGCGGTCGAGGCGGCGCCCGGGCATCCGATCCTCGTCGACCACTTCCTCGAAGACGCCATCGAGATCGACGTCGACGCCGTCTCTGACGGCACGGACGTGATCGTGGCCGGCGTCATGGAGCACATCGAGCTGGCCGGCATCCACTCCGGCGACTCGACCACGGTCATCCCGCCGTACATCATCGGCCACCGCGACCAGGACCGGATCCGCCGCCGCACCGTGCAACTGGCGAAGGCGCTGAACGTCGTCGGCCTGATGAACGTGCAGTACGCGATTCAGCACGGCGAGCTGTACGTGCTGGAGGTGAACCCTCGCGCCTCGCGCACGGTGCCGTACGTCTCGAAGGCCACCGGCGTCTCGTTCGCGAAGATCGCCGCGAAGGTGATGGCCGGCCACTCGCTGCGGTCGCTCGGTTTAACGAGCGAGCCGCGCGTACACGGCTACTTCGTCAAGGCGCCGGTCTTCCCCTTCAACCGCTTCCCCCGCGAGGACACGCTCCTCGGCCCGGAGATGAAGTCGACCGGCGAGGTGATGGGCAGCTCCCCCTCGTTCGGCGAGGCGTACGCGAAGGCGATGCTCGGCGCCGGCACGAAACTGCCGCTCTCCGGCTGCGCGTTCATCTCCGTCAACGACAACGACAAGCGCCCGCACACGGCCAGCCTGGCGCGCGAGCTGAGCGCGCTCGGCTTCCGCCTCCTCGCCACCGGCGGCACGCTCGAGTTCCTGCTGAAGAACGGCGTCGAGGCCGAGCTCGTGTCGAAGGTCCACGAGGGGCGGCCGAACATCGTCGACCAGATGATCAACGGCGAGGTGGCCCTGGTGATCAACACGCCCTTCGGCAAGTCGGCCTTCGTCGACGACACCTACATCCGCCGCACCGCCCTCCAGATGCAGATCCCCTGCATCACCACCCTCACCGCCGCGACGGCGTGCGTGGAAGGGATCCGCTCGCTGAAGGAAGGCGCCAGCTCGTTCGCGGCTCTGCAGGAGCAGCATGGAAAAGTTTATCCCGAGCAGGGTGGCCGGCGGGTGTGAGCGAGGGATCTCCGGTGCCACCGCGGCAGGCGAAGCCACGGACGCTGCTCGAATGAAACCCCATCGCGGTGCCACCGGAGATCCCTCGCTCACGCCCGCCCGCCACCCCGCTCGGGATAAACTTTTAGCTGCCCAACACGTTCAGCACCACCTTGGTGCTGGCCAGCTCCGTCTTGAACTGATTGATCGCGCGGATGGTGTACTGCGTGCGCCGTCCGGCGGCGTTCGGCGCGGCGGCGCCGGACAACTGACGGTGCGGGCGCGCGCCGCCCGGCTTGCGGGTGCGGAAGACGGTCTGCGTGAACGGGGACGGTTTCTCCAGCTCGATGACGATCTCTTCGACGCTGACGTCGGCGCCGCCGAGATAGCGGAAGTCCCACTCGATCCCTTCGCCGGGACGGACGGAGACTTCCATCGGGTTGGCAATGACGTAGAACCGTCCCGCGCCCTGTTCGACGTCGATGCGCACCGGCACGGTCCGCACGGGCGCGTGGTCGAGGTCCTCGTCACGGATGAGGCGATCGGACGACGCCGGCGGCGCGGCCACGGCCGAAGGCGCCTCGGCACGCGCGGGCGCGGCGATGAACGACGCCGGACGCGGCTTCTCGCTCGTCAGCCACGACGCGGCAGGCGCTCCGCTCGAGGTCACCCGCGTCCGCGCACGGCGGCCGCGCTTCTTCTCCTCGGCCGCGGGCTTGGCCGGGATCGGAACGGTGGTCGGTTTCGGGACGGCGGGAACGTTCGGCGCGACCGGCGAAGGCGTCGGAGGGGCGGGCTTGACGGCTTTCGGCTTGACGGAGAGCTTCGCCGGCTTCGCCGCCGGTTTGGCGACCACCTTCGGCGCCACTTTCGCGACGGCCTTCTTCACGGTCTTGGCGACGGCCTTGACCTTGGCGACGGTCTTCTTCGCCGGCTTCGCTGCCGGCTTAGAGACGGCTTTCGGCGCCGGCTTGGCGGGCTTGACCGGTTTGACAGGTTTGGCGGGCTTCGCGGCAGCTTTGGGCGCGGGCTTGACGGGCTTCTTCGCGACGACTTTGGGAGCCGGGGCGGGCTTCTTCGGCGCGACCTTCTTCTTTACGGCTTTGGCCACGACCTTGAGCTTCGCCGCAACCTTCTTTGCCGCACCTTTACCCCCGGCGGCGGCCGCCTTCTTCCCCTGCGCCTTAGCCATCAACACTCTCCGGAATACCTGGGCCTAAAAATGGATGGCGCAATATAGCAGCGGTCGCCCTCTTCGCCAATGTTTTATTGGAAAACTCCAGAGGCCGCAAAACCGCCGTCGACCCCGATACATTGACCGGTGATGTAAGACGCGGCCGGCATACAGAGGAAGGCCGCCAGAGCGGCCACTTCCTCCGGCTCGCCGATCCGGCCGAGGGGCGTCGTGGCCAGGATCTTCTCCAGACGGATGGGGTCATTGAGAACGGGCTCGGCCAATGGCGTCCGGATGTACCACGGCGCAATGGCATTGACGCGGACACCGTCCTTCGCCCATTCCGCGGCCAGTCCGCGCGTCATGTGCGCGACGGCGGCCTTGGTCATGGCGTACGGAATGCCGGTGCCGAGGTGGCGGAAGGCAGCCACGGAGACGATGTTGATGACGCTCCCTTCACCCGAGGCCTTCAATAATGGATACGCTAGGCGGCAGAGGTCGAAGACGGAGTCCTGATTGAGCTCGCGGATACGCTCATACTCGCCGTCCTCGTAATCGACGGCCTTTTTGCGGATGTTCGTCCCGGCGTTGTTGACCAGGATGTCGAGCCGGTCGAGCTGCCCGAGCACGCGCCGCCGGTCGGCCGCCACGCTCATGTCCGCGGCAATGTCGGCGTCACCACCGCGCGCGACACGAATGACCTTCGCGCCGAAACGCGTCAGCTCCTCGGCGATGGCCAGGCCGATGCCTTTCGTGGCGCCGGTGACGAGGGCGGTGCGGTTCTCGAGGGTCCAGCGGTTCATCTTCGGTATTGGTTTCTAGTTGCTGGTTTCTGGTTGCTAGTGCGTTCTCGCGCTGATGCACTAGCAACCAGCAACCAGCAACCTGTTCTAACCGATTTCCTCTTTCAGCACTCCCCGCAACTCCTCCGCGATCCTGCGGATCAGCGCATCGTCCTCCCCTTCCACCATCACCCGCACCAGGTTCTCGGTGCCGGAGTAGCGGATGAGGATTCTCCCGTGGCCGTCGAGCTGCTGCATGGCCTGCGCGTGCGCGGCCTGGTATTTGGGCAGCGACTCGAGTGGCGGCTTGGCGCTCACCTTTTCGTTGAGGAGGAGCTGCGGCATGGGGTCGAAGGTGTGCAATTCGGAGAAGGGGCGGCCGATCCCGGCCAGGATGTGGCCGAAGACGAAGGCGGTGTGGATGCCGTCGCCGGTCGTGTGCACCGAGCGGTCAATGATGTGGCCCGACTGCTCGCCGCCGAGGATCGCGTCGCGCTGGAGCATCTGCTCGAGCACGTACTTGTCGCCGACCTGCGCGCGCAACAACTCGATGCCATCGGCCTGGAGCTGCTTCTCGAAGCCGAAGTTCGACATGACCGTGGTCACGACGCACGGTCCGCGCAGCTCGCCGCGCTCATGGAGGTGCTTGGCCCAGAGGTAGATGATCTCGTCGCCGTCGCGGATCTTCCCTTTGTCGTCCGCGAAGATGGCCCGGTCGGCGTCGCCGTCGAAGGCCACGCCGTAGTCGGCCTGCTGCTCGACGACCGCCTGCGCCAGCCGCTCCGGGTGCATGGCGCCGGCCTCGGCGTTGATGTTCGTCCCGTTCGGCGCGTCGTGGATGACCACGACCTCCGCGCCGGCACGGCGAAAGACCTCGGGCGCGATGCGATACGCCGCGCCGTGGCCCGTGTCGAGCACGACTTTCCTCCCTTTGAGCCCGGCCGGCGGCGCGCCCTCGGTCAGGAAGGCCTCGTATTTCTCGATCAGCTCTTCGTTCTCGGTGAGCGGCGTCTCCAGGACGGTGACGTCGTCGCGGCGCAGCGCGCGCAGCTCGTCCTCGATCTCCTCCTCGACCGAGTCCGGCACCTTCATGCCGTCGTGGCCGAAGATCTTCACGCCGTTGTCCTCGTACGGATTGTGCGACGCGGAGATCGAGATCGCCGCCGCGGCGTCGGTGGTGCGGCAGAGGTAGGCGATCCCGGGCGTCGGGATGACGCCGACGAGGATGGCCTTCGAGCCGCCTTTGGCCAGCCCCGCGGAGAGGGAGCGCGCGATCTCCGGTCCGGATTCGCGCGTGTCCATGCCGAGGAGCACCGGGGCGCCCTTCACCCGATGCGCGAGCGCTTCGCCGAGGGCGAACATCGTCGCCGGGTCGAGCGGATATTGATGCGCCTTGGCGCGGATGCCGTCAGTGCCGAAGAGTTGTCTCATTGTGTGCTTGTCGTTGCAGTCGTTTCGGTCGTTTCGGTTGCGGTGGACGGTAGCGTGGGACCGACCTCGGCGAGCACCGGGACCGTGACCTGCGTCGTGAGCGGCGACATGACCCGCACCAGCGGCGAGTCGGAGATGACGGTCACGTTCTGCACGAACGTCCCCGTGCGGCCGGTCATGATAATGCGCTCGGTCGTCACCTCGCTCAGTTTCACGAGCTGCGATGCCGGGCCCGAGCAGAGCGCCAGCTCCGGCATCGCCGTGGCCTGCCCGACGATGAACCCGGACGGCACCGTCCCGTCGAGGTACGGCCGGATCGGCACCGCGCGCTGCCGCAGCGGCTCCAGGCGGAAGCGGATCTTGTTCGGTGTGATCGAGATGACCTCAATGTCCTCGGGGACGTTGATGTGCTGGGAACGGATGGTGATCTCCACCTCGCCGGCCTTGTTGATCGAGCTCAGGTCCGCCGAGGCCTCCAGGGTCTGCGAGGCCAGCGTGCGCAGGTCCGACTTCCGTCCGCGCACGCGCACCGAAACGTTGCTGCGGATGTCCGGCGTCGTGATGACCAGCGAGGGCGGCACGCCGACCAGCGACAGCGTCGCGCTGATGACGCGTTCGTGGACCGGCTCGCGGCGCGACAGCGAGACGTACCACCACAGGATGCACGCCAGCAGCAGCGAGACGAGCTTCAGGCCGATATTCTTCATTCCGGCGCCCCAAACCGGTCCACCAGCAGCGCGCGGAGCTGCGTGTGGTCGAGATGCTCGCGCAGCACGCCGTCCGCGGCGATGGCCATCGACCCATTCTCCTCGGAGATGACGATCACCAGGGCATCGGTCTCCTCGCTGAGCCCGATGGCCGCGCGATGCCGCGTGCCGTGGGCCAGCTTCGGGTCGGGCGTCGTCGTCAGCGGCAGGAAGGCGTTCGCCACGACGATGCGATTGCCGCGGATCAGCACGGCGCCGTCGTGTAGCGGGCCGCCGGGCGTGAAGATCGCCACCAGCAGTTCGTTCGTCACGATCGCGTCGACCGGCTTGGCGCCATCCTCGTACATGCGCAGCGTCTGGCGCCCTTCGATGGCCATCAGCGCGCCGACGCGTTTCGCCGCCAGGACGTCGCACGCGTTCACGATGGCGTCGATCGACACGGTCCCCTCGGGGCGCCGGGAGAAGAGCGCCAGCGGATCGCCGACCATGCGCGCCAGGGCGCGGCGGATCTCCTGCTGGAACAGCACGATCACCGCGAACGGGAGATAGAAGAGGATTTGCGCCGAGATGGCCTCGAGCGCCGGCAGGTCGAAGGCGCGCGAGACGAAGAACGTCGAGCCGAGGATGACCAGGCCGATGGAGATCTGCATGGCCCGCGTGCCGCGGATCAGCGCGAAGATCGAGTAGATGATGACCGTGACGATGGCGATGTCGGCCGCGTCGCGCCACGTGAAGTTCAGCGACAGCAGGCGGTCGAACAGATTCATGTCCGCGCCTCGATCGCCTGCAGCACCTTCAGGAAGTCCATCGTCTCGCGCACATCATGCACCCGCACGATGCTGGCGCCGCCGCGATACGCCGCCGCCACCGCCGCCAGCGAGCCGGCCATGCGAGCCGGTCCGGCCTCCCGGCCGGTCAGCTTGCCGATGAACCCCTTGCGCGACGCGCCGATGACGACCGGGGCCAGCCGCGTGAATTCCTCGCAGCGCGCCAGGAGCTCGAGGTTGTGCTCTGCCGTCTTCCCGAAGCCGATGCCGGGATCGACGAGGATCTGAAACTCCGCGATGCCGGCCAGCATGGCCTCGTCGCGCCACTCCGACAGCTCGTCCAGCACGTCCGTGACGACGTCGCCGTATTGAATGTGCTCCTGCATCGTGCGCGGCTCGCCGCGCATGTGCATCAGGATCACCGGCACGCCGCGCTGGGCGATCAGCCTGCGCATCTCCGGATCGTGGCGCAGCGCGCTGACGTCGTTGACGATGTCCGCGCCGGCGTCCAGCGCGGCCTGGGCCACGCGGGCCTTGCGCGTGTCGACGGAGATGCGGACCTCCGTGCGGGCGCGCAACGCCTCGATCACCGGCACCACGCGCTCCAGTTCTTCGTCGACGGAGACGCCGTCCGAGCCGGGCCGCGTCGACTCGCCGCCGACGTCGATGATGGCCGCACCCTCGGCCTCCATCCGCAGCGCCGACTCCAGCGCGCGCCGCCGGCCAAAGTGCGCGCCGCCGTCCGAGAACGAGTCGGGGGTGACGTTGAGGATGGCCATCACTTCGAGCGATGAACGAGGAGCGATGAGCGATGAACCGTCGGCCATGCTCATCGCTCATCGCTCATCATTCATCGCTCGTGGTTACACGTCCCGTTCGCGCCGGATGCGCGCACCGAGGGCATTCAGCCTCTCGTCGATGCGCTCGTAGCCGCGGTCGATCTGGTGCACGTTGTGGATCGTGCTGTCCCCCTTCGCGCAGAGCGCGGCCAGCAGCAGGGCCATGCCAGCGCGGATGTCGGGGCTGGAGATCTCCGCGCCGTGCAGCCGCGCGCCGCCGACGATGATGGCGCGGTGCGGATCGCAGAGGATGATCCGCGCGCCCATGCCGATCAGCTTGTCGGTGAAGAAGAGGCGCGACTCGAACATTTTCTCGAAGATCATCACCGTCCCCTCGGCCTGCGTGGCGATGATGATCATGATCGACAGCAGGTCGGCCGGGAACAGCGGCCACGGCCCGTCGTCGATCTTCGGAACCGCGGCGCCGATGTCGTAGCGCACGCGCAGCTCCTGCTCTTTCGGGACGCGGATGTTCTTCCCTTCGAACTTGATCTCCACGCCGAGCTTCTCGAGCATGTGCCGCACCGCGTACATGTGCTCCGGCACGGCGTCCTCGATCAGCAGCTCGCTACGCGTCACCGCGGCCAGGCCGATGTACGAGCCGACCTCGATGTGATCGCTGTTGATGTAGAAGTCGCAGCCGTGCAGCGAGTCGACGCCCTGGATGGTCAGCGAGTTCGTGGCGATGCCGCTGATCTGCCCGCCCATCTTGTTGATGAGGTGACAGAGATCCTGCACGTGCGGCTCGGCCGCGGCGTTGTAGATGGTGGTCTCGCCGTCGGCCAGGGCGGCGGCCATGATGGCGTTCTCGGTCGCCGTCACCGAGGCCTCGTCGAGGAACATCTTCTTCCCCTTGAGCGTCCGGGCCTCCATGCGGTACTCGTGCGCCGAGACCTCGATCTGCGCGCCGAGGCCTTCCAGGGCCAGGAGATGCGTGTCGACGCGGCGGCGGCCGATGGCGTCGCCGCCCGGCTTGGCCACCGAGACGTTGCCGCAGCGGGCCAGCAGCGGGCCGGCCAGCAGGATCGACGCGCGGATCTTCTTCGAGAGCTCGACGTCCGGCTCGCAGGAGATGTCGCCCTTCGCGGTGATGCGCACCACGTTCGGCTCCAGCTTCTCGACCGTCGCCCCGATCCCCTCGAGGATCTGCAGCATGACCCGGACGTCCTGGATGTCCGGCAGGTTGCGCAGGATCACCGGTTCGTCCGTGAGAAGGCACGCCGCCAGAATCGGCAGTGCCGCGTTCTTGTTGCCGCCCGGCCGGATGCTGCCCTCCAGCCTGCGGCCGCCTTCGACGATGAAGCGTTCAGCCATTGGCGGGGATCATAGCGTAGGGCGCAGGGCGGAGAGCGCGGGGCGCAGGAGATTCGTCCGTCATGGCCGCCGCCATCAACGATGAAGGGGAGAGCCTGACCGTTGATGGCCCGTCCATCACTAATGATGGGAACTTCCCTGGTCGTTGATGGGCACGTCCATCGTCGACGATGGAAGAATCCTTGAACAGTGATGGCCTCGTCCATCAACGTTCATGGGCGATTCCTTGGACGTTGATGGGCGAATCCATCAACGATCATGACGATTCCTTGGACGTTGATGGGTGAATCCATCAACGTTCATGACGATTCCTTGGACGTTGATGGGTGAATCCATCAACGGTGATGACGATTCCTTGGACGTTGATGGGCGAATCCATCAACGGTGATGACGATTCCTTGGACGTTGATGGGCGAATCCATCAACGGTGATGACGATTCCTTGGACGTTGATGGCGAATCCATCAACGGTGATGAAAAATCCATCAGTGTTGATGGATTCGTCGTTGACAAAACGAGGAACCTGTGGCACGAAAAGAAGGGCGAGCGCAGTAGACGTTGCGCGCCTTTCTCCTGCCCCCTGCGCCCTCCGCCCTGCCCCCTCTCTGCTACCATCACAACCATGTTCGTTGCCCCTCTCTCCTCCGGTTCGGCCGGTAACGCCTACTGGTTCGAGAGCGACGGGACCGCGATCCTGGTCGACGCCGGCATCGGGCCGCGCGATACGAAGAAGCGGCTGGAGGTGGTCGGCCGCGACATCCAGCGCCTGTCGGCCATCGTCGTCACGCACGAGCATTACGACCACATCCGCGGCGCCGAGAAGATCGCCCGCAAGTACGAGGTGCCGATCTACCTGACCCACGGGACGCTGAAGGCGTCGAAGATCGACACGACGGACCTCAAGACGGTGATCTTCGAGAACGACACGTCGTTCACCATCGGCGAGCTGCAGGTGCACGCCCGCAAGACCATCCACGACGCCGCCGACCCGTCCTGCTTCGTGGTCGAGGCGCGCGACGGCACCCGCGTCGGCCTGGCCAGCGACCTCGGCACGGTGAATCCCGAGGTCATGCAGCACCTCTCCGGCTGCGACGGCCTGTTCTTCGAGGCCAACCACGACCTGGACATGCTGCGGGCCGGGACCTACCCGTGGTCGCTCAAGCGCCGGATCATGTCGCGCTTCGGCCACCTCTCGAACGACGACGCCCTCAGCGCGGTGCAGCGCCTCCTCGGCGCGGAGCTGAAGACGCTCTGCATGATCCACCTCTCGCAGAAGAACAACCACGAGTCCATCGTCCGCGACATGTGCACCCGCCTCCTCCGCCGCACCGGCGCCAGCCTCGAGTTTTCCATTGCGAAACAGTTCGAGCCGACGGGCCTGTTCGACGTGGCCCGCCGCCGTCCGCGCACCAGTCCCGCGGGGCAGATGTCGTTGTTTTAGAATGCACCCGCGATGAAAGCCACCGTCACCGTCGAGCTCAAACCGTCCGTCCTCGACCCCCAGGGGAAGGCCATCGAGCACTCCCTCGGCTCCCTCGGCTTCGGCGGCGTGGAAGATGTCCGCGTCGGGAAGCTGTTTCGCATCACGCTTGCAGATACTGGCCAGAGCCGTGAGGACGTGGAAACGCAGCTCCGTCAGATGTGCGAGCGCCTGCTTGCCAACACGGTCATGGAGAAGTTCTCCTACACGATCGACGAGTAGCCTCGCCCTCGCGCTCCTGCTGCTCGCCTTCGGCGCGCACGCCGCGACCCTCGCCCCCGTCGCCACCAAAGACAAGAAAGTGATCCGCCGCTGGGCGCTGCCCGGCGATCCCCGCGGCGTGGCCGTCGGCGCGGACGGCACGGTCTACGTCGGACTCGCGGAGTCGCAGGCCGTCATCGCCATCGATCCTGCAACAGGCGCAATCCGGAAGCGCGTCGTGCTCGACTCCGCGCACATCGCCGCGACCAAGGAGCTGGTCACGCTCCGCACGAACGCCGACCGCACGCGCCTCTACATCGCCAACGGCAGCGACGAGAGCGCGCTGATCCTCTCCCTCCCCGACCTCGCCGTCCTCCGCGAGCTGACGATGGAAGGGGAGATGATCCACGACGTCCTCCCCGATCCGAAGGGCCGCTACATCTACGTCCTCGGCCGCCGCGTGCACGTCTTCGACAGGGACGGCCGCACCGAGCTGCGCACGCTGCCCGTCGACGAGCCGATGGCCATCGCCGCGAGCGGCACGACGATCGCCGTCTTTTCGTCCGCCGACTTCGGCACCGCCAAGGCGCCCGTTAGAGCAACATCGGTCACGCTCTTCGACACGAAAACGTTCGCCCAGATCGCACGCGAGCCGCTCCAGACGCAGCAGCACATCGAGGCCGCGCTCTTCGCCGCAAACGACCGCTCGCTGCTCGCCTTCAGCCGCGATACGCTCTTCGAGCGCGCCGTGATCTCGCGCCCCCTGCGCTCATCATCGTCGCGCCTCGACATGGGCGAGCTCGTGAACACCAACCGCGTCTGCCTCCCCGAGGGAAGCGGACCGCAGGTCGCCACGCTGGCCGGCAGCGACACGCTCCTCGTCTACGGCGAGCGCCGCTGCAGCGCCAGCGCTGCCTTCACCGGCTCCCCCCGCGGCGTCACCCCGGCGTCGCTGTACGGGATCAGCGCGTACGCGCTCGCGTATGACGCCAACACGGGCACGCTCGTGGCCACGGATCGCGGGGGGACGTTGACGGTCTACGCGGTGCCCCGCCCCGCCGTGTCGCGCTAAACTCCCCGCATGAAATTCGGCATCGTCGTCCTTCCCGGCTCGAACTGCGAACACGACGCGCTGCACGTCACGCGGAACGTCCTCGGCGCCGAGGCCGAGGTGCTGTGGCACAAGGACACGGACCTCAAAGGCGCCGACTGCGTGATCATCCCGGGCGGCTTCGCTTACGGCGATTACCTCCGCGCCGGCGCGCTGGCCAAGTTCGCCCCGATCATGGGCGCCATCAAGCGTCACGCGGAGCAGGGCGGCCTCGTCTTCGGGATCTGCAACGGCTTCCAGGTGCTGACGGAAGTGGGCCTGTTGCCCGGCGCGCTGATGCGCAATCAGCACCTCCGCTTCCTCGCCCGCGACGTCTTTCTCCGCACCGAGGAGACCGACACGCCGTTCACCAACGCGCTCGTCGCGGGACAGATCCTCCGCACGCCGATCGCGCACGGCGAGGGGAACTACTTCGCCGACGAGGCCACGCTCGACGAGCTGGAACTGAACCGCCAGATCATCTTCCGCTACTGCGACGACGAGGGCCGCCTCACCTCCGAGGCCAATCCGAACGGCTCCGCGCGCAACATCGCCGGCATCTGCAACAGCGGCCGCAACGTGCTCGGCATGATGCCGCACCCGGAGCGCTGCGCCGAGTCGATCCTCGGCAACGCCGACGGCCTGGGCGTCTTCCAGTCGATCGCCTCGGCGATGGCGCGGGCCTGAGCGCGGCAACATCCGAAGGCGGCGCTCTCCTCGCATAGAATCCGCCGCATGGCTCAAGAGATCGACGCACTCCTGCAGGAAAACCGTGAGTTTCCGCCGTCGGACAACTTCCGGCGCCAGGCCAACGTCAACGACCCGGAGATCTGGGACGAGGCCGCGAAAGACCGCGAGCAGTTCTGGGCCGGCTGGGCGGAGCAGCTCGACTGGCACTCGAAGTGGGACACCGTCCTCGACTGGAGGCCGCCGTACGCGAAGTGGTTCGACGGCGGCACGCTCAACGCCTCCTTCAACTGCCTCGACCGGCACCTCGAGACGCGCGGCGACAAGGTCGCGCTGCTGTGGGAAGGGGAGCCGGGCGAAGTGCGGCGCATCACCTACAGCGCGCTGCACGCCGACGTCTGCAAATTCGCCAACGCCCTGAAGTCGCTCGGCGTGGCAAAGGGCGACGTCGTGGCCATCTACATGCCTTTGATCCCCGAGGCCGTCGTGGCCATGCTGGCCTGCGCGCGCATCGGTGCGATCCACTCTGTCGTGTTCGGCGGCTTCTCCGCCGACGCGCTCAAAGACCGCATTCAGGATGCGTCCGCGAAGGTCTGCATCACCGCCACGAGCGGCTATCGCCGCGGCACCATCGTGCCGCTGAAGAAGACCACCGACGCGGCCGTCGCGGAGTGCCCGTCGATCGAGAAGGTGGTCGTCGTCCGGCGTCGCGCGGAAGACGACGCGACCATGGGCGACCGCGACGTCTGGTATCACGACCTCATGTCCGCGGCCGAGGCGTGGTGCGAGCCGGAGTGGGTGGAGGCGGAGCACATGCTCTACGTGCTCTACACCTCCGGCAGCACCGGCAAGCCGAAAGGGATCGTGCACACCACCGGCGGCTATCTCACCGGCTGCCTGGCCACGACCAAGTGGGTGTTCGACCTGAAGGAAGAAGACGTCTACTGGTGCACCGCGGACATCGGCTGGGTGACGGGCCACTCGTACGTGGTGTACGGGCCGCTGGCCGCCGGCGCGACGGTGATGATCTACGAGGGCGCGCCCGACTGGCCGAAGAAGGACCGCTTCTGGGACATCATCGAACGACACAAGGTCACGCTCTTCTACACCGCGCCGACCGCGATCCGGGCGTTCATGAAGTGGGGCGAGGAGCTGCCGAAAGGGCATGACATGTCGTCGCTGCGCCTCCTCGGCAGCGTCGGCGAGCCGATCAACCCCGAGGCCTGGATCTGGTATCAGCAGAACATCGGCGGCGGACGCTGCCCGATCGTCGACACGTGGTGGCAGACCGAGACCGGCGCGATCATGATCACTCCGCTGCCGGGACTGGTCGCCACGAAGCCCGGCTCCGCCACGAAGCCGTTCCCCGGCATCGACGCGAAGATTCTCGACGAGCACGGCAAAGAGGTGGCGGTCGGCGGCGGCTATCTGGCCGTGACGTCGCCGTGGCCGGCGATGCTGCGCGGCATCTGGGGGGATCCGGAGCGCTACGAGAACCAGTACTGGTCGAAGTGGCCCGGCATCTATTTCACCGGCGACGGCGCGAAGCGCGACGAGGACGGCTACTTCTGGCTCCTGGGCCGCGTCGACGACGTGATGAACGTGGCCGGACACCGCATCGGCACGATGGAAGTGGAGTCGGCGCTGGTCGATCATCAGTCGATCGCCGAGGCCGCGGTGGTCGGCATGGCGCACGACATCAAAGGCACCGGCATCGCCGCGTTCGTGATCGTGAAGGAAAGCCATCGCGACAGCGCGCTGGCCAATCCCGCGGAGTTCGAGCGCGAGCTGAAGGCACACGTGGCCGGGAAGATCGGCGCGATCGCCCGCCCGGAAAAGATCATCGTGACGGTCGACCTGCCGAAGACGCGCTCCGGCAAGATCATGCGCCGCCTCCTCCGCGACATCGCCGAAGGCCGCGCCCTCGGCGACGTGACCACGCTGGCCGATCCCGCCGTCGTGGCCACGCTGAAAGAGAAATACGAGGAAGAGGCTTAGGCGAGTTTATCCCGAGCGACAGCGAGGGATCTCCGGTGCCGCTGGCGTTGCACGTGCTCTGTGAATGCACCCGAGATCCCTCGCTGCGCTCGGGATAAACTCCACGCCTTGACGAGAGTAGCCCTGATCACCGGCGGCTCGCGCGGCATCGGCCGCGTCACCGCGATGCGCCTCCTCACCGACGGTTGGTCGGTCGCATTCACGTACGGCAAGTCGAAGGACGCCGCGCTGGCGTTCGAGACGGAGTCGAAGGGACGCGCCGCCGCCTACGAGTGCGACGTGCGCGATCACGACGGCAATCGCCGCGTCGCCGAGCAGGTCGCGGCGAAGTTCGGCGCCATCGACGCGCTGGTCAACAACGCCGGCGTACGCCAGGACGCGCTCCTCTACAACATGACCCCCGAGCAGTGGGACGAAGTGCTGGACACGAACCTCCGCGGCGCGTGGTCGATGATGAAGGCGGTCGTGCCGCTGATGATGCAGCAGCGCCGCGGCGCGATCGTGAACGTGGCCTCGCTCTCCGGATTGCATGGCGTGGTGGGCCAGACGAACTACTCCGCGGCGAAGGGCGCGCTCATCGCCATGACGCGCTCCCTGTCGCGCGAGATCGCCCGCAGCGGCATCCGCGTGAACTGCGTCGCACCGGGCCTGGTCGACACGGACATGATCGCGGCGCTCGACGCCGAGGTGAAGCGCGAGATGATCCGCCAGATCCCGATGCGCCGCGCCATCCGCGCGGACGAAGTGGCCGCGGCGATCGCCTTCCTGCTGTCGGATGACGCGAGCGGAATTACGGGACAGGTGCTCGCGATTGATGGCGGGGCGTCGGCCTAGGTCGCAGAGCGGAGGGCGCGGAGCGCAGGAGATACAATCGCGCGCCGTGACCGCTGCACGCCGCTCCCTGACTCCTGCCCCCTGCCCCCTGCGATCTGCCCCCTGAAACATGTACTTCTCCGTCGTCATCCCGACCTACAACCGCCTCGAGATGCTCGTGCGCGTGCTCGATGCGCTGAACGCGCAGATCGACGCGCCGCCGTTCGAAGTGATCGTCATCAACGACGGCTCGACGGACGACACGGATCGGGTGATTGCGAACCGGGGCGGCATCATCTTCCGCACGCAGCCCAACGGCGGACCGGGTCGCGCACGCAATCACGGCGTGTCGCTGGCGACCGGGAAGGTCATCGTCTTCATCGGCGATGACACGGTGCCGGAGCCGCGCTTTCTTGCCGAACACGCGCGGATTCATCGCGAGTCGAACGACGACGCACTGACCGCGGCCCTCGGCTACACCGGCTGGCCGCGCGGCGAGCGCGTCACCGCGTTCATGGATTACATCAACGACTACGGCCTGCAGTTCGGCTACAAGCTGATCAAAGACGGTGAGACCGTCCCTTTCAACTTCTTCTACACGTCGAACATCTCCATCGCCCGCGAGGTGCTGGCCGCGCATCCGTTCGACACGACCTTCCCTTCGGCCGCGTGGGAGGACATCGAGCTCGCGTTCCGCCTCGACAAGCTGGGGCTGAAGATCCGCTACAACGCCCGAGCGGTGACGCGGCACTACCATCCGATGAACGTCGACTCGTTCGCGCGGCGGCAGTACACGGTCGGCAAGTCGGGCGCGATCTTCTACCAGAAGCATCCCGAGCTCGGTCACTTCCTCGGCGTACACGAGCTGGAAACGCGCAAGCTCGCCTCCGAGGCGCAGTTGTCGTGGCTGCGGCGGGGGGCGCGCGTCGGCGAAAAGTTCCGCCTCCTGGCGCGGCCGAACGTCTTCGAGACGCTGATGCGCGAACACTACCTGCGCGGACTGCGGGACGGACTGAGGACGAAAGATGAACGATGAGCGATGAGCGATGAACGGGGCCGTTGACGGCTCATCGCTCATCGTTCATCGTTCATCGCTCCACGCAAATGTTCATCACGTTCGAGGGCCCCGAGGGGTCGGGCAAGACGACGCAGCAGCAGCGGCTGGCCGCGCACCTGCGCGAGCGCGGCCGGACCGTCGTCACGACCAAAGAGCCGGGCGGCACGCCGCTGGCGGACCGCATCCGCGCCATCCTGCTCGACAGCGCGAACGTCATCGACCCGATCGCGGAAGTGTTCCTCTTCGCGGCGTCGCGGCGGCAGCACACGACCGAGGTCATCGAGCCGGCGCTGGCGCGGGGCGAGGTCGTGCTGTGCGACCGCTATGCCGATTCGACGCTCGCGTATCAGGGCTTCGGACGGCTGATCGACCTCGATCGGCTGCGCAGCCTGAACGACTGGGCCACGGATGCGCTGAAGCCCCACGTCACGCTGCTGTTCGACCTGCCGGAAGAGACGGGACTGCGGCGCGCGAATTCGCGCAATGCCGGCGCGGCGCAGGACGAGGGGCGCTTCGAGTCGGAAGACCTTCGCTTCCATCGCCGGGTGCGCGAGGGATATCTTGCGATGGCGCAGGCGGAGCCGCGGCGGTTCGCGGTCGTCGATGCCGACGGCACGATCGACGAAGTCTTCGCGCGGACGCTGGCGACGCTGCAGGATCGGGCGCCGCAACTCTTCTCATGACCACCACGACCTCACTCCTTCTCGACACCGCCCGCCGCGGCGAGCTGCATCACGCCATGATCCTGCACGGACCGCTGCCGGCACTGCTGCGCGACGTGGCCGTGCGCGTGGCCAAGACGCTGAACTGCCTCAACGGCTCGACGGGCGACGACTGCACGTCGTGCGTGCGCATCGACCGCCGCATGCATCCCGACGTGCACTTCATCGAGACCGCGGCGGACAAGAAACTGATCGCCGTCGAACAGATCCGCGAGATCGTCAGCGAGTCGACGCTCCGCCCCTACGAGGGGCGCAACAAGGTCTTCATCATCGATCCCGCGGACGGCCTCACCCCGTCCAGCTCGAACTCGCTGCTCAAGACGCTCGAGGAGCCGACGCGCGACACGACATTCATCCTCATCACGCGCTCGGTCGACCTGCTGCTGCCGACCATCAAGTCGCGCTCCCAGCACATCTACATCGGCGACACCTCGCGGACGCTGGTCGGGCCGCGCGAGGCGTCGCGCATCCGCCAGGTGGCGCTCCTCGAAGAAGGGGAAGCTCTTGGCGGCACGATCATCGACCTGCTGCACCGCTACGCCACGCGCGGCGAGTCCGCGGCGCTGCTGGTCCTGGCCGCCATCGTGGCCGACCATGACGACGTCAAGGACGCCATCGCCCTCCTCGGCGCCATTCTCTGCGACGTCGTCGCGCTTGACCCCGCGGAGTCGCTCGACCCGAAGAAGCTCGCCGAGATCCGCGAGCACATCCCCCGCGAGCGGCTGCTCGCCGCCGCCGACGTCAGCATGGCCGCCATCCGCTGGTTAGGCGTCAATGCGGACGCGCGGTTGTTGGCGGAGAGCATCGTCGCCACGCTGGTGTCCTAGCGGACCGCCGCCGTCACGGCGGCTGTCGCGCAGGCGTCTCGACTGCACTACCTGTAAACGGTTACAAAAAGAATGACCCCGCCGTTTCGGGCGGGGTCGAAATTCTTACTGGATGGGGCCGACGCGTAGGCTCGGGAGGTGTGATTGACTTGGGTCGGTAAGATTCAAGGAAGAGTCAAAGAGGCGGAACTACTATAGGCAGGCTGGTACAACGGAAAGCTTCCTCGCCTGCCCATCCAGTAAAGCTTTGTTCATGTTCGCGGCGCATTATAAAACGACTTTCTGACTTTGTGAAACTTTTCTCAATGTTACGAGAAAGTGACAAGCCTCTGAACAGTCGATACATACAGCACATTTGGTGAATGTCCAGTAGTGTAAAGCCAAACGGTCGTTCGGTCCAGAAAGTTCCTGCGCCGCAGAAAATGAATGATCGTTCACCGCGATGTAGCAGTCAGCGGGAGGCAGGCTCGACCAGATTCGGGAGTGGCGCCAGCGACTTCGCGAGGGAAATGTGCCCCGCCAGCGTCTCCGTCGGCGTTCCGTTGACGAGTACCCGCACCCGCCGCGCCTCGGCGAAATTCGCGGTCAGGCTCTGCACCAGCGAGTAGACGGCCATCAGCTCCTGGTGACTCCCGGTCCCCCACCCCTGCGAGAGCGTCGTCCCGCCGAGGTCCACCAGCACGGTCCCGCCCGGCAGCACGTACGCGCCGCGCAGGACGGTATCGGGCGGCAAAAGGCGGCCGAGGGGCGGTCTGGCCGGGCCTTTTAACAGCTCGCGGACGACGACCGGGATGGCCGCGGCCGGACTCTCCGGCAGGGCGATGTTGCGCGTCTCGGCGGCGAGCAGCATCTGCGGCGACTCGTAGTACAGCCGCACCGCGCGCACGCTGACCTTGTTCGCGGCGTTCAGGTTCGCCGTCGCCGTCTCGTTCTTCTTTCCGCACGCGCCGGCCATGACCACGATCGCCAGCGCAACAACTGTCATCCCGAGCGTGAGTCGAGGGACCTGGGTGGACGGGCGGCGCGCTGCTCGTGCCCCCCGCCCACCCAGGTCCCTCGACTCACGCTCGGGATGACAGGGGGGCACTACGGCTCCGTCCTCGTCGCGGGCGTTGCCGGGGCAGTGGTCGTGGCGGGAGCGGGTTTCGCGGCTGGCGGCGCCGTCGTGGTCGCCGCGGGAGCGGGAGCCGTAGTCGTCGTCACCGGAGCCGGCGCGGCCGGCTGCACGAGCCCGATGCGGATCTCGTACGCCGTCTTGTAGCGCACGACGGCGCGGGTGAGCGCCTCCACCATCAGGTTCTGAAACTCGTCCGACTGCAGCTTCGCCTCTTCCTCGGGGTTGCTGACGAAGCCGATCTCGACGAGTGCGGCCGGCATGGTCGCGCCCACCAGCACCTTGAACGGCGCCTGCTTCACGCCGCGGTTGGCCACGCTCGTGGCGGCGTTCATCTCTTCCTGGATCGTCTGCGCGAAGCGGCTCGACTCCTCGACGTAGGCTTGGTGGGCGAGGTCCCACAGGATCAGATTCAGGTCGTTCGCCGAGGTCGACGAGACCGAGGCGTTCTCCGTCTCGGCCGCCTTGCGCGCCAGCTCGTCCGACGCTTCGAGCGACAGAAAGTACGTCTCGGAGCCCTTGGCGTTCTTCACCACCGCGGCGTTCAGGTGCACGGAGAGGAAAAGGTCCGCCTTGTACTGATTGGCGATCGCGGTGCGCTGGTCAAGCGAGATGAGCGTGTCGTCATCGCGCGTCAGGACGATGCGCGCGCCGGTCTTCGCCGCCAGCGCGCTGGAGAGCTTGCGGGCGATGGCCAGCGTGACGTCCTTCTCGAGCAGGCCGCCCGCGCCGCTCGCGCCGACGTCCTTGCCGCCATGACCGGGGTCGATGACGATCGTGCGGATGCCGGGAATGTCGGTCTGCGGCTTGATGCCCGGCAGCGGCAGCGTCGTGCCCGGTGCGGTCGCGGCGCCTTTGCGCAGGTCGAGCACGATGCGCGGCGGTTCCTGGAGCTGATACGCGTCGCCGACGACGTCCGTGGCGGTGAGCTGGATGCGCAGGTCGCTGCCGGCGAACGTCAGTTTCGCGATGTAAGGGTCTTCGTACGCCTGCTCGCCGAACGGCGCGCGCACCGGGACCTTGAAGCGGACGACATACGCGTCCGGCTCTTTGGTGATGGCGTATTCGGCCGGCGCGCTGAGGGTCAGCACGATCTTCGAGATCCCCTGCACGTTGGCGACGGAGACCTGCACCGCCACCGCGTCGCGCTGCTGCGGCCGCACGGCGAGGACACGCGAGGCGGTGTCCCACGTCACGTCGAGCGAAGAGGTCTTCGACAGCAGGCCCTGGAAGAACTGCCAGGGGACGTACGACTTCCCTTCAACGACGATGGGCGGCACCGGCATCTCGATGAGGTCGTCGCGGATGACGCCGTAGCGCGAGTCGGGGCCGAAGGCCGCGACGTTGGTGCCGAGGGTGACCTTCATGCCGTTTGCGTCCGGCGCGACGCTGCCGCCGAGGGCGGCGGCCACCTGTTCGGCGGAGACGTAGGTCTGGCCGGACTGTTCAATGTACGTAAAGGGGTGATCGCCCGTCGCCGTGCGCAGGGTGCCCTGGCCGGACACACTCCCGGACACCTGTGCGAAGACGAGGGAGGCGAGGGTGAGAAGGGCGAGCGCACCGAGGGCTGGGAGGCGTTTCATGGCGACGGCGTCGCGATTATGCCACGTGGTACGCTCACGGCCATGATGCGCAGGCTCCTCGCACTCGCCCTCCTCACGCTCGCGGCCTGCGGCGGAGAAAAAAGCGACGCCGGATTCGCCATCAGCCGCGAGCCGGTCAGCGTCCGCGGCTGGATCCTCGACGTCAAGGGCGCGCAGCGCGGCGAGAGCATGGAAGTCGAAGTCGCGCGCCGGCAGCAGTTGTTCGTGGCCACGTCGGTCTGGGTCGAGAACGTGGAGCACGCGTCCGGCGGCATCTCGGAGAACGGCGCCTTCGTCGTCCTCGACGTCCCGCCCGGCAATTCGATCCTAGGCTTCAACGCGCCGGGCGCGGAGACGGCGAAGATCGTCATGGAAGGCGTGCCGGGATTCGCCGACGTGATCATCCCGGACGTCATCCTCGAGAACGGCGGCGCGAAGGTGTACGACTATACGAAGATCCTGATTCGCTTGCCGTCGTCGAGCGTCACGAAGCCGACGCGGACGAACCGGACCGCGAAGATCATGGGCTACACGGTGCCGGTCGTGGAGACGCCGATCTCGCAGATGGGCGATCGTCGCGAGTACCTGACGCTGCCGGGCTACCGCCCCGTGGCCACGTTCAAGTAGCGCCCGGCTTCTTCGTCATTTCCCGTCGCCCGTAGTGCCTCGACGATCGACGTGCGCGCTTTGGCGTGCGAGGGGTCGAGCTCGAGGACGCGGCGGAAGGCGTCGATGGCGCCAAGGACGTCGCCGCAGTCGCGACGCGCTTCGCCGAGGCGTTGCCAGACGGCGGTGAAGTTCGGCCGCTGCACCAGCGCGCGCTCGTAATGGGCGATGGCCTCGGCGGTCCGTCCACGCTCCGCCAGCAGCACGCCGGTGTTGAATGCGGCCTCAGGACGCGGCAGCGCGGCCAGCACGCGGATGGCGTCGTCGGTGTTGCCGGTGAGCGCGGCGCGGGCCAGGGCGAGCCACTCGATCGCCAGCTGCTGCTTCGGCTCGCGGGCGAGGATCTTCTTCGCCGTCGCCTCGAGCTCGCTCCAGCGGCGCTGCCGCAACTGCGCCGCGGCCAGGTCGAGATACGGCTCGAGCTCGGCCGGATGCACGCGCGCCATCACTTCTTCGAGACGGCGCGCCGCGGTGGCGCTGTTCGTCGTGCGGGCGAGTGCAACAGCGCGATACAGCTCGTTGCCGGTGTCGACGTTCGTGATCACCGGCTCGCGCTCCGCGCGCGGCGCGAGGAGCTCCGGCCCGCCGGGCGTGCGGCGGATGAAATGGTCCGTCATCACCGTGTGCACGACGTCCTGCGGCCGCCGCTTCGGCATGTGACAGGCGGCGCAGTTCTCCGTCGCGCGATGCGGCGTCGCATGACACGACATGCAGGCCTTGCGAAAATGCGCCGCGTCGGTGACCTTGCGGTGCGGGTCGTGACACGTCAGGCAACTGAGGCGGCCATTGCTCTCCGAAAAGCAGCGGCTCTGTTCGAGCCGGTACGGATGATGGTTGATCTCGAAGCGCTCGCTCCGCGGCTGCTGCTCTTCATCGACGTCGACGCGCACCGCGTAGTCCGCGAGCGGCTGGCCCGGACGATATGAATAGATGTCGCGTCCGAACCTGCGCAGCCCCGGCATCACCACGGTCGGCTGCATGTGGCACTCGTAGCAGATGTCGTTGCGCAGCTTCGTGCCGATGCGCGCGGGATTGACGATCGTGTCGCGCGTCCGGGTCTCGACATGCTTCGCCCCCGGTCCATGGCACCGCTGGCACCCGATCCCCTCGGGGAGCTGCGCCGGAAACGACTGCGACCGCCAGTACACGAGCTTCTCCTCCGCCGCCGCGGGATACGCGTTGTGGCAGAACATGCACTCGTGCCGCACGCGGCGCGTCACGCCCTCGTGATCGGCGCGGTCGAAGCCGGGCGACATCCGCCACTCGCGCGTGGCCGTGTACCAGCCGAGCGGCAGTTGATATAGCTCGCCCGAGGGCACCTGATAGACGTAGGTGCGGGCGTGATTGCCGGAGCCGATGATCCAGTCCACCTTCCGCTCGAACACGTGGATCGGCGCGCCGTCCGCCGCCACCTGCCACCGACGAAACACGAGCTCATCGCCGCGGCGCCGCATCTCAAAGTACTGCCGCGACGGCGCGTGATAGTACGGAGGCGCGTCAAAGTCCTCGATGAACTTCGCCGCGCGCGGCCGATAGAACGACTGCGCCATGCCGACGTGCTGATACGTCTTCGCGCGGTCGGCGTGGCAGCTCGCGCACGCGGCGTCATCGGCGTAGCCGTTCATGACGGCGGCGACGACGAGCGCGAGGAGCATGCGATCAGTTTAACTTTCACTGCGCCTGCGTAAGGGGACGACGGGAGGCCTCCGGCGGGCCGGTGCGACCGGCAGCGCTGATTGGCCTGGCTGAACGCACGCCTGTCTACGAAACACGTGTTGCCGCGAAGACTGGGCCTACTAAGCGCTGCCGGTCGTACCGGCCCGCCGGAGGCCCTTCGTCGTTCCCTGTGGCCAGGCGTAATGAAAGCGTGCTGCTCAAGTAATCAGCTCGCAGAACTTCTTCAGGTCGATGTTCCCGCCCGACACCACCGCCACCACCGGCCCTTCCTGCTCCTTCAGAGCGGCGGCCACGCTCAGCGCCCCCGCCCCCTCGGCGATCACGCGCGACTTCGACGCGACCAGCTTCATTGCCGCGCGCACCTCGTCCAGCGTCACGATGACCGAGCCGTCGACCGTGTCCTTCAGCCGCTCCCACATACGCGGGAAGATGCTCTTGCCGCCGGCGCCGTCGACGAACGACGCCTGCCACTGCTCGAACACCACCGGCCCGCCGGCCGCGAACGACGCGGCGCCGGGCGCGGCCGTCTCCGGCTCCGCGCCGAGAACACGCACATGCGGCGCGAGCGCGCGCATGGCCGCACCGATGCCGCCGACGAGTCCTCCGCCGCCGATCGCGGCGATGATCGTCTTCACGTTCGGGAGGTCCTCCAGCACTTCCAGCCCCGCGGTGGCATTGCCGGCGATGAAGTCATGGTCGTCGAACGGATGGACGAACGTCCCCTCGATGCCGGGGAAGGCGCGGTCGTCCATGGCCTGCCAGCACTCGTCGAACGGTGCCTTGATCAGCGTCGCGCCGAGGTCGCGCATGCGCTCGATCTTCGTCTCCGGGGCCTTGTCGATGACCAGCACCGTGCACGGCACGCCCGCTTCGCGCGCCGCGTAGGCGACGCCCTGCCCCGCGTTGCCGGCGCTGATCGTCCAGACGCCGCGGCTCCGTTCCTCGGGCGTCAGCAGCGCCACGGCGTTCGCCGCGCCGCGCAGTTTGAAGGCGTTGATCGGCTGCAGGTTCTCGAGCTTGAGCCAGATCTCCGGCGCGCCGGCGATCCCGTGCAACAGGCGCACGAGCGGCGTGCGCGTGATCACGCCGCGGATGCGCTCGCGCGCGGCGCGGATGTCGTCGATGGCGATGGGACGGACGGGCGGCGGCGCGGCGGTCGGCATGTCGCGGATTGTAACGAGTCGGGCATGTTTCGTGCGCCGCAACACCACGCTATGGAACACGCACGAATCACACACGCAGAGAAGAACGTCAACGACCCCGAGCGCTGGATCTCCGTCGTTTTCGGCAGCGCCCTGGCGGCGTACGGCCTGAAGATGCGCTCGCTGCCCGGCATCGTCCTGTCAGCCGTCGGCGGCTCGCTGGTCTGGCGTGGCGCCACCGGCCACTGCCCGGTCTACGAGTCGCTCGGCATCTCGTCGGCGGAAGATGCCGGCCGCAATGTCAGCGTCCCGTACGGCCACGGCGTCCGCGTCGAGAAAGCCGTCACCATCAACGCCACGCCGGAGCGCATCTACAGCTTCTGGCGGAACTTCGAGAACCTTCCGAAGTTCATGCACAACCTCGAGTCCGTCGAGGTCAAAGACGGCGGACGCTCGCACTGGGTCGCCCGCGGCCCGGCCGGCACCAAGGTCGACTGGGAAGCGGAGATCATCAACGAGATCCCCAATGAGCTGATCGGCTGGCGCTCCATCGAAGGCAGCCGCATCGACAACGCCGGCTCGGTGCATTTCACCGCCGTTCCCGGCGGCCGCGGCACGGAGGTCAAAGTGGTCCTCCGCTACGACCCGCCCGCCGGCGTCGTCGGCGCCGCCATCTCGAAGATCCTCGGCGAGGACCCGGCGGCCAACGTCCAGGAAGACCTCCGCCGCCTGAAGATGCTCATCGAGACCGGTGAGCTGGCCACCATCGACGGACAGTCGTCGGGGAGGAAGTCGTAATGAAGGCAGTGTGCTGGTGGGGCAAGGGCGAGGTGCGCGTCGTCGAAGTCCCCGACCCGAAAATCATCAATCCGCACGACGCCATCGTGCGCATTTCCCTGACCGCGATCTGCGGCTCCGACCTCCATCTCTACGACGGCTATGTCCCCACGATGATGCGTGGCGACGTCCTCGGCCACGAGTTCATGGGCGAAGTCGTCGAGCTCGGCTCCGAGGTCAAGAACATCCGCCTCGGTGATCGGGTCATCGTGCCGTTCCCCATTGCCTGCGGCCGCTGCTGGTTCTGCCAGAACCAGATGACCTCGTGCTGCGACAACACGAACCCCAACGCCTGGATGATCGAGGCGCTGACCGGCTACTCCGGGGCCGGCATCTACGGCTACTCGCACATGTACGGCGGTTACGCCGGCGGGCAGGCGCAGTACGTGCGCGTGCCGTTCGCCGACGTCAATCCGCTGAAGATCCCGGTCGGCGTGCCCGACGAGAAGGTGCTCTTCCTCACCGACATCTTCCCCACCGGCTACCAGGCCGCCGAGCAGTGCGACATCCAGCCCGGCGACGTCGTGGCGGTCTGGGGCTGTGGTCCGGTCGGCCTCTTCGCCATCGCCTCGGCCTGGATGCTCGGCGCGGAGCGCGTCATCGCCATCGACCGCTTCCCCGAGCGTTTGCGCCTGGCGCAATCGATCAAGAAGACCGAGATCCTCAATTACTCCGAGGAAGAAGTGTTCGACGAGCTGAAAGACCTGACCGGCGGACGCGGCCCCGACCACTGCATCGACGCGGTGGGGATGGAAGCGCACGGCACGCACATTGACGCGGTCCTGGACCGCGTCAAGCAGGCCATGAAGCTGCAGTTCGACCGCGCGTCCGTCCTGCGCCAGGCCATCCACTCCTGCCGCAAGGGCGGGACGGTGTCGATCCCCGGCGTCTACGCCGGCTTCATCGACAAGTTCCCGTTTGGCACGGCCTTCGGCAAGGGTCTGACGTTGAAGATGGGCCAGACGAACGTGCACAAGTACGCGCCGCAACTGCTCGAGCGCATCGAGCGCGGCGAGATCGACCCGTCGTTCATCATCACGCACCGCACGACGCTCGACGACGCGCCGGAGATGTACCGCACCTTTCGCGACAAGCAGGAGGACTGCATCAAGGTCGTGATGCGGCCGCAGTGATGCGCCGCGTGGCCGCGTCGTGAACGGCGCGGCCACGCCCGTTCTGTGACACCGGCGGCGCAACGATCGCCACTGCTAGAATCGCCGATATGCGCCTCATCACCCGCTCCGATTTCGACGGCCTCGCCTGTGCCGTCCTGCTCCGTGAAGTGGAGCAGGTCGACTCGATCGAGTTCGTCCACCCGAAGGACGTGCAGGACGGAAAGGTGCAGGTGGGGCGCAACGACATCCTCACGAACCTGCCGTACGTGCAGGGCGTCGGCCTCTGGTTCGATCACCACTCCAGCGAGATCGTGCGCAATGAGGACACGGTCTCGTTCCGGGGCCGCTTCGAAGTCGCGCCGTCCGCCGCGCGCGTCGTCTACACGCATTACGGCGCGGAGAAACTGCGCAAGTACGACTCGCTGCTCGAGGTCGTAGACAAGGTCGACTCCGCGCGGCTGTCGATGGACGACGTGACGCATCCGAAGGGGTGGATGCTGCTGTCGTACGTCATGGACCCGCGCACGGGCCTCGCCTATCACCACGGCTACCGCATCCCGAACCGCGAGCTGATGCTGAAGATGATCGACCTCATCGCGCAGTATCCCGACGATCCGGACGCGGTCATCACCGATCCCGACATCCAGGAGCGCCTCGACCGCTACTACGCGCAGGAGGAGGCGTTTGCGCGCATCATGCGCGAGCACTCGCGCGTCGACGGCAATGTCATCGTCACCGACCTCCGCGGCCTCGGCGACCCGCCCGCCGGCAACCGCTTCCTGATCTACACCATGTATCCCCAGGCCAACATCCAGCTTCGCATCTTCGACGGCCGCAAAGGGGAGTTCGTGGTCGTCGCCCTCGGCCACAGCATCTTCAACCGCACCTCGCGCACCGACGTCGGAACGCTGATGCAACACTACGGCGGAGGAGGCCACCGCGGCGCCGGCACCTGCCAGCTCCCACTCGCCGACGCCGAGGAAAAGATCGCGGAAATCCTGGCGCAGGTGAAGCAGGACGGCTAACCAAAATTAGTCCTCGGCGATGTGTCTGTTTCCGAGGTAGCCTCGGTGCATGAGCAACCTTTATGAGGATTACCGCGAAATCGACAACGTCCGCAACAAGCTCGACGCCATCATCGACCTCGTGCAGTCCGAGCCGCGCCGCGTCTTCCTGACCAGGAAGGGAAAGGTGCAGGCCATTGTGATCGGCCCCGCCGATTACGAAGATCTCTGGAACATCGAATTCGAACGCGACATGAAAGTCGGCGACGAGGAAGAGGCGCGCGGCGAAGTCGTGCCGCATACGGAAGTCCTCCGCGGCCTCGACGAATTCATTCGCAAACACCGCGAGCAGAAGAATGAAATGTGAGTGGACGCGAACCGCACTACGCGAGTTCGACAGCACCTTCAAATCGTTCTTCGAGATGAGCCCGAACGCCGCGGTCGACTGGCGAGACTCGGTCGGCCGGATGCTGGAGATGATCGAGAACCATCCGCAGATGGGTCACCTGCACCGCCGCGCCAGCGAAGGCGAGTTCCGCGAAGTGATCGTCGGCCGCTACCGTTTTATCTATCGGCTTGCAGGCGACAGGATGGTCATGCGCCGCATCCTCCACGTCCGCCGCGACTACGACCCAATGACCATTCGCGACGGCTACCCGCGATGCCCGCAAGGCTGGCCGGCATTCGCGAGTCCCGCTTGAGGCGCGGATAAACCGAGTAGGCGCGTCTCGCGACAACCAGTCCCCTCTCCCCGCGGAGAGCGGGGAGAGGGTTAGGGTGAGGGGCGGCTCTCGCGAAAAGGGCGCCCCTCACCCTAGCCGCTCGCCACAGGCCGCGCGTCGGCAACATGTCCGTCGCCGATCGATCGTGGGTTTCCTATAGACATCCATCTACATGCAGATGCTACGGTTGCAAGCCTAATAACGAGTTGGGCGGACCGAGGTCACTCAAGCCTTGCCCGCGTCTCTTATTGCCTCATGCTCGGAGCGCAGATGCTCCCATCGAATCTTCTCGGTTCCGAGAATGTATGGGCTGGGCGGCAACTGCGCGTGGTAGCGCCCAAGCTCAAACGCAAACAGGATGAAGAGAGATTGTGCATAGTCGCGCTGGTGAAGAGGATCAGCCGGCCAGACATGATCGCCGCGCAGCTTCTCCCATAACTTCTGAAGTTCCGGCACGAACTCGTCTGTGATGAGTCCATGCGCCGGGCTGTTACGAATTCGGTTGAACTCGAGCAACAAGTCCCGGAATCGTTGGTGTTCGGGTCTCGTGAGTGTCCGTTTGGCGAGCTTCGCGAAAGAAGAAAACCTGCGCCTCAACTCCTCTTCAGGTTCACCGGTCTGCTCCGCTTGCATCGCAACGAGCAGGTCGTGAAGAAACGCGATTGCTTTAATCATCAATAGATCGAGCCGGTCGATCGTATTCATGTCGTCGATAAACTTGCGAATCTTCTCACTTCGGTAGAACTCGATGGAACGCGCCGTCATGGTTCAATTTTAGAACGGCTGCTGGCGGCCGCCCAACCCTGCGCTGCACCGGACGTTGAACTGCGCCGCCATGGACACAGGCTGAAAGACTCGCCAAGGAGGGAACGTTGAAGGATTCGTCGCGCGACAATCTTCGAAAGATCGCCACGCAGCAGCTGGCCTTGCCGGCACCTAGCTTTCGGGTGCAGCCGACGTATCCCGCGCCACCTTCAGCGCAGGTGCTACGATCCCGCGTGCAGGCTACGCGGCTGACGCGTGGGCCGTTAGGTGGCTATGGTCGAACTCACGCCAGGAGAACGAGCCGACTCGGGACACGCGATTGGACACGAGGTGTTCTTTCTCGACGTCTACCGGCTTCTCACACACACCATGGCCAGCAGATCACTCGCTGCGCTCGAAGACGGGTCAAGCCGGCGGCCGCTAAGCAGCTTCGTGACGGCGAACGAGCGCGCTGAGATCTCTCGCCTGCTGGTGAGCATCGCGGCGTACTACCGCGTGAAATATGATGATGGTTCGTGGGAACACGGTTTCTGGCTCCACGAGAGATTCGCCGGTGTCGGCGAACTTGTCGTGGATCGCGACAATCCAACTCGCGTCGCCCCTCTGGACTTCAGAGAAGCGTGCAACAAAATCATCCACGCCACGAAAGTCAACTTCGATAGTGAGGTTGACGCCCCCACCAACGCAACGTTCATGACGGGCCTCATTCACCTCTACGGCACGAAGGCCCGCAAGGAATGGAAGGCCGTCCTGAATATCATCGAGTTTTGCCGCGCGGCCAGCAACGTCATCGTCTAGCCACCTAACTCGCGCACGTAGCGGACTTCGGCCCGCCGCGACGTTTAGAATGGCTTCACGCTCTGCGCGTGCGGGCCGAAGCCGCTGATGCGCAGGGACGTTAGGCGACACGCGGCATGAGATGCGTCGGATTGGTCATGATCCTCGTGGGAGTCGCCCTCCCCGCGCCGGCGGTCACCTCCTACGCGAATGAGTTTTTCGTGGTCGACCGGTGCCTCGACATAGGCGGCTCGTACGATTACTCGCGGGGCGTGTGCGACTCGAGCCGCAACCATCCGTACGTGCCATTCTCTTCACGCCATCCGCATCTCGCTCGAACCGCGGTTCCGTTGGGTACAGCCGGCCTCATTCTCATCATCATCGGAGCCGCCGTATTCGGCCGTGCCTCGTGGCGCGTCGCATAATTAGCGGTTGCACCAGCCCCGAACCGCTGCTTTACTCTCTCCAGAGCCTTGCCTCATCGCGTCGGGGTCCGGGCCGGTGAACCGCAGGTCGGCGGACGCGTCGTGAAGGTAATACGGACGCCGTCTGGAGCGAAATCAACGCCTTACTCCGGGCGGCTGACACACGGGAGCGCGGGTTACGGGCCCCCGCTCCTCGCCGACCGGCGGCGCGGAGTTGGTGCGTGCGTCAACTTTGCCCGCCAGACGCCGCGGCCATGGGTGAACGCGTACAGCGACGTCCCCTCGGGGGCGTCGGCGATCGCCAGCCATTCGGTGACTGCGTTTGGCATTCCGTCCACTTCCGTCATCCAGTGAGCACCGCCGTCGGTCGACACCATCACGCCGAGGTCCGTGCCGATGAAGAGGCGTTGCGAACGGTGCGGATCGATCACGATCGAGTGAACTGGAATGTCGGGAATCTGACCGTCACCTTCTCCGTCGAGCGGTGCCCACGAAACACCACCGTTCGTGCTCTGCCAGATATGTGGGCCGCCGAACCCGGCAAACGTTGCATAAACAACGTCCGCATCTCCAGGATGCTGCGTGATGGACGAGACGAACCCTTCGCGCAGTCGCACGCCGGGCCACGCGGTGGCCGGCGTCGCCGAGTGCGCGTCATCGTTTCGATAGATGAAGCCGTCCGAAGTTCCGGCAAGAGCTCGGGAGCCCGATACGGCGATCGCACTGACTCTCCCCGCGCCGAGCGTGGTACTTGCGGCAGTCCAGCTGACGCCCGCATTGTCCGTCCGCCATAGCTTCCGGCCACCGGTCCAGAGCACCTGCGGCGTTGCGGGATCGATCATCAGCGGAGTGATGAAAAGGAAATCATCTGCCAGGCCCGCGGTTGCATTTTTGAACGTCTTTCCGCCGTCCGCGGTCTTCAGGATGTTGGCGCCCTGAGACGAGACGTAATACGTACTCGGTGTCTGGGGATTGATCGCGAGGTAGCTGCCATCACCGCCCGCGACCGGGGTCCACCCGTTTGCGCCTTGATCATCGCGTCCGAGGAGCGTGCCGTTGTCCTGCGCGCCGGCGATGTATTCGCGGCCGTTCGGAAACACAGCGCCGTGGTAAAACTGCGTGATCCCCAGGTTCCCGCTGATGTGCTGCCACGCAATCTCGCCGTTATCCGGATTGCAGAGCGACATGATCCCGCGCTGCACCTCATCAGACGCTTCGTCGGTTTTGAAGATGCCGCCGTCATTGGCCGCGAAGACCGTGTCATTCGTCTTGCCGTCGAACTTCGGATGAAAAACGATGGCGTGCTGATCGGCATGAACCCAGGAAGGTTCCGCATGATTGGCCCACCAGTACGACGCGATCCCCCAGGTGGCACCACCGTCATCGGAACGGAACAGATCCACGCCCGCTGCCCACACTCGATCCGGATTGGTCGGATCGACAGCGATCGCGTTGCAGTACCACCCCATCGTGACGAATTTGTTCGAGTTGCTGAATTTGCATTCGACTTCGGCAGCGGCGACGGGATTGGTCAGGAGGAGCGTGGACAGGCGGTCAGTGGCCGTGTTTCGCACGACCGCCTTCCACGTTCCCTCAGCTCCCGCTTCGTTCGAGCGAAAGACCGCAAGCAGTCCTTGATAGAAGTTCCCCGGTGCGGCAACGTTGCTGGCTGACAACGCGTACACGACGTCGGGATTGGAAGGCGCGACGGCAAGCGTGGTCCGCCCCATGTTGGCTTCCGAGAGCACCGCGGTCCATGCGCCGTCCGCTGCCGCATCGATGTTGCGATAGACGGTCGCCTGAGCGAGGGTGCCGCACGATACATAGAGGTAATCGGACGCGGCATGCGGACGGGCCGCGAGATCGAGACAGCCGCCTGAGGCATCAACAGAGAGGATTCGCTTCCACGATTGTCCTGCATCGGACGACCGGAAGACGCCCGTCCTGGTCGCTGCATAAATGCGACTCGAGTCGAGCGAGCTGACGAAGAGATCGTTCACGAAATGGAAATCGCTGGTGCGCGTGCTTTCGAGAATGGACCAGTTCTCTCCAGCATCCGTCGAGACAAAGATCCCACCGCCTCGAAGCGGCAGTCCGGTGCCCCGAACGGTCTCGCGAAAGTACCCCTCCCCTGTCCCCGCATAGAGTCTCTTGTTGTCACGCGGATCCATTACCAGCGAGTTGATGGCGATGTTCGCCAGCGCATCGCCAGTGGGACGCCACGCGGCGCCGCCATCGGTGGTCTTCCAGACGCCTCCCGACACGCCACCGGTGTACATCGTCTCCGTCTGCTGCGGATCGATGACGAGCGTACGCGTGCGGCCGCCGATGTTTCCCGGCCCGAGCCAGCTCCATCGCGCCAGATTCCGGTCCGCTGCGTTCTGCAGGGCAAATGTGCGCTCCGCCGCGGTCCCCAGAGCGAGAGTGCGCTCCGCGAGCGACGGCCGCTCCTGATCGAGCGTCACAGAGTAGGCGCGCATGGACTGCAGCGCATCGTGGGCCTGCTCGTAGAGTTGCGGCGGATTCAGATCGGTTCGCTCACCGAGCCTTTTGAGGCGCGCGTACTCGTCGGCAAGATCGGGTGCGCCGTAAGGGTTGCGTTCCTCCTCGTACGAAGGACGCTTTGGTGAGGAAGTCACACTGCATGAGAGCATTGCGGGCAGCAGCAGAAGTACGAGGAGTGCGTGAACGCGGCTCATGCGCAGACCTTAGCATCGGCGCCGCCACCTGGCTCGCGGACGTATTTCGCTTTTCCTGAAACGTCACAGGCCGAAGTTCTTAAGCGGCCTTCCGCACCGGCTCCGCCGGCGTGACCGCGGGCTTCTTCCACCATCCCGCCGTCTGCACGAGACCGACGCCGGCGAGGATGACCACCATGGCCAGGACGGAGACCCAGGTCAGCGGCTCGCTGAGGATCAGCCAGCCGAGGAAGACCGCGACGACGGGGTTCACATAGGCGTAGAGCGAGGTGTGGGTGGTGCTCATGTGGGCGAGAGCGAAGACGTAGGCGCTGTAGGCGATGATCGAGCCGAAGACGGTGAGGTAGAGCAGGGCGCCGAAGGTGCGCGGCGTAAGGACGAAGCGCGGGGCTTCGCCGATGGCCAGGCCGGCGACGGTCACGATCGCGCCGCCGAAGAACATCTGCAGCGCGGACGACGAGAGCAGCGGCACGTGCTTGAGGTTGTACTTGCCGTGCGCGGAGCCGAGCTGCCAGCAGATGCCGCCGATCTGGATGGCCAGCGCGCCGAGGAGGAAGCCGGCGCTCAGCTTGCCACCCGAGCCGCGGGGCGTGACGAGCAACGCCACGCCGAGGAAGCCGATGGCCATGCCGATGCCGGCCTGCAAAGAGACGCGCTCGCCGGAGCGGCGGAACATTTCGATGATGGCCATCCAGAACGGCGCGGTGGCGACCAGCAGCGCGGCGATGCCGCTCGGGACGTAGAGCTCGGCCCAGACCACGGCCAGGTTGCCGACGCCGACCATCAGGAAGCCGATCAGCGCCAGGTTCAAAAGCGTCTTGCGGTCGCGCGGAATCTGCTCGCCGCGCAGTCTGGCGATGAGGAGCATGATCAGGCCCGCGGCGACGAAGCGCGTGCCGGTGAGGAGCAGCGGCGGAATGGTCTCCAGGGCGATGGCGATGCCGAGGTACGTCGTGCCCCAGACCACGCAGACGATGGCGAAGGCCACGTAGGCGACGGCTTTCTCGTGCTTCACTTGTCGCTCCTCCCGAGGTCGATGCCGCCGACCTTCTCGCAGTGCGTTTCCATGACGATGGTCGTGCGCGTCGAGAGCGAGAGGGCCGTGAGCTGCTGCACGAGCAGGTTCAGGCCGCCGATCGACTCCGCGCGCACTTTGATGAGGTAGCAGTCGTCGCCGGCGACGGTGTGCACTTCCAGCACCTCGTCGCGCTGCATCAGTTCGCGGAACTTCTTCCACGTCCCGGACGACAGCGTCGTGCCGCGTGCGGCGATGAAAGCGGTGACGACGCGGCCGATGGCGACGGGGTCGACGACCGCGGTCGTCCCGCGGATGACGCCCTGCCGCTCCAGCTTGTCCAGACGGTCGGCGACAGCCGGCCGCGAGAGGCCGATCTGCTCGGCGATCTGCGCGGCCGGCGTACGCGCGTCCTTCAGGAGCAGCGCGACGATCCGCAGGTCGAGGTCATCCAATTCGACAGCCACACCAGCAATATGGTGTCGAATCGTCGGAAAAGCAAGTGACAGACCTGCGAACCGTCGCCCAGCGTTACTCGTTACTCGTTACTCGGCTGGGGTGAGTCTCGGAGCAAGGCACACCTGCCGAGCAACGAGCAACGCGACCGTTACCCCATCGACGCCAGCGGCAGGCTGAACGCCAGCCGGCGCGGCAGCGACGGTACGGCGTGGATGTGCACGCGCGGATACTGGAAGGCGGTTCGCTTCGTGGCGCTGTCGAGCAGGTCGCGCTTGAGGTACTCCACCTTCACGGCCGACTGGGGGTCGTCGAGCAGGCGGCGCAGCGACTCACGGCTGAAGACGATCGTGCGGAGCTTCAGCCCCTCCACACGAATCGTGTAGCGAATCGAGTTCTTCTCCGGTGAGCACGCACGCGCGACGCCGGGCGGAAGAACACTCACGATCTCTTCTGCGATGCGGTTCTCGTCGGTGACTTTGCTTTGCGTTCTCATGCTGATATAGACGCATACGGCGGGCGAAAGTTTTGTCCGCGGATGCCAACTCCCGGTGAACACGCCGTCAAGACTCGTCACATTCACCCCCCTCGGACGCGCCGCCGCAGCCCTCCCCGACGAGACGCTGCTCGACGTGGCCCGGCGCGTGGGCGCCCCTCTCGGTAACAGTTGCGGAGGCGTCGGCGTTTGCGCACGCTGCAAAGTGCGCGTGGTGGAGGGTACGGAAAACCTCAGCCCGCCGACCTCGGTCGAGGTGCGCTTCGCGCGCGGGTTCGCCGAGGGGGAGCGGATGGCGTGTCAGGCCATCGTGATGGGCAACTGCAGCGTGACGACGACGTACTGGTGATCGGTCGTGAAATCAGCCCGAGCGCTGAGTATGCGCACAGATCGGGAAACCAGTCCCCTCTCCCCGCGCACGGGGAGAGGGTTAGGGTGAGGGGCTCCCTTTTCCCAAGCGCCACAACCCCTCACCCTAGCCCTCTCCCCGCTCTTCGCGGGGAGAGGGGACAAGTGATCGCGAGACGCCCTGTCGTGTGAAAACTGCAGACTAATCGTCCGTGTGCGAGATCGCCTCCGTTGCGGCCGGCCCCCAGGTCTCGTTCCCTTCGAGCTCGAAGAAGAGCGGCTTGCGCGTGCGCGGGTGGTTGCCGAGCTCGTTCATCGTGGCGGCGTCGAAGAGGCGTCCGTTGACCATCGTGTAGCGAACCGAGTGCGTGTTCTGCACGTTCTCCAGCGGGTTGCGGTCGAGGACGATGAGGTCCGCCAGCTTGCCCGCCTCCAGCGACCCGATCTCGCGGTCGAAGCCGAGGTACTTTGCGCCGTCGAACGTGGCCGCGCGGAGCACCTGCAGCGGCGTCATGCCGCCGGCGCCGAGCATCCACATCTCCCAATGCGCGGCCAGACCTTCACGCTGCCCGTGCGCGCCGACCTGCACGCTGACGCCGGCATCGCGCAGCTCCTTCGAGATCCGCGCGTTGTTCATCCAGTTGTGCTCATCCTCGGGGATCATGACGCGGCGGCGCGACCGCGCATCCAGGATGCGCCGCGGCACGAACTTCGACAGCCGCTCGTCCGCCCAGACGTTCGTCGTCTGATACCAGTAGTTCTCGCCGAACGTGCCGCCGTAACCGACGATAAGCGTCGGCGTGTAGCCGGTGCGCGTCTTTCCCCACAACTGAATGACATCGTCGTAGATGCGCGCCACGGGGATCGAATGCTCGATGCCGGTATGCCCATCGACGACCATGCTCATGTTGTGCTCGAAAAGCGAGCCGCCTTCCGGCACGACCATCATGTTCAGCTGGCGCGCGGCCTCGATGACCTGCTGGCGCTGGTCGCGGCGCGGCTGGTTGTAGCTCTTGACGCTGAACGCGCCGACGGCCTTCATGCGCCGCAGGTGCGACAGGGCCTCGTCGAGCGAGTTGATCTCCGCGCGGTACGGCGACTTGGCGCCGTAGAGAATGGTGCCCGTCGAGAAGATGCGCGGCGCCACGATCTGTCCGGCCTTGGCCAGTTCGCTCGAGGCGAAGATCTCGCCGGTGTCGTTCGAGGGATCGTGCAGCGTCGTCACGCCGAAGCCGAGGGACGCGTAGTTGACCCAGCTCTGCCTGGGGATGATCTGGTCCGAGCCCATCGAGCCGTGCCAGTGCACGTCGACGATGCCGGGCATGATCGTCTTCCCCGCGACGTCGATGACCTTCGCGTCGGACGGCACGCTCACGTTCGCGCCGACGGCCACGATGCGATTGCGGTCGATGACGACCGTGCCGTTCTCGATGACCTCATCGCCCTTCATCGTGATGATGCGCGCGCCGGTCAGCGCGAGCTTGCCCGAGGGCACGTCGTACGGGCGCGAGAAGCCGATGGGCGTCCCCTTCTCCGGCACCGCCGGCAGCTTCGCCGGGGCGCCGTCGACGAACGCGAACGACTCTTTCAACTCGCGGGTGAAGAGCTGCGGCCCGAGGGACCAGTGCAGACGCGTGCCGTCGCCTGACCAGTGCAGGTACTCGCCGGCGTCCTTCGACACCGTGGCCACCGGGACGGCCTTCATGTCGGGACTGATGTCGACGCTCTGGCCGGTGCGGACGAACGGGATGACGTGGGCGTTGAACTTCTCCGTCCAGGCCAGCCACTTCTCGTCGGGCGAGATCGCGAACTCGGTGGCAAACGCCGACACCACGTGCTGACGCTCGTCGCTGCCATCAAGCTCGATCGAGCGCAGCGCGCGCTTCCCCTCGGCCTCGAAGGTGATGAAGAACACGCGATCATTCGACGCGCCGAACTGCGGCAGCGCGCCGCGCTTGGAGACGCGCGTGGCCTTGCCGCCCGCGGCGGGGATCACGTAGATCGCCGACTCATTGGCGTGGATGTTCGGCCGGAGAAAGCCGTCGCTGGTCGTGCGGTAGACGATCTTCGAGCCGTCGGGCGAGAAGCCGGGCTCGATGTAGTGGCCCGGCTCGGAGGTCACGGCGCGGCCGTCGCCGCCGGCAGCGGGAGCGACGCGGATCGTGCCGAGCTTCTCGTCGTCCCACGTCACGTACACGATCGAGCGGCCGTCGCGCGACCACGACGGATAGAACTCGAAGTGGTCGGTCTGCTTGGTCAGGCGGCGCGGCGTGCCGTTCGGAAGATCCTTCACGTACACATAGCCGAGGGCCTGGTAGAGGACCTGATTGCCACGGGGGGAGACTTCCGCCCAGCGCAGCATCTTCACGGCGAAGTTCTGCGGCGCGACGTCGATCGGGAAGCGCACCGCCTCCTGCACGCGGCGCGTGCCGCGGACGCGGAACGGAATGTTCGTGACCTGCTTCGACGCCACGTCGAGGCGATGGATCTTGCCGGCCGCCCAGAAAACGATCGACTTCGAGTCGGGCGTCCAGGCCATGCTCGGGTAGACGCCGTGCACGGCCCACGTCTCCTGCATGTCGCGATCGAGGCCGTCGTACAGCGGCAGCTCGCGGCCGGAGGCGAGGTCTTTGACGAAGAGCACCGACTTGTAGCGGACGCGCCGGACGAAGGCGAGCGACTTGCCGTCGGGCGACGGCGTGGGACGGATCGAGCCGCCCGGGCCGGTGACGAAGCGCTCCGTCTCCCCGCTCTCGCGGTCGAGGCGCTGGATGACGTAGATCTGCCCGTTGACGTCCTTGCTGTACTCGAAGATCGCGCCGGGCGTGACGTCGTCGCTGAAGTAGAGATGTTTGCCGTCCGGCGAGAAGACCGGCTCGCCCGTGTCCTTCTGGTCGGTGCGCTTCTTGGTCAGCTGCAGGCCGTCGCCGCCGCTGCGGTGGTAGAGCCACATCTCGCCGGCGCCGAGGGAGCGCTCGGAGGTGAAATGCTTGCGGGCCACGATGAACTCGCTGTCGGGCGACCAGGCCGGCTGGTTGAGGAGGCGGAACGTTTCCTTCGAGACCTGCTTCGGCTCCGAGCCATCGCGATTCATGATCCAGATGTTGTCGCCGCCGCTGCGATCGCTGGTGAAGGCGATCCACTTGCCGTTCGGCGAGTAGCGCGGCTGCATGTCCCAGGCGATGCCGGTGGTGATGGCCTTCGCCTCGCCGCCGCCGATGGGAATGGTGTAGAGATCACCGAGGAGGTCGAAGACCACTTCACGCCCGTCGGGCGAGACGTCGAGACTGAGCCACGTGCCGGTGGTCGTGTCAATGTTGACGTCGTACGACGGGCCGGGAGGGTTCTGCACGTCCCACTTCTTCTCTTCTTTCTTCTCGGGCTCGATGGCCGGTGCCACCGCGCCCGCGGGGAGCGGCGGCTGGCCGGCGTTCGGCGCAGGCGGCGGCGCATCCTTCGCCTGCGACTCTTTCTTCTGGAGCTCCTGCTCCACCGGACGCGGCTCCTGCTCGGCCTTCTCCGGATCTTTCGGATCGGCCTTTTTGTCGGTGGGCGGAGTGGGAGGCGGGGTCTGGCCGAGCGTGGCCGGCGCGAGCAGCGTTGCGATCAAGAGCAATGCGAGAAGTCGCTTCATCGAGTTCCTTTCGGTTTTAGAGGACAGAGGAAGGAGGAAAGAGGAAAGAGGAGGGGCCGGCTTCGCCGGCGGAACGCCGGTGCACCTCTTTCCTCTTTTCTCTTTTACCTTTCCTCCCGCTTGGTAATGAACATCGAATCACCGTAACTGTAGAAGAGATAGCCGCTGCGGATCGCTTCCGCGTACGCGTTGCGGATTGTTTGCATGCCGGCGAAGGCGGAGACCAGCATCAGCAGCGTCGATTCGGGGAGGTGGAAGTTGGTGAGCAGGGCGTCGACGGCCTGGAACTCGTAGCCGGGCGTGATGAAGATCGACGTCTCCGCGTGGCCGGCGATGAATTGGCCGTGGCCCGCGCGGACCGCGCTCTCCAGCGTGCGCACGCTGGTCGTGCCAACGGCGACGATCCTCCGCCGCGCGCTCAGCGCCGCGTTGAGCCGCTCCGCCGCGTCCGCCGTGAGGTCGTAGCGCTCCGTGTCCATCCGGTGCTCGGCGATGTCGTCGACCTTCACCGGCTTGAACGTGCCGATGCCGACGTGCAGCGTCACGCGCACGAGCTCCACGCCGCGGTTCGCGATCTCATCCAGGATTGCCTGCGTAAAGTGCAGGCCCGCCGTCGATGCGGCGACGGCGCCGCGCGCCGCGGCGTAGACGGTCTGGTACGCCTCGCGATCGCTGTCGCGCGGCTCGGGGCGCTGGATGTACGGCGGCAGCGGCGGGATGCCAAGGCGCTCGATCTCGCCCAGGTCGCCAATGAAGCGGATGACCACCGTGCCTTCGTCTTTCTCGACGATCTCCGCGGAGAGCGCATCGGAGAACGTGACGACGTCGCCCGGCTTGACCCGCTTCGCCGGACGGCACCACGTCTCCCACGTAGCCGGATCGCGCTCCCGCGTCAGCAGGAACTCGATCGGGTTCTTCATCTGCCCCTTCGGGCGCGCGTAGAGCCGGGCCGGGATGACGCGGGTGTCGTTCAGCACCAGCACGTCGCCTCGCTCGAGCCGCGAGGGAAAGCTGGCAAAGTTGTCGTGCTCGATCCCATCGGGCGGCGTGACGACCAGCATCCGCGAACGCCCCCGCTCGCGCGGCTCCTGCGCAATCAGTTCCTCAGGGAGGTCGTAGGAGAAGTCGGTACGCCGCACGCGGGCGCATGATAATGCCCTCATGCATCCAGCCCGTGTCATCACCTGCTCCGACGCGGCCTCGGCCGGCGACCGTGAGGACCGTTCCGGTCCGGCGCTCCGCGAGCTGCTCGCCGCGAACGGCTATGCCGTCGACGCGGTGGTCGTCGTCGCCGACAGCATCGAGTACATCGCCACGGCCATCGTCGATGCCGTCAACGCCGGCAACCGGCTCGTCGTCACGACGGGCGGCACCGGGATCGCGGCGCGCGACGTCACCCCCGAGGCCACCATGCGCGTGTGCGAGAAAGTCATTCCGGGGTTCGGCGAGCTGATGCGGGCGGCCTCCCTTCAGAAAACGCCGATGGCCTCTTTGTCGCGCGCGCAGGCCGCCACGCGGGAGACGGCATTGGTCGTGAATTTGCCGGGTAGCGTCGCCGGTGCGACGGAAAACTTAGCAGCGGTGCTGCACCTCATCCCGCACGCGCTCGAGCTGCTCGAAGGAAAGACAAAGCATGACGACGGTCCTCCCCGGCCTTGAAGTACTGATCGACGAAGAGCCCTGGCGCATCCAGGGAAAACGCATCGGCCTCGTGACCAACCAGAGCGGAGTCACGCGCGACCTGCGACACGCCGTCTCCCTTCTGCAGAAAGGGCGCGGCTGGAAGCTCACCGCCCTCTTCGGCCCGGAGCACGGCATCTGGGGCGAGGCGCAGGACATGGCCCACGTCGACCACTCGACCGACCCCCTGACCGGCCTGCCCGTCTACTCGCTGTACGGCAAGAACGAATCCGACCTCGCCCCGCGGCGTGAAGTGCTGCGCGGGCTCGACGCCCTGGTGATCGACCTGCAGGACATCGGCTCGCGCTACTACACCTTCATCTACACGATGGCCCTCTGCATGCGCGAGGCGGCGCCGCTGGGCGTGCAGGTCATCGTCCTCGACCGCCCCAACCCGATCGACGGCGTGCACCTCGAGGGGAACATCCGCGAAGAAAAGTACTCGTCGTTCGTCGGCATGTTCCCGCTGCCGGCGCGGCACGGCATGACCGCGGGCGAACTGGCGCTCTGGTTCAAGCGCTACTACGCCGAGGTCCACAACCTCGATTGCAACCTCGTGGTCGTGCCGATGAAAGGGTGGAAGCGCTCGATGTGGTGGGGCGACACGGGACTGCCGTGGATCATCCCCTCGCCGAACATGCCCACCGTCTACACGGCCACGGTCTATCCCGGTATGTGCCTCGTCGAAGGGACGAACCTCAGCGAAGGACGAGGCACCACGCATCCGTTCGAGTTCTTCGGCGCGCCGTGGTTCGACTCGTTCAAGTTCGCGGAGCGGCTGAACAAGCTCGACCTCCCCGGCGTCCGCTTCCGCCCGCACTTCTTCATGCCGACGTTTCACAAGCACGCCGACCACGTCTGCGGCGGCGTGGAAATGCACGTGACCAACCGGGCCACGTTCGAGCCGTACCGCACAGGCCTCTGGTGCGTGAAGGCCGCCCGCGACATGAACCCCGAGGAGTTCAAGTGGCGGACGGAGACGTACGAGTTCGTGTCCGACCGCTTGGCCATCGACCTCCTGGCAGGCAGCTCGCGCTACCGCGAGCTCGTCGAAGCCGACGGCAACGTCGACGAATGGGCGGACGAGTGGGAAGAACCGCTGCGCGAGTTCGCGCGCCGGCGGGATGAGTTCCTGTTGTATCGCGAGTGAGGCAGGAAGACGACGGGAGGCCTCCGGCGGGCCGGTACGACCGGCAGCGCTTCTTGGCCTAGCCTGAACGCACGCCTGTCGACGAAACACGTGTTTGCGCGACGACATGGGCTCAACAAGCGCTGCCGGTCGTACCGGCCCGCCGGAGGCCTATCGTCGTCTCCCTTTGCCCGGCACGCGAGCATCACAGCGCTCAGGCCTGATCCGGCGGCGCCGCGAGTCCGGCCGCGGACAGCAGGGCGGCCGCCTTCCGGGCTCTCCGGCCACGGCGCGCCAGCTCTACCTCGCGCACGATCTCGGCGGCTTCGACGTGGAAGACCTCCGCGAGTGCGAAGACGATCTGGAGGCTGGGCATGTTCTGCCCGAGCTCGAGCAGCCGGAGATGGTTCTTGTTGAATCCGGTCCTGCGCGCGAACTCCGCGATCGTCCAGCCCTGCGCCATGCGCAGCCGCTGGAAGATCCGGCCGAAGCTCGCCGCGTCCGCGCTCAGATGAGTCGCTTTCGTCATGATGTGGGTGAGACGCTCTACCCCGCGGTCAGGTTCTTCGGGCTCCGATCGGGAGGCGCGCGACCTTCCATGGGAGGTCGATTCACCCTGACTTTGCGGTCCGGCGGCCCAACCTTGTGGTGCGTCCGCTTCGCGCGCGTGAGCGTCGACCTTCCGGGGAAGGTCGATGGACCTCGATGACGATCCCCAAAAACCTTCTATGGAAGGTCAGGGTGTCTCGTTTTGAGGTCATCCGACCTTCCGTGGAAGGTCGCGGGACTTCATGCGCGACTCGGCCGACCTTCCATGGAAGGTCGCGAGGTTCACGCTCGACGTCGACGCACCTCATGCGTGGAGTCCGGAGCTTCACGCGTGAAGTCCGTCGACCTTCCGTGGAAGGTCCGCGACTTCACGCTCGAGATCGGTCGACCTTCCATGGAAGGTCTTCGGACGATCTCGTGGTGCCGGCGACCTTCCACGGAAGGTCCGCATGTACGCGAGCGGACCGTTGTACCGCGGGCGGGACGCCCGCGATCCAGCCGGCGGGACGCCGGCGGTCCGTCGGGGAGCGCCGCCGTCCCGGCGGCTGTTGCGCGGGCGTCCCGCCCGCGCTATTCCGCCATGAGCGCTTCGATCGCCTCGCGGAACCTGCGCGAAATGCTCCGCGCCGTTGTCGGAAGGTCTCCCGTCGCTATGTCAAATGCTCGGCGGTGCTTCTCGAAGCATCCGTGGTGCTATCTCAAATGCTCCCGGGCGCTATCTCAAATGCTCCGCGCTGCTTCGCGAAGCATCCCGGGTGCTATCTCAAATGCTCCCGGGAGCTATCTCAAATGCTCCGCGCTGCTTCGCGAAGCATCCCGGGTGCTATCTCAAATGCCTCCGGAGCATTTACAACTGTCACAACCGCGCTTTTCGAGACGCCGAGCGTCCTTTGCAAAGGTCACCCGGCGCTTTGCGAGACACCGGAATGACCTCTGGAGAGGTCGAAAAGCACTTCGAAAGGCTGTCCGGAGCATTTGACCAACCCCCTCCGGTGCTTCGCGAAGCACCCGCGATGCTTCGCGAAGCATCGGGGAGCATTTGAGTAGGCTCCGGGGAGCATTTGCAATGTGCCTCGGAGGCATTTGCAATTTGCTCCGGAGGCATTTACAGCTGTCCTCCGGGGAGGTCGGCGATACAGAGGATCGCGTGCGTAGCACGCTGAAAGACAATAGCCCCCGGCTTCCAGCCGGGGGAACCAACGTGCCCTTGGTACCAGCCCGTGTAGCGGGCGACAGATCACCGAGGGACCAATGCGCACGGGATCTCGCCGGACGAAAATACCGGTGGACGTGATCTGCCGCCCGCTACGCGGGCTGGAGACCTGGGGCCTCGCGTTCCCCCGGCTGAAGCCGGGGGCTATTGTCTTTGGCGTGCTACGCACGCGTTGATCCGCGCTTCACTGAAGAGCGTTGGGGTTAAGGGTAGGGGCGCCTTTCGCCAAGCGCCGCAACCCCTCACCCTGGCCCTCTCCCCGCTCGTCGCGGGGAGAGGGGACTTTCTCGCCAGTTCGCCTCTGCCTGCCGAACGGAAGAGGGGAACCTTCAGCGATAATCGGTGCATGCACCTCCTCCTTTCCCTCCTCCTTGCCGCCGCGCTCCAGGTCACCGAGCCGGTGTGGAAGGATGCGCCGCCGTCGATGCCGAGGGGGACGAAGATCGCGGTCCTGGAAGGGGACACGCGGCAGCCGGGTACGTTCACCGTGCGGCTGAAGGTGCCGGCCGGCTCAGTGATTGAGCCGCACACGCATCCGCGTCCCGAGCGCGTGACCGTGCTCTCCGGAAAGCTGCGTGTCGGCTTCGGGAGGAAGGTCGACGACAAAGGCACGACGTTCATCGCCGGAGGCTTCTACGTGAACCCGCCGGGCGAGCCGCACTTTCTCGTCGTCGAAGAGGAGAGTGTGCTGCAGTTGACGTGCGAGGGGCCGTGGGTGCTGGATTACGTGGAGTGAACCTCGACATCCTCTACGAAGACGACGTCCTGATCTTCATCAACAAGCCGCCCGGGATCGTGGTGCAGCAGCGCATGCACGAGCCCGGGGAGATTTTTCTGCACGATGTGGTCGCGCAGCACGTTTCGCCCGTATATCTGATGCAGCGGCTCGACCGCGGGACCAGCGGAGTCATGTTTTTCTCCAAGCGAAGCGACGTCAACGTGCGGCTGACGCGGCAGTTCGAGCGGAAGCGGATCCGCAAGAGCTACCTCGCTCTCTGCGAGCACGAGCTCGCCGAGGGGCAGACCATCGACGCGCCGCTGGCGCGCATCGGCGCGATCAAGTTCGGCGTGCGCGAGCATGGGAAGCGCTCCATCACCCACGTGGCGCCGGTCGAAGCGACGGAGAACGGGTCGCTCGTCACGGTCCAGCTCGAAACCGGGCGAACGCACCAGATCCGCGTGCATCTTTCCGCCATCGGGCATCCCTTGGCAGGCGACTGGCTCTATGGAGAGAGGAACGCCGCGCGTCCGATGTTGCACGCGGCGCAGCTCGAAATGACGCATCCTTTGACAAATGAGCCACTTCGCGTCGCCGCGCCCGTCCCGGAGGACTTCCGGGAGGAGGCATTGCGGCGCGGAATCCGTCATTGGGAGAGGACACTGCCGACACGTGCAGAGGGCAGCTAAGTCGTTGAAAGCACGTAGAATAAACCTGAACAGGACCTAGTTAGCACAAGTACACAGGAGACAAATCACATGAAGATCTGGACACGATTCGCTTTCGTATTGCTGTTCGTTCCGGTGGTCGCATCAGCGCAGTTCCGCGACCTCGACGCGGCGATGTCGAGCCTCGAGCGCGGCTTTGGCGGCGGCGCTGTCGACGCGATCGTGTCGGGGATCGGTTCGGACGAGCAGGTCATGCTGCAGTTCCCCGGGCTCGTCGACAAGAGCGGCTTCTTCGGCCGCGACCAGGCCGCGTACCTGCTGGACGGACTCTTCAACAAGGTCAAGCCGACCGGGTTCGAGCGCGTGAGCGTCAAGGGCCAGCGTGCCGAGGGGCAGCATCACATCAAGGCCCGCTGGACCATCGACGGCGGCACGCGCGACCTCTACATCACTCTGCAGCAGAAGGGTGACCGCTATTCGGTCGTTTCCGTCCGCTCGGGCGGTTAAGATCGCACACATGAAGTTCGCCTGGATCGCCGTCGCACTCGCGACGGCGATTCGTCTTTTAGCGGGAGTGCAGCCCTGGGCGGCCGGCGCGGTGCTCGTGCTGGCCATCCTCGCCGCGCTGTTCTACCGCGGACTGCCGACGCGCATCGCCGCCTTTTTCCTGATCGCCGTGGCCGCGGTCGACCTCGCCTCGCTCTGGCGCCTGCACGACGTCGAGCGCAACTTCAAGGCCCGCGCGGCGGAGCATCTGCAGCACGACCTGGCCCGCGTCCGCACGCGCATGGCCGAGCTCGAAGCCGAGCTCGAGGCCTCGGCGGCGCGCATCGCCACGCGCATCGCCAAGATCCCGGCGACCGACCAGGCACGGCTCTTCCGCGCCCTGGCCCCCGAGGCCGCCAAGGCGGGACGCGGAGCACGGATCATCGACACGGCCGGCGAGCCGGTGGCGTGGTTCGGCGAGGACTATCGCGCGCCGGCGAACCGCACCTATCAGTTCGACGCCACCAACCTCTACGTCACGCGCTCGCGCGTCGTGTCGGGACTGACCGTGCAGGCCTTCGCGCGCATCGAGAACGTGGCCGGGCGGCGCGTACCGCTCCACCCCGACGACGAATGGGTCGTGGCGATGTACTTCCACGGCGGCTTCCCGCGGCAGGAGAAGGGCACGGAGCGTTTCCCCGTGGCGGAGCGCGGCGGCTCGGCGCTGTGGGTCGACGTGCAACTGCGCGACGCGGCGGAAGTGCTGGCGCGCATGCGCGACGACGGCGAGAGCGCGGCGTCGGTGCTGTTCGCGATCGGCGCGCTGCTGACGTTGCTCGCGCTGAACTTCCGTCAGGACCGCCGGGCCAGACTGCGGCCGACGTTCTGCATCATCGCCGCGCGCATCGCGCTGCTGGCGCTGACGGTGCCGCACGACCCGCTGGGCATCTTCGGCTTCGAGCTGTACGCCTCGAGGGTCCTGGGCCCGTTCAGCAAATCGCCGGTCGACCTGCTGCTCACCGCGGTGACGGTTCTGGCGCTGGTGGCGTTGTGGCGCGAGGCGCTCTGCAAAATCCACATCGTCTTCCGGGCGCTGCTCTTCGCCGCCGCGGCGTCGGGCTACGTGCTCCTCCTCGACAACTTCGTGGCGAACTCGCGCCTCTCGGCGCTGCCCGATCACGTCATCCCGGCGTCGGTCGCGCAGGGCGTGCTGTTCGCGTCGATGCTCCTCTTCGCCTTCGCCGTGGTGAACCTCGGCTGGACGCTTTTCGCGCGCTGGCGCGTGGAGAACGCGCTGCTGCGCATCGTCGTCACCGCCATCGTGGTGGCACTGGTGGTCTTCGTACCGCTGCAGATCTACGCGCGGAGCAACGCCCAGCGCTTCATCGCCGAGACCTACGCGCCGCTCGTGGCCGGCGAGGCGGGGCAGATGCTGACGATGATCTCCACGACGCTGGACCGCGAGTTCACGCGCATCGACCTCTCCACCATCCTCCCCGACGACTACCGGCACATGAACATGGAGGACCTGGCCTACGCGCTCTGGCTGCGCTCGGACCTCTCCAAGTTCCGCATCCCCGCGGTGATCACGATCCACGACGAGTTCACGCGCGCGGCGATCTCGCGCTTCGGCGTAGGCATGCCGCAGTTCGGCGCGGACACCGCGGTCGACAGCGAGATCCTGGAAGTGGGGACCATCCGCCGCGTGCTGATGCACCACGAGTTCGAGGTGACGGCCCTCGGCACGACGATCGGGCTGGGCAGCGTGCACGTCGTCAACCCCGCCGACCCCGGCGCCACCGCCTTCGCCGACGTTTACCGCGACTTCTTCCAGGCCGGGACGGACAACGCCACCGGCCTCTATCCGCAGCGGGAGCCGGCCGTGTACGACGCCGAGGGCAATCTGCAGAGTGCCGTGATGTACCGCCTGCCGCAGGACCCGGCCCTCTACTTCCGGCGCCTCCAGCCGGGACACGGCGTCTGGGCCCGCTCCGGCGAGTCCGACGCGCCCGACCTCTACATCCGCCGCGGCGAGAACGCGCTCTTCGTCTTTCCGCTGCAGGCGGGGACATACGCGCAGATGGTCCGCCGCGCCGGCGGCGTGACGGTGTGGGCGCTGGTGGCGCTGGTGCTGGTGCTGATGTCGCGCTCTCTCCCCCGGCTGCGCGAAGTGCTGCGCGCGCCGTGGAACCTCGACTTCCGCGCGCGCACGTCGCTCTACCTGACGGCGGTCGTGATCATCCCGCTGATCGCGTTCGTGCTGTTCGTGCGCGCGTATCTCGCCAACCGCCTGGAAGACGAATACGTGCAGCGCGGGCAGACCGCGCTCAACACCGCGCAGCGCGTCGTCGAGGACTACATCGGGGCGCAGTCGGCCTCGCCCGAGCAGGTGCTCGACGACGAGATCTTCTCCTGGCTGGCGCGCGTCATCGGCCACGACCTCCATCTCTATCGCGGCGAGAAGCTGACGGCGTCGAGCCGCCGCGATCTCTTCGCCGCGCACGTGGAGTCGGAGCGCCTGCCCGGCGACGTCTACCTGAGGATGGTCCTCGGCGGGCGGCAGATGATGCTCGCCGACCGCACCAGCGGCCCCGCGCAGTACGTCGAGATCTACAGCCGCATCAACCTCGGCACCGGCCAGAGCTACACGCTGGCGCTGCCGTTCATCGTGCAGGGGCGGCAGATCGAGATGCAGGTCAACGATCTGGCCACCACCATCTATCTCCTGCTCGTCTTCATCGCCCTCGGCGCGATCGCGGTGGCCTTCCGCGTCGCCGCCGGCGTGACGCAGCCCGTGCAGGGACTCGTGGCCGGCGCGCGCGCCGTGGCCCGCGGCGAGTTCGACGTGAACCTGGCCGTCCCCGCCGATCCCGACATCGGCCTGCTCGTCACCACGTTCCGCGACATGGCCCACTCCATCAGCCAGCAGCAGGAGGAACTGCGCCACGAGCGCGACCGCCTGCAGATCCTGCTCGAGAACATCAACGCCGCCGTGATCGTGCTCGACGGCATGCTGCACATCGGCGCGACGAACGCCATGGCCCGGCGCCTGTTCGGACTCGACGCCGACACGCTGCGCTTCGAGCCGCGCTTCGACGGCGTGCGCGAGCTGCTGGCCGAGCATCGCCCCGGCCGCGTCGAATCGCGCGAGATCGGCGTGACCATCGACGACAACGAGCGCACGCTGCGCGTCTCCATCGTCCCGCTCCCCGACACCGACGAGGAAATGCTCATCGCCGAAGACGTCACGGAGATCCTCCGCTCCAACCGCCTCGAGGCGTGGGGGGAGATGGCCCGGCAGGTTGCGCACGAGATCAAGAATCCGCTCACGCCGATCCAACTCACCGCCGAGCACCTGCGCGCGGTGGCCGAGCGCGGCGACCGCAACCTGGCCGAGGTCGTGGACCACGCGGTCGACAACATCCTGAGGCAGGTCGTGACGCTGCGCGAGACGTCGAAGGAGTTCAGCGACTACGCGTCGCTGCGCACGGTGCGGCGCAAGCCGCTCGACCTGCAGAAACTGCTGGCCGAGATCGCCGCCGGGTACGAGGAGAGCCGGGAGCGCGGCATCGAGTTCCACGCGGAGATCGAGCCGTCGACGCCGCGCACGTTCCACGGCGACGAGCGGATGCTGCGCGGCGCGGTGGCCAACCTGATCGAGAACGCCTTCCAGGCCGCGCCGGGCGGACAGGTCCGCCTCGGCAGTCATGGCGTCGACTCGAAGGTGATCATCGCCGTGCAGGACAGTGGTCCCGGCGTGGCGCCGGAGCTGCTGCCGAAGATCTTCGATCCCTACTTTTCGACGAAGTCTACCGGTACCGGCCTCGGCCTGGCCATCGCGCGCAAGGCCATCGAGGAGCACGGCGGGCAGATCCGGGCGGAGAATGTGAGTCCCGGTCTGCGGGTTGTGATCGAATTGCCAGTCCGATGATGAAGCGCTTCCTGATCACCTCGATGGTGATGTTGCTCGCGACGCCGATCGCCCACAGCGATCTGGAGGAGACGCGCGCCACGCTGCGCCAGCACGTCCTCGGCCTGATCAACCGCGACCGCGCTCGCTACAACCTGCCGCCGGTTGCACTCGACATGCAGGCCTCGCAGATCGGCGACAGCTACTGTCTGACGCAGATCCAGAACGGCACCACCGGGCACTTCACGACGGACGGCGTCCCGCCCTACGCGCGCTATTCGTGGGGCGGCGGCAACGACGCGGTCAGCGAGAACGCCGCGGCCTGGTCGGCGTCGTACGACTTCTCCGAGCGCGCTCTCGTTGAGATGGCCGGCCGCTCCCAGGACGCGATGATGGCCGAGATGGCGCCGAACGACGGCCACAAGCGGACCATGCTCGACCCGCACGCAACGCACGTCGGCATCGGCATGGCCTGGCGCGGCGGCGAGTTCCGCCTGGTGCAGGAGTTCGTGCGCCGCTACGTCCAATGGAACCGCCCGCTCCCCCGCGACGCGCGTCTCGACCAGGTGGTCATGACCTCCGGCATCGCCGCACGCGGTACGCGCGTCGAAGGCATCACCGTGCATCACGAGCCGCTGCCGCAGGGACTCTCCCCGCATGTGGCCAGCGCGATCTCGACCTACGCGCTGCCGGACCGGCGCCGCGAATACGTCCCGCGCGCGCCACGCGGGAAAGGCGTCCTGGCCGCCGCGCGCCGCAGCGACTTCACGCTGCGCGACGACGGCGCGTTCTCGTTCACCGTTCCCTTCACCGACGGACCAGGCCTGTACACGGTCGTGGTCTGGGTGAGGAAAGACGGACAGGCCACGGCCTTCCCCGCGAGCAACGTCTCGATCCGGGTGGACGGCGGCTTGCAGAACGCAGCGGGACGGGCTGAAGTCCGTCCTGCGCTGAAGTGACCGAGCACGACGCACCCCACGACGCGATCATCATCGGCGGCGGCCCCGCCGGTCTCACCTGCGCCATCTTTCTGGCGCGCTACCGGCGCCGCGTGCTCGTCCTCGACGGCGGCCGTCCCCGCAATTACGCCTCCAATGGCATCCACGGCTTCCTCGGCCATCACGGCATCAAGCCCGCCGACCTGCTGGTCCGCGGACGCGAGGAAGCGGAGCAGAGCGGCGCGGAGCTCTGCGACGCGCTGGCCACGAAGATCGAGCGCGTCGGCGATGTGTTCGAGGTGACGACCGACAACCGCGGCGTCCTGCGCGGGCGGCGCATCGTCCTCGCCTACGGCGTGCGCGACACACTTCCCGACATCCCGGAGCTGGAGTCGTACTACGGCATCACCGTCCACCACTGCCCCGACTGCGACGGCTACGAATGCCGCGACCAGCGCATCGGCGTGGTCGGCTGGGGGAAGAAGACGGTCGGGCTCGCACTGAAGCTCCTGCAGTGGTCCGACGACGTGGTGATCTTCACGCACGGCCACGACCGCGAATGGGACGAGGAGGAGCACAGCAAGCTCCTCGCGGAACAGATCGACATCAAGGACGAGAAGGTCGTGGCCCTGGACGGCCAGTCCGGCCACGTCGAGAATGCCGTCCTCGCCACCGGCGAGCGCGTCCCGGTGCAACGTCTCTTCTTCAACATCAAAGTCGAGCGCACCTGCACCTTCGCCGAGGACCTCGGGTGCGAGGTCGACCCGGACAAACCGGACGTCCCGGTCGACGAGCACCGCATGACGAACGTGGAAGGGGTCTGGGCGATCGGCGATCTGGTGAAAGGCGCGCAGCTCGTCGTCACCGCCGCCGCGGATGGCGCCATCGCGGCCATCGCGATCAACAAATCGCTGTTGCCCCCGGCGCGGCAGGTATGAGGTACGAGGTATGAGGTATGAGGTACGAGGTACGAGGTATGAGGTATGAGGTACGAGGTACGAGGTATGAGGTACGAGGTATGAGGTACGAGTGCCCACCGCCCACTCATGCCTCATCCCTCATGCCTCATCCCTCATGCCTCATGCCTCATGCCTCATTCCTCATCCCTCATCCCTAAATCACAACCCACAGCGGCTGGCGCCGCGCGAGGGCCTGCTTGGCCGATAGCAGCAACTGCACGTAGGTCTGCTCGTCGAGGTCGGCGTCCGGGTCCTCGTTCTCCAACTGCTGCGCGGCGAGGCCCATCAGCTCTACGTCATCCGTCGGCAGTGACGCCGCGGCGGCGAAGGCGCGGAGCTCGGCGAGGAGAGCGTCGAGGCTGCCCACCTGCAGCGGGTCGGCGAGATTCGCCACCGGCAGGTGCTCGACGCCCGCGGGGCGTGAAGGCGCGTACACCGCCTGGTACGCGTCGATGCTCGTGATTTGCGGCGCGGCGTCGAGCGTGCGCATGACGCGGGTCTGCAGCGCGCGCCAGCCGAGGGCGTTCACCGGCTCGGAGCGATAGGCGTCGGGGCCGGGGGCGAAGCCGAGGGCCCCGTCGATGAGACGCGCCAGATCCGCGCCGAACACGTCGGCCGCGGTGCCGACCACGAACGTGAGAGACATCTACTTTGTGTGCATGTCGATGATGCGCTGGATGGCGCGCGTGCAGACGTCGCAGAACCCGACCTCGTTCCGCGTGAACATGATGCAGTCCGCCTCCGGGCGATAGAGTCCCTTGGCCTCGTAGCTCGCGCCCTCGAACGCGCCGACCTTGTTCGCGTACTTTTCCTCGGCCAGCATCTTCGTCTCGATGACCTGCTCGCGGCGGAAGAGCGCGTCCATCTGCGACTCCGGCACGTTGTCCTCGCGCAGCTTGCGGCGCTCGGCCTGGTACTCGCGCTGCTGCTTCTCGAACGCCTCCTTGTTCCACGGCGTCGGCAGCGGCGTGCCGGCCGTGACGAGGTCCATCCACTTCGGGCGGGCGCCGTTCGCGGTGACGTTCGGCTCCCACGGCTCCGGGTGGTCGGTGCCGCCGGTCTCGTACGCCACGTCGGAGGTGTAGTACTCGTCGCCGAGGCCGGCGAAGTGATGGCCGAACTCGTGGACGAAGACGTATTCCGCGAACGCGCTGTCGACCGACGACGTCGCCTGATCGTTGAAGATCCCGCCGCCGCCGTACTGCTTCTCGTTCACCAGGATCTCGATGAAGTCGTACGGCGCCGCGGACGCGGCCTCGCGCAGCGACTTGTTGTCCAGCGTCAGCACATAACGTTCGGAGTCGAAGATGTTGTACTCGACGCCGGTCACGCTGCGGCGGTCGTCGCGCGTGCGCGGGCGGTGCACGCCGCTCTTCGTGGCCGGCAGCTCGAGCACGCGCACGTTGAAATCGCTCTTGCGCGACTTGAACGGCTCCGTCGCGAACAGCTTGCCGGCCAGCCGCTCGACGTCCTTGCGCAGCTTCGGCATCTCCGCCTCGGTGTAGCCCTCGCCGATGACCAGCAGGTCGACCTTCGTCGACGGCGATCCGTTGTCGAGGTACGACCAGACCTTGCCCGCGGGCCGCGCCTGCGCGGGATTCACGAAACGCGACGCCGGGTCGACGAGCGTCGACCAGACCTGCTGGAAGGCCTGCTGCGCGTCGCGCTTCTTCAGCACGACCTGCACCGGCTCCTTCGGCCACGGGAAGCGCAGCGATTCGTGGAACGTCGCGGCGCGCTCTTTGGCCTCGCCGGTGGTCTCGTACTCGCCGTACACGGAGGCGAAGCCGCGCGAGAAGATGACCTGATTGGTGTCGCGGTCGACGACCTCGAAGTAGTACTTGCCGAGGTTCGACGTGTCGATGAGACGGGTCCGGCTGCCGGGCCACGGGCCGTCGTTGACGACGCGGTCGAGCGCGATGATCTCGTCGCCTTTGGGCGTCGACGTGTGGAAATAGTCGACGCGCATCGTGCGGTCGAGAAACAGTTCGTCGAACGTTGCGGCCGAGAGCGGCAGCGCGGCGAGGCAGAGCAGCAGAAGAGCTTTCACACGCATGACGCGGATTGTATTCTCACGGCATGCTCGCCCTCGTGCTCTCCGCCATCCTCGCGGCCCCGCTGCAGGAGCCCGTCCGCGAGCCGGCCCCGGAACCGGTCCAGGAGTCGATCACGGTGCGCCGCGTCCTCGTCGACGTGCGCGTCATCAGCCACGGGGGCGACGTGTCCGACCTCACGCCGGATGAGTTCGAGGTGACGATCGGCGGCAAGAAGATGGAGATCGAGTCCGTCGAGCTCGTCGGCTCCGGCTACGTGCCGCCGCCTCCCGTCGAAGTGACGGACGAGGAGAACGCCGCCGCGCCGGAAGACGAATGGATCGAGCCGATGGGCCGCACGATCGTCGTCTTCATCCAGACCGACTTCACCCGCAATTCGGCACGTCTCGAAGGCCACATGAAGTTCATGCAGTACACGGAGGACCTCCTGGCCTCGCTCGAGCCGGACGATCGCGTGGCCGTCTTCTCTTTCGACTCGCATCTGAAGTTCCGGCTCGATTTCTCCTCGGACGTGGAGGAGATCCGCGCGGCCATGGAGGGCGCGATCCGTATCGACGCGCCTTCGATGCCGCCCGCCGCATCGGGCCTGTCGCTGGCCTCGCAACTCGACCTGCGCAAGCTGCGCGCCGCGTCGCGATCGGAGAAAGCGCTGCAGGTCATCGGCGAGGCGCTGCGCCCGATCCCCGGCGGCAAGACGATGATCTTCATCGGCTGGGGCCTCGGCCACAAGACCGCGACCGGCACGCGCATGACGTGGGAGTGGCCCGCGGCGGTGCGCGCGCTGACGGAAGCGCGCGTCAGTCTCAACGTGCTCGACACGACCATGGCCGACTTCCACGATCTCGAGATCGGACTGCAGGCCGCCGCCGAGCAGACCGGCGGCTTCTATGCGAAGACGCACACCCATCCAATGGTGGCCATCAGCGAGCTGCAGGCCGCGCTCAGCGGCTACATCGAGTTGTCGCTGCGCACGTCGGAGACGCTGAAGCCGGGCATGCGGCCGCTCGAGGTGCGCGTGAAGCGCCGCGGCGTGCGCGTGCTCGCACCGGAGTCGGTGCTGATCTCGCGCTGAGCATTCGTCTGTATGCACGGGCCCGCCGCTTGCACACATTTCTGTGCAGGAGGTTTTTGCATGGCATCGAAATACGGGAAGAAAGCGTCGGACAAAGTCGAGACCGAGATGCACAAGTACAAACGCGGGACGCTCAAGAGCGGCTCGGGCAAGAAGGTGACTAGCCGCAAGCAGGCCGTGGCCATCGGCCTCTCGGAAGCGCGCCGCGAAGGCGGCAAGGTGCCGCCGGCGCCGAAGGGATCATCGTCTTCGAAGAAGAGCGCCTCGTCGAAGAAGGGCTCCACGAAGAAGGCGTCGTCGTCGACGAAGAAAGCCTCGACCTCTTCGAAGAAGGGCACGTCATCGTCGAAGAAGAGCAGCTCTTCGACAAAGTCGGGCGCCAAGCGCTCCGCATCCACCAAGAAGGCATCGTCGTCGAAGAAGTCCACGTCTTCGAAGAAGACGTCGAAGAAGAAGTAGCCTCAGAGGCTCACAGTCGCAGAGTCTCATCGGCGGCCCCTATGCGCCTGTGAGACTCTGAACCTGTGAGACTGCTCCGCTCCCGGGCGCGCGGGTTGACGCGCCCTCCCGCCCTCCGCTATCTTGAGCGCCCCGCCGCGGAATAGCCCCCGCGGCCCGTTCGTTGAGAGGAACCTGATCGCAGGCGCTTAGCTCAGTTGGTAGAGCATCACCTTCACACGGTGGGGGTCAACGGTTCGAGTCCGTTAGCGCCTACCAGCGATCAGTAACCATAGTCCCCTAGCTCAGCTGGTTAGAGCGCTACCTTGACACGGTAGAGGTCAGCGGTTCGAGTCCGCTGGGGACTACCATCCGAAACCGTTACGCCGCTGTGACCCAGCGGCGTTTTTCGTTTGCTACGCTGGTCGCGATGATGCTCGTGCTGGCGGTGCTCGTGACGGTGAGCGGCGTGGTCGCCGCGGACGACGGCTCGCCGCTCCCTGGCGTCACCGTCACGTTGCCGAATGCGACGCCGTCGCGCACGACCGTCACCGACGCAAACGGACGTTACTCGTTCGTCGGTCTTTCCGAGGGCACGCACGACCTTCGCTACGAGCTCGAGGGATTGGAGCCGGGCGAACAGCGCTTCACGGCAACCGAAGCCCGGACCACGGTCCCTGCGCAGCAGATGGTCGTCGACATAACCTACGTGGTCACGCTCAGTTGCGGATCCAGTCCGTGCAGCACTGAGCGTCCCGTCACCGCGTACGAGTTGCCGCTGTGCGACGACTACGTCCTGCACACGGCGTGGATCGAAGCCGCACAGTCCGCCGACCGCTCCGCCGTGGCGATCCTCCAGAGGCGTTACTCCGAGACGACAACGTTCAGGGAGCGGCACCGACTCGCCGGCGCGCTGCTGGGCCGCGTTGCCGATGACCGCGAGATATGGGAAGCGCTGTACGCGGCCGCGGAGACCTGCGTGCTCTTTCCCCGTGGTGAAGAGGGGGAGCACAGCGCCGCTTACCACGCCTGGGCCGCGCAGCATGGCGTGGCCGCCGACGAGCATTGGTGGATGTCGTACGACGCCCTCGGCATCGCCTCCAGCGATCCGCGCTCGCGCACCCTCCTTTTGAAGGCGCTCGGCACCGGCGAGGACGGAATCATCGCCGCGGCCATCGCCGGCCTCGGCGAACAACACTACGAAGAATCGCTGCCTGCGATCGAGAAAGCGATCCTGCGCGCGCCGGAGGAAAGTAGGGCGTGGGTGGCGACGGCGCTGTTCTGGTTCGGCACCGTGCGGGCCGACGTGCTCGCGCTGCAGTACCTGGAAGGTACGGATCGCGACGAGTACCTCGCCGCTCGCGCCGAGCGCAACGCTGATACGCTCGCCCGGTGAGCGATCCCGCCGTCGCGTACCGCGACGTCACCGTGACCGCGCCGTCCGGCGCAGCGATCCTCGACCGCATCACGCTCACCATCAAAGCCGGTGAGCGCGTGGCCTTCCTCGGGCGCAGCGGCGCGGGGAAGACCACGGCCCTCAAGACGATCAACGGCCTCGTCACGCCGTCGTCCGGCATCGTCGAAGTCGAAGGAACGCCGCTCGCGCAGCAGGACCTCGTCACGCTGCGGCGCCGCATCGGCTACGTCATGCAGCAGCCGGCGCTCTTTCCGCATCGCACCGTCTTCGACAACGTGGCCACCGTGCCGCGCCTCCTCGGGTGGGACGAGCCGCGCATCGCGCGCGAGGCCGCCGCGCTGATGCAGCAGCTCGAGCTGCCGCTCGATCGATTCGCGTCGCGGTTTCCTCGCATGCTTTCCGGCGGCGAGCAGCAGCGCGTCTCGCTGGCGCGCGCGCTCATCGTCGCCCCGCGGCTGCTCCTCTGCGACGAGCCCTTCTCCGCGCTCGACCCGCTGATCCGCGTCGAGCTGCAGACGCTGCTCATCGACGCCACGCGCCGCACGACGCTGATCTTCGTCACCCACGACGTGCGCGAGGCCATGCGCATCGCGCAGCGCATCGTCGTGTTCGAGGCCGGACGCGTCGTCGCCGATACGACGCCGGCGGAGCTGCCGCGCCACGAGCATCCGCTCGTGAGAAGATTCGTGGCGTCCACGACATGAACCTGCTGCGACTCACCGGCGAGCATCTGCTGATCGTCGTCATCGCCGTGACGATCGCCATCGCCGCGGGCGTCCCCCTCGGCACGCTGGCGCACCGCCGCCGCAACGCCGGCGCGGTGGCGCTGCGCATCACCGACGCTGTGCAGACCATCCCTTCGCTGGCCATGTTCGGCTTCCTCATCCCCCTCCCCTTCCTGGGCGGGATCGGCGTCCGCCCCGCCATCGTCGCCCTGGTCCTCTATTCACTGCTGCCGATCGTGCGCAGCACGCTGGTCGGCCTGCAGCGCGTCGACCCGCACGTGCGCGAAGCGGCGACGGCGATGGGGATGACCGGCCGACAGCTCCTCTGGCAGATCGAGCTGCCGCTGGCGACGCCCGCGATCGTGGCCGGGATCCGCATCGCCGTCGTGACCGCGATCGGCGTGGCCACCATCGCCGCGGCGGTGGGCGGCGGCGGACTGGGGACGCTGATCTTCCGCGGCGTGGCCATGGTCGACACGCGCCTGATCCTCTCCGGCGCACTGCCCGCCGCGCTGCTCGCGCTCGCGGCCGACGCGGTCCTCACGCAGGTCGAACGTCGCCTCGCGCGCCGCCGGGGAGAAGCATGAAACGCGTTCTCATCCTCGCGCTCCTGTTCGTGGCCTGCTCGAAGAGCGAGCAGCGCCCGATCGTGGTAGGCTCGAAGAACTTCACCGAGTCGGTGATCCTCGGCGAGCTGCTGGCGCAGAAGCTCGAAGGCGCGGGGTGCAAGGTGGAGCGCCGCCTGAACATGGGCGGGACGTTCGTCTGCGACTCCGCCATCCGCTCCGGCGCCATCGACGCCTACGTCGAGTACTCCGGCACCGCGCTCTCCGCGATCCTGAAGAATCCCACCGCCGACGTCAGCGCCGAATACGCGAAACGCGGCCTGCGCTGGTCCCCGCCCCTCGGCTTCAACAACACGTTCGCGATGATCGTCCGCAAGGCCGACGCGGAGCGTGACGGTCTGCGCACCGTCTCCGACCTCCGCCGCGTCGCATCAAAACTCCGCCCCGGCTTCGGCTACGAGTTCACCGAGCGCCCCGACGGCTGGCCCGGCCTTCAGAAAGCGTACGGCTTCGCCGTGACCACCGCCCCGCGCACGATGGACCTCGGTCTGACCTACAAAGCGCTGGCGAGCGGCGAAGTCGACCTCATCGCCGGCAACTCCACGGACGGCCTCATCGAGCCGCTGCAACTGGTCATCCTCGAAGACGACCGCCGCTACTTCCCCCAGTACGACGCCGTCGTCGTCACCCGCACCGACCTCGACCAGCGCTGCCAGGGCGCGACGGCCGCCCTCGACTCCCTCCGCAACACGATCGACGACGCGAAGATGCGGAGGCTCAACTACGAGGTGGACGGAAAGAAGCGCGAAGTGGCAGAAGTCGTCCGCGAAGCGCTGCAGTAACGCCGGCGGTTCGCTCCAATCGCTATACTCAGCGCATGCGATCGCGGGTGGCTGAGGAACTGCGCAAGGAGCAGCGCGAAGCGGTGATGAAGCTTCCGCTCGAAGAACGGATCGCGCTGGCCCACCGGCTCGGCGCCGAAGCTGCCGCGCTGTTCGCCGCGGTGCACGGCATCGACCTCGCCTCGGCCGAACGGCACCTCAAGCAACAACGCCGCGCGGGGCGGCGACCCTCCAAGTGCATGGAGGATCTCGATCCTTGACTCGGGCGTTTGCGTGATGTCGTGGAGCGGCGGGCTTTAGCCCGCCGCGTCCCCCGCCCGGCGGCGGGCTAAAGCCCGCCGCTCCACCCTAACTCTGGCGAGGGAACTTCCCTCCGTAATCCGCGATCTACAATGAACGCGTTTCCATGGAGGCTACCCGGATCTATCTCGTCCGCCACGGCGCGACGAATCTGACGGCGGAGAACCGTTTCTCCGGGGCCGTCGGCGTCGACCTGTCGGAGGATGGGCGGTGGCAGGCTGCGCGGCTGGGGGAACGGCTGCATCGACATGGCATCGACGCGATCTACTGCAGCCCGTTGTCGCGGACCGTCGAGACCGCGGCCATCATCGGACGGCGGTGCGGGTTGACGCCGGTGCCGATGGACGGGCTCGAGGAGATCAGCCATGGGCGGTGGGAGGGGTTGACGCGGCAGGAGGTCGAAGAGCGCTTTCCCGGCGAGTACGAGACGTGGGAGGAAGATCCGTTCACCTTCGCGCCTGAGGGCGCCGAGTCGGGGGTGGCGGTCCTGGCGCGGGCTCTGCCTGTCATCCGGGCCATTGTCACGAAGCATCCGGGGCAGCGCGTGCTCGTCGTCTCGCACAAAGCCACGATCCGCATCCTCATCAGCAGCCTCCTCGGCTTCGATGCGCGCGGCTACCGCGACCGTCTCGACCAGGCGCCGGCGTGCCTGAACGTCCTCGACTTCCGCGACCCGGTGCACGTGCGCCTGATGCTCTTCAACGACACCTCGCATTACTCCGAGCGCCCGCGCGTGCCGACGCAGAACCTGTCGAAGTGGTGGGACGAAGAGAAACCCTGACGCATGCCTCTCGCCACCGGCTCACGACTGGGTCCCTATCGCATCGACGCCGAGATCGGCGCCGGCGGGATGGGACACGTCTTCCGCGCCACCGACACGCGTCTCGACCGCGCCGTGGCGGTCAAAGTCCTGCCGCAGCATCGCTGGATCGACCCGCAGATGCGGCTCCGCTTCGAGCGTGAGGCGCGCGCGCTGTCGTCGCTCAGCCATCCCAACCTCTGCGCGCTCTACGACGTCGGCGAGCTGACGCAGTCCGGCGCCAGCACGCCGTACCTGGTCATGGAGCTGCTCGAAGGGGAGACGCTCCGCGACCGCATCGACACGAGCCGCCTCAGCGTCCGCCGCGCGCTGACCTGGGCCGCGCAGATCGCCTCCGGGCTGGCAGCCGCGCACGCGAAAGGGGTCATCCACCGCGACCTCAAGCCGGAGAACGTCTTCATCACCGAGGGTGAGCTGCTGAAGATCCTCGACTTCGGGCTGGCCACCACCAAGCCGAGCGAGACGGACACCAACACGCTGGTGCGCACCGACCCCGGGACCGTGATGGGCACCTCGCACTACATGTCGCCCGAGCAGGTCCGCGGCACCGCCCTCGATGCGCGCAGCGACATCTTCTCCCTCGGCATCGTGCTGTACGAGATGCTCACCGGGCGCGTCCCGTTCCACGCCAAGTCGGCGGTCGAGACGATGAACTCCATCCTCGTCGACGACCCGCCCGAGCTGACCAACATCCCCGACGCGGTCGAAGGGCTGGTGCTGCGCTGCCTGGAGAAAGACCCGGCGCAGCGTTTCTCGTCCGCGAAGGACCTCGCCTTCGCACTCGACAGCGCGGCCAAGAGCGTGACGACGTCCGCCAAGTCGGCGGTCCTCGTCAAACACGACGACGGCCCGGCGCCGCAACTGAAACTGAGCACGCGCATCGTCATCCTTGCGCTCATCGCCGCCGGCATCGCCACCGCGGCGTTTCTCTCGCGCGAGACGCCCGAGCCCGAGCCGCCGCGATTGCGCACGCTGACGTGGTCCGGCCGCGACAGCTCCCCCGCCGCGTCGCCGGACGGGAAGCTGATCGCGTTCGTCTCCGCGCGCGACGGAGCGAATCGCATCTGGCTCAAGCAACTCGCCGACGGCACCGAGGCGCCCGTGACCACGGGGCCCGAAGACTCCGCGCCGCGCTTCACGCGCGACGGCTCGGCGCTGCTCTTCACGCGTACGGCGAACGGCGCCAGCGCGCTGTACCGCGTCGGCGTCGTGGGCGGCGATCCGCGCAAGCTGATCGACAACGCCTTCGACGGCGACTGGTCGCCACAGGGCAACCGCGTCGCCTTCATCCGCGACCGCGCCGCGGGGGGACGGATGTCGACGCTCTGCATCGCCCCGCTCGACGGCGGCGCGGTGCGCGAGCTGGCCTCGTCGTCCGACTCGGAGCTGAGCGCGCCGCGCTGGTCGCCGGACGAGCGCTGGATCGCCGTCAACATGCGCCCGCGCGGCACGGCCGGCGGCACGATGATGCTCGTCGACACGCAGTCCGGCGCGAAGCGCATGCTGTCGCGCAAGGTGGCTCACGGACTCCTCTCCGGCGCGGCGTGGACGAAGAGCGGCGACGCGCTGGTGTATGCGGAGCTGGAGGGACTGGCGTCCGTCGGCCTGCCGCGGCGCCGCGGCAGCAGCGTGATCGTGCTGCACCAGATCGACGGCAACCGCTCGCACGTGCTGCTGCGCAATCCGCACAGCGCGGCCGACACGGTCGACATCGCGCCGGGCGGACGGATCGTCTTCACCGAGGACGTGACCCGCCAGAGCCTGCAGGAAGTGACGCTGGGTGGAAACGAGACGCGCTGGCTGTCGCGCGGCATGAGCGTCGACCGCCAGCCCGCCTACGCGAACGGCGGCACGAGCATCGTCTTCGCCTCGGACCGCGGAGGCAACGTCGACCTCTGGGAAGTGACGATCGGCAGCGGACGCGTGCGCCGCCTCACCGATCACACGTCGGTGGACTGGGACCCGCAGCCCGCTTCGGATGGGAAGGCGTTGTTCTGGAGCTCGAACCGCGGAGGGCACTTCGAGGTCTGGACGGCGTCGATGGACGGTGCCAACCCGCATCCGGTCACGAGCGACGGTGTCGACGCCGAGAATCCGTCGATGCCCACGGCCGGCGACTGGATCTACTACGACTCCACGAACCCGAAGCACGACGGGCTGTGGCGCATCGGGCGGAATGGCGGCGCCGCGGAGCTCGTCGTCGCGGGGGAGACCATCCACCCGGTGGTCTCGGCGGACGGGCAGTACGTCGTCTATCAGCGCCCCGACGCGGGGACGAGCACGCTGCACGTGGTGCGCGTCGCCGATCGCAAAGTGTTCACCGTCGCCAGCGGCCTCACCGGCGTCGTGGCGTTGCGCGCGCAGTGGCTCGGGGCAACGCACACAGTCGCATTTCGCGCGACGGATGCCAGCGGACGGGTGGTCGTCGTGGCGCAGGACTTTCGTCCGGACGAAGACACGGCCGCGACGCGGCGTCCGCTGATCGTGGCCGAGGCGGAGACGTACGCGATCTCCCCCGACGGCACGCGCGCCGTGCTCTCGGTCATCGACGAGGCCTCCGGGCTGATGATGGCCGAGGGAGTCGAGGGGCTGGAATGAGTTTGCGTCCTTTTACCGGCCGCTCCGTCTGCACTGGTGAAAGGAGCAGAACATGAAGAACGAAGACTGTGGATGTGGTTCGGGCTGCGGCTGCGGTTCCGGCTGCGGCACCGGTTGCTGCTGATCCGATGACTGAGATGACCTCCGCCGCCGCCGAGTATCGCAACGCGCTGTTTCGCTTCGTGCAGGCGCGCGTCCGCGACCACGCGGCGGCGGAGGACATCGTCCACGACGTACTGCTGCGGGCGGTGGAGAAGCAGTCGCAGCTCCGCGACGCCACGAAGCTCGCGCCGTGGCTGTATCAGATGACGCGCAACGCCATCGCCGACCACCATCGCGGGCAGAAGCCCGCCGAGGAGTTGCCGGAGGACCTCGCCGCGCCGGAGCCGGAATCAGCCGCGCTGAGCGAGCTTGCGCAGTGCCTGACACCGTTCATCGCGCAACTGCCGGAGTCGTATCGCGAGGCGTTCGAGCTCTCCGAGGTGCAGGGACTGACGCAGCAGGAGACGGCGGCTCGACTGGGGATCTCGCTGTCGGGCGCAAAGTCGCGCGTGCAGCGGGCACGGGGGAAGCTGCAGGACATGATCCTCGAGTGCTGCAGCATCGAGCGCGATCACCGGGGGAGCATCGTGGATCACGAGTGCCGGCGGGGATGCGGGTGCCACGCGCATTGAGGGGACGCTCGAAATCGCGCTGATCGCGAGAGACAACCCCTCATCCGCCCTACGGGCACCTTCTCCCCTCACGAGGGGAGAAGGGACTTGATCAACGATGGTCCCGAGCGCGTCAATCCCACAGGCGACGAGTTCTCCCACCAGTCCCTTCTCCCCTCCGTGAGGGGAGAAGGTGCCCGTAGGGCGGATGAGGGGTTGTCTCCCGCGATCAGTCCGTTTGCACAGGCTCTCAGTCGGAACTACAGCAGCTTCTCGATCGTAATCGGCAGATCCCGCACCCGCTTCCCCGTCGCGTGGTACACCGCGTTGGCGATCGCCGGCGCAACGCCGACGATGCCCACCTCCCCGATTCCCTTCACCCCGATCGGGTTGATGTGGGCGTCGTGCTCCTCCACGAAGAGGATGTCGAGGTTGCGGATGTCGGCGTTGACGGGGACGAGGTACTCGCCGAGGTTGACGTTGGTGAAGGAGGCGATGGAGGGGCGGGCGTCGAAGTGGGTCTGTTCCATGAGGGCGGCGCTGATGCCCTGGACGATGCCGCCGAGGTATTGGCTGCGGGCCGTCTTGGCGTTCAGCACGCGGCCGGCGGCGAAGGCGCTGACCATGCGGCGGACGCGGGCGATGCCGAGATCGGCGTCGACGCCGACTTCGACAAAGTGCGCGCCGAAGGCGTGCATCGAATACTGCTGCGCGCTTTCGGACGGCTTCGAGTCGACGCGCACCTCGATCGGGCGCGGTGCGCCTTCGTCGATCTTCTTCTTCAGCTCCGTGGCCGCGTCGAACACCGCCGCGCCGACGCTCGACGCTGTCATCGAGCCGGCCGAGATCGGCGCCGTCGGCAGCGTCGTATCGCCGTAGAGAAACGTCACGCGGTCCGGCGGGATGCCGAGGACGTCCGCCGCCACCTGCGCCATCACCGTGGCGGTGCCGCAGCCCATCTCGTGCGAGCCGCTGGAGATCGTCACCGTCCCGTCCTCGTTCGCCACCGCGCGTGCCGAGCAGGGAGCGCGGTGGGCGCCGTAGGTGGCGGAGGCCATGCCGTAGCCGATCAGCGTGCGGCCATCGCGCATCGAGCGCGGCTCGCGCTTGCGCTGCGACCAGCCGAAGCGCTCCGCGGCGCGGGCGTAGCACTCCTTGAGCGACTTGCTCGACCACGGCTTGCCGTCCGAGGGATTCACGTCGGCGTGATTGAGGATGCGCAGCTCCACCGGGTCGACGTTCACCGCGTAAGCCAGCTCGTCGAGCGCCGACTCCAGCGCGAACGCACCGGGGTTCTCGCCGGGCGCGCGCATGTACGTGCCGCTGGCGACGTTCAGCTCCACGACCTTGTTCGCCGCGTACATGTTGGGGGTCGCGTAGAGCGTGCGCGTCGGGCGCGTGGAGCGCTCGTTGTAGTCATTGACGGCGTTGCCCTGGCAGATCGTGTCGTGAATGATCGAGACCAGCTTGCCGTCGGGCGTCGCGCCGAGGGCCACGCGCTGCTCGGTCTCCGGGCGGTGGCCGTTCGTGAAGAAGAGCTGGCGCCGCGGGAGCCAGAGCTTCACCGGACGCTTCACCGCGCGCGCGGCCATGACGCCGATGAACAGGTGCGGCCAGGCCGACCCCTTCGAGCCGAACGCGCCGCCCACGTACGGCGAGAGCACGCGCACGTTCGGCAGCGGGACCTCGAACGCGCGCGACAGCGTCTGCCGCGTGGCGAAGATGTTCTGCGCCGAATCGTGCAGCGTCAGCTTGTCGCCGTCCCACGCCGCCACGATCGAGTGTGCCTCCAGCGGATTGTGATGCTGATACGGCGTCGTGTACGTCCGGTCGATCTTCACGGGCGCGCCCTCGAACGCGGCGTGCGGCTCGCCCTTCGTGAACGGCGCGCTCTGCGGTCCCGGCGGCTTGTCCTTCGCCTCGGCGCGCAGCGCCTTCATGTCCGTGCGTGGCGTCGTCGTGTCGTACGCGACCTTCACCAGCGCCGCGGCGTGCGTCGCGTGCTCCAGCGTGTCGGCCACGACGACCGCGATCTGCTGCCCCGTATAATGAATGGCGGCGCTCTGGAACGGGATCAGTTTCGGCTCGGCGTAGTTGCCGGCCGACTGACCGCCCGGCGCCGCGCCGCCGCCGCTCGGACTGCGCGGCTGGCCTCCGGTCTCGTTGCGGCCGCCGCCCGCGGCGCCCGGGAAATTGAGCTTCGGCGCGTTGAGGTGCGACATCACCGCGATCACGCCCGGCGCCTTCTTCGCCGCCGCCGTGTCGAGCGACTTGATCGTGCCGGCGGGGACGGTCGACATCACCACCACCGCGTGCACGAGGCCGGGGAGATTGTTCTCGGCCGCGTAGCGGGCCGCACCCGTCACTTTCGGGCCGCCGTCCACGCGATCGCGCGCGTCGCCGATCATGCCGCACCTCCTGCGAGGTCGGTCAGCGCTCGGACCAGCGTCCGCTTCCCGAGCTCGATCTTGAAATCGTTGTGCCCCTGTCCCTTCGCGTCGCGCATGGCCGCATCCGCGGCGGCGCGGAAGGTGGCCTCGCTCGCGGCCTTGCCGGCCAGCGCCGACTCCGCGTCGCGCGAGCGCCACGGCTTCGTGCCGACGCCGCCCATGGCCACGCGGGCGGAGCGGATCACGCCGCCGCTGACGTCGAGGCCGACCGCGGCGGAGGTGAGCGCGAACTCGTACGACGAGCGGTCGCGCACTTTCAGGTACGCGGAACGCCGCGCGTGCGGCGCGTCGGGGATGTAGATCGACGTGATCAGCTCCCCTGCCTTGAGGTCGTGCTCGAGGTGCGGCGTCTTTCCCGGCAGGAGATGAAAGTCGGTCGCCGCGACCTGCCGCTCGCCGCGTGCGCCGCGGATGGTCAGCACGCCGTCGAGCGCCGCCAGCGCCACGGCAAAGTCGGACGGATGCGTGGCGATGCAGGCCTCCGAGGTGCCAAGAATGGCCTGCATGCGGTTGTCGCCGTCCTTCGCCGAACAGCCGCTGCCGGGCTCGCGCTTGTTGCACGGCGTCCAGGTCAGCTCGCGAAAATACGGGCAGCGCGTGCGCTGCATGAGGTTCCCGCCCAGGGACGCGGCGTTGCGCAGTTGCGGCGACGCGGAGAGGAGCAGGGCCTGGGCGATGGCCGGAAAGTTCCCGGCAATCTCCGGATGTGCGGCGGCGTCGCTCATGCGCACCAGCGCGCCGATGCGGACGCCGCCCCCCGTGCCTTCGATGCGGCGCTCGATGCGGTTCATGCCGAGGCCGTTGATGTCGACGACGTGCACCGGCTGCTCGACCTCGTTCTTCATCAGGTCGACGAGATTCGTGCCGCCGGCGATGAACTTCGTCCCGGCCATGGCACCGGACTTCACGGCGGCCGCTTCGTTCGAGGCGCGGGCGTAATCAAACGGTCGCATTGCGGGCCGCCTCCTTCACCGCTTCCACGATGTTCACGTAGGCGCCGCAGCGGCAGATGTTGCCGCTCATCCACTCCCGGATCTCGTCGTCGGACTTTGTATGTCCCTCGCGGATCAGCGCCACCGCGGAGCAGACCTGCCCGGGCGTGCAGTAGCCGCACTGGAAGCCGTCGTGCTTGACGAAGGCGGCCTGCACGGGATGCAGCGCGCCGTTCGACGCCAGCCCCTCGATGGTCACGATCTTTTTGCCGCTGTGCATCACGGCCAGCGTGAGGCACGAGTTCACGCGGCGGCCGTCCACCAGCACCGTACACGCGCCGCACGCCCCTTGGTCGCACCCTTTCTTGGCGCCGGTGAGGTCGAGGTGCTCGCGCAGCGCGTCGAGGAGCGTGGTGCGCGGGTCGAGCTCGAGCTCGCGCGTCTTGCCATTGACGTTCAGCGCAAACTTCGTCGCGTTGGCGTCCCTGACCGGCTTCACTTCCTCGGACAGGAGAGGCGCGACGAACGCGCTCGCCGTCACGACCGCGGAGCCGATCAGGAACCCGCGCCGTGTCGGCTCGAACGGCGCATCTTCGTCATCGAGAGGGACGTAGCAGGGAGGAAGCGTCATGGAGCCCCAACGGCGTGCAGACCTCGGGCCATTGTGGTTCTCAGGTATGAGGGATGAGGGATGAGGGATGAGTGGGTAGCCGGCGCGGACTCTGCCTCTACCTCGTACCGGGATGAGGGATGAGGCATGAGGGATGAGTGGGCAGCCTGCGCGGACTCTGCCTCTACTCATACCTCATACCTCGTACCTCATCCCTGACCACCGTGATAGCGTCCCCGCATGCCTACCCTGCTCGACGTGCTCCAGGAGCGCTTCCCCGACTCCTCGAAGACGACGCTGCGCACGATGCTCAAGGACGACCGGGTGCGCGTCAACGGGGAGCCGGAGCGCAATGCCAAACGGGAGATTGCCGGGGAGGACCGGGTGGAGGTCGGGACGCAGGGCCCCCGCATCGACCCGCGCGTGCGCATCGTCTATGAGGATGCCGACCTGATCGTCGTCGACAAGGCCGAGCACCTGCTCAGCGTCCCCACCGACGAAGTGCGCCACGAGAACGCCGAGTCGTTCCTCTCCACATATGCGCGCACGCCCGTCCATCACGTGCACCGCCTCGACCGCGACACCTCGGGGGTGCTGGTCTTCGCCAAGAACACGCACGTGCGCGACAAGCTGTCGGAGTACTTCTCCAGGCACGACATCGACCGCGTCTACGTGGCCATTGTCTACGGCAAGCTGAAAGAGCCCGCGGGCACGCTGCGCTCCTTCCTCGCCGAGGACCGCGACCTGCGCGTGCGCATCGTGGCCGACGCCACGAAGGGGAAGGAGGCCATCACGCACTACCGCACCGTCGCCTCCGGCCGCCGCTACTCCATGCTCGAGGTGACGCTGGAGACCGGGCGCCGCAACCAGATCCGCGTGCAGCTCGCCGCGGCCGGCCATCCCATCGTCGGCGACACGATGTACGGCAAGGGACGGGACGAAGAACTGCGCCGCCTTGCACTGCACGCAAAGACGCTGGCCTTCGTCCATCCGCGCAGCGGAAAAAAGGTGGAGTTCACCGCCGACCTGCCCCGCGCCTTCCGCGAGCTGAAGCTGTAATTTTCTATATCTTTCGTGATCCACGTCACATTTGGGACGCGGACACAGGCATATCCGTACGGTGTGGTCCTTGCCAGTGCATTTGCCCCTGCCGGTACCCTTCGCCTCCTGATCGTCGAAGACGATGCTCCCTCGGCACGATCGCTCCGCGAGCTGCTGTCGGCGTCCGACGAGCCGCACTTCGACATCCGTCACGTGAGCACCGCCGCGGCGGCCTGCGCGGCGGTGGAGCGCGGCGACGTCGACATCGTCATCCTCGACCTCGGCCTGCCCGACGCCAACGACCTGGAAGCGCTGGAGCGTCTCGAAAAGTGCGTATACGAGATCCCGGTGATCGTCCTGACCGGGCGCGGCGACGTGGCCCTGGCCACCGACGCCCTGCATCAGGGCGCCGAGGATTACCTGCTCAAGGGGGAGATCGACTTCCAGTCTCTGCTGCGGTCGATCCGGTACGCGGTCGAGCGGCATCGCAGTGTGCGAGATCTTGCACGCGTCAAGAAGGAGCTGGAGAGCGCAAACAAGCATTTGGAACGACTTACGCTCATCGAGCCTCTCACGGAGCTGCTGAATCGCCGCGGATTGCAGCAGGCCCTCACCCGGGAAGTGCAACATCTTGCACGCGACGGGCACGGCGCGGCGGTGCTCGTGGCGGACCTGGACGACTTCAAGGCGGTCAACGAGAACCTCGGCCACGCCGTCGGCGACGTCGTGCTGAAGGAGATCGGCCGCCGCCTCCGGGCCTCGGTGCGCGCGGTCGATTACGTCGGCCGCCTCGGCGGCGACGAGTTCATGCTCATCCTCCCCGAGACCGACCCCACCGAGGTCACGCGCGTGGCGGAGCGGATCCGCCTGGCCGTGTCGACGGCCATGATCCAGCACAGCCGCGGGACGACCACCGTCACAGCCTCGATCGCGGCCATGCTGCTCACCCCCGACATGCCGGCCGTCGACCAGGTGCTATCGCGGGCGCAGCTGCTGCTTTCACGGGCCAAGCACGACGGCAAGAACCGCGTCCTGTTCGAGTCGCACGACTTCGACGACACCGCGCAGCGGCTGCGCGCGCAGACGGACATGTGCGCGAACCTGACCGAGGGGAAACACATCCTGACGGTCAAGCAGCCGATTTATCGGCTGCACGACGAGAGTCCGGTCGGCTACGAGATGCTGAGCCGCTACTCGAACGGCGCGTTCGAGATGCCGGACAACTTCTTCCGCCTCTGCTCCGAGCGCAACGTGCTGACGCTGGTCGACCACGCCTGCCTGCGCGCGGCGGTGAGCGCGGCCATGACCCTGCCGCCGTACGCGCGCTTTCACCTGAACATCTTCCCGACGACGCTCCTGGCCATCCCGACCGAGCACCTGCTCGACCTCTTTCCGCGCCCGCTGCCGTCGGAGACGTTCTGCCTGGAGATCAGCGAGCAGCAGATCATCGGCGATCCGTCGTACCTGGTGGCGGCGGTGCAGGCGCTCCGCGCGGCGGGCGTCCTGATCGCCATCGACGACGTCGGCTTCGGCAGCAGTTGCCTGGAATCGCTGGTCATGCTGGCGCCGGACATCATGAAGATCGACAAGCGCTGCGTGATCGGCATCGACCAGGACCCCACCCGCATGGAGCACCTCCGCCGCTACACCCGCATCGCCCGCACCCTCGGCTGCAGCATCGTGGCCGAGGGGATCGAGACGGCGGGCGAGCTCGAGGTCGTACGCAGCCTCGGCATCGAGTTCGGGCAGGGGTATTTGTGGGGGAAACCGGCGTAGGGCGCTGGCGCGCTGGGAGGAAGGAGGAAAGAGGAAAGCGCGCGGGCAAGCCCGCGTAAAGCCAGTCCCCTCTCCCCGCGCACGGGGAGAGGGTTAGGGTGAGGGGCTCCCTTTTCCCAAGCGCCGCGGCCCCTCACCAGTCCCCTCTCCCCACTCGTCGTGGGGAGAGGGGACTGGTTTTACGCGGAGCGGGCCTTTCCTCCTTCCTCTTTCCTCCCTCCCCTCCCCGTCCTCCCAAAAGGACAGTCGATCAGCCATTGCAAATGCCTCCGAGGCACATTGCAAATGCTCCCCGGTGCCTACTCAAATGCTCCCCGATGCTTCGCGAAGCATCGCGGGTGCTTCGCGAAGCACTTCGGGGGGTTGCTCAAATGCTCCGGAGGGCCTTTTGAAGCGCTTTTTGACCTCTCCAGAGGTCATTCGGGTGTCTCGCAAAGCGCCGGGTGACCTTTGCAAAGGACGCTCGGCGTCTCGAAAAGCGCGGTTGTGACAGTTGTAAATGCTCCGGAGGCATTTGAGATAGCACCCGGGATGCTTTGCGAAGCATCGCGGATGCTTCCGGAAGCAGCGCGGGGTATTTGAGATAGCACCCGGGATGCTTCGCGAAGCACCGCGGAGCATTTGAGATAGCACCCGGGAGCATTTGAGATAGCACCACGGATGCTTCGGGAAGCACCGCCGAGCATTTGAGATAGCTCCGGGGATGCTTCGAGAGGCGGCACGGAGCATTTGCGGATCCTCGCGCCCGCCCGGCTGTCAGCGGGGCCGGGCCTTTCCTCTTTCCTCTTTCCTCTTTCCTCTTTCCTCCTTCCTCTTTCCTCCCCCTCGTACCTCCGGTCTCCCCGAGTAGAATGCCCTCCGAATTCACGGGGAGGTAGCAACTCATGGAATGGTTAAACGATCCGCAGGCGTGGGTCGCGCTGTTGACGCTCACGGTCCTGGAGATCGTTCTCGGCATCGACAACGTCATCTTCATCTCCATCCTCGCGGGGAAGCTGCCGGCGAAAGACCAGGGGCGCGCGCGCACGATCGGCCTGATGGGGGCGATGGGCATGCGCCTGCTGCTGCTCCTTTCGCTGGCGTGGATCGTCAAGCTCACGGCGCCGCTCTTCACCGTCTTCGGTGCGGAGATCTCCGGCCGCGACCTGATCCTGCTGATCGGCGGCCTGTTCCTGATCGCCAAAGCCACACACGAGGTGCACGACAAGCTGGAAGGGGAAGAAGGGACGACGGTCAAGAAGGTCGCGCCGTCGCTGGCGTCGGTCATCACGCAGATCATGCTGCTCGACATCGTCTTCTCGCTCGACTCGGTCATCACCGCCGTCGGCATGGCCAAAGATCTCGGGGTCATGATCACGGCCGTGATCATCTCCGTGGGGATCATGCTCGTCGCGGCGGGCCCGATCAGCGGCTTCGTCGATCGGCATCCCACCGTGAAGATGCTGGCCCTGAGCTTCCTGCTGCTGATCGGGATGTCGCTCGTGGCCGAAGGATTCGACTTCCACATCCCGAAGGGCTACGTCTACTTCGCCATGGGCTTCTCGGTATTCGTCGAAGTGTTGAACATCCAGTTCCGCCGGAAAGCGAAGCCGGTCAAGCTGCACGACGCCTATCACGACGACAAGGCGTAACGAAAAAAGGGCGGGCCCGGGGGCCCGCCCTTTTCGTTAGCAGCGTTGATGGTTCAGTCGAGCAGGTCGACGTCGTACGCGGTGAAGACGCCGGAGCGGGTCCAGTCGCCCGACACCTCGACGTAGTCGCCGGCGCGCACTTCGCGGCCGCGGTCGCGCATGACCACCGTCACGAAGCTGCCCGTGGCGTCATTGCGGACGACGAACGTGTCGCGGCGGTAGTCGACGCTCTCCACGACGCCGCGCAGCTCGCCGCGCGAGGCGGCGGCGCGGTTGTAGCCGTCGGAATAGCCGTCGTAGTAATCGTAGTAACCGCCCGGGTTGTAGTAGCCGCCGATGCCGATGGTCAGGCCGATGCGGAAGCGGTCGCGGTGCCAGTGGGACAGGGGGATGTAGAACGGGTACGGCGCGCCGATGACCCACACGCGATAGCCGTTGCCGTAGCGAGAGTAGTTCGAGATGCGTCCGCGGTGCTGGTAGTGCTGGCGGTTGCCGTGCGAGCGGTGCTGCGACTCGTAGCGACCGTTGTTCCGCGAATCGCCGCGGCGATAGGAGTCGTTGCCGCCGCGCGACGAGCCGCTGCGATTCCGATCCCAGTTGCCGTTGCCGCGATTGTTACCGTTGCCGCGATTGTTGGCGCTGCTGCGATTTCCGTCGCCGCGGCGATAGGACTCCGTGCTGGTGCCGCGATTGGCGTCGCCGCGGCGGTACGTCTCGGTGCTGCCGCTGCGGCTGCGATCGCTGCGCTCGTACGTGCGCCCGGCCTGACCGCGGTCGCTGCGCGCGGACGTCTGGCCGGAGCGGCTGCGGGTGCTGCGGTCGTACGTGGCGCTTCCGCGTCCGCTCTCGCCGCGCGCTTCGACGCGTCCGGCGGGGACGCGGGCGCTGTTCCGCGACACCGAGGCGTCACCGCGGCGAGCCTCCGTCGAGCGCTCGCGCCGCACCGTGCTGCTGGCGTCGCCGCGGCGCCGCGTCTCATTTGATGGACGCGATTCCGCAAAAGCGGACGTTCCCAGCATCGCGGCCAGAGCCAGCGATGTTGCGATTAACTTCTTGTCTTTCTTCACATTAGCCTCCAGGGTTCGATGAACAGCCGCCCTCGCCTCTCGCAAACGGGCCGCCAGAAACAAAGGACGGGGCCGCGGCCCCGTCCTTTTCTGGAAACGATGTGTAACTGGTTACGCAACGTTACGCGTCAGGGGTCCCGTCGCAGTCGTTGTCGACGCCGTCGTTCCCCTGTTTGCCCTTCGTATCGTTGGCGCCCGGGTAGACCTTGTTGTTGTTGTCGTTGCAGTCGCCCGCGCTAGCGCAGACGCCGTCGCCGTCGGCGTCGGTGCATCCGCCGCCGCCGCTGCCCGGTCCGAGGAACGAGGAGACGGCGTTGTAGTACGCGGCAAAGGCGCCGTCGACGGTCGCGTTCGAGGCGGTGTCGCAGACGTCATTCACGTTGAAGCCGCAGGCGCCCGAGAGCTGGCCGACGAGCTGTCCGGCGGCGTTGACGACCGGCGAGCCGCTGCTGCCGCCTTCCGTCGCGCCGAGGGTGTCGCGGCTATAGATCCAGGAGCCGCGCGGCCAGGAGCGGCAGGTGCCCTTGCTCGTGTCGACGACCTGCGTCGAGTACGCCTGCGGCGCACCCTTCGGGTGGCTGAGGCGGAAGAGCGGCGTGTTGTTGGAGCTCGCGACCGCGGTCGAGCTCCAGCCGAGGAACGCCGCGCCCGCGGGCGCGTTCTGGCTGAGGCGCATCAGGACGTAGTCGGAGGTCTTGTTCGTGGCGACGATCGTCGCGCCGGTGGTGTTGGCCGCGCCCGGATCGGGACAGCCCCCGCACGTCGTCGCTCTGTAGAAGAAGAACGTCTCCATGCTGGCCGCTTCACTCGCGCGGCTGATGCAGTGGTTGGCGGTGATGAAGTACGGGACGGTCGTGGTCGCCACCGAGTCGGCTACGAGGCCGCCGGTGCAGATGTAGAGGAAGCCGCCCGAGGCGAAGAGGATGTGCGCGACCGCATTCGCGGCCGTGCCGACGGCGGTGTTCGTGGCGACGCAGGCCGCGTCGACGACGCAGCTGGCGTTGAACGAGCACGGCACGTTGCCGGCCTGCGTGACCGGCTTGAGGTTCCGCCCCATCGCGAATTCCTCGGTCAGGTATCCGTAGCCGGAGATCGTGAACTGCGCCACGCCTTCGGCGCCGCCGTGCAGTTGCAGGACAAGCTCCGAGCCGGCGACCGTGTTCGTCCAGAACTCGCCGGTGTTGTTCGGGCCGCGGCCGGTGTACGGGCCGAAGGCCATGCCGTCGCGCGTGTAGACGTACAGCTCCGTTCCCTCGGGGAGATCGAGTCCGGTGATGTGCACGCGCGCCGCGGAGGCGCCGTTGGAGCGGATCACGCCGGCCCAGTCAAAGCCGCCGTCGCTCCGTGCGTGCGTCGCGCCGAAGGCCTGGCGCGCGGCGATGCGCTCGTGCGCGAACTCCATCGGGATGGAGAGCTCCTTCACGACGCCGACGCGCATCTTGCGCTCGCGGGCCATGCCGCCGCGGACGGACTCGCGCTCCATCGCGGTCACATCAATCTGCAGCGCAGGCGCGTTGGCGAGGTCGATTGACGCTCTGCTGAGCCGCTGCTGCAGGGACGTCATCTGCTCGAAGTGCGCGGCGCGGTCGAACGCCATCTGGGGCTGCTCGAGCTCTTTTTCCTGCGCGACGAGCACGGTCGTCATCGTCAGGACTACCAGGATCACCAGGAGGGAACGAAAGGATCGCTTCATGCGAATCTCCACGTTGAAGGGGTGATGGATCTCCGGCCGGGCGGTACGCCGGCGGAGTGCTTCGTTTTTGCGGTTGGGGAAGCCTAGCAGGTTTCGGAGGGCAAGAGTTTCTATACTTGGTGGCCCATGAACTTTCAGCCGTCGCCGCGCTCTGACGACTTTCTGCAACGCGTCCGCACTTTCATCGCTGAGCGCGTGGCGCCGGTGGAGGCGGATGTCGTCCGGGAGTCGCGCGGCGAAGCGAACTGGCGCTCGTGGCGCGAGTCGCCGGTCGTCGAGGAGTTGAAGCAGCAGGCGCGCGCGGAGGGGCTGTGGAACCTCTTCCTCCCCGACGCGAAGCTCGGCGCCGGCCTGTCGACGCTCGAGTACGCGCCGCTGGCCGAGGCCATGGGACATAGCGTCATCGGTCCGGAGATCTTCAACTGCAACGCACCCGACACCGGCAACATGGAAGTGCTCTACCACTACGGCAGCGACGAGCAGAAGGAGCGCTGGCTCACGCCGCTGCTGGCGGGCGAGATCCGCTCGGTGTTCTGCATGACGGAGCCGGACGTGGCCTCGAGCGATGCCACGAACATCAGCGCCTCGATCGTCGAGGACGGCGATGAGCTGGTGCTGAGCGGCCGCAAGTGGTGGTCGACGGGCCTCGGCCATCCGCGCGCGAAGGTCGCGATCTTCATGGGGCGCTCGAATCCGGACGCGGACCGCCATCACCAGCACAGCATGGTGCTGGTGCCGCTCGACGCCCCGGGCGTGACGATCGAGCGGATGCTGCCGGCCTTCGGCGAGTACGACGCTCCGTACGGCCACGGGCAAGTGTATTTCGACGACGTGCGCGTGCCGAGGTCGAACCTGATCGCGGGCCTCGGGCGCGGCTTCGAGATCGCCCAGGGCCGCCTCGGCCCCGGCCGCATCCATCACTGCATGCGCTCGATCGGCGCCTCGGAGCGCGCACTGCAACTGATGATCACCCGCGGCCTGTCGCGCGTGGCGTTCGGCAAGCCGATCCTCGACCTCGGCGGCAACCGCGAGCGCATCGCCGAACACCGCATCGCCATCGACCAGGCCCGCCTGCTGACGCTCTACGCCGCCTGGCGCATCGACCACGGCGGCGCACTCGCGGCGATGACGGAGATCTCGGCGATCAAGGTCGTCGCCCCGAACGTGCTGCAGCGCGTCGTGGACGACGCGATCCAGCTGTTCGGCGGCGCGGGCATGGCCCAGGACCTGCCGCTGACCAACCTCTTCTCGATCGCCCGCTCGCTCCGCATCGCGGACGGCCCGGATGCGGTGCACCTCGGCGTGATCGCGCGCCGGGAGATTGCGAAGTACCGGGGATGACGTTGCTCGTTGCTCGTTGCTCGTTCGGGGTGCGTTTCGGCCTCGCGAGGCGCGCGTCGTGAGTCCGCAAGGCACCCCGGCCGAGCAACGAGCAACCAGTAACGAGGAGCCCGTCCGTCCCGGCGAAGAACTCGACATCGCAAGCGTCGACGCCTGGCTGAAAACGCAACTCCCCGCGCTTCGCGGCGCTCCCCGCATCACCCAATACTCCGGCGGCGCATCCAACTGGACGTACCGGCTGCAGTACGAGTCGCACGACCTCATCCTGCGCCGCCCGCCCGCGGGCAGGAAGGCAAAGTCGGCGCATGACATGGGGCGGGAGTTTCGGCTGCAGCAGGCGCTGAAGCCGGTGTTCCCGTACGTGCCGGAGATGATCGCGTACTGCGGCGACGCGGCGGTGACCGGCGCGGAGTTCTACGTCATGGAGCGGCTGGCCGGGATCATTCCGCGCAAGACGCTCGGCGTCGATTTACCGCCCGAGGCCGTGCGGCGGCTCTGCTTCAACTTTCTCGACACCCTCATCGCCCTGCATCAGGTCGATCACGTCGCGGCGGGGCTGGCGCACCTGGCCAAGGGCGCGGGCTACGCGCGGCGGCAGATCGAGGGCTGGAGCGAGCGCTATCGCAACGCGCGCACGTGGAACGTGCCGAAGGGGACGCGCGTGATGCAATGGCTCGCGGACCACATCCCCGAGCACGAGACGATTTGCATCACGCACAACGATTTCCGTTTCGACAACGTGGTGCTCCAGCCAAGCGAGCCGACGAACATCATCGGCGTCCTGGACTGGGAGCTGGCCACGCTCGGCGACCCGTGGATGGACCTCGGCAATTCGCTGGCGTACTGGATCGAAGCAAAGGACGACTTCATCGCCCGCTCCACGCGCCGCCAGCCGACCCACCTCCCGGGCATGCTCACGCGCCGGGAGGTGGTCGAGTACTACGCGCTGAAAACCGGCTCCATGCCGGAGCGCTGGACGTTCTACGAGGTCTACGGCCTCTTCCGCCTCTCCGTGATCGCGCAGCAGATCTACTACCGCTACCACCACAAGCAGACCCGCAACCCGCGGTTCAAGAGGTTCTGGATCCTGGTGAATTACCTCCACTGGCGCTGCCGCAAACTCATTCACTGATTAGAATCCGCATCGTGCTGCTTCACACCATCGGCTTTACGCAACACAGCGCCGCTGAGTTCTTCGGGAAGCTGCGCGCCGCCGGCATCGAGCGGCTGGTCGACGTGAGACTGAACAACGTCTCGCAGCTCGCGGGGTTCGCGAAGCGCGGGGATCTGGAGTTCTTCCTCCGCGAGCTGTGCGGCGCGGAGTATGTGCACGAGCTGCGGCTCGCGCCGCGCGACGAGGACCTGAAGGCGTACCGCGGCGGGAAGATGTCGTGGGCGGAGTACGAGGCGGTGTACCTGGCCACGTTACGGGAGCGGCGCGCGGAGACGATGGAGCGCTTCGACAAGCGCAGCGTGCTGCTCTGCAGCGAGGCGACGCCGGAGCAGTGTCATCGCCGGCTGGCGGCGGAGTATCTGCGCGAGACGTGGGGGGATGTGGAGATCGTGCACCTCTGAGCACAAAGGTTTGTCATCCCGAGCGTGAGTCGAGGGACCTGGGTGGGCGGGGGGCACGATGCATGAGCATGGAAGCCACCCTCCCGCCCAGGTCCCTCGACTCGACGCTCGGGATGACAGCAAAGTCAAAGGCGCAGGGGCCCCGTTTCGTCCGGAGCGGACAGCGTGGATGACACTGCGATCGGCATCTCATCCCACGTCCGCCCTTCCAGCTCCCGTCCGTTTTTCTTCTTCTGTCTTCCTCCCCACTGCTTGAAGAAGAAGGGGACACCGGCGTCGGCGCACTGGTCGCGGAGCGACGTGACCCACTCCGGGTGCAGCGGGCGGGCGCGGTGGCCGGACTCGCCGCCGACGATGACCCAGTGGATGCCGTCCAGGTTCACGGGGCCGAGGTCTTCGAGGAGCGGCTCGACGGAGAGGAAGCGGGTGGCGGCGGGGGTGTCGCGGAGGAGGTCGATGCGCGGCAGGCCGTGTTTGCGGTTCTCCACGCTGACGCCCCACCAGATCTGCGGCAGCGCGGCGAACGGGCGCAGCGGTCCGTTCAGCAGGGTGTGCAGCTTGCCGGCGCGCTTGGTCAGCACCTGATAGGTGTGCCACGGCGCGTCGCGCATCGTTTGGCAGACGCGGGTGATGTAGTCGAGCGGCGCGTCCTCATGGAACAGGTCGCTCATCGAGTTTACGAAGATCCGGCGCGGACGCTTCCACTCCAGCGGTGCGGCGAGCTTCTCCGGGACGAGGCGGAGGTCGAAGCCCTGCTCGTACGGATGGCCGGGCACGCCGCGGAAGCGCTCGGCGAAGGTCTCGGCGTAGCAGTTGGCGCAGCCGGGGGTAATCTTCGTGCAGCCGCGCAGCGGATTCCACGTCGCGTCGGTCCATTCGATCTGGCTGTTGTCGCTCACAGGACTGGTGACAACACGACCTCACCGCAGGACAATCCACGCGCCGCTCAGCAGTACAAGTACCTTGTTTTCAATGACTCCACGACGGCACCGATACCGCAATATCACCGCGTCAGGAGGCATTTGATGAACCTGACGAAATCCGTAGCAGCCGCGGCCCTGGCGCTCGTTGTGGCCACCGCGCCGGCGGCGCTGGCGAAGAACGACAAGCAGAAGAACAAGAACAAGGGCGCGAAGCACGACGCCAACGTGACGCAGGCTTTCACGCAGTTCGACACGAATCGCGACGGCCTCATCTCGCGCGGCGAGTTCCCCGGGACGGCGCTGCAGTTCGACCGCCTCGACGCGAACCGCGACGGCATCCTCACCAACACCGAGGCGCAGGCGTTCGCGCGATCGGGCAACATGGAGAGCGAGCTGCGCCAGCTCGACACGAACCGCGACGGCCAGATCTCGCGCTACGAATGGCGCGGCAACGACACCGCGTTCACGCAGCTCGACCGCAACCGCGACGGCGTGATCTCGCAGCTCGACCGCAACACGCGGGCGACGACGCCCACCAACACGCGCTTCAACGGCCTCGATCGGAACCGCGACGGTGTCGTGACGCGCTCGGAGTGGCGCGGCAATGACAACTCGTTCCGCCAGCAGGATCGCAATCGCGACGGAGTACTGAGCGGCAGCGAGCTGCGCAAAGACACTCGTTAAGCGTCCCGGGACGTAGGGCGTGGCTTCAGCACGCCCTACCCGCCTGAGCAGAACGCTTTCATCGCGCCCCACGGAAAGACGACCGGGGGCCTCCGGCGGGCCGGTGCGACCGGCGGCGCTTGTTGGCCTAGCCTGAACGCACACCTGTCGACGCAACACGTGTTTGCGCGGCGAACTGGGTACAACAAGCGCCGCCGGTCGCACCGGCCCGCCGGAGGCCTATCGTCGTCTCCCTTCCGTGGCTCCAATGCGAGGCATCCTGCTTAGCGGGCGGACT
>Ga0190272_10000036_pt1 | contig 112253 bp, 104 predicted proteins | sample Popmic504T_FD_133746 | JGI IMG/M metagenome (GOLD analysis project Ga0190272, IMG submission 133746) | Populus adjacent soil microbial communities from riparian zone of Shoshone River, Wyoming, USA - 504 T | ecosystem: Environmental > Terrestrial > Soil > Riparian zone | place: USA: Wyoming... | reverse complement strand
GGGACACGGCGATGTCCCACCGGGACACGGCGATGTCCCGCCGGGACACGGCGATGTCCCACCGGGACACGGCGATGTCCCACCGGGACACGGTGATGTCCCACCGGGACACGGCGATGTCCCACCGGGACACGGTGATGTCCCACCGGGACACAGCTCGGTTCCGGCGCGGACGAGGGCGGACCGGAGTCCGCCCTTCTCCTGTCGCTACTCCTGATACAGCTTCAGCACGAAGGCCGCGCCGGTGGCCCCGCCGCCGCCGGGGAAGCCGCCCGCCCACCAGACTCTCACGATGTAGGTGCCGGGGATGAAGTCGTTCACTGTCGTTCCGATGCGTCCGAAGAAGTTCGCACCGATCGTGTCGACGTCGCGTTCCGCACCGATGGCCACGGCCGGGCCGTAGATCCCGTACGGCGTTTCCCAGTGGCCGTACAGATGCTGCGGCGGACCGATGGCGCCGGTGGCCGGATCGATGTAGGACAGGGTCACCTGGAACAGCGTCGTCGGCGCGATGGCCGCGCCGTACGTGGGCTGGCCGCCGACGATCGCGCTGAAATGCGCGTTGAGGCAGCCCTGGGTGAGCTGCACCGAGGTGCGCAGGACGGGAATCGGGTCGAAGCGCCCGCTCTCCCCGCCGCCGCCGACCGCGCCGAAGTTCCAGGCCGTCGTGCGGCGCCCTTCCACGCCGACGTCGCCGACCAGCCTCACGCCGCCGTTGCAGCGCTCCTGGACGTTCTGGGGATGCTTGATCGGTCCGCCGGGAGTGAGAAACGCCTGCCCCTGCGCCAGCGGCGCGAGCATGGCCGCCGAAACGGCCAGAACTGCGAGAAAACCATATTTGCGTGTCATTGGATTCTCCTGTCGTTACTCCTGATAGAGCTTCAGCACGAAGGCCGCGCCGAGGGCGCCGCCGCCGCCGGGGAAGCCGCCCGCCCACCAGACATCCACGATGTAGGTGCCGGGGAGAAATTCACCCGAGGCCTGTCCGATGCGGCCGAAGAAATTCGCGCCGAACGTATCGACGTCGCGCTCGGCGCCGATGGCCACGGCCGGGCCGTAGAGCCCGTACGGCGTTTCCCAGTGGCCGTAGAGATGCTGCGGCGGTCCGACCACGCCGGTGATCGGGTCGACGTACGACAGCGTCACCTGAAACAGCGTCGTCGGCGCAAGCGCGGCGCCGTACGTGGCCTGGCTGCCGACGATCGCGCTGAAATGCGCGTTGATGCAGCCCTGCGTGAGCGCCACCTTCGTCTGCAGCACCGGGACCGGGTCGAAGCGGCCGCTTTCGCCGCCGCCGCCGACCACGCCGAAGTTCCAGCCCGTGAAGCGCCGCCCTTCGACGCCGACGTCGCTGACCTGTCTCACGCCGCCGTTGCAGCGATCCTGAAAGTTCGGGTTGTGGACCAGCGGTCCGCCCGGTGTGAGAAACGCCTGCGCGTGCGCCGGCGGCGCCGCGAGCAGGAGGGCCGAGACGGCCATGACTGCAAGGAACCCATATTTCCGCACCATTCCATCCTCCTTGGTGATCTTCGAGAACCAGCACGCCAGTCTTTCGACACGAGTCCTCACGCCTGGCGGGACGGGAGTCCCTCGAAGCGGATACGCCGTCTTCAGTTGTTGCGATCGGGCCTGCGACGTCCGACTGACTTGCGATATAAATACGTCACTATGTCAGTTCTGCACAAGTAGCAATATTGGAAACGGCGTGCCCACGCACGCCGTTTCCCCGAATGACGCTACTGATACAGCTTGAGCACGAACGCGCCGCCGATGGCGCCGCCCGGGGCGGTCGGTCCGCCGGCCCACCAGACGTCGACGTAATAGGTGCCCGGGGGCACTTCACCGCGGCCGAAGCCGACGCGCTGGAAGAAGTTCGCGCCGAGCTCGTCGACGTCGTTCTCCGCCTCGATGGCCACGGCCGGACCGTAGATGCCGTACGGGGTCTCGAAGTGGCCGTACATGTGCTGCGGAGTGGCGGCCGGATCGGACGACGAGGTCAGCGTGACCTGGAACAGCGTCACCGGCGAGGTGCCGTACGTCTGCGCGCTGCCGACCAGGGCGCTGAGGTGGGCGTTGAGGCAACCCTCGCGCAATTCCACCTTGGTGCTCAGCACCGGGGTCTTGTCGAAGCGCTTGCTCTCGCCGCCGCCGGTGGGGCTGTTGAAGTTGTGGGCCGTGGTGAGGACGTCTTCGAAGCCGACGTCGGTGACGAGGGAGAGCCCGCCGCGGCACGACTCGGGCCTGGGCTGGTCGTGCAGCAGGGGACTGTTGGCGTTGCGGGAGAGCAGGCCCTTCGCCTGCGCGTTCGTGGCCGCCGCGAGCACGACCAGCGACAGGGCCAGGGTGAGATACCGGAATCCGTGATGACGCACCATTTGATTCTTCTCCTTGCAAAAGTGTTTTCGAGAACCGTCACCAGGCGGCCGAGCGCACGGCGTGCATAGCGCACCAATCTGTGCGGAGAGCGGATGCTTCTTCCGGATCTGCTATCGGGCCTGCGAAGTCCGACTGGCTGACGGATAGATTCAGGTCCGTCCTTACGTACGCGCAAGAGGGAAAAGATGGAAAGTGGCGAGTGCGCGGCGCTGTCCGCCCAGGCAGCACGCTTTCATTGCACCCACGCAGGAGAGACGACCGGGGGCCTCCGGCGGGCCGGTGCGACCGGCGGCGCTTGTTGTGCCCATGTTGCCTCGCAAACACGTGTTGCGTCGACAGGCGTGCGTTCAGGCTAGGCCAACAAGCGCCGCCGGTCGCACCGGCCCGCCGGAGGCCTCCCGTCGTCTCTCTTTCGTGGCTCCAATGAGAGCAACCTGCTCAGACGGAAGACGGCGCACGCACGAGCAGCGAGGATGGGACGGCTGCGATCTGCAGCGGCGTTTCCATCACCACCAGCTCCCCGTCGATCGACACGCGCAGGCGGCGCTTGCCGGTGTCGACGCGCAGTTGCGTTGTGCGCGTGCTGCGGAAGCCGTCGATGTCGGCGATCTTGCCGCGAAAGTACTTCGCCGTGGCGCGGATGAACTGCAGGCGGCTCATGAACGACAGCGAGTACATCGACACACGCCCGTCGTTGAAGTGCGTCTTCGGCGAGACCATCCCCGGCTGCGTCAGGTCGTACGCGTTCACCGCCACGACGAAGAGCTGCGTGCGGAACGTCTCCACGCGGCCGTCGAGCTCCACGACCAGCGTCACGTGCGGGAAGTGATGCAGCGCCAGGCGGATGGCCTTGAAGTACGCGCGCCAGCGGTTGTTCATCGAGCGGAATCGCTCGCGGTACTCGCTGATGGTCGGGTAGATGCCGAGCATGACGCTGTTGATGAAGTACTGGCCGTTGACGCGGCCGACGTCGATCTGCCGCACCTCGCCGCGCAGCGCGATCTCGAACGCCGCGCGCCAGTCGTCGATCGGCATTTCCAGGTCGCGCGCGAGATGATTCACGCTCCCCACCGGGACGACGCCGAGGACGCCATCCGTGCCCACCAGGCCCTGCGCGACGTGATGGATCGTGCCGTCGCCTCCGGCCGCGACGAACGTCTTCAGGCCGGCGGCGAGCGACTCGCGCACGACTCTCCGCACGTCGACGTCTGGCTTCACCTCGACGACGCGCAGTCCGTTCTCCGCGGCCATCGTGCGCAGGCTCGACTCGTCACCCGGTGGAAACGTCCCGGCGCGCGCATTGAGAAACAGGATCCCGCGGAGCATTACTCGGAGGCGTCGAACATCCGCACCAGCGCCCGTTCGGCGGGCACGCGGATTTCCTCGGGGACTTCGATCTCGTAACGGAAATGGAGGAGCGAGTCGCGGACGTCTTCCAGCGTCGTCACTTTCATGAACGCGCAGAGCTTGCAGCCTTTCAGGAACTGCTTCTCCGGCACCTCCATGGCCAGGCGGTCCGAGAGCCCGCACTCGGTGACGATGAGAAAGCGCATGGCCGGACGCTCTTTCGCGTAGCGCACCATGCCCGAGGTCGAGAGCACCGCGTCGGCGAGCTTGGCCACGTCGGGCCGGCATTCGGGATGGACGAGGATCTCCAGCTCCGGATCGGCCGCGCGAATGCGTCCGATCTCCTCTGGGGTGATCTGCTGGTGCACGTAACAGTAGCCGTCCCACGGGATGATGTTCTTCTCCGGCACCTGCTGCGCGACGTGGTTGGCCAGGTTGCGGTCGGGGACGAAGAGGATGTTCTCGTTCGGCAGCGTGCGCACGACTTTCGAGGCGTTGGCCGAGGTGACGATGATGTCGGACAGCGCCTTCACCGCCGCGGTGGTGTTGACGTAGCTGACCACGGCGAGGTCGGGATACTGCTCCTTGAGCTCCGCGATCCGCGCGGCGAGGTCCTCCGCCGGCGCGGAGTCGGCGAGCTGGCAGCCGGCCATCATGTTCGGCAGGAGCACGGTCCTTTTCGGGTTGACGATCTTCGCCGTCTCGGCCATGAAGTGGACGCCGCAGAATTCGATGACGTCGGCGTCGCGGACCTTCGAGGCCATCAGGGCCAGCTCGAGCGAGTCGCCGACGAAGTCGGCCACCTTCAGGATCTCGGGGCGGTAGTAGTTGTGCGCGACGATGACGGCGTTGCGCTCTTTCTTCAGCTTGCGGATCTCGTCGTGCAGAGCCTCGAACCCGCGGACTTCGTCCTCGCTGTATTCGTAGGTGGTGACACGGCTCAGCTCTTCATAAAGCGTTGACATTGCAGTTCCTCATAGCGAATTGGCTGCCAGCAGCACGACGGTAGCGCCCCACCCTCCGCCCGACCCGTCCGCGTCGTGGAATCCTTCCACGAAATCGAGCTCGGCCAGGAGCAAGCGGATGCGCTCGCGCTGCACGCCGATGCCGCGTCCGTGGATCAGCCGCACCTGCCGGAAGCCGCGCGCGCGGGCCTCGAGGAGGTACTCGCGCGCCACGTCCTTGATCTCGCCGGGGCGGAACGGGTGGAGGTCGAGGGTGTCGGTGATCGGGATCTCGACCGGGTCGCCGTCCTCGGGGTCGTCCTGAATCACGGCAGCATTCTAGAGAAAAGAGGAAAGAGGAAAGAGGAAAGAGGAAAGAGGCGCCCCACCCACCCGGAGGCCCCGCCGTATCTTTCCTCTTTCCTCTTTCCTCCTCATCGCCGCGGCGGCTCAGTGTCCCCGCCACCGAAGCGCTCGGCGGCGAGCTCACCGCGCATCGACCTATGCGATACTTCCGGCCGCTCATGGTCCTGTTCAACCACGCCACCCGCGAGATGACCGCGAAGATCGTCTATTACGGTCCCGGCCTCTGCGGCAAGACCACGAACCTGATGGTCATCTTCGACAAGCTCGACCCGAAGTCGAAAGGGAAGATGCTGTCGCTAGCCACCAAGACCGACCGCACGCTCTTCTTCGACCTCCTCCCGGTCGACATCGGCAAAGTCGGCCCGTTCAACCTCAAGATCCAGCTCTACACCGTCCCCGGCCAGGTCTTCTACAACGAGACGCGCAAGCTCGTGCTCAAGGGCGCCGACTCGGTGGTCTTCGTGGCCGACTCGCAGCCGGCGATGGTCGAGGCCAACCGCGAGTCGTTCGCCAACCTGATGGAGAACCTCGAGGAGAACCAGATCGACCCGAACGACACGCCGCTGGTCGTGCAGTTCAACAAGCGCGATCTCCCCGGCGTCCTCCCGGTCGAAGAGCTGCAGGAGCGGCTCGGCTTCGAGGGCTATCCGTACACCGAGGCCTCGGCGCTCAAGGGCAACGGCGTCATGGAGACGTTCCGTCTCATCTCGAAGATCACCGCCAAGCATCTCTTCACCCGCCTCAAGGGGAAGGGCGACGTGATGCCGACGCGCAAGTCCGGCTCGGTGCCCGCGGTCTCGCCGAAGGTCGAAGTGAAGCCGGCCCCGGAGCCCGATCCGGAGCCGCTGGCGTTGATGGATAACGAGCCGCTGTCCGAGGCCCCGAACCCGTTCGCCGACTCGGTGCCGTTCCCCGACTCGACGGTCGAAGACGATTACGACAAGGCCGAAGAGGTCTCGCTCGACCAGCTCCTGGCCGAGGGACGCTCGCGCCCCGCCACGATCTCGGGCGACGTGGCCGTGCCGGTGCTCGATGACGAGGTCGAGGAGCTCGGCGCGGAAGAGCTGGTCCTCGACTCGCCGGTGGCCGTGGCCGTCATGGACGAGCCGCAGCAGCCCGAACCGGCGTCGGCCGCCCAGGCGCAGGCACAAACGCAGAGCAGCACGCGCGTGGCTGAGCTCGAGGCGCAGATTCTCGCGCTCGAGGAGAAACTTCAGGTCCGGCAGATCGCGTTGCAGGCGATTCTGCGGGAGCTCGACGATCTCCGGGCGCGCGTCAGCGCGCAGCTCGAAGCGTAGTGCCTGACACGGCCCGATCGCCTGACACGGCCCGATCGTGTCCCCCGTCACGTCCTGATCCCCACAGTCGCGTACAATTTCGTCCCTACACCCAACCGGAGGACTAAGGAACCCATGCGCTCTCTCACACTCATGCTGTGTCTCTCGCTCGCGCTCGCCGGCTGCAAAGCCAAAGAGCTGGCCGACAAGGCCGACATCTCGAAGGACCTCGACAAGCGCGGTACGACCGACCTGATGAAAGAAGTCGCCGAGGACGAGTACACGCCGCCCGCCGACGGACGCCTGGCCGAGGCGCAGGTGCAGATGTACCTCAAGGTGCGCGAGCACGAGAAGAAGATCGCCGACGTGGCCAGGGCCGAGATGAAGGCCCACGCCGAGAAGGCCGAGAAGAAGGAGAAGTCCCTCGGCGGCTTCATGGAAGGGATGAAGGCCCTCGGCTCGGCCGCGGACTTCCTCACCGCCGACATCCGCGCCGCCAAGGACCTCGGCTACAACACGCAGGAGTACCTCTGGGTCAAGCAGCAGGTCCTGGCCGCGTCGACCGCACAGATGGCCGAGCAGTTCAGCAACGCCATGCAGCAGAACTTCGACAAGGCCTACGCCGAGGCGCAGAAGGCCCATGCCGAGGCCAAAGACGAGCAGACCAAGAAGCTCTACGCCGACGTCATGGCCGGCTACGACAAGTCCAAGCAGGAGATGACCGCGCAGCAGGCCCAGGACCCGGCCGTCGCCCACAACAAGCAGCTCCTGGCCAAGTACGAGAACGTGCTGAACGCGTACACACACGAAATGTCCAAGTACGAGGACAAGCCGGGCGAGATGCAGAAGGCCATGAGCGAAGTCGAGAAGATGGGCAAGCAGCAGTGAAGTCGCTGAGGTGCTCGCGCTGCGATTGGCAGTCGCCGATCGACGCGCTCTACAACCTCTGCCCGACCTGCAGTGCCCCGATTCTCGTGCACTATGAGCTGACGCGCGTCCCGCGCGTCAGCTTTTCTCGTTCCGACATGTGGCGTTACTCGTTCGTCCTCCCCATCGACGACGAAAGCGAGATCGTCACCCTCGGCGAAGGCATCACGCCGCTCCTCCCCTCCCGCACGCGGCGCAACGTCTGGCTCAAGGACGAGTCGAAGAATCCGACGCGCTCGTTCAAGTCGCGCGGCATGGCCGCCGCCGTGACGATGGCCAGGAAGCTCGGCGCTCAGAGCCTGGCCGCACCGACCGCGGGCAACGCCGGCGCCGCACTCTCGGCGTACGGCGCACGCGCCGGACTGCCGGTGTTCGTGGCCATGCCGAAGGACACGCCGGCCTCGATCGTCGACGAATGCCGCGACTACGGCGCGCAGGTGGAACTGGTCGAAGGCGTGATCACCGACGCCGCGAAACGCGTCCAGCAGTTCATCAAAGAGAACGGCGGCTTCGATCTCTCGACGCTCAAGGAGCCGTACCGCGTCGAGGGAAAGAAGATCATGGGCTACGAGCTGCTGGAAGACCTCGGCCGCCTTCCCGACGTGATCCTCTACCCCACCGGCGGCGGCACGGGCCTGATCGGCATGTGGAAGGCCTTCGACGAGATGAAGCGCCTCGGCTGGATCGACGCCAAACGCCCGCGCATGTTCAGCGTTCAGTCCAGCGGCTGCGCCCCCATCGTTCGCGCCTTCGACCAGCACCTCGAGACCGCCCCGGAGTGGGAATCGCCGCGCACCACCGCCTGGGGCCTGCGCGTCCCCCGCGCCGTCGGCGACCGCCTGATGCTCACCGCCCTCCGCGACTCCGGCGGAGGCGCGATCGCCGTCGAAGAATCGCGCATCGAGCCCGCCGCCGCCGCCCTGCGCCGCGCCGAAGGCATCGACGCCGGCCCCGAAACCGGCGCCGCCTGGCTCGCCTGCGACGAGCTGCTCGCCCGCGGAGTCATCTCCGCCGAAGAGACCACCGTCGTCTTCAACACCGGCGGCAACAAGTACCGGTAACGCGGAACGGGTGAAAACGTAGGGCGTGGCTTCAGCCCGCCCCCCTCGTGCGCCTTCACCCTCCGCGCAGCGTGCACGCTCTGGACGGGCTGAAGCCACGTCCTACGTTCGGCTCACGCTGCGTGAGTCGCAACCGCGGCGGGGTGTGGATCTCGTGCGGTAGAGAAGCGGACGTCCCGCGACAAGTTGTCCCTCTCCACCGCGACGAGCGGGGAGAGGGCTAGGGTGAGGGGTTGTGGCGCTCGGCAAAAGGGAGCCCCTCACCCTAACCCTCTCCCCGTGCGCGGGGAGAGGGGACTGGTTCGCGGGGCCGCGCCCTGCGTCTGGCTACCGCGAACGCCATGACCACTATCGCCGCGAGCGTGATGAAACTGATCGCCGCACCGATCACGAACGACCAGGGGCGATAGAGCAGGTGGACGCGGTGACGTCCCTCCGGGACGTACACCGACACGAAGGCCGTGTTCGCGAGGTGCACCGGCGCGGTGCGGCCGTCGATCGTCGCCTGCCAGCCCTTCCAGGCGATGTCGGAGACCACCACCCAGCCGCCGCGCTGCATGTCGGCGACGAGCTCGTACTCCCCGCCGAGACGCCGTTCGGTCAGGGTGATCCGTCCCGGTCCGTTGGGGCGCACGCCGCTCACGTCGTCCGTGTTGATCCAGGCGATGTCGCGAAAGTCGGTGACGGACTCCATGCGCTGGACCGCCTGCTCGGCCGTCATCTGCGTGAGCGCGACCTGCCGCGGCACGAAGGCGCGCTCGATCACGCGCTCGTTCTCGAGGAGCGAGAGCCCGCCCTCCGTGGTCAGCGCACGCCAGCCCGCCGGCACGTCGGACGCCGCGTTCTGGACGATGAAGCGGACGTTGAGGAACGAGAGGAACGGCCGGGAGAGATCGTCGATGCGGTTGAACCAGACCGTCTCGCGCCGGCACCACAACGGCTCGGTGTACATGAATGCCGCGAAGGTGAGCGCCTCGTATCCGCGCGGATCTTCCACGCCGTAGAACGTATTCGCCGCCGGCGGCAGCACCGTGCCGCGTCCCGAGACTCGGAACGGCTCCTTCACCTGTTTCAACGGCTCCATGATCGCCAGCGGCGGATACGCCGCCTCGGCCGGATACGTCCGGAACGTGTCGTACTCGGACAACAGCCGCTGCCCGAGCACGAGTCCGAGCATCGCCGGCACGAGCACGCGCGCCGAAGGCCGCACCGCCAGCACGATTGCGGCGGCTCCGAGGAACAGCAGCTCCGCCGGAATCCGCCACTGTCCGTACGACGCCGGTTCGAGGTCCACGTTGCGCGAGAGCCACCACGTTCCCGCCGCGAGCACCACCAGTACGAGCACGAACGCAATCGCGGCGCGGCGCACATTCGCCGCACGCAGCAGCGCGTCGAAGCCGAACGCCGCGAGCACGCACAGACAGGCGGCCGCGACGAACGCCAGCCGCTCCAGCCGGGTGATGTCCATCAGCGGAACGGCCCGAAGCGCGTTCGTCAGCGGCGGCCAGCGGGCGCCCACGACGATCCCCACGAGGGCCGTCGCGGCGAAGAACCACGTCTCCGGCTTCCGCAGCCCGGCGCCGTAAAGCGCGAGCGCCAGCAGGATGCTCCCCACCGCCGCGGTCTCGACGGCGACCAGTCCCAACCGCGGCGACTCCCACGTCCGCACATGCAGGTGTGGAAAAACGTTCGTGACCAGCGTCGCCAGCACCTCGGCCGTCGAGATCGGCTCGGCGTGTTGCGTCGCGCTGATCTGCGCGTACTCGAAGGACTGCGGAATCGCCTCCAGCAGCGGCAGGAGAAAGATCGCGCACACCGCAAACGCGGCCACTCCCGCGGCGACGGCGGTGACGAGCACGCGCACCGCGCCGGACCGCCGGCGAACGAGCTCGAAGAGTCCGTACGCGCAGCCGGCCAGCACGTTCAGGAAGAGCGACTCCGGATGTCCGGCCAGCGCCGTCAGCGCGAGCGTGGCCGCGAGCAGCGCTGCCGCCGCGATCCCCGGCTGCCAGACCACCCTGCGCGTTGCGGCGAGCAACAGCGGCAGGTAGACCGTGGCGAAGCCCATCGCCGTCTGCGAGTAGATGACCACGCTCGACGAAAGACTCCAGCCGATGCCCGCGAGCAGCGCCGCGGCCTCACTGCATCCGAGCTCGCGAGCCAGCAGGAAGGCCGCCAGCGCCGCCACGAACAACGCGATGGCCGCCGTGTACGACATGCTCGTTGCCGCCGGCAGCAGACAGGCGATCAGCGTGAACGGCGAATACGGCGCCGACTGCGCCTCCGCCGCGAGCGGATGGCCGCAGAGGTTGTACGGATTCCAGAGCGGCCATTCGCCGCGGCGCAACGACTCCCACACCGCCAGGCGCCACGGAAAAAACTCCGAGATCACGTCCACCGCCGACGCGTTCAGCGCCGGGCCGATCCCGTACCGCGGCGCCAGCGCGGCGTGCGGCTCGTATTGATAAAGGTGATCGATCGGACCGTAGACGCCGCCCGTCACGAGCGCCGGCCCGACGATCCCGAGGGGCAGCGCCGCCAGCACGAGCGTCGATGCCACCGAGATCGGCCGGATCCAGCAGTGCACCAGCCGGAGCAGCGCCGCCGCCGTCGCGGCATAGAGAAGAAAGGCCATGGCGGCGCCGGAGTCTAGCAGCGCGGTGACCCCAATCACTCGCCCCGTAAGCGAAATCGCCTACCATCGCGTCCATTCAGCCGAGGATCCGATGAAAACTTTGGTTCGCAGCGCGCTCGTGGGAGCGCTGGTGTGTCTCCTCTTTCCCGGCGCCGCATTCGCCGTCTGTCCGGCCAGCCCGCCGGTGCTCACCGCGCCGGCGAACGCCTCGCAGGTCGCGTTCGGGGACGTGCAGCTCGACTGGAACGCCGTCACCAACGCCACGTTCTACGACGTCTACCTCGCCCTCGATGGCGACGTCCCGTCGCTGATCGAGACCGTCATCGCCACGCAGGTCACGGTGGAGCTCGAGCCCGGACGCAACGTGCAATGGAAAGTCGTCGCCCGCGCCGACGCGTGCGCGGCCGTCGCCTCCGGCTACTTCTTCTTCACCACGTCATGCCCCACCGCCATCCCCATCCTCCAGTCCCCGAACCGCAGCGCGACTTACGCGCCCGGCGACCGGATCGCGTTCAACTGGACGCCCGTCCCCGGCGCCACCAGCTACGACCTCTACGTGACGCCCGACTTCGGCCAGACCTTCCGGACCCTGGCCGAGAACATCACCCAAACCGAGTTCTCCACCGACGACCTCGAGGAAGGCGACTGGGGCTGGTACGTCCGCACCAACTTCGACGGCAACTGCCCGCCCGCGTTCTCCGAGCCATCCAACTTCCGCGTCAGCGACGCCGGCGGTGAGTGCCCCACCAATCCCGCGAAGGCCACGCTGGTCTCGCCCCCGGCCAACGCCACCAACCTCACCTCCCCCGTCACCTTCACCTGGAACGCGGTCCCGAACGCCCTCGGCTACCGCGTGCTGGCGGGCAGCGGCAACGGCGAGGCGCAGCCGCTCGGCATCACCGCCGACACCGCCCTCACCGCGCGCCTCCCGGCCGGCACCGGCTACTGGCAGGTGCAGACGTTCTTCGGCGAGAGCTGCGCGACCACGCTCAGCGACCGCCGTACGTTCACCGTCACGCAGGGCACGGCCTGCAGCAGCACGCCGCCGCAGCTCGTCGCGCCGGCGAACAACGCGCAGCTTACTGAAACGCGCACCACGTTCAAATGGAGCGACGTCGCCGGCGCCATCGGCTACGAGCTGCACGTCTCCACCGGCGGCAACCTCTTCAACCTCTACGGCGTCACCGACGGCGACACCACGGAGCTGGAGCGCTTCGTCCCGCGCGGTCCGCTGGACTGGTACGTCGTGGCGCGCTTCTCCGGCTGCCCGGACGTGCGCAGCGCCACCTTCCGCCTCAACGTCGCCCAGGAAGTGACCTGCCCGATCGGCGCCACGGTGACGATCACCGAGCCGGCCAACAACGCGCAGGTGACCTCGCCCGTCACGGTCCGCTGGAACGCCGTCGCCAACACGACGCAGTACCGCGTGACGCTCCGCAGCAGCGCCGGCGCGTTCACCTCGCGCACCAACGCCACCAGCGTCGACCTGCGTCTCCCGGCCGGACAGTTCCTCGTCATCGTCGAGGCGCTGCCGTTCTCCGGCGAGTGCGTCATCAGCTCGCAGGAGCGCAGCTTCACCGTCGTCCCCGGCGCGAACTGCGCCACGAACCCCGTCCCGACGCTCATCTCCCCCGCCGGCACCGTCACCCAGCCCGCGATCGCGCAGTCGCCGGTGAACCTGCGCTGGAACGCGGCCGCGAATGCCATCGCCTACCGCGTCTGGGTCTCCCGCGACGGCCAGCCGTTCGAAGACCTCGGCGTGACGACGCAGACCAACACCACCGTCGAGCTCGAAGACGGCAAGTACGCCTGGTTCGTCAACGCGCTCTTCGAGGGCTGCCCGCCGACACGCTCCGAGACCGCTTACTTTTTGATTCCCGCCGCGGCGTGCAGCAGGACCGCGCCCGCCATCATCGCCCCCGCTGAAAACTCGACCGTCAGCAGCGACGTCACCTTCTCGTGGGGCTCAGTGGAAGGCGCGGTGAAGTACCGCGTCATCGCCATCATCGACGGCGATCCGGTGCTCGTCGGCACGAGCACCACCACGCAACTGAGGCGCGTCCTCCCGCCGGACCAGTATCTCTACACCGTCGAAGCCGTCTTCGCATCGTGCACGTCGACGTTCTCGCCGCGCACGCGCTTCACCGTGGCCCGCGCGCAGAATTGCTCGACCGAGGCGCCGCAGCTCGTGTCGCCCGCGAATGCGACCAAGACCAGCGAACAGGAAGTGGAGTTCGTTTGGGCGCCGGTGAGCGGCGCGCTGCGCTACGCGCTCGTCGTCGAAGCCGGCAACGGCGCGGAGACGGTCCTCGGCACCACCGAGGACACGCATCTCCTGCGCAGACTGCCGCCGGGCGCCATCGAATGGCGCGTCGTGGCCTTCTTCCCCGGCTGCGACGAGCGCACCTCGCCGACCTTCCGCCTGCAGGTCGAGCGGCCCGCGGGCTGCAGCGACCGCAAGCCGGTGCTGCTCTTCCCGGAAGACGAGGGCAGCGTGCCGTCTCCGGTGCAGTTCACCTGGATCGGCGTGCCGGACGCGGACGAGTATCGCGTCTGGATCGTGCAGGACGACGAGCGCCCGAGCATCGCCGCCACGACCACGAACACCAACGCCGAAGTCTCGCTCCCGGCCGGCCGCTATCGCTGGTTCGTCGAGGCGCGTTATCCCACGTGCCCGTCCACGTTCTCCGCGTTCGGCGAGTTCACCGCCGGCGCACCGATCGCGTGCGGCACGCCGCGCAAGCCCGACGCGCACGTCATCGGCCAGGCACTCTCCGGCACGACGTACCGCGTCCGCTGGACGCCGCTCCCGAACGTCGATCAGTACGAAGTGCAGGAATCGACGACCGCCGACTTTGCCAACGCCACGACGTTCGTCGTCCCCACCGTCACGAAGAGCTTCTCGCACGTCGTGACCGGCACGCCGGTGCAGTACTTCTATCGCGTGCGCGGCCTCAGCTCTTGCAGCGACGCGCCGGGGCCGTTCTCCGACGTCGCCGCCATCTACATCGTCGCGGCCAAGTCGACCAACGCCAGCACGGAGCTCGGCGAGAGCGCCGCCATCGTGCAGACCATCTTCCTTCCCGGCGGCGACGCGCCGCTGCAGTTCTCCGCGCGCGTCGACAAGCCGTGGCTCACCGTGACGCCGTCCAGCGGCACGCTGCCGGTCGAAGGGCTCACCCTCACCGTCACCGCCATCTCCGACACGCTGCAGATCGGGACGAACACCGGCACGGTGCTCGTCGACTACAGCAGCGGCTCCGCCGGCGGCATCGCCACGAACGCGAACACGGTCTCCAACTTCCCGATGTCGGTCAGTCTCGTCACGCCGGTCACGCCGACGGGCAAGGGCACGCCGCCGCCCGACGCGCTGATCTTCGGGGCGGTCGGTCATGCCTCCGGCGTCAACGACTCGCTGTTCGAGTCCGACATCCGCCTGACCAACCTCACCGCGCAGACGATGAAGTACGACCTCAACTTCACGCCGTCCGGCGTGGACGGCACCGACGTCGGCAGCTCCAGCACGGTGGAAGTGGCGCCCAATGCCACGCTGGCGCTCGACGACGTCGTGGCCAGCATGTTCGGCAGCGGTACCGTCGGCAGCGCCCTGGGCATGCTCGAGATCCGTCCGGTCACAGTCTCGGAGAGCACGGGGGGCCTGTTCGGCTCCGTCTCCGCGACCGCCAATCAACTGCTGCAGACCGCGGCCTCGAGCCGCACGTACAACTTCACGCCGAGCGGCACCTTCGGGCAGTTCATCCCGGCCACGCCGTTCTCGCAGTTCGTCGGCCGCGGCACGATCCTCTCGCTGCAGCAGGTCGCCCAGTCGCCGCAGTTCCGCGCGAACTTCGGCTTCCTCGAGGCCGCCGGCGCGCCGGTCGACCTGCTCGTGCGCGTCTACGACATCTCCAACACCCTGCTCGCCACCATCCCGGTCTCGCTGGGCGCGACGCAGCACCGCCAGATCAACGGCATGCTGCAGAGCAACGGCATCAACGACTTGGCCGACGGCCGCGTGGAAGTGGAAGTGGTCGGCGGCGACGGCAAGGTGACGGCGTACGTGTCCGAGGTCGACAACGCCACGAACGACCCGCTGCTCGTGTCGCCGGTCGTCAAGGGCGCAGTGCGCGCGAACCGCTACGTCGTCCCCGGCATGGCCTACATCAACACCGGCTCCGCGTTCTGGGTCACCGACCTGCGCATCTTCAACGCCGGCACCACCGCCACTCCGGCCACGCTGACTTTCTATCCGATGGGCAACCCCGGCGCGGCCATGACCCGCGAGATCTCGCTGGAGCCCGGCGAGATCGAGGTGTTGAACAACGTCCTCGTGAACACCTTCGGCGTGACCGCCACCGCCGGCGGCGCCATCGTCGTCACCACGCCCACCGAGACCGCGCTCACCGCCACCGCCCGCACCTACAACCAGACCGCCACCGGCACCTATGGCCAGTTCATCCCCGGCGTGACGGTGGCGGACTCGGTCGGCATCGACGACCGCGCCCTGCAGATCCTGCAGGTCGAGCAGTCGACCCGCTTCCGCACCAACATCGGCCTCAACGAGACCTCGGGCAAACCGGTCACGATCGAAGTGGCCCTGATCACCCCCGACCAGCTCGCGACCCCCATCGTCACCCTCGGCCTGCAGGCCAACGAGTTCCGCCAGATCGGCCTCGTCGACTTTGCCCCGCCCAGCGCCGTCTACAACGGCCGGGTGACGGTCAAAGTGATCGGCGGCGAAGGCAAGGTCACGGCGTACGGTTCCGCCATCGACGCCTTCACCCAGGACCCGACGTACGTGCCGGCGCAGTAAGAAGAACGCGGCGCCGGCTTTCAGTCGGCGCCGCGCGAAAGCTGTGGAGAGACGGGCTTCAGCCCGTCGCCGCCCTCGTCGGATACGACGGGCTGAAGCCCGTCTCTACACCCTACGTTACCGCGCCGTCCGCACCAACTCCCCGCCCGCCGTCCCCATCACGATCGCGCAGCCGTCGATCGCATAATCCTCGGTGTAATAGAGGTCGTCGCGCACCAGCACCGGCGTCCCGCCGCCCTCCGCGATCCAGCGCAACGAGTTCGCCTCGACCTCTTCCGTCACGTAGTACAGCCGCCCGTCCACCGCGTGCAGCCCGCCGACAATCTCGTCGCCCGCGACGAGCTGCCGCACCGACGATCCGTCCCGCGCCACGGCAAACAACGCGTTGTCCGAGCTCGCGCCCGCCCCGTACGCGAAGACCGTCGTGGGACTCAGCGCGATCTCCGCCGGGATCACGTCGTCGTTGATCGTGCGCAGCGTCCCGCCGACCTTCGGGACGGTGTACAGGCCGATCGTCTCGTTCCCCTCGGTCAGCCCCGTCTGGCCGAACCACACCAGATCGCCTTCCAGTGCCACGTCGAGCGGCGCCGACACGTCGCCGGCGAGCGTCTGCCGGCCCGTGCCGTTCTTCAGCGCGCGCTCGATCTTCCCATCCGGCGCCAGCGTCCCCTGGTCGAAATCGAGCGTCCCCGCCGCCGCCCAGTAGAGGTGCGTCGCGTCGATCTCCAGATCGAACGGCGTCGGCACGCCCGAGATCAGCACCGCCGGCACGCCGCCACCCTTCGGCACCGAGAGGATCACCCCCGGCATCGGACGGAAGAACGCCTCCAGCGGGAGCGCGGAGACGTAAACGTGCGTCGCGTCCACCACCATCGACAGCGTCACGTACTCCTCGAACAGCGCCAGCTCCTCCACCTCGCCGCCGAGGCGGGAAACGCGGAGGAGATAGCCGAAATCGTCGAGCCAGTAGACGTGCTGCGCGTCGGTGGCAAGGAGCGTCGTGTACGCCAGGATGGCGATCGGCCCGATGACGCAGCGCTCCGCCCCCGGCGTGACCGCGCGGCGCTTCGCGAGCAGAGGGTTGGCGAGAAGGAGAACGGCGAGGAAACACAACCCCAGTCGTCGCGTCATGGCCGGAGTGTACGTCTACAATTCGCGCCCGTGCGCCACCGTATCGGGAACGTCACCGCGTGTTTCTTCGCGCTACTCTTCACCGCCATCGCGGCGCGGGAGCATTTCGAGCGCGGCGGCCCGCACCTCGCCCGCACCATCGCCTCCGGCTCGAGCAACTCGCCGAAGAGCGCCGAAGAGACCCTGCTCCTCTTCGAATACGCCACGCAACACATCCCCCGCGGCGCCTCGGTCACCGTCCTCAAACCGCACAGCCGCGGCGAGGACAAACAGGTCCTCCGCTTCTCCCACGGTCAGCTCCCCTACCACCGGGTCGTCCCGCAAACCGAGTCCCCCGACTTCATCATCACCCTCGGCTCACCGCTCGAAGACGGCCGCTACGAACTGCTGCATCGCGACGCCGCGGGCGATATCTGGAAGAGGACGCAATGGTGACTGCCCGCTTCCTCCTCCTGACGCTCGCCCTCCCCCTCCTCGGCTCCTACGTACGCCACTTCCGCACCGTGCGCATGCTCCCGTGGCCAGGTCAGATCGCGATCTCGTTCGCCACCGGGCTCCTGACCATCGTCGCGGAGATGTTCGTCCTCTCCTGGCTCGGCCTCCACTGGAATGCCTGGCTCCTCGTCCCCGTACCACTCGTGCTGAGCGCCTTCACACTACGAAGTGCCGCGAAACAGAGCGCCGCCGATCGGAGCGCCGGCTTCCAGCCGGCCGGTCCGCCGGCTTCCAGCCGGCCGTCTCCCACGCTCCTCATCGCCCTTCTCGCCCTGGCCATCCTGATCTCCGCCGTCCTCGCCGGCATGTGCACCTCCGGCGACTTCGTCTACTTCTGGGGAGTCAAAGGCCAGCGCTGGGGCGCCGTCCACTTCCTCGACACCGCCTTCACCCAGGAGCCGGGGCACTACATGCACCCCGACTACCCGCCCCTCCTCCCCCTCTACTACGCCTGGACCCTCCTCGGCGGAGACGGAAAGCTCGACTGGTGGGGCGCCATCCTCGCCACCCCCCTCTTCCTCGCCATCGGCGCCACCGCAATCTGGGCCTTCGGCCGCTACGCCCGCATCCGCGCCATCGACGGCATCGTCGCCCTCTTCGTCGCCCTCTACGCCCTCTTCTACGTCCGCAACCAGGTGGCCGGCAACGCCGAGCCGCCCCTGCACATGTTCGAAGCCATCGCCCTGGCCGCCCTCACCTGCTGGCGCGAGCGCAGCAACGAGCACGACGCCATCGCCGCCATCGCCCTCTGCGGCGTCGCCCTGACCAAAGTCGAAGGCGGCATCTTCGTCCTCCTCGTCTGCGGCCTCACCTGGCTCGCCCGCGAAGGAACCCTCCGCCAGCGCCTCATCGCCGGCACGAAGATGGCCATCCTCCCCATCACCACCCTCGCCACCTGGCTCCTCTTCGGCGCCACCCGCGGCCTCACTGACACCTACGTCCCTCGCGCAGACCTCTCCCTCCAATACCTCTGGCCCACCCTCCTCGAGCTCCTCCGCGAGCTCTCCCTCCACCTCTGGTACACCCCCTGGATCGCCCTCCTCGTCATCCTCTTCTGCGGACGGGCCAAAAACGCCATCCCCTACATCCTCGCCACCCTCCTCTTCCTCGCCTTCCTGCTCGCCGTCTACACCCGCGCCGAGCCACACTTGGAGTGGTCCGCGGGACGCACCCTCATGACGCCGCTGCTGCTGTTCATTGCGGGGGTGGTGGCGGCGCACCGGCCTCTCGAAGAATTACGCGACGTCACCGTTTCGCCAGTGCAGGCTTCCACAAGTAACCCGCGACCTCCAGCGTGACAGGCCGGAGGTCTCACCGACTGAACTACGACCCGCCGTCAGGCTTCGGCGACCGCTTAGACCGGCTTACAGAATTGCCGTGGGGTCGGACTTTTGATCCGTCATGATTCGCCGAGATCCCACCCCTCGAGCTGCAGGCGCTTGTGGCGTAACGATGATCGACTGGCTCGAGCGCGACCGCGCACGCCGCGGCACACCATCTTGCCGATCTCCACAACTTTCTCATAAAACAACCGCAAGTCCCGTCCGGCGCGTCTCACCTTGTAGCCATAGGAGGCATCGTGAGAAGCCGAAACATATTCATCGCAGAACCTTTCATGACCATGAAACGCAGTCTCGTTTTTTGTTGTCTGTTGCTCTTGGCTGCGGCGCCGGCGGCGTTCGCGGCAACGCAGTCGATCCAGGCAACGACCGGGCTCGATCGAATCGACCAGCGCCGGTGGCCACTCGACCACAGCTACACGTACAACGAAACCGGCGCGAATTCGATCATCTATGTCATCGACACCGGCGTGAACCCCGTGGCGGAGCTCAGCGGCCGCCTCCTCGATCGCAGGAGTTATGTCGATACGGTTCACCCGAGTTGCGTGTCGGGCGGCGATCCGAGCGACTTCAGCGACCACGGGACTCATGTGGCGACGCTCGCCGCGGGCTCGATTCACGGCGTGGCCAAACAGGCCCGCGTCGTGAGCATCAAGGCCATGGCCACGGCGAACAACTGGCCGATCGTCTGTGCGTTGCGAGACGTTTTTAACAAGCACCCGGCCGGCGTGCCCGGTGTCGTCAACCTGAGTCTCATCGTCTTCGGCACAGGCACGAGCTCCTATACGAGTGAGATCAGAACGGCCGTCGACAATCTCGTCGGCAGAGGCATCGTGGTCGTCGGAGTCGTGCGCGACGGTGTGTGCACGACTGCCAATTCCGAACCGACGCTGGGGTCCGGCACCGGCGGCTCCGCCCTCGGCGGCGCGATCGCGGTTGGCGGCCTGAGTCTCAGCGACGGCTCGCCGCCCGCGACGGGAGTCTGCATCGACATCTTCGCTCCGAACGTCAATCTCTCGTCGAACAGCAGCGGCGCCGCAACCTCATTTCCGGGTGTGTCGGGTGCCGCGCCGCTGGTCTCGGGCGTCGTGGCGCTGCTGCAACAACGCTTTCCCTCCATTTCTTCGAATCCTGGGGAACTCGAATCCGAGCTGATCAGATCCTCGACGAAAGGTGTGATCAACGTTCCGACCGGCACCACGACTGCGCTCGTGCACTCGCTTCCGCGAGCGGGCATCTCGAGGCCCTCGGGCGCCAACGTCGGGGAGACGTTCACCGCCATCACGAATTCGATCGCCGGCGCCACGTACCGCTGGACGGTTACCAATGGAACGGTCATTGCCGGAGGCTCGACCTCGACCGCCACGATCCGCGCGGGATGTGGAGGAGTGCTCAACGCCGATGTCGTCATCGACGCGCCTTCCGGCCGCAGCACGGGGATGGCGGTGATGACCATCACCCAGCCCACGTCGACTCTCAGCGGTTCGGCGTACATCAACCCCGGCGGCAGCGCGACGCTGCGCGTCGATCTCAGCGGCGCGTCGCCCTGGACATTGTCCTGGTCCGACGGCGTACAACAGACCGTCACGTCGACGCCCGCCTTCCACACGGTTTCGCCGGCGGAAACGACGGCGTACACCGTCGCGGCGAGTACGGGCGGCTGCCCCGCGACGCCGTATGGCTCTGCCACGGTGACCGTCACCGACTGCATGCCAGCAAACGCAACGATCACCGTGCCTTCCTCGGCCTACTCCTCGACGTGGCGGACCGCGTGGGTCCCCGCCGAAGAGGGAGCGTCGTATCAGTGGGAAATCGACAACGGATTCGCGAACTGGATGCCCGATTCGCCGTCGCTCTATTTCCGGACTGGTTGCCCCGGGACGACGAACCTGCGGGTCACCATCACCCGCGCCTGTGGGATGCAGAGTACCGGGACGGCCAGCGTGACGAATCTGCCATCGAGTGTGGTGGCCCGAGGCTCGGCAACGATCGCCGCCGGACAAAGCGCGACGATCGCGGCGGACTACACGGGCGCGCTTCCGTGGTCGATCACCTGGTCGGACGGCGTGCGACAGACGAACATCGGCAGGACCTGGGTGACACGCACGGTCACGCCCACGTCGACGCGCACCTATACGATCATCGATGTGCGCGATGCGGCCAATTGTCAGGGAACCGCGTCAGGTTCGGCGACGATCACCGTGCAGTGAGACGTTATTGGATAGGTCCAGAGAGGCTGGAGCCTCGCTGGACCTATCAGCCGCTCGCGCGCCCAACGTGTCCTCCCCGCCACTCCGTCTCAACTCCCCAGTGAACGCCCTTGCCGCGCTGCCGTCCCGGCTCGACCTTGCGACAAGGAGGCGACATGACATTCGTTCGACTCCCGCTTCTCGGACACGAATTCGTCACCGCTTTCCGCATCCCGCGGCACGGAAAGCGGCCGCGTCCACATACCACCTCCTTTCGGGAAGTATGTTGACGCTTTGCGGGTTCCTTGGGCCGGCTACCACGCCCAATTCCTAATAACCAAGGATCTCCATGACCCGAAGACTGTTCTCCGTCTCTGTTCTTTTTCTCGTTTTCCTGTTTCTCGCCTCGACGGCATCGGCACAGTGCCCTACAGACCCGATCGCCAACGACAACCCCGCGTATGGGACGACCGAGGTGATCGGCCGGAACTTCAACAAGGTCGCCATGATCTTCAAGGGTGCACGGGACGCGAACTACACCTGCAAAGTTGCGGCGCGCGACGAACTGCAGCAGTACCTGGAAAGCGGTGTCGCCCAGACCGGCGTCAATGCCTTCCGGCATTTCCTCTCTGGCGCGAACATTACCTTCGTCTTCGCGGCCGCGCTCGAGCTGGGGCCGCAGGGGCTGATCTCGGATGACCTGGACCGCCTGCTCCGGCGCGTCGGCGACGATTATCAATTGACCTTCGAAGCCACCGATCCGTGCGGCATGTCTGCGACCGATCCGACGACGGGGACACAGTTCTCGCGCCGCGGCAACTCGTGCATGGACGATTACATGATCGCCGCCTCGGGATACGGCTGGAAAGCCGCCTATTTCCGCCTCTCGGGCCGCGCGTGGACGCAGTCGCGCGCCGACGCCATCCAGAATTTCCGCGATGGGCTCGGAGGCTATGCGGGCGTGTGCCTGCATTCTCCCGCGCTCTACGAGGCCATCCGCGGCATGAGCGGCGTGGAAGAGTACTTCTGCAATCAGACCGAGGCAGACCTCGACGTCAACGGCGACGCGCGGATCATCAGCCTCAATCACGGCAATCAGACGCCGGCCTACGGCTTTGGCCTGCTGACCAGCGCCGCGGCGATGCACATCGCCCTCGAAGTCGCGGAGCAGAGCGTGACCTCCGCGGACCTCACCGACTATCATCGCAAGGCGATGAAGCACCTCTGGAAAGAGGCGGCCGAGGGAACGGACAACGCCGGCACCTTCAACACGAACTGCTATGACATCATCGAACAGGACAATCCGGTGGCTACACCGTACATCGACAAGATCCTGTCGAAGCCGTACACCTGCGCCGACGGACGCTTCGGCGGCGGGTCGGTATACCGCGGACGGTTCTATCCGCTCGACACCTTCTATACGCGCTATTCTTACGACCGCGTCGCGGGGAACGGCTACAACTTCCCCGGGACCGGCTTCGACGACTCGCCGTTCATGAACAGCACCGACGAGGACTCGGAGAACAACTACACCATCCTGAACATCAACAATCCGAAGGCTTTCAAGGGACGCGGACGTTACGAGACGTATTACACGCTCGGCTATGCATGGTTCATCAGCCGTCCCGCCCTTACCGCCTCTCCGCGCTACCGAATGACGATCCAGACCTCGGGCGGCCGCTATCTCTATGCCACGAACCGCGGCGGCTCGACGCTCAACGCAACCGGCACGGCCTCGACCAGCCTCAACTCCACCTACTATCTCGAGGATCTGAGTCCCACCACTCCGCTGCGTCATGGCGACACGGTCGTGCTGCGCATGCAAAACGCCATCGGCGCGTCGTATTACCTCAATGCGCCGACGACGGGCGCGACGGATATGACCGCGACGTCGACCGGCACCACGGCGCGCTTCACGATCCACCGCATCTCCGGCACGGGCCCGATCGCTCACTCGGACAAGTTCGCGCTGCGCGCGTCGAACGGCTATTACCTGAAGGCCGTCAACGGTGGCAACGGCGCGATCACGGCCGACAGCGCGAGCACGGCCGGCTACGCGCAGTTCACGTTCACGAAGACCGAAACCCCCGCGGGACAGACCTACTGATTTTTCGGGGAGCGCTGGCGCAATGCCGGCGCTCCCATGTCTCTCCTGCTTCACCGGCGGTCCCGTGGTCTTGCCGGCGATCCTTGCCGGCACCTTACGCCCTCGGCGCCGGCTACCAGAGAATCCGATCGATACCTCGATCCGGGCATCCTTTGATCATCGTGGCCGGCCTCGTGTTCTGGTACGTCGTGCACGTGATCCGCGGATGAGCGCACGGGCGTCACCAGAAGACCGCTTGAACGCCCGCGAGCGCTCTCCCGTCACGACATCCCGCGATGAGTGGCCGCATCCACATCCCGCGCTCGACGCGACGCTTCCCGCGCCATCTCGGACACGCAGGCCGCCGCTATTTACGGCGCACGCCGCGAATTCATCCCCACCCTCCGCACCCGCACCGCGTTCCCCACCGTCGCCTCCAGCAACCACAAATCCCCATTCGCCGCGAATGCGCCGCCGATGGGCGACCAGGTAAGCGTGGACGTGTGCGCCACCGAAACGGCACCCGCGGGCGTGATCCGTTTCACCTCGCCGTGGGCGTAGTCGGCGACGTAGACGTTCTCCGCGCGGTCGGTCCAGAGGCCCATGATCGCGTGCTGCAGGGCGACGTGCGGCCGGCGGGCGTTCGTCTTCATCAGGTCGCGGGCGATGCGCGTCGCGCGTCCGTTCTTCACCCGCACGAGGTCCCCGCCGTCGATTACGTAGAGCGTGCCCGCGGGTGTCGCGTGCAGCCAGCGCATCGCCTTCAGTTCGCCCACCACGCGCGTGATCGCGCCGTTCGGGGCGCGCTTGCGGATCTCGCCTTTGTCCCGCTGCGGCCAGTAGAGGTTGCCGGCGGCGTCGCGGGCGAAGCCGTAGTTGGAGAGGAAGCCGCGCGTGTTCGGGATCACTTTCGAGATGCGGCCCGCGGCATCGCGCTTCCAGACGTAGTGGCCCCACTGCTTCGTGGCGTCGCCCTCGTACCAGAGGTGCTCGCCGAAGAGGTTTCCCTGCGCGTCGAGGGAGAGCTCGTGCGTGTGCACGTTCGGTACGGCCACGCTCTTTGTCCCATTCGGGGCCACGCGCCACACCTGCTCCAGGTCGGAATAGTAGACGTTCCCACGCGCGTCGATGACCACGCTCACCGGCGGATGGGCGAGGAGCGGCGACGCGGTCAGGAGGAGGAGCGCGAAGAAGAGGAAGCGCAGCGGAGAGAGGCAGGATTGCCTCTCCTCCCCCTCGAAACCGGACGCTAATCGCATGTGCATATAATGCGCGCCGTTATGGCAGATCACACTCAGTACGACATCCTCATCATCGGCAGCGGACCGGGCGGCTACGTGGCCGGCATCCGCGCCGGACAGCTCGGCCTCAAGGTCGGCGTCATCGAAAAAGACCCGTTCGTGGGCGGCACGTGCCTGCACCGCGGCTGCATCCCCACCAAGTCGCTCCTCGAGAACGCCGACGTCTGGGGGAAGATCCAGAAGGCAAAAGACTTCGGCATCACCGTCGGCGACGTGAGCATCAACTGGTCCGACGTGCAGAAGCGCAAGCAGGGCGTGGTCGACAACAATGCCAAGGGCATCGAGTTCCTCTTCAAGAAGAACAAGGTCGAGCGCATCACGGGCTTCGGCCAAGTGATCGACCGCAACACCGTGGACGTCGACGGGAAGCAGCTCAAGACCAAAAACATCATCCTGGCCATGGGCTCCGTGCCGAAGGACCTGCCACACATCAAGGCCGACGGCACGAAGATCATCAACTCCGACCACATCCTGCAGATCGACCGCATCCCGAAGTCGATGCTGGTCATCGGCGCCGGCGCGGTGGGCTGCGAGTTCGCGTCGATCTTCTCCCGCTTCGGCACGAAGACGACCATCGTCGAAGTGATGCCGCAGCTCCTCCCCATCGAGGACGACGAGATCTCCAAAGAGTTCACGCGCATCATGAAGAAGAAGGGCATCGACGTCTTCACCGACGCGAAGGTGCTCTCCTGCGAGCCGTCGGAGAACGGCGTGAAGTCGACGGTCGAGACCAAGGGCAAGCAGCAGGTCATCGAGACGGAGCTCGTCCTCTCCGCCACCGGCCGCGGCCCCGTCACCGGCAACTGCGGCCTCGAGAATCTCAAGGGCGTGAAGCTGGACAAGCGCGGCTACGTCGAGATCGACGAGTTCATGCGCACCGGGGAGAAGGGCGTCTACGCCATCGGCGACATCGTCCCCACCCCTGCCCTGGCCCACTGCGCCTCGGCCGAGGGCATCCTCGCCGTCGAGCACATCGCCGGCAAGGACGTGCGCCCGATCAACTACGACCACGTCCCCAACGCCACATACACCGAGCCCGAGGTGGCCTCGGTCGGCCTGACGGAGAAGAAGGCCAAAGAGCGCGGCTACGACGTCAAGATCGGCAAGTTCCCGATGACCGCCAACTCCAAGGCCAAGATCCTCGGCGACGCCAGCGGCCTGGTGAAGTACGTCGTCGACGCCAAATACGACGAGATCCTCGGCGTCCACATCGTCGGCCCGAAAGCCACGGAGCTGATCGTCGAAGCCTGCGCCGCCCTGGAGCTGGAAGCGACCAGCGAGTCGATCGCGAAGACGATGCACGCGCATCCGACCTTGTCCGAGGCGCTGATGGAAGCAGCCGAAGACGTGGCCGGGCACGCGATTCATTTCTAAGGGATGAGGTACGAGGGATGAGGCATGAGTGGCTTCGCCCTCGTGCACACTCATCCCTCAACCCTGACGCGCAGTCCGCGACGTCAATTTTCACTCGAAATGTAGACCGGCGAGCATGATGGCGTGCTCGACGGGCATGAATTCATGTTCGCCGGTCATGACGTCGTGAACGCGCGACATGATTCCTTGCCAACCCTCATCGATTCATGATTCACGATCACGAAATCATGTTCGACGATCACTCGCGCGTGTTCGCCGGTTATGAATTCTGTGGCCACGAACATGCGTTCATGATCGAAAGTGATGAATTCGTCCGCGACGATCAAGTTCGCAACGACTTCCGCAGACATTTGTAGCGGCTTTGCACTGCTCCGGAGAAGCTCGATCACGACCGAGCTGGCGTCTGCAAGCCGGGAGAAGTGATTTACAACGGAGCCGATCGCCGTTTCATCACACCTCTCCCGCCTCGCTGAAACTTGTGCCCATCCCCGCGTTCAGGTAAAACGCGCGCCGTGACCGAAGTCCTAACCTCGACCAACACTCATGGTCTCAGCACCGAGCAACTGCTCGAGATCGACTACTACCTCCGCCTGACGCGCACGCTCGAAGAGCGGCTCGTCGCGCTGTTCCGGCAGGCCAAGGTGATCGGGGGTCTCTACCGCTCCCTCGGCCAGGAGGGAGAAAGCGTCGCGGCGGCGTACGCGCTCGACTATGCGCAGGGCGACGTCGTGCAGCCGCTCATCCGTAACATCGGCGCGATCCTCGTGGCCGGGGCGAAGCCGGCCGACATCATCAAGCAGTACATGGCCAAGGCCGACGGCCCCACGCGGGGGCGTGAGCTGAACATCCACTTCGGCCATCCCGCGCGCGACGGCTTCATCGGCCAGATCTCCATGCTCGGCGACATGATCCCGGTCATGGCCGGCATCGCCCTCGCCGGCCGCATGCAGAAGCGCAAGCTCGTCACGCTGGCCTTCATCGGCGACGGCGGCTCGTCCACCGGCGCCTTCTGGGAAGGGATGAACTTCGCCTCGGTGCAGCGGCTGCCGATGGTCGTCATCGTCGAAGACAACGGCTACGCTTACTCGACGCCGACCTACAAGCAGACCGCCGCCAAGACGCTGGCCGACAAGGCCTACGCGTTCGGCTGCCACGGCGAGACCATCGACGGCAACGACGTCCTGGCCGTGTACGGCGCGGTGACGACGGCCGTCGAGCGTGCCCGCAACGGCGGCGGCGTGACGCTGCTCGAAGTAAAGACGTTCCGCATGAAGGGTCACGCGGAGCACGACAACCAGGCCTACGTCCCTCCCGAGATCATCGAGGAGTGGAAGGCCAAAGACCCGCTGGCGCGGTTCGAGCGCGTGCTCATGGAGCTCGGCGTGGCCACGCAGCAGGACTTCAACGCCATCCAGGATCGCGTGCGCCGCGAAGTCGACGCCGCGACGGACGAAGCGGACAAGTCGCCGATGCCCGATCCGGCCGACGCCGGACGCGGACTCTATATCGAGGATGGATACTGGAATGGCTGAGACGAGCTACATCGAGGCCATCACCCAGGCCATGCACGAGGAGATGGCCCGCGACGAGAGCGTCTTCCTCATCGGCGAAGACGTTGGCCAGTACGGCGGCGCGTTCAAGACCAGCGCCGGGCTGCTGGACAAATTCGGGCCGGAGCGCGTCATCGACACGCCCATCTCCGAGATCGCCATCATCGGCGCGGCGTCCGGTGCGGCGCTGATGGGCATGCGCCCCATCGCGGAGATGCAGTTCATTGATTTCATCACCTGCGGCTACGACATCCTGGTCAACTTCGCGGCCATGAACAGCTACCTTTTCGGGCGTGCCTGCCCGATCGTCGTGCGCGGCCCGGCCGGCGGCGGCACGCACGGCGGCCCGTATCACTCGCTGAATCCCGAGGCCATGTTCATGAACCGGCCCGGCCTCAAGATCGTGGCGCCGGGCACGGCGTACGACGCCAAGGGCCTGCTCAAGGCCGCCATCCGCGACGACAACCCGGTGCTTTTCATCGAGCACAAGTACCTCTACCGCCGCATCAAGGAGAACCTGCCGGAGGAGGACTACATCGTCCCGATCGGCAAGGCCAACCTGCGCCGCCGCGGCAAGGACCTGACGATCATCACCTGGGGCGCGATGATCTACCTTGCCGACGACGTGGCGGACGAGCTGGCCAAGGACAACGTCTCCGTCGAGGTGCTCGATCTCCGCTCCATCCTGCCGTTCGACGAGGAAGCGATCCTCGAGTCGGTCGCCAAGACAAACCGCGCCCTCATCCTGCACGAGGCGCCGCTCACCGGCGGTGCGGGCGGCGAGTTCGCGGCGCGCATCGCCGAGAAGGCGTTCGACTACCTCGACGCCCCGATCAAGCGCGTCGGCGCGCTGGACGTGCCCACTCCCTACTCCCCGCCCCTCGAAGCCGCGGCCCTGCCGAGTAAAGCCAGGGTGCTGAAGGCCGCGCGCGAACTGCTGGCTTACTGATGAAAAAACTCGCACTGCTCCTCCTCCTCGCCACGCCACTGCACGCGACGTTCTCCATCGTCGCGCGCGATCCGGCCACGGGACAGCTCGGCGTGGCCGTGCAGTCGCACTGGTTCGCGGTCGGGCAGATCGTGCCGTGGGCGGAGGCGGGCGTGGGGGCGGTGGCGACGCAGAGCTTCGTCGATCCGTCGTACGGCAAGCTCGGCCTCGACCTGCTGCGCGCGGGCAAGAGTGCGCCCGAAACGCTCCGCGCACTCCTCGGCGGCGACGCCGGCTGCGAGGTGCGGCAGGTTGGGATCATCGACGCCAGCGGCAACGTGGCCACGTTCACCGGCAGCAAGGACATCATCGCCGCGGGCGCTATCGCCAACGCCGGTACACCGGAGTCGAACAAGTGCGGCGCGCTGAGCGTCGGACGCGACTTTGCCGTGCAGGCCAATCTCATGGCCAACGACAAAGTGTGGCCGGCCATGGCGAAGGCGTACGCGGAATCGAAGGGCGATCTGGCCGAGCGGATGCTGGCCGCGCTCGACGCGGCGCAGGCCGCCGGCGGCGACATCCGCGGGAAGCAGTCCGCGGCGCTGATCGTCGTCAACGTGAAGACGAGCGGCCGCTCGTGGCAGGACCGCGTCTTCGACGTCCGCGTGGACGATCACGCCGAACCGCTGGCCGAGCTGCGCCGCCTGGTCACCCTGCAGCGCGCCTACAACCACATGAACGCGGGCGACCTCGCCGTCGAGCACAAGGACCACGAGGCCGCGCTGCGCGAGTACAGCGCCGCCGAGGCCATCGCCGGGAAGACCGCGGGCGTGCCGAAGAGCCGCATCGCCGAGATGACGTACTGGCACGCCGTGGCCCTGGTGAACATGAACCGCATGAACGAAGCGCTGCCGCTGTTCTCGCGCGCGTTCGCCATGGAGCCGAGCTGGCGCGAGCTGACACCACGGCTGGCAAAGTCGGGGCTGCTGCCGGAAGACGCGGTGGCGCGAATCGTGGCAGCGCGCTAACAGAGCGCCGGAGACGACGAGGAGGCCTCCGGGCCGGTACGACCGGCAGCGCTTGTTGTGCCCATGTCGTCGCGCAAACGCGTGTTAGGTCGACAGGCGTGCAGTCAGGCTAGGCCCAACCAGCGCTGCCGGTCGCACCGGCCCGCCGGAGGCCCCCCGTCGTCTCCTATCGCCGCTGCTGCGTGCCGCCCCCGAGAACCCGCGAGCTCACCACCTTCCCGGCCGTGTCCAGCGTCACCTCGATGATCGAGCCGGTCGTGTCGCGCAGCTGGCGCACCACCTGGCCGGCGGCGTTCTTCGTCTCGCTGACGACCGGCAGGTCGAGCACCGCTCCTAAGCGTTTCTCGCCGACCAGCTTGCCCGTCGTGTCGAGCGTGCGCTCCACGAGATTGCCCGCAGTGTCCACCGTGCGCGTCACCGTCTGGCCGAGGGTGTTCACCGTCTGCGTCAGCACGCCGCCCGGCTGCAGGGCCGTGTTCGCGACGTCGCCCACAGTGCCCACCGTCCGGTCGACCGTGTCGAGCAGGCGGGTGACCAGTTGGGGGTTCTTGTCGAGCGTTTCCAGCGTGCGCTCGATCATCTCCCGCACCTTGTCCAGGCGGACGACGAGGTAGACCTCCGCCTCCACGCCGTTGATCTCCAGCTTGACGCGCTCGATGCTCGCGTCCGCGCCGGCGCTGAGGCGCACCAGGTCCGCTACGCGCGCGTCGAGCGACACGTGCGCCTGCACGTCGCGGACGTCGAGCACGACGCTCTCGACGTACACGTGCGGAATGTCCAGCACCACGTCCGGCTCGTCCGCACCCGCCACGACGCGCGTCGGCGTCGTTCGGCTAGGCTGCTGCGCCGCAACCGGCAGCGCGAGAAGCAGCGCGAGGATCATCAGGATCAAAAGTGCTCGTTTCACTGGCGGCCTCCCTGCGGCAACACGCGCGAGTTGACGATCTTGCCGGCGGCGTCGACGGTGTACTCGATGATCGCGCCGCTCGCGTCGCGGACGCGGCGCACTTCGCCGGCGGCGGTGCGCGTGACCTCGCCCACGGCCGGCAGGTCGAGCAGGCGTCCGACCGAGCGCTCGTTGACCAGCTTGCCGGTCGTGTCCAGCGTGCGCTCCACGATGTTGCCCGTGGCGTCCAGCGTCCGCTGCACGGTCTGGCCGAGGGTGTTCACCGTCTGGCTGACGATGCCGCCCGGCTGCAGCGCCGTATTGGCGATGCCGCCCACCGTGCCGACCGTCTTGTCGACCGTCGTCAGCAGCCGCTCGACGATCTGCGGGTTGTTGTCCAGCGTCGTCAGCGTGCGGTCGAGGATCGCCGCGACGTTGTCCAGGCGTACCGTCAGGTACGCCTCCGCTTCCACCCCGCGGATCTCGAGCTTCACGTCGCCGATGTGCGCGTCGACACCCGCCTTGATCGAGACCAGGTTCGCCACCCGCGCGTCCAGCGCCAGATGCACGTCCAGGTTTTCCACTTCCAGCAGGATCTGGTCGACGCGGAGATTCGGCACTTCCAGGTAGACGTCCGGATCGCCCGCCGCCGCGGCGCGCTGCTTCGCCGTCTGCCCCGTCCAGGAGCGCGACGGCTCGGTGCGCGCGGGACGCGGACGCGGCGCCGTGGCAGGCGCCGTTCCCGGAGCGCGCGGCGTGGCCGGACGGCGCACCTCCCGCGGTGTCTCTTCCTTCGATTGCGCCGTCGCGCGGCCGGTGATGGACACGTTCTCGTCGCCGCGCTCGACGCTCGTGGTCGTCTGCTGCGGCGTCTGCGCCGCGGCCGTCAGCGCGACGGTCATTGCACACAGCATCATCGTCGTTCGATGCATGCAGCCCCCCTGTCGGCGAAGGCTGCATGAGGCATTCCACGGTGCCCTTCTTGCTGCGCTGGACATTTGCATGTAAAAGACGCCCGCAGTCCCGAGGAGCAAGGAAAGCCAATGGCACATGACGTCGTAATGCCCCAGATGGGCGAATCGATCGCGGAAGGTACGGTCTCGAAGTGGCTCAAGAACGTCGGCGACAAAGTCGAGCGCGACGAGCCGCTGCTGGAGATCTCGACCGACAAAGTCGACGCCGAGATCCCCTCGCCCGCCGCGGGCGTCCTCACCGAGATCCTGGCCAAGGAAGGCGACACCGTCCCGGTGAACGCCGTCGTGGCCCGCATCGCCGCCGAGGGGGAAGCCGCAGCACCCGCAGCGGCCGGGGCGGAATCCGCGGAACAGAAGACGGCCAATGAGGCCACCGCGCAGGAAGTGCAGCAGGAGGCGCCCGGGGCGATGGACAAGGAAGTCCAGAGCGATGTGGCGCCGCGCCAGCCCGAGGCACCCGCCGCTGACGAGTCGACTCCGCGCACCGAGGCCACGCGCTCCGAGACGGCCGGCGAGAACGCGCAGATCGAAGACGCTTCGGCGACCGCCGTCAACCCGCAGATCACCGACGCCCCCGCCGACAGCAGCGAGGACGACGACAAAGTCACGTCGCTCGACGAGCGCCGCCGCACCAAGTCCTCACCGCTGGTCCGCAAGATCGCCGCGGAGAACAACGTCGACATCACCCAGCTCGAAGGCACCGGCGTCTCCGGTCGCGTGACGAAGAACGACATCCTCGCCCACCTGCAGTCGCCGAAGCCCGCCGCCGCACCGGCGCCGCAGCCGGCCGCGCAGCCACAGGCCCAGGCGCAACAGCAGCCCCAGGCCCGCGCCCCCCGTCCCACGCCGCAGTTCGCCGAGGGGGAGAACGTCCGCCTCGAGCCGCTCTCGGTCATGCGCAAGCGCATCGCCCAGCACATGACCCAGTCGAAGCAGACCTCGGCGCACGTGCACACGGTCTTCGAGATCGACTTCACCAACGTCGAGAAGCTGCGTCGCCAGCACAAAGACGCCTACGCCGAGCGCGGCGTCAAGCTCACCTACATGCCCTTCATCGTGCAGGCCGTCATCGCCGGGCTGCGCGAGTTCCCGATCCTCAACGCCTCGATGGACGAGACCAACGTCGTCTATCACCGCGAATTCAACATCGGCATCGCCGTGGCGCTGGAGTGGGGCCTGATCGTCCCGGTCCTCAAGCACGCCGACGAGCTGAACGTCCTCGGCGCCTCGCGCGCCATCAACGACCTCGGCGACCGGGCCCGCTCCAAGAAACTGTCGCCCGAGGACGTGCAGGGCGGCACGTTCACCATCACCAACCCCGGCGTGTACGGCGGCCTGTTCGGCCTGCCGATCATCAACCAGCCGCAGGTGGCCATCCTCGGCGTGGGCGGCATCAAGAAGCGCCCGATGGTCGTGGAGACGAAGGACGGCGACTTCATCGCCATCCGCTCCATGTGCTACTTCTCCCTCGGCTTCGACCACCGCCTGATCGACGGCGCCATCGCGGACCAGTTCATGGCCCGCGTGAAGCAGATCATCGAGGCGGGACAGTTCACCATGTAAGGGCGCAGATCGCAGGGCGCGGGGCGCAGGAGATCTCCTGCCGCCCTGCGCCCCCTTTTTCTCCTGCGACCTGCGCCCTGCCCACTGCGCCCTCTTCTTGCATGCAACGCGCGGCTTTCGCGCTGTCCCTCGTCCTCGTCGCGGCCCTTCCGTCGATGGCGTCCGCTCCCGTCCCGCTCCCCTCGGAGCGCCGCGAATGGGTGCGCGTCGAGACGCCGCACTTTTCGATCTTCAGCAGCGCCGGCCCGCGGCTCACGCGTATCATCGCCCTCGACCTCGAGCGCCTGACCGGGCTGCTCGTCGAGCGCAGTCCCTGGTTCCGCGTCTCCGGAAAGCGGACGCGCATCTTCCTCTTCGGCGACCCGCGCGACGCGCAGCCGTACTTTGACGTCGTGCGCGGCGGGCGCATCGAAGCGGCCGGCATCACCGTGCGCAGCCCTCAAGGCAGCACGATCCTCGTCGACTGCCGCGCGCGCGGCGGCAACGCGCTGACGCCGCGGCACGAGCTCGTGCACGACCTCCTCGGCAACAACCCGCGCCCGCTGCCGCTCTGGATCGAGGAAGGGCTGGCCGAGTACTACAGCAACCGCGGACGCCCGATCGTCGAGCATTCCTCGCGCTTGCGCGGCCGCCCGCGCATGCCCATCGCCGAGCTGTTCTCGGTGCGAGCGGCCTCGCCGCGCTCCGTCTCGTGGGAGTTTTACGCGCAGAGCTGGGGCGCCGTCTCCGTCCTGATGCGCCGTGACCATGCGGCGTTCGAGCACCTTCTGCGCGACGTCGCGTCGGGCAAGTCGTCCGAGGCGGCGCTGGCGGAGCGGTATGGAATGACGTTGAAAGAACTGGAGAACGTGATCCGCCGTAAGGCCGGCCGCAACCAGCTCGATCCCCGCGGAGAAGGTCAAGTTCGACGTCGAGCTTCAGCCGCTCAGCCGCGCCGCGCTCCTCTCCGAGCTCGGCGAATTGCTGGGGCGCCTCCCCAATGGGGCCGCCGACGCGCAGCGCCATCGCACGGCCGCGCTGGAAGCGGCCGCGCGCCGCTGACGTTGTTCCGCCCACGTGAAGCGCCTCGTCCCCATCCTCATTCTTGCGGCCGTCACATCCGCTCAGGACGTCTACACACCCCCGGTTCCCATCGGCATCAAAGGCGACGGCAAGGTGCGCCGCGTCAAGGCGCCGATTCAATTTCCCGACGCCGCCACTCCATGGATCCGAATCCGCTCCGAGCATTACGACGTCATCAGCAGCGCTCCTGAGGCGGAAACGCGCGACATCGTCGGCGACCTCGAGACGCTGGCCTCGGTGCTGACGAAGACCTCCTCGCGCTTCCGCACCTCGCGCGTCCCGACGACCATCCTCGTCTTCGCCAACCGCAAGGAGAGCGCCCCCTTCTTCGACCTCCTCATCGGCCGCGAGAACTCGACCGCCACGGGCCTCTACGTCCGCCACGGCGGCGGCGGAACGATGTTCGTCGACGCCTCGCGCCGCCGCCAGCGCATCGAGAAGACGGCGCTGCACGAGCTCGTGCACGACCTCCTCCGGCAGACCGAGGAAGTGCCGCCGCTCTGGATCGAAGAGGGGCTGGCCGAGTTCTTCTCGACCGCCGACCTGCGCAACGGCCGCGTCACGGCTGGCCAGCCGATCCGCGAGCACGCCGCGCAACTACGCCGCAAGCCGCCTATCCCGCTCGAGGAGCTGTTCGCCATTCAGGCCGAGACCGACGCCTCGCTCTCGGCCACGTTCTACGCGGAGAGCTGGGCCGCCGTCGACTGGCTGATGCGCTTGGGCAGCGAGAAGTTCTTCGCCTTCCTGCACGCCGTCGAAGGCGGCATGTCGATCGCCGACGCGCTGCAGACGCACTATGGCAAGACGCTCCGCGATCTCGAAGGCGGCATCCGCGCATCGGCCAGCCGACTCGGCGCCGGCATCGAGCTGCAGGGCGACCGCCGCGAAGTCCCGGCAGCGACGCCGGTTCCGCGTCCGGCGCTGCTGTACGAGCTGGGACGGTTTCTCTCGCACGTCAGCGGCGCCGAGGAGGAGGCGCAGCGTTTCTACCGCGAGGCTCTGCGCGTCGATCCGAAGCATGCGAAGTCGCTGGCCGCGACGGGACAGTTCGAGGCTGCCATTGCCGCCGGCCTGGAGGACGCCGACGTGCACCTCTCCTACGCCGAGACGCTCCTCACCAGCGCCCTCGGCCCATTCGCCGGCATCTTCGAGCCGGTGGACGGCGACGCGGAGAAGTTCCGCAAGGCCCGCGCCCTCGCCGAGCGGGCGCTGGCCCTCGGCGCGGATGAAGGATCGTCGCGCGCGGCGATCGGCGCGACGTACCTCGTCGAGACCGACGTCGCACCGGGCATCGCGCAACTCCAGCGCGCCTACGAGCTGCTGCCGCGGCGTCACGACGTCTCGCTCAATCTCTACGCCATGCTGCTCCGCACCGGCCAGCGCGCCGAGGCGGACAAGCTGCACGCCGACGCCTTCGCCAACGCGCGCGATCAGCAGTTGAAGTTCGCGGCGAAGAACGTCCTCCTGCAGTCGGAGACCAACCGCGCAAACGCTCTGGCGAAGGAAGGGAAGCTCGACGAAGCAGCCGCCATCGTCCGCACCCTCGCCGCCAACACGGACGCCCTCGGCCGCCGCGAGCTGGAGCAGCAAGCCGCCCAGCTCGAGTCGACCGCGAATGTGAACCGCCACATCCGCATGTACAACGACGCCGTCGCCCTCGCGAACACGGGCCAGAACCGCGACGCGGTGAAGGCGCTCGATGCGCTGCTCGCGGTGGCCACGGACCCGATCGTCGTCCGCGACGCGAAGAAGCTGCGCGACGAGGTTCGGAAGCGGTGACGATCCGTCCCCACCGCATCATCCTCGCGGTGCTGTACCTCGTCGCCTTCGCCGCGATGGCGCACTACCTCTACGAGGGCTGGTCTTACTACCGCACGCCGCTCCTCGAGCGGCCGCACCACCCTTCCTTCTGGGACCTCAAGCCGGGCGGCACGTACGGCCACTCCTTCGGCGTCATCGGCTCGGCGCTGATGATCGTCATGCTGCTCTACTCCGTGCGCAAGCGCGCCAGGCCATTGCGGCGCGCGGGGGCGGTCGGCGCGTGGCTCGACTTTCACATCTTCTGCGGCATCGTCGGGCCGCTGCTTGTCATCCTGCACAGCTCTTTCAAGGTGCAGGGACTGGTCGCGCTCAGCTTCTGGTCCATGATCGCCGTCGCCCTCTCCGGGGTCGTCGGCCGCTACCTCTACCGGCAGATCCCCCGCACCCGGACCGGCGACGAGCTGACGCTGTCCGAGGTCGAGGCCGAGCTGCGCGCCCTGACCGTCGCGCAGGACGAGCTCCCGCCGGCGCTCGTGAAACGCCGCGAGTGGCTGCGCGACCGCATCGCCAGATGGCAGCGGCTGCAGGAGCTCTTCCACCACTGGCACGTATTTCACAAGCCCTTCGCCGTGATCATGTACGTGTTCATGGCGGTGCACGTGGCGGTGGTGATCGCGACGGGCTACGGCTTCGGACGATGAAACGCGTCCTGCTGCTGCTCGTCGTACTAACCGCCGCCGCCCACGCCCAGATCTCCCCCGGCCCCCTCAGCCAGCCGCACGCGAAACTCGAAGGGGCGGCGAACTGCTTCCAGTGCCACGAGCCCGGCAAAGGCGTCACCGCCGCACGCTGCCTCACCTGCCACAAAGAGATGCGCGCGCGCATCGCCGCGAAGCGCGGCCTGCACGCACAGCCCGGCTACCAAAAGTGCGAGCGCTGCCACAATGAGCACCACGGCCGCGCCTTCCAGCTCATCCACTGGACCCCGAAGACGCTCGACCATCGCCTCACCGGCTTCCCCCTCCTCGGCGCGCACGCGAAGCTCGAGTGCCGCCAGTGCCACAAGACCCGCAGCTATCTCGGCCTCTCGCAGAACTGCGCGTCCTGCCACCGCGATCCGCACAAAGGCCAGTTCGCCACGCGCGCCTGCACGACCTGTCACGTCATGACGGCCTGGAAGCCGCCCTCGCTTTTCACCCACGCGAAGACGTCCTTCCCCCTGACCGGCAAACACGCGAACGTGGCCTGCACGAAGTGCCACGCCAACGGCGTGTTTCGTCCCGTCCCCCACCAGAGCTGCAAGGATTGCCACAAGGACCCGCACGCAAACCGCTTCGGCCCGACCTGCACGAATTGTCACTCCACGTCCGCCTTTAAGCCAGCCAACTTCGATCACGCCGCCGTGCCGAAGCAGCCCTGCGTGAACTGCCACAACGACCCGCACGCGAACCGCTTCGGCCAGACCTGCTCGAACTGTCACTCCACGACCACGTTCAAGGCGGTGAAGTTCGATCACAGCCGCATCCCGAAGCAGCCGTGCGTGAATTGCCACAAGTCCCGCGACGTCCACGCCGGCCGTCTCGGCACGTCCTGCGAGCGCTGTCACGCCACCACCGGCTGGCGCCCCACCCGCCGCGAGAACTTCGACCACGCCCGCACGCGCTTCCCCCTCACCGGCAAGCATCGCGCGGTGGCCTGCGCCTCCTGCCATCGCGAGTCCCCCATCCGCGCCCCGATGGTCTGCAGCTCCTGCCACAAAGACCCGCACACCGGCCGCCTCGGCACGACCTGCAGCAACTGCCACGCGACGACCGGCTGGAAGAACGTCACCGCCGGTGCCTTCGATCACGACAAGACCCGCTTCCCGCTCAAGGGCGCCCACAAGCGCGCTGAGTGCGCGACCTGTCACGAGCGCTGGAAAAAGCCGCCCCTCACCTGCACCGGCTGTCACAAGGACCCGCACGCCGGCCAGTTCGGAACCGGCGAATGCACGCGCTGCCACACCGTCGAGCGCTTCCTCCCGTCGACGTTCACCGCCGACGCGCACCAGAAGACGAAGTTCCCCCTGGCCGGCGCCCACCTCGCCGTCCCCTGCAACGCCTGCCACACAAAGGGCCAGTTCCGCTTCGCCTCGACGGATTGCCAGTCCTGCCACAAGAGTCCCCACGGCACCGCGGTCACGGGCAGGTGCACGAGCTGCCACCGCGTGGAGTCCTGGTCCCGCATCGCCTTCGACCACCGCACGTTCCCCCTCGAAGGCGCGCACGCACAAATCCGCTGCGCCGCCTGCCACACAAACCTGTCCCGGTTCAAAGGCACCCCGCGTACCTGCGCAGGTTGTCACGGGGAACGACGATAGGCCTCCGGCGGGCCGGTACGACCGGCAGCGCTTAGTGCGGCACTTCTTCGCGTAGAACGCGTTCAGCGCGAGAAGCGTGGGGTCAGGCTATGCCGACCAGCGCTGCCGGTCGCACCGGCCCGCCGGAGGCCCCTCGTGGTTTCCCCTTTGCAATCGGCGAGGACCGCGTGCGTGCCTTCCTGACAGGCTTCGGATTCGCGGCCGCGGTTTTCGCGGGGGCCGCGTTGCTTTCACAGGAGCGTACCCCGAATCCCGCTGGCAATCCGCACGGGCCCATTTCCGTCCCGTGTGAAAACTGCCATACCGCGGTTGGGTGGACGCCGTTGCGCCGCCCGCTTCTCTTCGACCATACGAAACACACCGGGTTCCCGCTCGTGCAGTCGCACAAAGGCGTCGACTGTGCCGGGTGCCACCGCGACCTGCGGTTCGCGCATGTCGGCAGCGCGTGCGCCGACTGTCACGAAGACCCGCATCGCCGCGAGCTCGGGTTCGACTGCGAGCGTTGCCACAACACCGCCGGGTGGGAGAACCGGCGCAACCTCCTCGACGTCCACAGCCAGTCGCTCTTCCCGCTCACCGGCGCGCACGTCACCGCCGAATGCACCGCCTGCCACGCCCAGTCGCCGGATCGCTACTTCGGCGCGCCGCGCCAGTGCATCGCCTGCCACCAGGACGACCTCGCGCGCGCCGTCAGCCCGCCGCACACCGGCTTCCCGCGCGAGTGCGAGACCTGCCACACCACGTCCGCCTTCGAAGGGGCCAACTTCCCGAACCACGACCAGTTCTTCCCCATCTTCTCTGGCCCGCACCGCAACGCCTGGGACTCGTGTACCGACTGCCACACCAGCCCGAACAACTTCCGCGTCTTCAGTTGCGTCACCTGTCACGAGCACAACCGCGAAGAGATGGACGACGAGCACGACGACGTCCGCAACTACAGCTACAACAGCAACGCCTGCCTCTCGTGTCACCCCACCGGCCGTGAATAGAACGCTCCTCCTCGCCGTCCTCCTCTGCTGCGCGCTGACCGCCGGCGCGCAGTCGGTCCGCTATCGCTCCGCCGACACCGTGTACCTCACCGCCGGCTCCGCGGCAGGCGTCGCGGTGGGAGACCGCTTCGAGATCCTGCGCAACAACGCCGTCATCGCCACCGTCGAGGTGATCTTCGTCGCCGAGAGCTCCGCCTCGGCCAAAGTGATCCGCGAGACCACGCCCATCGCCGCCAACGACGCCGCAAGACGCATCGGAACACCGCTGCCCGTAGCGCCGGCTGCCAGCCGGCCGGCTGCCCGGCCGCCAGCCGGCGTGGCCGGCGAGCCGGCCGGCATCGGACGCTCCACGGCGTTCGGTTTATCCGGCGCCGCCACCTTCGACAGCGAGACCGGCGAAGACCACAACCGTACCCTCGGCCGCCTCTCCCTGCGCGCGCGCAACATCGCCGACCTCCCTTTGCACGTCCGCGTCCGTACGCGCCTTTCGTCCGAGGAGAATGGCAATCGCGTTTACGACGCGAACGTCGCGTACGAGACCCGACTCTTCGGCGTCCGCGCCGGACGCATCGGCAACTCGCCGTACGTCGGCCTCGGCTACCTCGACGGCGTCCTCGTCCACGTCAACATCGCCGGGAACTTCCAGGCCGGCGCCTTCGGCGGTTACCAGCCCGACATCCGCGAGCTCTCCTTCGACTCGAACGCCACGAAGTACGGCGGCTTCGTGCGCGTCTTCGGCGACACCGCCGACCTCACCGTCGCCGCGGCCACCGTCGGCGACAACCCGTTCGCGGCCATCGACGGACGCTACGCGCCGAACGCGCGCGTCTCCTTCTTCGCCCACGGCCGCGCCGGCGACGAGGCCTTCGACGCCATGGCCGGCGTCATCGCCCAGCTCAGCGCGCGGCAGAGCGTGACCGTCTCCTACGAGCGCGTCGATCCCGGTCCCGACGACGATCTCCGCACACCCGACCAGGTCATCAACGACTTCCTCCGCCAAGGCGTCCGCGTCAGCTACCGCGGCCCCTACGCCCTCCTCGGCGCGGGCATCCGCAGCGGCGACGAAGGCGACGATCCCACGTACTCCATCACCGCCGGCCTCTCCCATCCGAATGTGCTCGGCGGCGTCTACACCGGCATCAGCGCCACCGGCTTCTCCTCGCAGATCACCGACGGCGTCTTCGCACAGGCGCGCGCCGGACGGCAATTCGGCACCGGACACAGCCTCGAGCTCTCCGCCGGTGCGCTGCTCGTCGACGAGAACGCTCTCGAAGACATCACCACCACCGGCTGGCTGCGCGGAGCGGTCTGGCTCGAATTGCCCTACGACCTCTTCGGCCGCGCCGAGCTCGAGTACGCCATCGGCGAATCGCGTAGCGGGCATCGAGTGAGCCTCGGTGCTGGTTATCGCTTCTGATGCAGCATTTGTCATCCCGAGCGTGAGTCGAGGGACCTGGGGGGCCGGGGGGCGCGCTGCTCGTGCCGCCCACCCACCCAGGTCCCTCGACTCACGCTCGGGATGACAACCATTGACGATGCTCCCCGAACCTCTCCTCTGGTGGGGCGCCGCGCTCGCCGTCTCGGCGGGCGTGGTCGTCCCGTACGCGCGGCAGTTCCGCCGCCGCATCGCGCATGACCGCGAGCGGAAGGCCGAGGCCGCGGCGCTGGGGATCGACAAACCGGCGGCGCAGTTCCCGTTCATCGATCCCGCGCATTGCATCGGTTGCGGGGCGTGCGTGCGCGCCTGCCCCGAGGGGGACGTGCTCGGGATCGTCGGCGGGACGGCCGTCGTCGTCAACGGACTGCGCTGCGTCGGACACGGACGCTGCGAAGATGCCTGTCCCGTCGGCGCCATCACCGTCGGCCTCGGCGACATGCGCTCGCGTGAGGACGTCCCGCTGCTCGACGAGCACTTCGAGACCACGCTCCCCGGCGTCTTCATCGTCGGCGAGCTGGGCGGCCTCTCGCTCGTAAAGAACGCCATCGCCCAGGGGCGCGAAGTCATGCGCACCATCCGGAAGCGCGGCGGCCGCGACGTGCTCGTCATCGGTGCCGGCCCGGCCGGCCTGGCCGCCGCCATCGAGGCCGTCTCCCTCGGACTGCAATGCACCGTGCTCGAAAAAGAAGAGAGCCTCGGCGGCAGCCTGCTCCACTACCCGCGCCGCAAGATGGTCCTGCTGCAACCCGTCGAAGTTACGCCCTCGCTCGTGCTGTCGAAAGAGCAGTACTCGAAGGAGACGCTGCTCGAACTGTTCGAGTCCCTCGTCGCGAAGCATGTCCTCGACGTCCGCTTCGGCAGCTCGGTGCATTCACTCCAACGCGACGGCGAGACGCTCCTCGTCAATGGCGAGCTGCGCGCCTCGAACGTCGTCCTGGCCCTCGGCCGCCGCGGCTCGCCGCGCAAGCTCGGCATCCCCGGCGAAGAGCTGCCGAAAGTCATGTACCGCCTCATGGACGCCGAGGGGTATCGAGGGCAACGCATCCTCGTCGTCGGCGGCGGCGACAGCGCCGTCGAGGCCGCCGTCGGCCTCTCCATGCAGCCCGGCAACATCGTCACGCTGTCCTACCGTCGCGAGAAGCTCGTGCGCATCAAGAAGAAGAACGAGGACGCGTTCGCCCGCGCCAGGATCACGACGCTCTTCAATTCCCAGCCGCTGGAGATCACCCCGACGCACGTACGCATGCAGACGGCCGAGGGGGTGGTCGAGCTGGAGAACGACTACGTCTTCGTCTTCGCCGGAGGGGTGCCCCCGTTCGAGTTGCTTAAGAAAAGCGGGATCCGGATGGGCGGGGTGTAGGAGTGCGGCGGCGCGATGCCGTTCCCGATGTCGCGAAAAGGCCATAACCAGTCCCCTCTCCCCGCGCACGGGGAGAGGGTTAGGGTGAGGGGCTCCCTTTTGCCGAGCGCCACAACCCCTCACCCTCGCCCTCTCCCCGCTCCTCGCGGGGAGAGGGGACTGACATGTCCCGAGACGCCCTATCACCCCATAAGGGAATGCCCCGCCTCACCTCACGTTGTGAGCGAGCGATGCGACGGTGCGACATCCATCGCCTTCATCTCGTCACGTACGAGAACGGCATGAAGCTCCAGCAGAAGCTGGTCGAGATGCGGCAGCGCGAAGAGCTCGACGACCAGCTCCTCCTCCTCGAGCATCCCCCCGTCATCACCCTCGGCCGCGGCGGCGACGAGACCAACCTCCTGGCCACGCCGCCGGAGCTCGCCGCCCACGGCGTCCGCTTCTACGAGACCACCCGCGGCGGCGACATCACCTACCACGGTCCCGGCCAGCTCGTCGGCTACCCCATCCTCCACCTCGGCGAAGGCAACCGCGACGTCCGCAAGTACGTCACCGCCCTCGAAGAAGTCCTGATCCGCACCGTCGCCGAGTACGGCATCACCGCGACGCGCGAGGCCGGGAGGCGCGGCATCTGGGTCCGCAAAGACAAGATCGCCGCCATCGGCGTGCGCATCGCGCGCTGGGTCACCTCCCACGGCTGGGCGCTGAACGTGAACACCAACCTCGACCACTTCCGCCTCATCACCCCCTGCGGACTGCAGGGCACCGGCGTCACCTCCATCGAGCGCGAGACCGGGCGCCGCATCCCGCTCGACGACGTGCGCGACGTGCTGGCCGCCAAATTCGCGGAAGTCTTCGACCGCGAGCTCATCCCGCGCCGCCCGACGCTCGACCTCGTGAAAGTGCTCATCCACGACGGCGAGCGAGTCCTGCTCCTGCATCGCAAGCCGGAACGCGGCAACTTCTGGCAACCGGTCACCGGCACCATCGAAGAGGGCGAACAGCCCTTGGCCGCCGCCCGGCGCGAGCTCGTCGAAGAGACCGGCCAGCACGGCGATCCGCGGCCGCTCGGCCTCACGCAGTCGTTCATGATCGAGTCGCAGTGGCTCGAGTCGCGCTACCCGTCGCCCGTCATCGCCAGCGAGACCGGCTTCGAGTCGCGCCTCGACTCGCGCGTCGCCGTGCGTATCGACCCCGAGGAGCACGACGAGTGGGGATGGTTTACGTTCGCCGAGGCGTATGAAAGGATCAAGTGGACCGACGACCGCGAGGCCTTGGAGCGGCTGGCGGCGCGCAACAACATAGTGGCGACTCCCCTGCTAGCTCCTTTGGTAACCCAATGAACAAACGCGCCGGCATCCGTCCCGAATGGCTCAAAGTCCGCGTCCCCGGCGACCTGCAGAAACTGCCCGTCACGCGGCTGCTGAACGACCTGGCCCTGAACACCGTCTGCCAGGAAGCGCGCTGCCCGAACATCTTCGAGTGCTGGACCGCCGGCACCGCCACCTTCATGGTCCTCGGCGAGATCTGCACGCGCCGCTGCACCTTCTGCGCGGTCGGCCGCGGCAACCCGCTGATCGCTGATTCCGACGAGCCGCGCCGCGTGGCCGAGGCGGTCGAGAAGATGAAGGTCAGGCACGCCGTCATCACCATGGTCAACCGCGACGACATGCCGGACGGCGGCGCGGAGCACGTCACGCGTACCGTGCTGGCCGTGCGCGAGCGCACCGGCGCGGCGGTGGAAGTGCTGATCTCCGACCTCGAAGGCAATCGCGACGCGTTGCGCGCCGTCATCGAATCGCACCCCGAGGTGCTGGCGCACAACGTCGAGACCGTGCCGCGGCTCTACTCCGCCGTGCGCCCGGTCGCAAAGTACCAGCGCTCCCTCGACCTGCTGCGCTGGGCGCACGAGGAGAAGCAGAACGGCATGCTGACCAAGTCGAGCATCATGCTTGGCCTCGGAGAGACGGAAGAGGAGATCCTCGAAGTCGCGCGCGACCTGCGGAACGCCGGCGTCGACATCTTCACCATGGGCCAGTACCTCGCCCCCTCGGAGAAGAACCACCCCGTGCGCCGCTACTACACCCCCGAGGAGTTCGCGGAGCTCGGCCGCCGCGCCCGCGAGCTCGGCTTCCATCACGTCGAGAGCGCGCCCCTGGTGCGCAGCTCCTACATGGCCCACCGGGCCGTGAACGGGATTGAGAATGAAGGATTGAGAATTGAGGATTGAAAAGCCATGCGACGTCGAAATCCTCAATCCTCAATCCTGCATCCTCAATCCGGTAGAATCCCGCTCCAATGCCGCGCGTGACGTTCGTTGACGCGGGAAAGAGCGGCGAGTTCCCGGCGGGGAAAACGATGCTCTCGATCGCCGGCGAGCTCGGCGTGCGCGTCAGCCAGGTCTGCGGCGGCGACGGTGCGTGCGGGACTTGCAGGATCGAAGTCGTGGAAGGGTGGGACCACCTGACGCCCCCCACTCCCGATGAGACCTACAAGGAGCTCGAGGAGCCGTACCGGCTGTCGTGCCAGTCGAAGCTGACCGGCGATGTGGTGGTGAAGGTAGCGAAGATCGAGTGAGGGCGCAGTGGGCAGAGGGCAGGGCGCAGGAGATCTCCTGCGCCCCGCGCCCTGCCCACTGACACAGGAGTGAACGAATGACAGCAGTCGAGACACCGAACCAGATACCGACTCAGACCGGGGGCCTCTCCCACCAGAACCTCGCCCTCCTCTTCCAGTACACGGTCGAGGCGTACAAGGTCTTCCAGAAGCTGGCCGAGAACGTCCCCAACCCGATGACCCGGGGCATGTTCAAGCAGTTCGCCACCGACGAGCGCGAGAACCGCGACCTGGTGGAGATGAAGATCACCGCCACGACCGGCAACCGCGTCCGCGTGACCCTCGGCTCGGACATGATCTTCTCCGAGATCCTCGAGGGGGAGATGTCGTTCCGCGAGTCCTCGGAGTTCCTGATCTCGCGCGAGCGCACCATGCAGCGCAAGCTGCGCGAGCTGATCGCCGGCGCCTCGAACGCCGACCGCGGGCTGCTGGTCTTCTTCGAGACCGTCAAGCGCGCCCACATCGTCGAGCTCGAGCGCGAGCTGGAGCTCCTCAAGACCGACCCCGACTGGTGGAAGCGCGAAGACGCTGAATGGCGCCTCGTCCACGGCCCCGACTACCAGCCATGAACATCTCCCTCTCCCCCGCCGCCGCCGAGCATCTCTCCCACGATGCCGACGGCCGCCTGCTGCGCATCGCCTTCACCACCGGCTGCGGCGGCTCCGGCTACCGCCTCAGCTACGCCAGCGAAGCCGCCGACGGCGACGAAGTGGCCACCGTCGACGGCGTCCCCATCGCCCTCGATTCCATGGCCGCATCCCGCCTCGACGGCGCGGTGATCGAGTACGACGAGGATGAGGACGGGTTCCTGCTCGAGCATCCGGACGCGGTGACCGCGGTCTGGTGCGGGTAGGTAAAAGGTAAAGGGTAAAAGGTAAAAGTCGCTCCGCGTCGCGCACACTTTTGCAACGACGCGAAGCGACTTTTACCTTTTTCCTTTTACCTTTTACCCGCTCAGACGATGCTGCTGTTGCGGTAGACCTCGTCGACGGCGAGCTGCGCCTGCAGCGAAGGCACCTCGACACGTTCGCCGGCCGTCGCCACCCGGGTGGTCCATGCCCCGTCATTGCCGCGCGCGTGGACGGTGATGCGCCGCTCGCGGTGCGACACGACGATGTATTCGCGCAGCGACTCGATGGTCTGGTAGTACTCGCGTTTCAGGCCGAGGTCGTACTCTTCCGAAGAATTGCTGGTCACTTCGACGAGGATCGTCGGATTGACGGCGGTGGATTCGGGGCTGGCCTCGTGTTGCTGCAACGCTCCGCAGATCACGGAGGCGTCAGGATACGTGGCCAGACCAACCGGTTCGACATAGATCCGCAAGTCGGAGGTGTGGACGCGGCAAGGACGATCGCGCAAGGATCCGCGAAGAGCGTAGATGGTCTCGGCGGCCAAAGCTGAGTGTTCCGCCGACCCTCCGGCCATCACATAGATCTCGCCGTCGATGAACTCGTGCTTTTCAACCGACACCGTCTCCAGTGCCACGTAATCGGCGTAGGTGTAGCGCTGGTGTCGGCGTGGCTCAGGCATGACGCCGTCGATTATAGCGGCCTGCATTTCGCAATCGTCGGAAGTGTGCAACGTGCACTGATCCTGATCCTCATGCTCACCGCGGCCGCCTGCGCCGCGCCGCCTCCGCGGCAGCAGCATGTCGAGGCGCCCATCCAACGGAAAAATCCCACCATGCCCGAAATCCTACATGTCGTTGCCATCGGAGACTCGCTTGCGTATGGCGCCGGAGACGAGAGCGGCGAAGGCATCACCGGCCGGCTCGAGGAAGAGCTGCGCCGCGGCGGCGTCGACACCGTCGAGACCGTGAACCTCGGCGTCAACGGCGCGCAGACCGCGGACCTCATGTCCCGCCTGCGCACCAAACGCGTCCGCGACGCCGTCGCCGCCTCCGACGCCGTCGTGCTCTCGATCGGCGCCAACGATCTCTTCCGCACGCCGCACTCCCGCGAAGAGCTGCTGCGCGCGCCGTTCGCCGTCGCCGAGCGCATCCTGGCCCGCATCGAAGCCATCGTCGCCGACATCCACTCCATCAACCCCGAAGCCCGCGTCCTGCTCCTCGGCGGCTACAACCCCGTCCCGCGCCACGAGTGGGCGTCCACCATCAACACCTACCTCGGCATGTGGGACGCCACGCTGAGCACGCGCTTCGAGGACGACCCGCGCGTGGCCGTCGTGCAGATGTCCGACATCGTCACGCCGCAGCGGCTCAGCCGCTACGACAGCTTCCACCCGGGAGCGGCGGCCTACCAGGAGGCGGCCAAACGGATCGCCGCGCTGCTCCTGAAAGAGCTGAGCGCGGCCTGACCTACTCATGCCGCGCGGACAGCGCGAACTCCAGCGCGTGGTACGTGATGATCAGGTCCGCGCCTGCACGCTTGATTGAAGTGAGGATCTCGTTCATCACCCGCGGCCCGTCGATCCAGCCGCGCTCCGCGGCCGCCTTCACCATCGAGTACTCCCCGCTGACGTTGTACGCCGCGATCGGCAGCGGAAACGCGTCGCGGGCCTGGCGGATCACGTCGAGGTACGCCAGCGCCGGCTTGACCATGATGATATCCGCCCCCTCCTCGACGTCCAGCGCGATCTCGCGCAGCGCCTCGCGGCCGTTGGCGGGGTCCATCTGATACGTGCGCCGGTCGCCGAACTGCGGCGCCGACTCCGCGGCCTCGCGGAACGGTCCGTAGAACCCCGACGCAAACTTCGCCGAGTACGCCATCACGCCCACCTCGGGCATGGCCCGCTCGTCGAGCGCGCGGCGGATCGCCGCCACGCGGCCGTCCATCATGTCCGAGGGGGCGACAAAGTCCGCGCCCGCACCGGCGAACGAGACCGCCTGCTTCATCAAGAGAGGGAGAGTCTGATCGTTGTCGACGTCCTTCACGCCGTCGTGGTCCACGATCACGCCGCAGTGCCCGTGGTCCGTGTACTCGCAGAGACAGACGTCCGCGATGACCGTCATCTCCGGCACGTGCCGCTTGATCCCCTCGATGGCCGACTGCACCGGCCCGGACGGATCCCACGACGACGAGCCGATGCCGTCCTTCTTCTCCGGAAGTCCGAACAGCAGCACGGCCCGGATGCCGGCGTCGAACGCCTTGCGCGCCTCGTCCACGGCCTCGCGGACGCGCAACTGGAACACGCCGGGCATCGAGCCGATCTCCGCGCGCGCCCGGGACGGCGGCACGATGAAGAGCGGGTAGATCAGGTCCTCCGGCCGGACGACAGTCTCGCGGACGAGCGAGCGGATGCTCTCGGTGCGCCGCAGGCGGCGCGGCCGCCGCGTCACCCCGCTTTTCGTGGTGATGTCACTCTTCGAGCTCAACGTCGTCGTCGTCATCCGGTTCCCCCGTGAAGTAGTAGGCGCGGCCGCACTCCGGCGAGCAGAACCGCCGTCCATGCCCCGCGCGATGGGCGCAGTCAGGACAGAAGAAGCGGTTGCAGATGTGGCACTGCTCGAGCCGGACGGTGTCCTCCGTCGCCCCGCATCCCACGCAAACGCGCTCGCTGGTCTCACTCATGCCCGAAATATCTTCCCACGAGTCGTGTTGACCTCGGGTGCGAGTGTCGCGGGCCGCGCCACCAGCCGTCCTTGACGGTTCGCGCCGCGGCCCCCTACAATCCCGGTCCCCCACACCCTGGCGGTGTAGCTCAGATGGTTAGAGCGGGCGTCTCATAAGCGCTAGGTCACTGGTTCGACTCCAGTCACCGCCACCACATAAAGACTACGCGCCCTCCTCAAACGCCCCGGACTCTCTTTTGTGAAGCGCAACCGCGCAGCTCAGCGCGCTCTCCTGGCAAACCGCAACGGATTTGCTCAGCCGACGACGTCGTCTCCGTTTGGCGTGACATCGGCGGCGTGACACCCCACGTCGCGTACGTCACTCTAAGCAGACGCTTGCCCGGTTTCGCGAGAGCGTCATGGGGTGGCGGCCTTGGGCGCGTTCCAAAATCAAGCAAAACGTTGCGAATTGAAGCGCGGGGGCCCTAAAAACCACACCATGGAGTGTATTCAAATGCTCCTCGACCCTATCGAAACACACCATGGTGTGAATCTTAAATGCTTCGGCGAGCCTCTAGAAACGCCCGAGCGTCCTCGCAAGGCGACAGAGCGGGTATAGAAACACTCCATGGAGGGTGTTTGAGACGCTTAGAGAGCCTTGCGTGACGTTCGCGAAGCCTTCGGAAACACACCATGGTGTGTGTTGAGGCTCCCAGCAGGCTATTTATTCACTCCATGGTGTGTTTCGATGGCTGGCCGGGTGTTTCGCGAAGCATCATCGGGGTATTCAAGAGGCATCGTCAGTGTCTCGGATTCACTCCATGGGGTGTTTCGATAGCCCGCCGGGCGTCTTGCGAAGCATCGTGGGGGTATTCCGAAAGGCATCGGCGGCATTTCAACACCCTCCATGGAGTGTTTCAAGCTCCGGGTCAGCTGATGACGAGGGGGGTATGCGAGCTTGTGGGGGCGAGGGATCGAGGCGTCCCGCCCGCGCTCCTCTCTCACTCGAGGGCAGGCGGGACGCCTTCCCGACAGCCGCCGGGACGGCGGCGGTCCGAACGCGGAGCCCCCTCCCACCCGGAGCGAGGACGCTCCCTGCTCAGCCGGCGAGGACGCCAGCGTTCCCCTGGTTTGTGCGAGAGGTCCGCATGAGGCACGGCATCTGTGGCGTCCGCGGCGGCGCGCTGGTCTCGCTGATTGCGGGAGGTAGGGAAATCGCTCCCTCGCCCCCTCCTATGGTTGAGGGGGAGGTTCGTCATGGCCTTTGAGCGAGAGGGCGATCCGCTGGATGCCTCGGCACGGTCCTACGCGTCGCAGATCCGCAGTGAGATCGCCAGTCTGGGGTTGTCGGAGCAGGTTCCGCTGGCGGCCGACACGGCGGACTGGGATGCGATCTTCGCCGCCGAGGGGAATCTCCTCCGGCGACTCGAGCCGGCCGACCTTCGCCGGCGCGCGGCCCTCGTCTACCAGCGCTACGCCGACGTGGCCGGCGCGGAGAAGGCCGCAGCGCGGGCGGCGAATGCGCTCGACACGGCCACGTGCGATCCCGACCTGCTGCGCGCGGACCTGTTCGCGGTCCACAACGAGACGGCGCGGCTCTATACCCTCGGCTATCAGGTCGAGCGCGAGCGCGGCGACCTCGCCCGCTTCGTGATCTACATCGGCGGCGGAGCGTTGTCGATGTTCGTGCTCTTCGTCTCCTGGGCCTTCCTCGCCCAATACATGTCCCAGGCCTGGGCCAGCACCATCGTGGCGGTGGCGTCGGTCGCGGTGATCGCGTTGCTTTGGGGCTACGAGCGGCGCCGGATGCGCAAGCGCAACGCCGCAGCGTCAGCGTCAGGGGCGGCGGCGGTCGCGCTGGTGCTGCTGGCGCTCATAGTTGCACCTTCCATGGCTGCACAGACGCCACCGAACGAACCAAGACAACAGGCGGCAACGAGCACACAGGAACAGAACGGAGACACCAAGCCTTCGACCACCGAGAAGGTCAAGGACGTCATCTTCAAGATGCCCATGGTCCCGATGGTCATCCTCACCGGCATCCTCGGCGCCTGTTTCAGCGTCCTGCAGCGCGTGCAGCGGTCGAGCGCGGGCGACCCGCTCGTGGCGCTGCTCAACCTGCGCAACGCGCGGACACACACTTTCCTCTCGATCATCAGCGGGGCCATCGCGTCGCTGGTGGTCTTCGCGATCTTCACCGGCGACATGATCTCGGGGAGCCTCTTCCCCGACATCACCGGTGCAGCGGCGAAGTCGGGGCAGATGCTGCCGCTGTTCGATTTCCTGACCGAGACGGGCCCGGCGTCGGTGGCCGACTACGGGAAGCTCCTGGTGTGGGCGTTCATCGCCGGCTTCGCCGAGCGCTTCGTCCCCGACATCCTCGACCGCTTCGTGGCTGACGCGAAGAAGTAGTCCGGCGCGCGGCTATCGGCCGAAGGGTTGCCAATAACGCGGCGTGAGCGAACGTAGGACGTGGCTTCAGCCCGTCCAGAGCGTGCAGGCTGCGCGGAGTGGACGGTGCACGAGGGGGGCGGGCTGAAGCCACGCCCTACGTTTCCACGCTTCTCGTCGCCTGGCCGGGCAGCGTGACGTGGAACTACGCGCGCGCTTCGTCGCCGGGGTCATTCGTGTTTACCGACAGCGTCCAACTCTCCGGCGGGCTAATGAGAGCGGGCTCGTAGAGCGGCGCGACTTTGGACTGCGCGAAGATTTCGCCGGTGTGATGCGACGGATGGCGGGCGATGTTGTGCAGGGCGCTGATGGTGTCGGAGGGACGGCGGCCGCCGGGCGGCGTGGCCAGGTCGAAGACGAGGTCGCGGGCGGCGTTCGGGTCGCGGACGCAGGAGGCGAGGACGTTCGCCAGCGAGCGCGCGACGCGGAGCGTGTCCGTCTCGCCGGCGTCCGGTGAGGACTGTCCGGTCTCGGCGTCGACGAGAGTTGCGCTCGTCGCGGCCGCGGCGCGGAGGCCGGCGGGGTCGCCTTCGAGCTTGCGGCGTTCGATGAACGGGGCGGCGCAATGTACGGCGGCGACCGTGGTCAGTTCGTTGATGGTGATGGCGGCGGGAAGCTCCGGGCCGAGGAGGGCCATCAGCACGACTCCCCCGCCGAGGTTGGCGGTGGCATAGAAGATTCCGGAGGGAGATGGTGGCTCGATGGTGAACGCGCCGTTGCGATCCGTCTTTGCTTCGCCGGCGACGGCGGGCCAGCCGCTGGCGACGTCGTAGAGCGTCACCCGGGCCTGGTTGAGCGGCAGGACGTTTCCGGTCGTTCCGCCGGACTGCACGACACCCTTCATGAACGGCGCTCGCGAATGGTCATCCCCGCCATTCTCTCCTCATTCGAAGAAAGGCATCTTTGCATTTTCGGGCGAGGCGAGGTCGGCGACGAGGACGGCCACGCCGAGCTCGCCCTTCCAGAGCGCGTTGGCGCGGTGCGAGCGCGAAGGCGCAACGGCGGCGGCGTGGTTGGCCAGCTGGCGGGCGCGGCTCAGCCACTCCGTGGCGCCGCTGTGTTTGTAGAGATTGAGCAGCGCGTAGGCGCGGCCGGCGCTGCCGCAGCAGAGGTCTGCCCCAGCGCGCGGCGCGTCCCAGCTGTCCCATGCGCACAGCTCGGCCAGCCGCAGCCAGCGCTCGTCGCCGAGCATGCGGTGCGCGAGCGTGCAGAGGAAGAGCTGCCCCGCGCTGCCGTTGCACCAGCCGGGCATCGTGCGGTTGGCCGGTGCGCCGATCGTGGTGCGCCAGAACGCACCACGTCCCTCGAGCGTCTTCATCGACTCGTACTCGTCGAGGCGGGCGGCGAGGCGGGGCGGCAGCGTGTCGCCCGCGGCGGCGCACCAGCGCAGCGTGGCGTAAAGATAGCCGGCCCACCCGTGGGCCATGCCGAGATACGTCGCTGGCGGCGAGGCATGGAGCGGCGGGCGGGCGTCGAGCTCGCGCCAGATGGAGCGCACCGTCTCGGCGCCGAACCCGCGCAGGGCCGCTCCTTCGGGCAGTTCCTCGCCGAGGGGGAGCAGCATTGCCGCGGCGAGCAGCGAGCCGGAGCGGCCGAGGGTCAGATCGAGCTCGGCGCAGGGTTTGTGGGCGGCGATGAGGAACGCGGAGATGGCGCGGCGCTGCGCGAACAGGTCGCCGCTCGCGGCGGCGATCATGGCCGCGGCGGCGTGGATGCCGGACTCGGTGTGATACGGCGTAACCTCGCCGAGGAGCTGCGGGGGCAGTTCGTCGGCTGGGCTGTAGTAGGCGCCTTCGGTGCCGATGAGCGCGGCCGCGCGCGAGCGCCAGACATCCGCGAGGGCCAGCAGGGCCGGATCGCTGCGCGTCTCGGCGATGCGCAGCAGCCCGACCGCCGCGCCGGCAGTGCCGTAGGTGATCGAGGCCGTAGGCGGGTTCGGATAGCGCTCGGCGAAGACGGCGCCGCCGCGTGCGAATGACCGCAGCGTCGCGTCCAGGAACGCATGCGTCTCGGCGGTCAGAGGCGCGGCCAGCGACTCGGCCACCGCGGCGTCGCGGGCAGCGGCCAGGAGCGCGGCCAGCTCGGCCATCGAGCCGTAGCGCCGGGCCGGGTCCTTCTCCAGCGCGCGGAAGAGGACCTGCTCCACGTCGGGCCACGGCGGGATGCCGCGCTTCGCGAACGGCAGCGGCGGATCGTGCTCCACCTGGCGCGCCATCTCCTCGCGCTCGTAGCGGAAGTCGAGGTAATGCTCGCCCGCGATGAGGAGGTACAGCAACGCGGCGACGGCGTACTGCTCCCCTGCCGCGGACGGCGGGAGGCGGACGCCCTGCCGCTGCGCGGCGATGAACTCGGGCTCGAAGAAGTAGGCCATTCCGGCGCGGCCGACGCGCGGCCAGGCGTCGACGAGGCGTGAGTAGCCGAAGTCGAGCAGCGTCACGCGATCCCCGCCGGCGAGGACGTTGCGCGGGTGCACGTCGGCGTGGAGCACGCCGCGCTCGTGCAGCGCCGCGTATGCCGCGGCGATCGATGCGCACAGTCCGATCAGCGCGGGCCGGTCGTGGCGGCGCTGCGATGCGGCCACGCCGGCGTCGACGCCGGCGATCCAGTCGCTGATCAGGTACGACCGCTCGTCGTGCAGGCCGGCGTCGAGCAGCCGCGGGGCGATCCCGCCGCCGGCGAGATGACGGAGGATCTCCGTTTCGTTGTCGAAGATGTGCTGCATGCCGGCCGCGCCGGCGCGGGCGATCTTCAGCGCCGCTACCTCACCCCCGCGGCGCAGTTGATAGACCTCGCTGTCTTCGATGAGGCTCGCGCAGCGGATGATCTCCCAGCCCAGCAGCGTGGCGCCGCTGTCGTACTGCGGCCGGATCGCCGCTTCTTCCTCCGAGCCGGCAGGCACGAGGACGCGGTTCTGCAGGAATCGGTCGAAGTGCGGCAGCAGCTCGTCGAGCCAGGCGTGGGGATCCTTGCCCGTGGCGCGGCTGGTCTCGAAGACCGCGTCGGCGATCGTGCACGGGCGGCGGAACAGCTCCAGTAGCGCGGCGGTCTCGCGGTCGATCACCTGCGCCAGCGCGCGGCCGTGCCGGAGCGACAGCGTGAAGTCTCCTTCGTCGAAGGCGATCCTTCCGCGCAGGTCGTCGCTCAGCTCCGCGCACGGCGTGAGGAGCACGTCGCGCTTGAGGACGAAGGGGTCGGTGACGTTCATGGGCTGCTCCAGAGCCGCGCGGAGGGAGTCCACGTGGCGATGTCGACTCCCTGGCGGCGGGCCCGCTCGAGGGCGAAGCGCCACGGCTCGACGGCCGCGCCGCGGCGGGCCGCTTTGGCGATGGACAGCGCCGCGGCCAGGCGCTTCACGACCCACATGCGCCAACTCTCGCGCTGCAGCCAGCGCAGGGCCCGGTCGTTGTCGGGAGGATCGACGCCCCAGGAGAGCAGCCCGCTGTCGTCGAGACCGGCGGTGAACGGCACGCCGTGCGCGTCGCAGCCGGCCAGCTCGCGGTGCAGCACGGCGGCCACTTCGCCGAGGCGCTCGCGCGTGGCGAAATAGGTGACCAGCTTGTCGGGGCGGAGCAGCCCGTAGGCGCTGTCGCCGATCTTGAAGTGCGTGTCCGGGAACGCGGACGACAGCACGCGCACGACCACCGCGAAGACCTCGGCCACGCGCTCGGGGCGCGGGCTGACGTAGAGCTTCCACGTCACGGCGTCGCCGTGGCGGGACGCGGCCGACTTCGAGGACCAGCTCAGCCAGCCGGTGGACTTGCCGGCGATCCATTCGCGCTCGAGGAGCACGCGGAGCGCGCCGCGGTCAGCCCCGAGGTGCGCGAGGATGGCCTCGCGACTGGAAAAGCGCGTCTTCCAGAACGGCGACATGGGGATGCGGTTGTAGAGATAGAGCGCGGTCGTCAGCGTCTGCGGGTCGCCCGTCTCGAGGTCCTGCCCGTACAGCAGGGCGTCCAGCGACAGGCGCGCCGCGGCGTCATGCACCTCGGGTGCCTCGAGCGGGGGACAGAGTAGCGGCAGCGCATCGGCGCCGGAGACGAAGCCGTCGCCGCACTCGATCTCCAGAATGCCGTCGAGAACGAGATCGACCACGTCGCCGGCCGACTCCTCGTCGGCGAGCAGCGGCTGGCCGAGGTGCGAGGGCGTGGCCAGCGTGCGGAAGAGCTCCGCGGTCTGCCGGGCCACGGACTTGAGGTTCATCGTCAGCGGCGGCTTCGGGACGAAGAGACCGTAGAACTCGGGATCGTTCTCCAGGTCGCGGAACGGCTCGCGCTGCCCGGCGGCGAGCTCGCCGAGCTGTTTGAGCTCGACGTGCGGGCTGGAGCGGAATCGGATCTCGTGCAGGGCGGGCATCATCGGTTCTGTTCGTAGAAGGGCGACTTCCGGTCCTGCCAATCTACTCGTCCTTCGTTTCGAGCTCCCGGCGGCGCCGGGCCAGCTCCTCAAGCTCCTCTCTCAGCTCCTGCTCGCGCGCTTCGATCTGTTCGATCGTCTTCGGACCGATGGTCTTCGCGTACTCGTCGAGCTGCTCTATCTTCCGCTGCAGTTGCGCGCGGATCTCCATCACGCCCGCGCGGGTGAGACGGCCATGGGGCTGATAACAATGCGGCGACGCATCCCCGTAAGCGGGCTTCGGACAGGCCGGCGATACGTCACACGGGCTGGGACCGCAGGCGGAATCGGGCGCGTACTTGCCGTAATCCGGCTTAGGGCAGTCCGGCGACAGGTCGCACGGGCTGGGACCGCAACCGGAATCGGGCGCGTACTTGCCGTAATCCGGCTTTGCGTCGCAGTCGGCCGAGACCTGGCACGGACTGGGACCGCAGAAGGAATCCGCCGGGTACTTGCCGTAATCCGGCTTCGGACAGTATGGCGAGACGTCGCACGGGCTGCGCCCGCAACCGGAATCCGCCTCGTACTGAGCGTATCCCGGAGGAGGCGACGCTCCGCATCCGGCCTGTTGCGGGCCGGGCGAGGCGTTACATTGGTGACCCGGTCCCGGCGAGGCGTTGCATCCGCCGAGGTACTGCACCGGTGACGCGTTGCACTGGTGAGGAGGCGGCGACGCCCCGCATCCGTACTGCCGCGGCCACCAATGCGACGCGTTACAAGGAGACGCGTTACAGGGTTGGGTGGCCTGAGTGCATCCCCCGTACTGATCGGGGCTGTACGAACATTGACAATGTGTCCCGCCGGGGACGCAGTCGGCAGGGGTATACACACAGGTTTGCCAGCAGCCGCCGCCCCCGCCGATCTCGGGCGGCCGCATGGTCTGGGGAATGACATTGATTCCCAGGTCTCGGATCTTGGGCATCACTCCTCCTCTCTCTCCCTCTGTTGATGGTCTCTCTGGATGTGGACCGGAAGTCCCAGTCAAGGAGAGTGGCGCGGCGCGCGAAAGTCTACCCGCGCGCGTAAAGATTCATGGACGCGCGGGACGGGCGGCCGTCATTCCTTGCCGGGACGCAACAGCCATACGTCGCCCTCCTCGATGGTCTGGCGGACGTAGAGCGTCGAGCCGTCGATCGAGAGACGGGGGGCGACGGCGCTGTCCTCCACGCTGACGCCGGGAAGCGGCGGAAAGGCGATCGTCGTGACGCGGCCGCTGTCGGCGTCGACCACTCCGATGCGGTCGCGCTCGAAGAATGCGATGCGTTTGCCGTCCGGCAGCCAGTGCGGCGAACGACCAGAGGAGGCCAGAGTCTTCGACTGTCCCGTGGGCAGCGCGTAGACGGCCATCCCGCCACCGGCGGGGATGCGCTGGTGCAGGCCCGCGGCCCTGTGGTTGACGATCGCGCCAACGAGCCGCGTGCCGTCCGGCGACCACTTCGGTGCCTCGAGCGATTCCTCGATCGGCTCGAGCCGCTGCGGGAGCGGGCGGTCGAGGTGCACGAGCGCGTTGGACTTGTCGGTCTGCACGGCCAGCGTTTTTCCGTCCGGGGAGACCGCCGGAGAAAAGATGTTCCGTCCCCCGTGCCGTTTCAGGTCGGCGGCGTCGGTGACGCGGGTCAGACCGCTGCCATCGGCACGGATGCTCCAGATGTGATAGCCGCTGTCGCGGTTGGAGTAGAAGTAGAGGCGCTTGCCGTCGGGCGACCATGTCACCGAGCGATCCCTGGCCGCGTCGTTGGTCAACTGGCGCATGCGCGTGCCGTCGGCGTTGGCGATGAACACGTCCTCCTGGCCGCTGCCGGTCGTGAAGGCGATGGACTGCCCGTCCGGCGAGGGATCGAAGCTGAGGATCTCCTGCGAGCCGCTGAGGAGCGTTCGCGGCGCGCCGACCGTCCCGGCCGTGGCGTCGAATGGAATGGCCAGCAGCCGGTACGAGCGGGTCACGGTGGCGTAGGCCAGGTCGCCCTCGCGAGACACGGCGAAGCTGCCGCTGACCGGGGCCGGCAGGGACAGCGGTTCCTCCGCTCCGGCCGGCTTGCCGCTCGCTTCGTCCATGGCGATGCGCCAGAGGTTCAGCGTTCCTTCGCGGTCGCTGCCGAAGTAGAGATAGCGGCCGTCCGGCGACCAGACCGGGTTCCAATGCAGCGTGGGATCGGACGTCACGCGCACGACGGTGCGCTTCGGTTCCGGCGCATCGGGATCGATGGTCCAGATGTCGCGACGACCCTCCCAGTCGGAGAGGCCCCAGAACGCGATGCGATGTCCGTGGGGCGACCAGCTCGGCTGCACGGCATCGCTGTCGCGGCCGAACTCCGGACCTCCCTGGCCCGCCTGCACGAGCGCCCGTTTCGCCTCCGTCCGCGTATCGACGATCCACAGCTCGCCGTTCGCCGGGCGCACGTGCGGACGCAGGTCGATGGCCGCGGTGGAGAAGACGATGCGCCTGCCGTCCGGAGACCAGGCGGGGTTGTAGCCGAACTCGGTGAGCCGGCGCACCGACTCCCCCGTCACGCCCATCACGAAGATGCCGCCGCCGTCGCGCTCGGAGCGGAAGGCGAGCTGCGAGCCGTCGGGCGAAATGGCCGGCTGGGAGTCGTCGTCGGGCGAGTCGGCGGTGACGTTGGTGGCCGTCCGCCCGTCGACGCGCTGGACGTAGATGTCGCGGTTGCCCGACTGGGAGCTGACGTAGGCGAACGACTTCCCGTCGGGGGCCAGCGTCGGAAACGTCTCCACGCCGTCGCCGAAGGTGAGTTGCCGGAACGCACGAGCAGCCTCCGGCGGCTCGCCGTTGCGGACGCGCATGATGGCGAAGCCGCCCGCCCCGACGGCGAGGAGGGCCACGGCGGCGATGGCGGAGCGGTACAGCCATCGCTTCCGCGCTTTCCTCGCCGCGGCGGTCGTCGTCTCGGGCGCCAGCGTGCGGACGCCGGTGGAGCCGGTCTGGGCCTCGGCCACCATCCGCAACTGGAAGGCGAGGTCGCGCGCGGACTGGAACCGCTCGCGCGGGTTCTTCTCCATGCAGTGCTGCACGATGGTGTCGAGCGCGGGCGGAGTGGCCGGACTGAAGACGATCGGAGACGGCGGCTCGAAGCTGAGGACGGCGTGCATGGTCTCGACGGCGGACTCGCAGTCGAAAGCCGGACGTCCGGCCAGCATCTCGTAGAGCACCACGCCGAGGGCGAAGATGTCGGTGCGGTGATCGAGCGGATGGGCGCGCACCTGTTCGGGCGACATGTAGCCGGGCGTCCCGACGACGATGCCGGCCGAGGTGAGATGGCGGGCGGTGCGGCGGCGCCCTTCGACGTCGGTGGCGTCGGCGGCCAGCTTGGCCAGGCCGAAGTCGAGGATCTTCACGCGGTCGTCGGCGGTGATGATGATGTTCTCTGGCTTGAGGTCGCGATGGATGATGCCCTTTTCATGCGCGACCGAAAGCGCGGAGGCGATCTGCATGGCGTAGTCGATGGCCTTGCGGAGCGGCATCGGAGCCGGCGCCACGGCGTCGAGGGCGTCGCGCAGGGTCTGCCCTTCCAGCAGCTCCATGACGATGTACGGCGCGCCGTTGGTGGTGCCGACGTCAAAAATGGTGACCAGGCCGGGATGGTTGAGGGCGCCGGCAGCGCGCGCCTCCTGCTCGAAGCGCTGCACCAGCTCATCGCCGGCGGTGAACGATTCGGGGAGGACTTTGATGGCGACGTCACGCCCGATGCGCTGGTCGCGGGCACGCCACACCTCCCCCATCCCGCCCGTTCCGATGCGGTTGAGGATCTCGTAAGGCCCGAGTAACACACCCTTTGCGATGCCCATGAATTGCCGGAGTGGTGCAGATTATCGCAAGGTTGCTCGTGCGAATGCAGTTACGGTTCACCGTCACTGCGCCGGATGCCCCATTGTCCTGCGGGAGAGGGACCGACGAGAGGCCTCCGGCGGACCGGTGCGACCGGCGGCGCTTGTTGGCCTAGCCTGAACGCACACCTGTCGACGAAACACGTGTTTGCGCGACGACATGGGCACAAATAAGCGCCGCCGGTCGTACCGGCCCGCCGGAGGCCTCCGGTCGTCCTTTCCGCGGGTGCGATGAGAGCGCCTGCTCAGCGCCGGCGACGCTACTCCCCTTGCATCCCCTCGGGGACGCGGACGAAGTTGCCGTTGGAGTAGACGATGTCGCCGTCGGGGTTGGAGACGATGCCGTTCGTGTAGGTCGTCCCTTCGTAAAGGCCGTCGCGGCCCGGGGAGCGGATCCCATAGACGATACCCTCCGCGCCGAACTCGAGGGGGTTGCCCCAGCCGTCCCTCTGCGGGATGGTCTGTATGTAGGTCGGGGTGAGCGCGCCGCGCACGTCGTCATACACGACCGACGACGGGAACGAGAAGCCGGCGGCCGTGTAGATCCTCGTCTCCGAGGCGCGCGATTCCCACGCCAGCGCGATGGAGCGGATGTCGGCCACCGTGCGCTTCTGCCGCGCGCGGGCGAGGGCGCTGAAGTAGTTGACGATGGCGATCGACGCCAGAATGCCGATGATGGCCACCACGATCAGCAGCTCGATGAGGGTAAACCCGTTGCGACGACGCCGGCGCATCATGTGCGACCTCCGTAAAGAATGACCTGAGTCCCCGTAAACTAACAGCGCCGTGGCGATGCTCCGTTCACAGATTTGTCAGTTTTTCGTCAAAGAGGACGTGCGTGCCTGCCGCCTGGCGGTGGCGGTTTCGGGCGGCGTCGATTCTACGGCACTGCTGCTTGCCCTCGCCGAGCTTCGTCCCGACGGCTTCGAGCTCGTCGCAGCCCACGTCAATCACCACCTGCGCGGCGCCGACTCCGATGCCGACGAAGGCTTCCTCCGCGACCTCTGCGCCCGCCTGGGCATCCCGATGCGGGTCGCCGACGGCACGCTCGATCCCGGACGCGTGCAGGCGCGCGGCATCGAGGCGGCGGCACGAGAGATCCGCTACGCGCGGCTGAGCGCCATCCGGGACGAAGAGGGCGCGGCATACGTCGCCACGGCGCACCAGAAGAACGATCAGGCCGAGACGGTGCTGATGCGCCTCCTCACCGGCAGCGGCCTGGCCGGCCTGCGGGGCATTCACCCCATCCGCGAGGACGGTGTCATCCGCCCGCTGCTCAACGTGACCCGCGCAGAAATCGAGGGGTACCTGCGTGAACAGAACGTCATCGCGCGCCTCGACCGCTCGAACGACGATCCGCGCTTTCTCCGCAATCGCGTGCGATTTTTTCTCCGCGACCTCGACGCCACGGACAATCTAGCCAGGATCGCCGGCGAGGCACGGGCGCAGTGGCCGCTCTTCGAGCGCGCCATCGACGAGGCCGAGCGCGCCGGTGTGACGGTCCTCGAGCACGAGACACGTTTCGAGCGCTGGCCGGCCGAGGAGTGGCTCCGCGCGTCGCTCCTCCACCGCCACATCCGCCGCCTCGACCCGCGCGCGCGCGACTTCGACGCCACGCGCATCGCCGCCGAGGCCGGGAGCATCCGGCGGATGAGTGTGACGAAGCACCTCGAGATCGTCCGCAAAGGCGACGCGCTCATCCTCCGAAGACCGCCGGAACCCGCGGAAGACTTCGAGCTCGACCTGCACGAGAACACCCCGGCCTACATCCCCACCCTCGGCACGACCATGCATCTCCTACGCGCCGCGCCCTCCGCCCTGCGCCCCGGCCGCCAGCCCATCCAGCTCCCGAACGACGGCGGCACGTTCACGGTCCGCAACCGCCGCAAGGGCGACCGTTTCCAGCCGCTCGGACTGCAGACGCCGAAAAAGCTCAAAGACTTTCTGATTGATCGTAAAATCGACGCCGACGTTCGCGACCGTCTCCCGCTGCTGGTCTGGAACGGTGAGATCGTCTGGGTCGCCGGCGTGGAAGTCTCCGAGCGATTCAAAGTCACCGGCACGGCGGGCGTGCTCTACGAAGTGTGGACGGATGACAGAGATCAAGCCGGTCTTCAGCGCTGACGACATCGCCGCGCGCGTCCGCGAGCTCGGCGCCGAGCTGCGGGCCGATGCCGGCGATGCCGAGGTCTTCCTGCTCGGGATCCTGAAAGGGACGGCGCTGTTCCTGGCCGACCTGCTCCGGGCCGTACCGGGCGACGTCAGCTATGCCTTCATCGACGTCGTGCGCGACGTGGCCGACAACGAGACCGCCGACGCCCTGGAGATCGACTTCCTCAGCTTCACCGACATCCGCCGCCGCCAGGTCTACGTCCTGAAGGACGTGGTGGCCACGGGGGTCATCGAGAACTACCTTCTCAGCCAGCTCCGCACCCACGAACCGGCCACGCTGCGCCTGGTGGCGCTGCTCGACCGCCCCCACGCCCGCACGGTCGACCTGACCACCGATTTCCGCGCCTTCACGATCGAGGGGGACGGCACCTGGGCCGGCTACGGCCTCGAGCAGCAATCACGGTTCGGTAACCTTCCGTTCATCGGGCGCGTGGGATAACCGGAACTGCAATATTCGAATGCTCGCGTCCCGTTAAGGCACGCGATAGTGTACGTGGCACGCGCGAAGCATCCGCGTTGACACGTTGGAGGCAATCCGTTGAATTCCACAGTCAAAACAGCACTCCTGTGGGTCGTCATCATCGTGCTGGTCTTCCTCCTCTGGAGCCTCTTCAACACCGCGAAAGGCGCCACCGAAGAGATTCCCTACAGCACGTTCGTCGACCGCGTCGAACAGGGGTACGTCGAGAAGGTCACGCTCCGCGGCTCCGAGATCCGCGGCGAGACCAAGGCAACCGCGCCGGGCGGCAAACACGAGTTCAATGCCGACGGTCCTGTGGCCCTGCCGGACCCGGTTCACAAACTGCTCGAGGACAAGGGCGTCATCGTCGAGTACGAGCCGCAGCGCGATACGCCGTTCATCACCGCGCTGATCACCTGGGCCCCGTTCCTCTTCCTGATCGGCCTCTGGATCTTCTTCATGCGCCAGATGCAGGCCGGCGGCAACAAGGCCCTCTCCTTCGGCAAGTCGAAGGCGAAGCTGCTCTCGGGCAGCGCCAAGAAGGTCACGTTCAAGGACGTGGCCGGCGTGGACGAGGCCAAGGTCGAGCTGCACGAGATCATCGAGTTCCTCAAGGAGCCGCAGAAGTTCACGAAGCTCGGCGGCAAGATCCCGAAAGGCGTCCTGCTGATGGGCCCCCCGGGCACCGGCAAGACTCTCCTGGCTCGCGCCATCGCCGGCGAGGCCAACGTGCCGTTCTTCTCGATCTCCGGCTCCGACTTCGTGGAGATGTTCGTCGGTGTGGGCGCCTCGCGCGTCCGCGACCTGTTCGAGCAGGGGAAGAAGAACGCGCCCTGCATCATCTTCATAGACGAGATCGACGCGGTCGGCCGTCACCGCGGCGCAGGCCTCGGCGGCGGACACGATGAGCGCGAGCAGACCCTCAACCAGCTCCTCGTGGAGATGGACGGCTTCGAGTCGAACGACGGCGTGATCCTGATCGCCGGCACGAACCGTCCGGACGTCCTCGACCCCGCCCTGCTCCGCCCGGGACGCTTCGACCGCCGCGTGGTCGTCGACCTGCCGGACCTCAAGGGCCGCGAAGGCATCCTGCGCGTGCACACGCGCAACATCCCGCTGGCCGAGGACGTCGACCTGGGCATCATTGCCCGCGGCTCACCCGGCTTCTCGGGCGCCGACCTGGCGAACCTGGTCAACGAGTCCGCGCTGAACGCCGCGCGGTACGACAAGAAGAAAGTCCAGATGGTCGACTTCGAGTACGCGAAGGACAAGGTCATCATGGGCGTCGAGCGCAAGTCGATGATGATGTCCGACCGGGAGAAGCGGAACACCGCCTATCACGAGTCGGGACACACGATCGTCGCCGCGATGCTCCCGGCCGCCGACCCCCTGCACAAGGTCACGATCATCCCGCGCGGCCGCGCCCTCGGTCTCACGCAGCAGCTTCCGACCGAGGACAAGTACTCGTACTCGAAGCGGTATCTCGAAGCCATGCTGGCCGTGCTGATGGGCGGCCGCATCGCCGAGGAGGTGTTCCTCAACGAGATCACCACCGGGGCGGGCAACGACATCGAGCGCGCCACGAACATGGCCCGCAAGATGGTCTGCGAATGGGGCATGTCCGATGCCCTCGGCCCGGCCACGTTCGGCAAGAAGGAAGAGCAGATCTTCCTCGGCCGCGAGTTCGGCCAGCATCAGGACTACTCCGAGTCGACCGCCGTCGAGATCGACAAGGAAGTGCGCCGCATCCTGGACAAGGCCTACAAGACCGCGCAGGAGATCATCACCGCCAACCGCACCTCCCTCGACCGCATCGCGCGCAAGCTCCTTGAGCGCGAGACGCTCGACGGCGCCGAGGTGAACGCGATCATCACCGAGGAAACGGGCACGGACTACATGAAGCTCAAGGAGTATTACCCCGACAACAGCCCTGGCGAGACGATGACCATCGCACCGGGCTCGGGCCCCTCGACCGACGTGGTTACGCCGGTGGCGACGCCGGAGCGCGTCGGGTAGTCGCACCGAATCGGGAACACGAAAGGGCGGGCCGAAAGGCCCCGCCCTTCTTGCGCTTATGGCTCGAGCAGAAACGCCCGCATCTCCCCTTTGTACCGCCCGAAGCCGACGATCTGCCCAGCGTCGTTGATGTCGTACGCAATCTGCAGTTCCCAGTCGGGATCGGAGATCCAGGTGTTGAGGTCTTCGATGACGCCGCCGCGCCAGATGACGGCGTGGTGGTCGCCGCCGCCGAAGCTGTCCCACGCGAAGCCGACGACGTCGAGATCCTTGTTGATGCCGTATGCGCGCGAGCCGAACCAGCCGGGCAGCGTGCCGAGATCGGTCATCGACCAAGCCGTCCAGAGAAAGGCGCTGATGTGACTGGGACCGGCTGCGAGCTCGGATTCGCCGACGACGAAGGTCTGCGTGAACCACCAGTCGGGCCATGCACGGACGACGAGTGCGTTCGCGTAACTGTTCGCCCCACCGAGGGTGCCGAGGTCGATCACTTTCTTGTCGTCCCAGAGCGTGGCGTGACGCGGGCCGCCGGAGTAGCGAGACACGCCAGCGATGCGCGGATAGTCGGAGATGGCGGTGGCGTAGTCGAGCGCGCCGCCGAAGCCGCCCAGGTCGAGGCTCGTGGCCGAGCCCGCGGGCCATTTCACCGCGCGCCAGCCGGCGCTGTTGGTCTGTCCCACGACTTCCTTCGCGTTGTTGATGCCCATCGCGGAGCCCTGCGCCGTGCCGCTGCCGATGTCGGTCACGCTGCTCCCTCCGGACCAGGTGAACGGGCGTGACGAGGCGAACGGGGTGGCCATGCGTCCGACGACGAGGCCGGCGTCATTGACGTCATACGCCTCGCTACCGCTGCCCGCGACGACCGGCGTCGGGATCTCGATCACCGAGCCGCTGCCGGTGAACAGCACCGCGCGCTGCAGGCCGGCGGCGTTGAACGCGAATCCGACGGCCTTGCCGGCTTCGTTGACGGCGTTCGCGGCGCTCGCTCCGCCGCCCGGCAGCGTGCCGAGATCGCGAATCGTCGCGCCGGTCGATAACAGAAAGATGGAGAGCAGGAGCAGCAGTCGAGCTTTCATGCTCCGATAGTGACGGGTGGGCGGGAAGCGTTGCAAGGGCGGCGCTACTCGGAGCTCGCAGCTCGCAGCTCGCAGCTCTCAGCAGTCAGGAGCACGACGGCGAGCAGGCCTCCTGCGAGCTGACAGCTGCGAGCTGCGTGGGCTGATAAGCCTACAAATTGTTCACGAGGGCGATGAAGCCGCGGGGGAAGACGCGCGGGTCGGGGCGGCCGTCGGGACGCAGGGCGCGGTAGGTGCGCAGGTCGGCCTCGACGCCGCGGCGCAGCGCTTCGTCTTTCCCGCCGCCGATGCGGTGCAGGGCGTGACGCGCGGCGGCGCGGAACAGCGCGGCTTCGGCCGTGGCGGCGCGGTCGGCGAACTGCGTGCCGGTGAGTAGGCGCGTGGTGAGCTCGTACTCACCGCGCAGATACGCGGAGACGGCGCTCGTGAGCCGGGTCCGGGTCTGGAACGCCTTCAGGTCCGGCGCGGGCGCCTCGGCGGTGGTGGTGGCGGGCACCTGAGCGGGCAATGGTGCCGTCAACGCGGGCACCGGCGCGGCCGGTTTCGGCTTCGGCGTCACCGGCTGCTCGTCGAACGGCACCTCCACCTCGCCGACGACGCGGGCCGGCTTCTCCTGCTTCGCCTGCGCCTTGCAACCGCCGCGGTTAGCGAGGTGCCGCGCAAAGTCGGGGATGGCCGGCGTGATGCCCTGCCGCTCCGTCTCGGTGAACGCCGCCAGCGCCTCGGCGCACTTGCCCTGCTTCGCCAGCGCGCGTGCGAGGAAGTAGTGCGGCACATAGGTCTCGAACCACGAGCCGCCGATGCTGACCGTCCCCTCGCTCTCCTTCGGATTGCCGGCGATGGTCTCGCGCATCAGCTTCTCGGCGCGGGCCCACTCTCTCTTCTCGAACGCGAGCACGCCTTCGCGGAACGTGGATGGCGCCTGCGCGTGGGCGACCGAGGCGAGGAGGAGCAGGGCGAGCGTTAGCGTGCGCATGGTGGTCATCTCCCGAGACCGATGCCATCGACGTAGCCTTCGGCGTCGATGCGGTCGAGCTCCGCCACGCAGCGCGACGTGACGTTGGCGGTCACGGTCGCGTCGCGTACGACGGAGCGGTTCGAGTTCGGATTGGTCAGAGACACTTTGTATGTGCCGGGCGGCAGTTCCAGCAGCAGCGGTGTCTCCGTGCGGCCGCCGCGGAGGTGGTCTACACCGGCCGCGTCGATGACCGACGTCACTTCGCCCCACGGCAGCGCGTTGATGAACAGCTTGCCGGTTACGGCGGGCGCCGCGGGGACGACGATCGATGACCCGGCCATGGTGTTGCTGGCCGTGGTCTGCGTCGCTGGCGGCGCGGCGGCGTCGTTCTTCAGTTTCATCCGGACCGCGATCAGGACGACGAGCAACACGAGCGCGATGCCGGCGGCGATCATCGGCCAGCGTGGCCGCGACGGGGAATCGCTCCCATGTGCCGCGGGCGCGGTGACGACCGCCGGCAGGGAGAGCTGCGACGAGCGCACCGTCACATCTTCTACGGGCGCGGGCCGCGCGGCCTGCAGGGCCGGCGACGCAGGCGGATCGTCTTTGGCGACCGTGACCACCGGCAGCGGCAGCGTGCGCCGTTGCGCGGTCGGCACGGCGGCGTGCAGCGCGGCTGAGAACTCGGCGGCGGTCTGATAGCGGTCTTCCGGTTTTTTCTCCAGTGCCTTCAGCACGGCCTGCTGGATCTGCCGGGGGACGCGGCCGTTGGGATCGGTCTCGGCGAAGGAGCGCGGCGGCTTGGACATCTGCGCGCCGATGAGCGACATGGGGTTGCTGCCGGTGATGGGCTTCGCGCCGGTCAGGAGCTCGTACAGGACGATGCCGAGGGAGTAGAGGTCGCTGCGCCCGTCAACCTGGCCGCCGAACTGCTCGGGCGCGGCGTACTGCAGTTTGCCGAGGAAGGTGCCGGCCATGGTGAGCTGGCGGGTGGCGTCGAGCGACTTGGCGATGCCGAGGTCGATCAGCTTGACGCGCGGATCTTCGTCGCCTTCGCGGATCATCATGAAGTTGTCGGGCGAGATGTCGCGATGCACGAATTTCTTTTCGTGCAGGAACCCGAGGGCGGCCAGGGCCTGCTCGGCGATGGGCACGACGACGCGGTAGTCGAGCGGGGCGCCGGTGCGCGTCAGCACTTCGCGCAGGTTCACGCCTTCGATGTACTCCATGACGATGTAGGAGGTGCCGTCGGCGGCGATGCTGAAGTCGATGACTTCGGCGAGGTTGGGATGGCGAAGCTGCTTGCCGCGCTTGGCCTCGCCGAGGAAGCGCTCTTTGAGCTCGGGGAGCGGCTCGAGCTCGGCCTGCATGACTTTGATGACGCGGATCTCGTCGAAGAAGCGGTGCCGGACTTTGTAGACGGCACCCATGCCTCCCTCGCCCATCTTGGAGAGGACTTCGTAGGTTGCCTCGATTTCCTGCGCGAGCACACCCATCGATATGGACCCCGGAATTACGGAAGTTTAGCACCGGGTTAGGAGGAACCGTGGAAGAGGAGCAGGAGCCCCAGTGCTCGCCGCCAGCCGACGAGAAGCGCGAGGAGCCGCCCCCTCCGCGCTGGCGCCCCGCGTCCGAGCCCACCTGCTGCGGCTCGGACTGCTCTGATTGTCCGTTCTGAGCGGATTGCGACAGGGAACGACCGGAGGCCTCCCGTCGTTCCCTTCCGCGTTCCGCATAGAATGAACGAATCATGATCCTCGGCGCGGACACGCTCGTTCCTGTCACTGACGCCATCGTGGCCAGCGTACGCACGAAGTTCGGCACGACGCCGCTCTTCTGGGGCCGCTACTTCAAGCGACCCGGGTTCGCGCAGGACTACCAGCCGCAGCTCGAGAACCGCGTCTTCAACGACAACAACATCCGCCTCCTGCCCATCGCGCGGCAGACCAACCGCGTCGCCGGCACGGCCACGCAGGGAGCGGAAGACGCGCTGCTCAACGTCGACGCGTTCACGACTTCCCTCGGCGTCGACCACCTCGGCAAGGTCGGCGGCGAGATGCTCATGTTCCTCGACGTCGAAGGCACGAGCGCCAGTCAGCCCAACCTGTCGCTGGAGTACTGGATGGGCTGGTCGTCCGCGCTCGTCTCGTACAGCCGGCTCGTCAGCGGCGGCGACTTCATGCTCATCCCGGCCGTCTACTGCCGGCAGAATCAGAACCCGACGTGGGAAGTCATCGCCCGCGCGGCGCAGCTCGGGTTCGCGTGCGCCGGCGCGTGGGTGTTCCGCATGCGCACCGGCGCGTGCGACAAGCCGATCCCCGCGGCGTGGGACGCGCCGTTCAATACACCGGCGGTCGAGCTCCCCTGCCCGATCATGCTCCACCAGTTCGCCATCGACTGCGTCTTCGAAGGCGGCGTCGACTTCAACATGGTCAACCCCGATCCCGCCGTCGCGGCGGCGTTCCTGAACCGTCTCGTCTTCCCGTGACTTTTCAGGAATCGCTCGACACCGTGCTGGCCGCTCTCGGGCGCGCAGCGTGGGCCGAGGCGGAGCGCGGGCTCGCGGACGCGGAGCCGCTGGCCGGCGACGAGGCGGATCGGGCGCGGGTGGCGTTGTATCGCGCCAGCATTCCGGTGCTGCGCGGCGACGCTGATCCCGATCTGCGCCTCTTCCGCGAGAACATCGTGCGGCGGCACAGCGCGCGGCACGTGGCCATCGCCGGCTACTACATCCTCATTCACATGCTGAACAAAGGCGACCTCGGCACCGCCGAGCGTTATCTCCCGCCGTATCTGGCCGCCGTGCGCGAGCTGGGCGACGCCGCGCACACGACGGCGGCGCTCGACATCGAGGCCACGGTCGACTCGCTGCGCGGACGCCACGTGGCCGCCATCGAGCGGCTGCGCGCCGCGCTGGCGGAGCTGGACACGTACGACCGTCCCGACGCGCTGCTCGCGCGCACGACCGCCAACCATAACCTCGCTTACAACTGCCTGGCCGCGAACCGCTTCGCCGACGCGCTCCCCTATGCCGACACCGGCGTGCAGTACGCGGAGGAGCTGGGACGGAAGGACGTGCTGGCGCAGACGCTCATCACCGCCGCCTTCGCGCATCTCTGCTGCGAGAGTCTCGACGAGGCGGTACGCCTGGCGACGCGCGCGGAGCCGTTCGCCGCCGGCACGCGCATGGAGCGCTACGCGCACTACGTCCTCGGCGAGGTGGCCCGCCGCCGCGGCAATCGCGACGAAGCGGCGACGCACTTTCGCCGCCTCGAGGAGCTCTATCCCGACATCCCCGGCGTCGCGGAGATCCTGCTGTCGATGAACGTCGCGCCGTTTCTGCTGCCGGAGTGACCGTTGTACTCGCTCGCAACTCCCCGCTGTCAGCAGAGGTTACTCGAGGGTCTTGACGAGCTTCTTCGGCGCGATGGCGCGGTAGCTCTCGTCGATCCACGAGCGCAGCAGGTCGAGCGGCACCTCGGACACCTTGGCGAAACGCGCCGTGACCCAGCCGCTCTTGCCGAGACCGTAGCCGGTCGGCTCGGCGAACGGCAGGTCGGCCGCCATGTCGCGCGACTGCGGCAGCTTGACGGAGAGACTCAACTCGCTCTTATCCTTCTCGCCGCCGAGGAAGAGGAAGGACTTTCCCTTGACCTTGATGGCGCGGTGCCCCCACGGATGGTCCTCGGTCGACTCCGGATACTTCATCGCGTAATCCCGCAACTCCAGCTCGAGCGATTCCAGCGTCTTCTTCGGCATTCGCGAATGATTGCACGAGACGTGCGGTAGGACCGCCGGCGTCGCGGCGGCTGTTACGGCGTCCCGCCGGGCGCGCCGTTCCACGGGGAGTAGAATTGAAGCTCCCCATGAGCAACGTTCGCAAGAACTGCACGGCGAAGTTCACGTCTCGCCAGGATGCGATCAACGCGGGGTACACGCCCGGCGGGTGTTGTAACCCGTAGCGCTCGCCCTCAACTGGCGCTACATTTCTCTACGTGCGGATGGTGCACGCGATACGTGCGGGGCGCCGGCACAGAAAGTACGTGGTGGTGGTGTACGAAGAAGTGTTGGTGGCCCTGGCCCACGCGAACGTCCGGTTCATCGTCACCGGGGGAGTGGCAGTCGCGCTGCACGGCTTCACGCGCAGCGTCCCTGACCTCGACATCGTGGTCGATCCCGCACCGCAGAACCTCGACGCCGTCATGACCTGCCTCGCACGGCTCGGCTTCTGGCCGACCCTTCCGCTGCCCCTCTCGCTCGTGGTCGTCATGCGGACGGTGAACACGGCCGGACAAGAGGTCGACATCAACCGCATTTACCCTGTGCCGTTCCCCGAGTTGCTTGCGCGAGCCGCACACGTCGCGGTCAGCGGACATGACATCGCGGTCATCTCACGCGCTGATCTCATCGCTGTGAAGCAACAGCGTAATCGCGACTATGACCAGGATGACGTCCGTCCTCGAATCGAATTAGACGATTCACATTCGGGTAAACGGAGTCATCACGCCGCAGGCGCGGCGGCCAGGATTCTGTAGACGTAGGCATCGTCGACGAAGTGACCGTTGATGGCGCTGCGGAATACACGACGTCCCTCGATCTCTCGGCCCGTACGATATGCGGACCGGAATACGCGGACCAGAGGATCGTCAGATGAAACGACGGACACGCTCGCGAGCGGTATTGAAGCGGCGCCCTCACCCAGAGCGTCGCTGACGCGCCGGTATGATTCACGAGGACCCTCCTGGTCCACCGCGGGTGAAGCCAGGACAAGGCGCCATTGATTGTTCTCGGGCTCGAACAGCCAGAGTGAAGCGACGACGGGCCACCCCGCGCGGTCCAGATTCTTCGTGAGCTCCGCGCCGGCGAGAATCATTTGATCCGTCAACGCTTCTTTTACCAGTGTTTCTTCAGCCATGGGAGTACTCCGCTTGCGGCATCACCAACCGCGGCGAGCATATCTTGCGCCGATTTTTCCGTCACATCCAGCGCGTACCTGCTCGTCTCCGACCAGTCTTTGACGATACTCCAGCTCAATCGCAGCGCTTCATTGCCACGAAGAGCCTCCTCGAAGAGCACCTTCACTCCCGACACCTCGAGAAGCTGCGTGAGGTTGTGCGTGTAGCTGCGCTCGACCAGACGCTTTTCCGGGAAGTCGTACTCGCGAATCTGCCTGGCCACACATGCCTTCAGTGCGCATTCGATAACGTACCCGGAGAGGTAGTAAGCACCGTCAAATCCGCCCGCCGTGAATAGCGTTTGCGCTTCCCTCAGCCGCAGATCCGCGAGACGCTGGAGGTCACTTCGATTCACGCCACGAGTGTAGGCAACCGGGACGGTCTCGTAGCCTCCTGCTACGTCCTGTGGAGCTTCGCCGCCGCGGCGCAGGCGGGACGCCTGCGCAACAGCCGGCGTGGACGCCGGCGGTCCGCTACGAGGAGTAGAGCGTGGAGGCACGGGCTACAATCGCCCCAGTGGCTAAGAAAGCAATCGTCTTCTCGTGCACCGAGTGTGGGGCGCAGGCGTCGAAGTGGTTGGGGCGGTGTCCGGACTGCAACGCGTGGAACTCATACGCGCAGGAGGAGCAGCCGGCGGTGGTGGCGCATGGGCAGGCGATGAGCGTGGCGGGCGGACCGATGCCGATCGACGCGATCGACTTCGACACCGCGCCGCGGGTGACGACGCGCATCCCGTCCCTCGACCGCGTCCTCGGCGGCGGGCTGGTGCTCGGGGCGGTGACGCTGGTTGGCGGCGAGCCGGGGATCGGCAAGTCGACGCTGCTGCTGCAGGTGGCCGATGAGCTGGCGCGCGGCGGGCCGGTGCTGTACGTCTCGGGCGAGGAGTCGCCCCGGCAGATCGCCTTGCGCGCCCGCCGCCTCGGCACGATGAACGAGAACATCCGGCTCTACACCGAGACGTCCATCGAGCGCATCCTGGCCGAGGTCGAGAAAATGAAGCCGGTGGCGGTGATCGTCGACTCGATCCAGACCGTGCACACGCAGGCGAACCAGTCCATGCCGGGATCCGTCGGGCAGGTGCGCGACTCCGCCGGCACGCTCATGTCCGCGGCGAAGCGGCTCTCCATTCCTGTCTTCCTCATCGGCCACATCACCAAGGAAGGGACGATCGCCGGCCCGAAGACGCTCGAGCACATTGTCGACACGGTTCTCTATTTCGAGGGCGAGAAGTTTCAGAACTACCGGGTCGTCCGCGCGTACAAGAACCGCTTCGGCCCCGCGAACGAGGTGGCCATCTTCGAGATGCACGACGACGGCCTCGAGGAAGTGCCGAACCCGTCCGCGGCGCTGATCTCGCAGCGCAGCCAGTCGCCCGGCTCGGCGATCCTGGCCGCGGTGGAGGGGACGCGGCCGCTGTTGATCGAGGTGCAGGCGCTGGTCTCCCCTACCCACTTCCCGTCGCCGCGGAGGATGGCGATGGGCATCGACGCGAATCGTGTCTCGCTCCTCCTGGCAGTGCTGGAACGCAAGGGTGCGGGGACGTTCGTGCAGCACGACATCTACGTAAACGTGGCCGGCGGCCTGCAGATCGACGAGCCGGCCCTCGACCTCGGCGTGATCGCGGCGGTGCTCTCGTCGCAGCGCAACATCGCTCTGCCACACGACATGGCCCTCTTCGGCGAAGTCGGTCTCCTGGGCGAGATCCGCAGCGTTTCGCAGCCCGATCTCCGGGCGCGCGAGGCGGCAGCGCTCGGCTTCCGGCGCGTCGTCGTCCCGCAGTCGAACGCGACTGAGATCCGCGCCGACATCGACGTGATCCCGGTCCGCCGGGTCGAGGACATCGCGCCGTACCTCTTTACAAGCTGAACGGCTGCCGCTTACACTCCCGCCTGTCGTTCGGCCCCCGTCCCGGAAAACCTATGACTGTTTCTCGTACACGCAGTGGGTGGGTCTGCAGGATGCTGTTCCTGCTGGGTGCGCTGTCTTTCCTCACCGCCTGCGCCACCACCACCGTGGTCGTCGCCACCCCGCCCCCCCCCGCCCCCGATGTTGACGACCAGGATTTCAGCGAGCTGATCGCGCAGTTGCGCTCCGACCTGAACCGCTACAACGGCCGTCACACGGAGAAGACCCCGTCGCTGAACGCCACGGCGGATACGAAGAAGGAGCGCGACAAGGAGTTCGCGACGCGCGCCAAGGCGCTGTTCGCCCCGCTGAACGGCGCGTCGCTGAACATGCCGGTGGTCGGCGTGCAGCCTCCCGATCTCTACAACAGCTGGGGCGATGCGCGCGACGGCGGCAAGCGCCGTCACAAGGGCATCGACATCTTCGCGCCGAAAGGCACGGCCATCGTGGCGGTCTCGGACGGCATCGTCAGCTACATCGGCGAGCAGCCGAAGGGCGGCCTCTGCCTCTGGCTGACGACGGAGAACGGGACGTCGTTCTACTACGCGCACCTCGACCGCTGGGCCGCCGGCCTCTACGAGGGGATGGAAGTCCGCAGCGGCGATCTCCTCGGCTACGTCGGCAACACCGGCAACGCGAAGACGACGCCCCCTCACCTTCACTTCGGCGTCAATGACAACGACGAGATGGTGAATCCGTACCCGCTGCTGACGAAAGCCGCGGTCGTGAAACGCGCCCGCGTGAACGTCGAAGGCAGCGGCGCGGCGCTCGGCACGCGCTAGCCGCAAAAGGGACCGACGATAGGCCTCCGGCGGGCCGGTGCGACCGGCGCTGGTTGGCCTAGCCTGATGGCGCGGTTGTCGCCTGAATTACGCGTTGCGCGACGACATGGGTGCGATAGCGCCGCCGGACGCGCCAGCCCGTTGGAGGCCCCTTTCGGCGGCCCTTGCGCGGTCAGAACAGCGTCGCGGTTAACTCGCGTAGCGGTTTCATCACGAAATCACGCTCGTGCGCGCGGGGATGCGGCAGCGTCAGTTCCCGCGTGCGGATGCGCTTCGCGCCGTACGCGATGAGGTCGAGGTCGATCACGCGTGGCTCGTGGCGGATGCCGCGGCGTGTGCGGCCGAGGCGCTTCTCCAGCGCGAGCAGCGCATAGAGCAGCGCGAGCGGAGGGAGCGTGGTGTGTCCGATGACGACGGCGTTGAGGTACATCGGCGGCGGCGCATCGACGGGCTCGGTCTGCAGGAAGGCGCTCATGCGCACGACGCGAACCGGCAGCGCGGCGATGGCGCGGCGAAGGTTATATTCGCGGTCGCCGAGGTTGGAGCCGAGGGCGATGACGACGCTATGAGGGCGACTCGATGTTGATGTCGTTGGTAAGCTCATTGACGTCGTCGTGCGCGCGCGGGAAGTAGTGGCGCAGCTCCTCCCCCGCGCTGTGGATCGCGTGCACGATACCTTCCGTGAACTCGCGATGTTGAAACGCGATCGTCAGCTTCGCGGCGATCTCGTCCCAGAAGCCGGCGGGCACTTTCTCGTCGATGCCCTTATCGCCGAGGATCACGAAACGCTGCTCCTCGCAGGCGATGAAGAGCAGGACACCGTTGCGCAGCTCCGTCTTGGTCATGCCCAGACGCTCGAACGTGCGCTCGGCCACGCTGCGGATCTCGCCTCGCGCCTTCGGCTGGATGTGCACGCGGATCTCGCCGGAGGTCAGCTTCTCGGCTGTGCCGATGGCCGCGACAATGCGCGGCTGGTCGAGTAACGCGAGGAAGTCTTTCTGATGCATTACCAACCTCCCGTGGCTCCGCCGCCGCCGAAGCTGCCACCGCCGCCGGAGAATCCTCCTCCGCCGCCGAAGCCGCCGCCCCCGAATCCACCGCCGAACCCGCCTCCGCCCATGGTGATACCGCCGCCGGGAAAGATGAACGGGAAGATGCAGCCTCCGCATCCGCCGCGCCCCCGCCGCGAGAACATCGGCACGATGACGAAGAAGATGACGAACAGAATGATGATGATCATCGGCAGCGGGAGGTCACCCGATGCCTGCTGTCCGCCGCCCTGTCCCTGTCCCGCGCCGCGCGGCTGCAGCGGCGGCACCGGCGCTTCGCCGCCGCGGATCTTCGCCATCAGCGCATCCGCGCCGGCATTCAGTCCGCCGGCGTAGTCGCCCGCCGCGAAGCGTGGCCCCATGTACTCACGGATGACGCGCGACGAGAAGGCGTCGGTGACCGAGCCTTCGAGGCCGTAGCCGACTTCGATCCGCACCAGCCTCTCTTCGACGAAGACGAAGACGACCAGGCCGTTGTCGTACTTTTTCTGGCCGACCTTCCACTTCTCGACCGCACGGATGCTGAAGTCCTCGGGCGCGTCGCCCTGGAGCGAGGGCAGCGTATAGATGATGAACTGCGCACCCGTGGACTGCTCGAAATCCGAGAGCTTGCGGTTGAGCAGATCCTCTTCCGTGCCGCCGAGGATCCCGGCCGTATCCGTCACCCACTGCGTGGGCGGCGGAGGAACCTCCAGCGCCGCGACCGCGGTCGCGGCGACGAGGAGGAACGCGAGGAGGAGACGCTTCACCGGGTCGCCGTGGTGGCCGTGCCGAAGTCGAAGTTGACCTCGGGTGCCTTCTCACTGCCCGGCGTGCCTTGGAAATACGCCTTCGCCTTGAAGCCGCTCATGTTCGCCACGAGGCTGGCCGGGAAGCGCCGGATGGCAGTGTTGAACTCGCGCGCCGTGTCGTTGTAGCGCTGGCGCTCGACGGCGATGCGGTTCTCCGTCCCTTCGAGCTGCGACTGCAGCTCGAGGAAGTTCTGATTCGCCTTCAGTTCGGGATAGCGCTCGACGACGACGAGCAAGCGCGAGAGCGCGCCGCTGAGTGCCGCCTGCGCCTGCGCAAACTGCTCCATCTGCGCCGGATTGCTGGTGATGCCCGGCGCGGCCGCGCCCGGAGGGCCGCCGGTCGCCGGAGCGGCGACCTGTCCTACGCGCGAGCGCGCGTTGACGACCGCTTCGAGCGTCGACTTCTCGAAATTCGCCGCGCCTTCGACGGTGCGCACGAGGTTCGGAATGAGGTCGTAGCGCCGCTGATACTGGCTCTCGACCTGCGCCCACTGCTGGTTCACGTTCTCTTCGAGGCCGACGAGATTGTTCCGTACGTTGACGAAATACGCGCCGAAGAGGATCACCGCGAGGATGAGCGCTCCGACGCAACCGAGGAGACCGACGTTCCGCATCGCAATACTCCCACCGTGCAGGACGGGCGCGAAACGCCCGTCCTGCCGGACTGTTAGTACTCTTCTTCTTCTTCGTCCGCGTCGTCTTCGCGATCGTCCTCGGCGGCGACGAAGGTGTCCTCACCTTCCTCATCCGCCGCGTCGGGGCTCGCCGCGGCCGGCGTAAATTCTTCTTCCTCCGCGGGCTCTTCCACAACGCGTGCCGCCCGGCCGCGCGGCGCCGTGTAAACCGGTGCCTCGTCGGCATCTCGCTGGTCCGCTCCGCACTTGGGGCAGAGGGGCACGGGCTTGCCCAGATCGTAGAACTTCGTGTGGCAGCTATAGCAGGTGTACTTCTTTCCCAGATCAGCCATCTTCTTTACGGATCTCCCCTTCGAAAAAGCGGCGAAACCTTAGCACAAAAACGAAGGGCGGGCTTTCGCCCGCCCGGACTGCGTTTCATCTGTCGAAAAACTACTCGGTCTTCGGGTGCGCCTGCGCCGCGCGCGTGCCCGCCGCGCTCGGGCGCGGGTCGGTGCTGCCCGAGCGCGCGGCCGCGGCCACGGTGGCCAGCTTCTGCGCTTCGGGGAAGACTTCCAGCGCCTTCTCCACCTGCGCGTCGCCCTGCAGGCGGTACGGATACGACGCGTCGTAACCGTACTTGGCCGCGACGATCTCCGCCTTCAGCGCGCGCTCGATGTACTTGCGATCCTCCGGCTGCGTGAGGGCGGCGCGGATATCCGCCTCAGACGCGATCTCCGCGAGCGAGGCGTGACGCACGAACTCTTCGACGATGGCCGGTGTGACCGCGACGTCCTTGGTCAGCTCAGGATGCCTGGCCGCGTACTCGACGGCGTAGTTGAAGATCGCGCTGCGCACTTCGAGAAGCTGCGTCGTACGCGAGAGTGTCGGCTGCTTGACGATCACGTCCGGCGTGATGCCGCCGCCACCGTAGACGGTGCGGCCCGTGTCGGTCTTGAACTGCTCGCGCTGCGAGAGCGGGACCTCGGGACCGTTCTCGGTCTCGTCGGCCATGTAGTAGTCGTACACCGAGGTGTAGTCGCGCTGGATGTTGCGGCCCGCGGGCGTGAAGTACTTCGACGTCGTGAGCGCCAGGCCGGCACCGTACTGCAGCGTGTACACGCTCTGCACGAGACCCTTGCCCCAGCTCGTCTCGCCGACGACGAGGCCGCGATCGTGATCCTGGATCGCGCCGGCCACGATCTCCGAGGCCGAGGCGCTGCCGCGGTTCACGAGGACGACCACCGGCTTGTCGAACTGCGCGTGCTTGCCCGGCGCCGTGTACTCCTGCATCGAATCCGGCGTGCGGCCCTTCGTGTAGACGATCATCTGCCCCTTGTCGAGGAACATGTCGGACACGCCGACCGCCGCGTCGAGGAGACCGCCCGGATTCATGCGCAGGTCGAGGACGAGGCGCTGCATGCCCTGTCCTTCGAGCTTCTCGACCGCCTGATCGAGCTCACGCACGGTGGTGGAGGTGAAGTCCTTGATGCGGATGTAGCCCGTGCCGTTGCCGAGCATCAGCACGTTGGAGATGGAATTCGTGGGGATGGCGGCCCGCGTAATCGTCAGCGGGATCGGCTCTTTCATACCGATGCGCTTGATCTTGATGTGCACCGTGGTGCCTTTCGGCCCCTTCAGGCGCTTGACCACCTCGTCGAGCGAGAGGTCATCGGTGGAGACGCCTTCGACCTCGGAGATGACGTCACCGGCGCGGATGCCGAGGCGCGCCGCGGGCGTGCCTTCGAGCGGCGTGATGACGGTGACCTGGTCGTTGCGCTTCGTCACCAGGATGCCAAGGCCGTAGAACGTGCCTTTCTGGCGATCCTGCATGTCCGTGTACTCCTTCGGCTCGAGAAAGGAGGTGTGCGGATCAAGGGCGCGCAGCATGCCGTCGATCGAGGCGTAGACGAACTTGTCGGAGCCGATGTCCTCGGCGGACCAGTTCGTGACGGCGTTGAGGAGGTCGGTGTACTCCTTCATCCGCTTGGTCAGCTCGGCGTTCGCAGGTGTGGCGCCGAAGAGGTGGTTTCCGTAGAAACCGCCGAACAGCGTTGCACCCGCCATCGCCACGATGAGCGTGAGGGAGAAGGTCCACTTGTCAGTCTTTCGCAGTTTTGCCATCGTTGTCGCGCCCCTTTGCGGCTCGCGTTACACTGTCCCCGTCGTAACGCCATTATAGAGGCGGAGTATTCGTCGCCTCTCACACGTTGCGCCGGTGTTCACTTCGCTGTCACCGATCCGCTTCGCGAGGTCCGCAGAAAAAACATGTTCGGTTCACTCGGAGTCCCCGAGCTCCTGCTCATCTTCGCCGTCATTCTGATCGTCTTCGGCCCTCGCAGGATCCCGGAGATCGGACGCATGCTGGGCAAGGCCATGGGCGAGTTCCGCAAGGCCACCGACGATCTCAAGAGCACGATCGAGCGCGAGGTCCGGCTCGAGGAGCTCAAGCAGATCACGCCGACATCCTTCGAGTCGTTCACCACGCCGTACGAGGCGGTATCAAGGACTGAGCCAGCGGCGGACGGGTCGGACGTAGCCGACCCCGCCGCTCCCCCGATCGTCGAGCCGGCCAGTCTTTCTGCCGAAGAGTCGACCAGTCTTCCGGTCGTCGAGGAGCAGACTCCGCCGGACGACTTCCCCCCCTCGACGACCCGGCCACTCGACGACTCGACGACCGGCTCCTCGACGACTTAAAACATGTCCGCCGATCCGATCGTCGATCCCGATGCCGAGCTGCCGAAGATGTCGTTCCTCGATCACCTCGAGGAACTGCGCAAGCGCCTGCTCGTCTCCTTCATCGCCGCGGCCGTCGGCTTCGCCGCCTGCTGGGCCTTCGCCGAGCCGATCTTCGCCAAGCTGCAGGAGCCGCTGACCAAGTTCCTCCCGCCGGGCGACAAGCTCGCCTACACGCGCCTGACCGCGCCGTTCTTCCTCTACATGAAGGTGGCCTTCTTCGCCGGCCTCTTCCTCGCCGCGCCGGTGATCCTGCTCCAGGTCTGGCTCTTCATCGCCCCGGGGCTGTACAAGAAGGAGCGCCGCCTGGCCCTGCCGTTCATCCTCTTCGGCTCGGCGTTCTTCATTCTCGGCGGCTACTTCGGCTGGCGCTTCCTGCTCCCCGCGACGTGCAGCTTCTTCGTCGAGACCGGCAAGCAGTTCAAGCAGATGGTCACGGTGGATGATTACTTCTCGTTCGCCAGCATGATCATCCTGGCCTGCGGCATCGTCTTCGAGACCCCCATCCTGATCTTCTTCCTGGCCCGCCTCGGCATCGTCACCCCCGCGTTCCTGATGCAGAAGTTCAAGTACGCGATCGTGCTCTCCTTCGTCGTCGCCGCGATCGTCACCCCCACCCCGGACATCGTCACGCAAGCCGCCCTGGCCGTGCCAATGATCCTGCTGTACTTGATCGGAGTGGGAGTGGCGTTCTTGTTTGCGAAGAAGGTGGAGTAGCGGCCGACGTGTTAGGCTGACTCTGATGCGAAAGAGCTTCACAGCCGTCGTCGAACGTTGCGCGGATACGGGTCTGTACGTCGGCTTCATCCCCGGTTTGCCGGGAGCGCATACGCAAGCCGAGACCCTGGACGAGCTGAACGCCAATCTTCACGAAGTGGTGGAGATGCTGCTCGAAGATTAATCATGTGGGAAGACCCAATCGTGAAAGAAACCCGCGCCGCCCGCGAAGAGCTACTCGAGCGCTTCAACTACGACTTGGACGCGCTCTGCGAGCACTTACAGCAACTCGACGACGCTAGCGACAAGAAGGCCGTTACGCTCGAACCGCGACGTCCGGTACAGCGGAAGGTCTCGTAACTACCTCTCCACCTCGAACTCCGCCGCGATGGTCGGCAGGGCTTCGTTGAAGATGATGACCGTCTCGGCGATGGGGAAGAGCACGGTGTGGTTGCGCTGCTGCACTTCGAGGACGACTTCGTAGTAGCCGGTGTCCTCGTTGATGGCGATCAGCGTCGCGGCTTTTCCCTTGATCTCCAGCGTGCGGTTGAAGATCGAGACTTTCGAGGGGATTTCCATGGCGGCGAACGATAGCAAACAAAAAGGGCGGGCCATAGCCCGCCCTTTTGCGCCTGCAACCGGCAGGTGTTTGCTTACTGCTTCTTCGGCTCCGCGGCCGGGGCGGGCGGCGCGGCCGGGGTCTCCGGCGCGGCCGGGACGGCGAAGTAGGCGTCGTTGAACGTCGGCTTGGCGGCGTTCTTCATCTTGTCGAGCTCGGCCTGGAGGCGCTCCTGGCGCTGGGCCTTGGCGAGCGTTTCCTTGACCTGATCGAACGGCGTCGCGCCGTGCTCGTCCACCTTGATGATGTGGTAGCCGAACTGGGTGCGCACGACCGGCGTCACGTCGCCGACCTTGGCCTCGAACGCGGCCTTCTCGAACTCCGGGACCATCTGGCCGCGGTTGAACTCGCCGAGGTCGCCGCCGCGGCTTCCGGAGCCGACGTCGTCGGATTCCTTCTGCGCGAGCTCCTCGAACTTGGCGGTGCCGGCGACGATCTGCTTGCGCAGATCCTCGGCCTTGGCCTTGGCCTGCTCCTCGGTCAGCTCAGTCTTCCCTTCCTGCGCGGCCGGGCTGCCCTTGAACGCGATCAGGATGTGGCGCGCCTTGACCTGCTCGTACTGAGCCTTCTGCGCGTCGTAGGCCTTCTTCAGATCGTCGTCGGAGAGCGTAATGCCCTTCTCGATCTTCTGAAGCTGCGCGTTCGCAACCAGGTTCTCCTTCATCAGGGTGAGCTGGTTGACGACGTCCGGATCCTTGTCCAGGCCGGCCTTCGTGCCCGCCGCGGCGAGCATCTTCATGCGCAGAAAGTCCTCGGCGAACTGCTTCTTGCCGGGGCCCATCGCGTACTGCTGATACTGCTCAGGGAGCGTCTTGAGGGCGCTCTCGAACTCCGACTGCCGGATGGCGACGTCGCCCGCGGCAATGACGATCGGGTCGGCCTGCGCGGCCGGCTTGTCCTGCGCGACGGTGGTCGTCGCGACGATCGCCAGCGCGATCATGGTCGTAATGGTTTTCTTCACGGAATCTCCTTGTTTTGAGCTCTCGGCTCGCAGCTGTCAGCTCGCGGGAAAGCGGTCCCGAGGGCTGTTAGCTGTCAGCTGAGAGCTTCGTGTCGCAATCGGAACGGGCGAAAGTGCGGGGAGATTCCTACAGCCGGCTGACGGCCGCGGCGATTCGGGCCACACCCTCGCGGATGCGCTCCATGCTCGTGGCGTAGCTGATCCGGACGAAGTCGTCCGCGCCGAAGGCGCCGCCGGGCACGACCGCGACGCGGGCCTCATCCAACAGGAAATTGGCGAACGACTGGGAGTCGGTAATGCCGCGCTTGCCGAAGTACGCGCGCACGTCCGGGAAGACGTAGAACGCCCCGTCCGGATCGGCGCAGCAGATGCCGTCGACGCCGTTCAGGGCCGGGACGAGAAAGGCCCGGCGCTCGCGGTAGGCGTCGTACATCCGCTGCACGTCTTCGTCGACGCCAGCCAGCGCCTCGAGCGCGGCGTGCTGCGCGATCGTGCTCGGGTTGGAGGTCGAGTGACTCTGGATCTTGCCGAGGGCGGAGACGACCTGCGGGTGGGCGACGGCGTAGCCGAGGCGCCAGCCGGTCATGGCGAACGTCTTCGACATCGAATTGATGATGATCACCGTCTCCGGATACTGCTCGAACCAGCGGATCGCGGAGACGTGCTCGTTGCCCGCGTAGACGAACAGCTCGTACGTCTCGTCGAAGACGAGGAACGCGTCACGAGAGGCACACCACTCGACGATCTGCGCCAGCTCCGATTCGCGGATCACCGCGCCGGTGGGATTGCAGGGCGAGTTCAGGATCACGCCACGTGTCCGCTCGCTCGCCACGGCCATGATGTCGCTCAGGGTCACGCGGAAGTGGTTGCCGGGATCGGTCTGCGCAAAGACCGGCGTCGCGCCGGCGAACGCCACCTGGTCGGGAAAGCTGACCCAGTACGGCGACGGAATGATCACCTCGTCGCCCTCGCGCAGGAGGGCGAGCATGACGTTGAACAGCTCCTGCTTGCCGCCGTTGCCGGCGATCACGTGCTCCTGCGTCAGCGACAGACCGTAGCGGCGGTTGTAGCGCGCGGCGATGGCGTCGCGGACGCTCTTCAACCCGCTGGCGTTCGTGTACTTCGTGTACCCATTGTCGATGGCCCGCTTCCCCGCCTCGGCCACGCGCAGCGGCGTGCCGAAATCGGGCTCGCCGGGGCCGAAGTCGACGATGTCCACACCCTGCTGGATCAGCGTCGTGGCGCGGTTCAGGACCGCCAGCGTCGGCGACTCCTGCATCGAGGTGACGCGCTCGGCGAAGCGGATCGTGGGACGGGTGGTGGTGGTCATCGCGGCGCAGGTCGTCTTTTATCACCCTTCGGCCGGACGGCCGAAGCGCGTGGCATCATTGGCGGCGCATTCTAATGCCTGTCATCAGCAGCAGACACAATCCGCTGGTAAAGCGCATCCGCGAGGCGATCCGCGAGCACGACGAGGAGATCGTCATCGAGGGACCGAAGCAGGTCGCGGATGCGATCGCCAGCGGCTGGAAGGCGATCGCGGTGGTGACGCGCGACGTCGACGTGACCGCCGAGGTTTTCGACGCGATGTCGGAAACGCGCACCTCCCAAGGCGTCCTCGGCCTGTTCGAACGGCCGCACACGTCACCGGCCGAGATCCTGGCCCGCCGCGATTCGATCGCCGTCGCACTCGACGGAGTGCAGGATCCCGGCAACGTCGGGACGATCGTCCGTCTGGCCGCGGCCTTCGACGCCAGCGGCGTGCTGCTCCTCCCCGGCTGCGCCGACGCGTTCGGACCGAAAGCGATCCGCTCCTCGGCCGGCGCCATCCTGAACGTGCGTGTCGCCCAGGTCACCGCGCGCGAGCTGCTCGATTGCGGACTGCCCCTCCTCGCCGCCGACGCATCGGGCTCCGCGGTCGCGCCGCCGAGCACCGGCGCGGTGCTGGTGTTCGGCAACGAAGGGACGGGAGTGTCGGAGGAGTTGCTGCGCCACGCGACGCCGATCGCGATCCCGATGTCGGCGCGGATGGAGTCGCTGAATGTGGCGTCCAGCGCGGCGATCCTGCTCGCGCAGAGTTTCTCGCACCGCAAGTGACGCCGGGCCTCGGAGCGCCGGCATCCTGCCGGCCGGTCCGCCGGCTTCCAGCCGGCCGGCAGGATGCCGGCGGACTGGCCGCCTGGGAAGGCGGCGCTCCGAAGCGGCTCCGCGGTAGCATCGTCCCCGCATGTCGGGAAAGCTCCTCATCGTCGGTACGCCGCTCGGCAACCTGCAGGACATGCCGCCGCGCGCCGTGTCCGCCCTGAAGTCGGCGGACCTCATCCTCTGCGAGGACACGCGCCATACCCGCAAGCTCCTCACCCACTTCGGCATCGACCGCCCCACCGACAGCTATCACGAGCACAACGAGGACGCGAAGGCCGAGTCAATGATCGCGCGCATCGAGGAAGGGCAGACGCTGGCACTCGTCAGCGACGCGGGGATGCCGGTGATCTCCGATCCCGGCTATCGCATCGTACGTCTGGCGCGCGAGCGCCGACTGACCGTCGAGCCGATCCCCGGCCCGTTCGCCGGCGTCCTGGCGCTCGCTGCCAGCGGTATCGCTCCCCTCCCCTTCACCTTCCTCGGCTTCACGCCGCACCGGCAGAGCGAACGCCTCGACTTTTATCGCAAGGCCGCCGAGCTCGCGCACACGACCGTCGTCTACGAATCGCCGGAGCGCGTAGTCGCGTCGCTCGAAGACGCGCTGACGGTCCTCGGCGACACGGAAGTCACCGTCGCGCGGGAGATGACGAAGATGCACGAGGAGCTGCTGAGCGGCACGATCCACGAGGTGCTCGAAGAGCTGCGCGGCCGCGAGCGCGTGCACGGCGAGCTGACGGTCGTCTTCGCGGCTCCGGCGCGTCAGGCCGAGGAAGTGTCGCCGGACGAGATCCGGGCCGAGTTCGAGCGGCTGCGCGATAGCGGCATGCGCCGCAACGACGCGGTGAAGACGGTCGCCGAAAAGTTCGGCCTGCGCAAGAACGACGTCTATCGCTTATTGCTCTGATCGAGGAACACCACCCGCGCGAACTTGGCAAAGTAGTCGACGCCCGAGGTCAGCGCCAGCACCATCACCACCCAGAGCGCGATCGTGCCGATGATGCGGAACTGCCCCAGCTCGTAGCCGAGGATCAGCAGCGAAATGGCCACGACCTGCGAGACCATCTTCCCCTTGCCGAGCGGCGAGGCGGCGATGGTCACGCCCTGCTGCGAGGCGATCGAGCGCAGGCCGGAGACGGCGAACTCGCGGCCGATGACGATCACCACCATCCAGGCCGGGACGTGCGTCGGGTCCATCTCCACGAGGGAGATGAAGGCCGCGGACATGAGCAGCTTGTCGGCGATCGGGTCGAGCAGTGCGCCGAGGCGGGTGGTCTGATTGCGGCGCCGCGCCACCCAGCCGTCGAAAAAGTCGGTGATGGCGGCCACGAGGAAAATCGAGAGGCCCACGAACTCGCGGCCCGTGAACTTCGTCAGCAGCACGACCACGAGGAACGGGACGAGGAAGATGCGGAACAGCGTCAAGGCGTTCGGCAGGTTCCAGATCTCGTTCGACAGCGTGTCGCGGGCCGCGGTCGGGATCACTTCAGAAGGGGACGACATGGCTTCCGGCGCTCGCGGCGGAGGATAGTCGTTTCGGTCGGAGTTCGGAAGCATGGCAGCGGAATTTCACTCACGCAATTGACATTCCTCAGCCTGCAACTAGAATCACCCTCCCGAGCCCGGGTGGCGGAATTGGTAGACGCGCAGGTCTCAGAAGCCTGTCCTCATTAGAGGGTGCTGGTTCGATTCCAGTCCCGGGCACCAACAAGCAGTTCCTTCCCGTTTGGCCCATCCTTCGCAGTCATCCTGTCACAGATGAGGCATCTTCTAATCATTACCGCCGCCGCGCTCGCGCTCGCTGCCTGCGACGCCGGCCCCGGCTCGTCCTCGCAGGCCAATGCGTCCGCCGGCATCGCCACCATCAACTCCATGCCGCCCCAACCGGCGCCGCTTCAAGGTCCGCCGATGCTGCAGGACGAGGCGCCGCCGCCGAAGCCGAAGGTGATGCCGTGGGAAACGCCGAAGCCGATCGTCTTCTCCCCCGAGGACGAGAAGCTGCGCGCGTCGCTGCCGTTCAGCCCGGCCATCGCCATGGACCCGATCGACGGCAGCAAGATCTCCATGCTCTCCACGACGCCCACGTTCGAGTACAAGGGGAAGATCTACTACTTCCAGAACGAGGAGAACCGGAAGATCTTCATGGGCAACCCCGAGCAGGCCCTCAAGGGCGGCTTCATGAAGCTATAGTCCCCGCATGGGGAAGACTTTCGACGCCATCGACGACTCGCTGCGCCAGTTCGTCGAGCGCCAGCACGTATTCTTCGTCGCGACGGCACCCGCCGGCTCCGAGGGCCATGTCAACTGCTCGCCGAAAGGCCTCGACTCGCTGCGCATCCTCGGGCCGCGGACGGTGGCCTATGTCGACTACACCGGCAGCGGCGCCGAGACCATCGCCCACCTCCGCGAGAACGGCCGCATCGTGATCATGCTCTGCGCCTTCTCCGGCCCGCCGAAGATCGTCCGCTTCCACGGACGCGGCTCGGTTGTCGAGCCGGATCACGCGGAGTTCGCCGCGCTGGCCCCTCATTTCGACATCACCCGCGGCGTCCGCTCGATCATCGTCATCGACGTCGACCGCATCAGCGACTCCTGCGGCTTCAGCGTCCCGGTGATGACGTTCGAGAACGACCGCACCCACCTCGCCGCCTGGACGAACAAGAAAAGCGACGAGGCGCTGGTGGAGTACCGGGAGAAGAAGAACGCGGTGAGCATCGACGGGTTGCCGGCGCTGACTCGAGTGTAGGAGTGCGGCAGCGGCGAGCTGCCGCTTTCTTAGCCGGCACGCGCCGCCCGCCCCCCTACCAAAGCGGCGGCTCGTCGCCGCCTCACTCCTAGACAATCCACGGTGCGAACGCGCGCATCACATCCTCGTCCGCGCGCGCCGGTTTGCGCGTCTCGCGATCGAGCCACATGTGCGACGAGAACCCCGTCGCGCGCAGTTCCTCTCCGGCAAAGAGCTCGTACTCGAACCGCATCGCCCGGCTGGCGGCGCGGCCGACGCCGGTTACGATCCGCACTTCGTCGTCGTAGCGGAACGGCGTGCGGTAGCGGCAGCCGATCTCCGTCACGACGAGGAGGTAGCCGCGCGTCTCGATCTCGGCGTACGTGATGCCGGTCTCGCGGCAGAGGTCCGTGCGGCCGATCTCGAACCAGACGATGTAGTTCGAGTGGTGGGCGATGCCCATCTGGTCGGTGTCCTTGTAGCGCACCCGGAGGCGGGACTCGACGGTTCTCACCGCGGCGGACTGTAGCACGGCAGAACTCTTGCTCCGTTTCCCCGCCGTGGCACCACGTCGCAGTAAGAAACCCGGCCTCGGGACCATCCTTCCCTGGCTCCTCGGCGGGGCCGCGCTGGCCGCGCTCGACGTCGGCCGCCGCTATTACCGGCAGACCCAGATCTTCGAGCCGGCGCGCGATCCCGTCCGCTCCTGGAACCCCGAGGACTACGGCATCCCGAAAAGCGCCGTGGAAGAGCACTGGATCGACACGCCCGACGGTGAGCGGCTCCACGCGTGGTACTGCCGCGCCGAGAATCCGAAGGCGAGCGGCCTGTTCTGCCACGGCAACAAGGGCAACCTCACCATCAGCGCCGACATCATCCCGCACCTCCTCGACGCGGGACTGAGCATCCTCTTCTTCGACTACCGCGGCTACGGCAAGAGCAGCGGACGGACGTCGTATCGCGGCGTCATCGCCGACGGCGTCACCGCGGCGCGCTTCCACGAGTCGATCCGCCCCCGCGACCTTCCCTCGATCCTCTACGGTTTCTCCCTCGGCGGCGCCATCGCCGCGCAGGTCATCAGGCGTCACCGCTTCGACGCCCTGATCCTGCAGTCGACGTTCACCAGCCTCACGAACATCACCCGCGCGCTCTACCCGCGTATCCCGATGCACTGGCTGGCCGGCGATCTGTTCGACACGATCAGCGTCATCCGCACGCTCGACGCGCCGCTGCTCGTGCTGCACGGCACGAACGACGAAGTAGTCCCCTGCGCGATGGCGCATGAGCTCTACGGCGCCTGCCCGACGATCAAGCGCATCCACTGTGTCGAAGGGGCCCTGCACAAAGACCTCTACGAGCGCGATCCCGCCGCGCTGACCGAGGCCGTCTCGCAGTTCATCTCCGACCTCGCGTGATAGAGTCCGACGCCCGTTCGAAGACCATGATTGCCGTCGTCAAAAGCGCCCCGCTCGATGGTCCCGAAGGGACCGCCATCCGCGATTGTCCCGTACCGAAACCGGGCCCCGGCGAGGTGCTGATCCGCGTCGCCGCGACGGGCATCTGCGGAACCGACAAGCACGTCTATCACTGGGATCCCTCCATCCAGAGCTCGGTCGCGCCGCCACGGATTTATGGCCACGAGTTCTGCGGCTTCGTCGAGGAGCTCGGGCCCGGCGGCGAGCGCACGCATGAAGGCACGCTCGCGGTGGGCGACTACGTCTCCGCCGAGATGCACTGGATCTGTAATGAGTGCCCGCAGTGCCGCGCGGGCAACGGACACGTCTGCATCCGCACGAAGACGTACGGTCTGCAGGAGGACGGCTGCTTCGCGGAGTTCGTGAAGGTGCCGGCCTCGAATGTGGTGAAGCTCCCCTCGTTCGTCCCGCCGCGCGTCGGCGCGTTTCTGGACGCTCTCGGCAACGCCGTGCATTCGACGCAGGTGGTCGACCTGGCCGGCAAGTCGGTGGCCATCACCGGCTTCGGCCCGATCGGAGCGATGTCGGCGGCCATCGCGGAGCACAGCGGCGCCTCGACGGTCATCGTCACGGACGTCCAGGACCATGCGCTCGAGACCGCGCGGCGCTGGGCGGCGGCGCGCAATTACGAGAACCTGCACGTCTTCAATGTGCGCACGACGCCGGCCGCCGAGGTGAAGAAGGCGGTCCAGGCCATCACCGGCGGCATCGGCGTCGACGTGGTCTGCGAGATGTCCGGCTCCGCGGCGGCCATCAACTTCGGCCTCGACATCGTGCGCAAAGGCGGCACGCTCTCCCTCCTCGGCATCCCCGCCGGCAACGCTCTGACGATCGACGATTACACGCATAACGTGATCTTCAAGGGCGTGACGATGCACGGCATCATCGGCCGGCGCATGTACTCGACGTGGCAGCGCATGCTGGGCATGCTCCGCTCGGGCCTCGACGTCGAATGGGTCGTGCAGGCGACCTACGATTCGCTGAACGATTTCCATGAAGGTATCGAGAAGTTCGACCGCCACGAGGCGCTGAAAGTGGTCTTCTTCCCCGAGGGTGAGGCGAAAGCGCAGCAACGCCTCGGCGCATGAAACGCATCGGCATCCTCACCGGCGGCGGCGACGTCCCCGGTCTGAACGCGACGCTGAAGTCGTTCGTCTGGCGGATGCTGGACGAGCCGTGCGAGATCATCGGCCTGCGCCGCGGCTGGGCTTCGCTGCTGAACATCATCCCCGAGGCCACCACCGACAACTCCGAGTGGGTCCTGCCGCTGAACAAAGTGCTGACGCGCGCCATCGACCGCACCGGCGGCACGATCCTCCACACCTCGCGCATCAATCCGTCGATCAGCAAAGCCGAGCACATCCCCGCGCACCTGGTGGCGGAGCGCGGCGAGCCGGATGACCGCGGCCGCTACGACCTCACGCGGGCGGCGATGCGCACGATCGAGTTCCTCCGCCTCGACGCGCTGGTGGCCCTCGGCGGCGACGGGACGCTGACGTTCGCCCGCCGGCTGCACCAGGAGGGCGTGCCGATGATGGCCATCCCGAAGACGATGGACAACGACGTCTTCGGCACCGACTACTGCCTCGGCTTTTCGACCGCGGTGACGCGCTCGGTGATGTTCATCAACGACCTGCGCACGAGCGCCGGCTCGCACGAGCGCTTCCTGGTGGTCGAGCTGTTCGGACGCAACTCGGGCGAGACGTGCCTGCTGGCGTCGTACCTCAGCGGCGTCGACCGGGCCATCATCGCCGAGGTGCCGTTCGATCCCGATCTCGTGTACGACATGCTCTGCCGCGACAAGACGGAGAACCCGAGCAATTACGCGGTGGTCGCGATCTCCGAGGGTGCGCGCACGACGACGGGGACGGTGGTGGAGAGCGGCGAGGCCGACGCGGCGGGTCAGCGGAAGCTGGGCGGCATCGGCGGCGAGCTGGCCGGCCACCTGGAGCGGCTCGGTCGCGACAAAGTGATCTACCAGCGTCTCGCCTACCTGATGCGCAGCGGCGCCCCGGACTCGCTCGACCTGACGGTCGCGCGCAACTACGGCGCGCTGGCCGCGGACCTGGTGCGGCGGGGCGACACGGGACAGATGGTGGCGGTGGTGGACGGCCGCTACAGCGCCGTGCCGCTCGACGTGACGGGCGAAGGGCGCAAGCGCGTCGACATCACCCGCTTCTACGACCCGACCGAGTACCGCCCGAAGGTCGCGGAAGTCATGGGCATGCCCATGTTCCTGCACTGAGCGGGCAGCTCGCAGCTCGCAGAAGGACCGGCTGCTCGCGAGGCGAACATGTTCGCTACTCATAACGAAAGTTTCGCTTCGCACAACGAACGTTTCGCTTCGCAAAGCGAACATGTTCGCTTCTCATAGCGAAAGTTTCGCTTCGCACAACGAACGTTTCGCTTCGCAAAGCGAACATGTTCGCTTCTCATAGCGAAAGTTTCGCTTCACACAACGAACGTTTCGCTTCGCAAAGCGAACATGTTCGCTTCTCATAGCGAAAGTTTCGCTTCGGGAAGCGAAACCGTTCGCTTCTCACAACGAAAGTTTCGCTTCTCACAACGAAAGTTTCGCTTCGCACAACGAACGTTTCGCTTCGCAAAGCGAATGGTTCGCTTCGCGAAGTGAACCTGTTCGCTTGCACGACGACCGTTTGCTCAAACCGGCTCGACGATCTCGATCCCCGGGATGGCCAGCCGCTCGAGCTCCGCGCGCTTGAACGACAGCAGCGATTTCGCCCCGGCGTCGCGGGCGATCTCGACGACGAGGAAGGGGGTCCTTCGCCGCCACACTTCCGGCGCTGTGGGTCCGTTCCTGCGGCTCAGGATGACAGAGATTGGCCGCGTCGCGACGGTCGCGGGCGGAGATGTGGGACGTTCTGGCGCGGTACCTGAAATGATGCGCACCGCTCTCGCTGCCGCCCTCCTGCTGCTCGCCGCCTGCACGACGGCGAACAGCACTTCGCCGCTCCCCCGCACCGCGCCATGGCGCAGCGAGCCGCTCGCTCGCGCGTCCGTTCCCGCGGTCTACGTCACGCAATGGCAGAAAGCCGAGAACCGTGCCACCTGCGCCATGCTCGCGCCGCGGTCGGTCGGCGAGGCCGGCGCAGGTGCCACGCCGCGGGCGGCGAGCTTCTCCGGCGGCTGGGCGGTGGCGTACGACCTGCCGGACAAGCGCAGCGCGTTCGGCATCGCCGGCGCGGGCGTCAGCGCGGCCGACCCGTCGTACAACAAGTGGCCCTACGCGTACGAGTGGGGCGACGGCAGCAAGGTCGAATACGGCCCTGAGGGCGGCACCGGCCCCAACGAACTGGCCTACCTGCGCATCCAGGGACAGGACTGCCTTTACAACGTCTGGTCGGGGCTGGGGCGGGAGCATCTGGAGTTGTTGATCCGGGAGTTGAGGATCGTGGAGTAGGTTCCGAGCCTCATAGGCTCATAGGCGCACAGGCTCATAGGGGCTCTATGCGACTGTGCGCCTGTGCGGCTGTGAGCCTCCACGCGATGGCCAGCAACACCCCCAACCCCACCACCCCCGCCCACAACCCCTGCGTCACCTCGGCGGGCCAGTACCACAGCTCCACCCTCCCCTTCCCCGGCGGGACGAAGACGCCGTTGAAGGCGCCGTTCACGGTGACGACGTCGTGTTCGATGCCGTTGACGCGGGCGCGCCAGCCGGGCCAGTGCGCGTCGCTGGTGACGAGGAGGTTCCAGCCGCGGCTGTCGACATCGAGGACGGTGCGGTTGCCTTCGTAGGCGACGAGGCGTACGTCGCCGCCGGCGAACTGCAGCGGCAAATCCGGCGGCTTGCGGTCGACGATGGACTGCGCGCGGAAATCGGTGATGAAGCGCGAGTAGGCCACGGTCATGCCGAGGTCGGGCTCGACGCGGGTTGCGCGGACGAAGAAGTAGCGCGACAGGGTCTCGGTGTTCTCGAGCACGAGGCCGTCCGGACCGCGATAGCGCTCGACGAAACCGGCGGGTTGGATCTCGTGGTCCGGCGGCAGGTAGAGGTAGCGCACGTTGAGAAAGTCGAGATACGCGCGCTCGACGTTGCCGAGGACGAGATCGGGGGAGGCGGGATCGATGCCGAGGTAGCCGCGCAGGAGGAAAAAATAGGCAGAGTGCTGCACGGGATCGGTGGTCTTCACGTCCTCGAGTCCGTACCAGCCGGGCGTGTCGGGGAGGAAGGACCAGCCCCACGCGGCCATGCGGAACGGCTTCTCCGCCTGCTGCAGGAAGGCGATCGCGCCGGTGACGGGATAGACGTGCTCCGGCTTGGCCGGCGGGTTGTAGCGCCACGTGGCGACGGTGAGGTCGACGAAGACGAGCAGCGTCGCCAGCGCGGCCGAGGGACGGATGGCGAAGATGACCAGCGTCGCCAGCGGCAGGACGAAGTACAGGTCGAACGCGGCGTCGCGAGCGACGAAGACGGCGACGAATGCGACGGCGGTCGCGGCCAGGGCGGCGTAGAGTGCGCGCCGCTTCTCGAACAGCGCATCGACCGCCACCGCCGCCGCGATGCACGCGCCGAGGTCCCACAGCACGCGCAGCCGCTGATGCAGACTGACGCCCGCCAGCGGCACCGCCCGGATCGCATCGCGCCACACCGGCACCTCGGCGATGGTGAGCAGCGTGAACAGCATCAGTCCCAGCCCGAAGAACAGTGGCCGCTTGCGCGAGACGAACAGCGCCGACAGCGCGAGCGCCAGCGTGAGCAGTCCGGCGTAGCCCGACGCCACCTCGCCGTAATCGTTCAGCACCGCCGGGTGCGCGCCGCGTGGCGGTTGGTACGTCCCGGCCATCGGCGTGCCGAGGATGTTCGGGGCGAGGAGCGGCAGCAGCCATTCGGATGAGAGTCCGTGATCGGCGGGATTGAGCTCGCGCGAGTGGAACTTCTGGAAGCGCTCGGTGGTCTCGAGCGCGCGCAGCGTCGGATACCAGAAGAACGCCGTCAGCAGCGCCGCGACGATGAACGCCGACGCCGGCAGGAACACACGCGCGCGCGCGGCGTAGACGACGTACGCCGCGGTCGTGACCCACACCCAGAGCGCCGACTCCGGATGTCCGCCGAGCACCGACAGCGCCAGGCCGAGCACGAGCAGCACGTATGACGCCCGCGTACGCGTGGCCACGAGCTCGCGCGCGCCGGCCAGCGCGACGGGCAGCATCATCGTCGCCAGTCCCAGCGGGAACAGCAGCCAGACGATGTGAAACGTGCAGAACGCGTACGCCACCGCGCCGAACACCGCCGCCGCGTCGCGCAGTCCGTGGCCGCGCAGGAAGACGAAGGTGAAGAAGAGCAGCACGAAGAGGCGCAGGGTCGCGGAGAGCGTGAACGCCTTGCCGACCGAAAGCGGTAGCCCGAGTAGCGTGAAGGGATGGAAGATCGCCGTCTGCTGATTGGCCATCAGCGGCGCGCCGCCGGCGGAGTGGCGGTTCCAGAGAGGCATCGCGCCGGCTTTCAACTCGTCGCGGGCGATGCGCGTCCACGGCGCGAGCTGGGTGAAGACGATGCCGGTGTTCGCCCGCGCCGCCGGAGCGTCGACGGCCTTCCACGGATACGCATGGAACGCTAGATTGCCCGGCAGATCGACGCGATTTGTTAACAGCGTCTGTGCCTGGTATGCGGCGCAAAGCAGGCCGAACAGCGCTACGATCTTCCACGGAACGCGCGGAAACCAGCGGTTCCAGCCCGCGGCGATGGCAACGGACGCGGCCGCGGCTAAGATCAGGGTCAGCAGCATCAGAGCGGTAGAAACTTTGCAGTGGATAGTACCGTCGTAAGAGTTGAGCCATGAAAACGAGCCTCGTGATTCTCGTTCTCCTCGCCGCCACCGCCGCATCCGCGCAGGAAGAGCCTCCTGTCGTGAATCCGGATTACTCGAAGGAGTCGCTGCAGCGCTTCGTGGCGAATATCCCCGAGCCGCCGCCCCGCCGCGTCCGCGACGTTATCTTCCACATCGGCGCGATCGAGTTCCGCGCCCTCGGCACGCGCTGGCGCCTCAATTACCTCCCCTTCATGATGCCGCTCTCCGGTACGCAGATGGGGATCACGCAGACGCCGCCCGACCCGTTCGCGCTGACGCAGACGACGATCGCCACTCCCCCCCGCGCCTGGCGCACACAACGCCAGGTCAGCGCGGAGATGAAGCGCATCGAACAGACCGAACGCGCCAAGGTGAAGGTGAAGACGCAGTAACCGCTGTCATCCCGAGCGTGAGTCGAGGGACCTGGGCGGGTGGGCGGCGGCAGGCACATGCATCGTGCCGCCCACCCGCCCAGGTCCCTCGACTCACGCTCGGGATGACAGTTCAGAGTTGCGTGCGCGTGCGTTCAGGCTAGGCCAATCAGCGCTGCCGGTCGTACCGGCCCGCCGGAGGCCTCTCGTCGCTCCCTTTCCCGCGCGTGAGACGAGAGATCGGCCTAGCGGCCGAGGCCCCAGCTCGTGTTCGTCAGCCAGTCCATCAGATCGGCGGCGTTCATTGGCTTGGCGATCCAGTAGCCTTGGGCGAGGTCGCAGCCGAGCTCCTTCAGCAGCTTCCACGTCTGCTCATCCTCGACTCCTTCGGCGCAGACCTGCTTGCCGAGATTGTGGGCGAGATCGATCACCGTGCGGACGATGGCCGCGTCGGCGTCGCTGGTGCGCATGCCGATCACGAACGACTTGTCGATCTTGATCTCGTCGACCGGCAGCTCGCGCAGATGCGTGAGCGAGGAGTAGCCCGTGCCGAAGTCGTCGATCGAGAGGCGGACGCCCATCGACTGCAGCATCGACAGGATCGCCAGCGCGTGTGCCGGGTCGGCCATGATGCTGCTCTCCGTGATCTCGATCTTCAGGAAGCGCGGGTCGACGCCCCAGCGGTCGAGCGTGTCTTGCACCTTCTCCGGCAGGCTCTGGTCGAGCAGGCTGCGCGCGGAGACGTTCACGGCGATGTGGATCGGCGCGCCGGCGTCCTGCCACACGCGGCACTGGCCGATGACGTGATCCAGCAGCCAGTCCGTCAGGCCGCGGATGAGGCCCGTGCGCTCGGCCAGCGGGATGAAGTCGCTCGGCTTGAGATGCCCCCTCACCGGATGGTCCCACCGCACCAGCACCTCGGCGCGGGTCATGATCCCGCTGCGCATGTGCAGCTTGGGCTGGTAGTGCGCCGCCAGCTCGCCTCGCTCCACGGCGCCGCGCAGCTCGACGACCAGCGCGAGCTGGTCGGGCGTGCGCGACTCGCTGTCGTCGCGGTGGAAGCTGTAGCCGCTCTGCTTCTGCTTGGCCGAGTACATGGCCACGTCGGCGCGGCGGAGGAGCGTGCGCGCGTCGCCGCCGTGCTCGGGAAAGAGGGCGATGCCGATGCTGGCGCCGACCTCGAGCACCTGTCCGTCGATGACGAAGGGCTGCTCGAGCGTGCCGAGGATGCGGCGGGCCATGGCGGCGACGGAATTGGTGTCGCTCGTGCGCGGCAGCACGAGCGCGAACTCGTCGCCGCCGAGGCGGGCCACGACGTCGTCGCCGCGGATCTGGTTCTGCAGGCGGAAGGCGACCTGCTTCAGGAGCGCGTCGCCGAACTGATGTCCGAACGTGTCGTTCACTTCCTTGAAGCGGTCGAGGTCCATCAGCATCAGCGCCAGCGTGGAGCCGTTGCCGCGGGCGGACTCGATGGCGCGCTCGAGCTTCTCGAAGAGCATGGTGCGGTTCGGCAGGCCGGTCAGGCCGTCGTGCATGGCCTGATGACGCAGCGAGGAGACCTGATGCTTGGTCTGCGTGACGTCGCGGAGGAAGGCCACCCAGTGCGTGAGCTGGCCGCCGTCCTCGACGGGGACGAGCTGCAGGTCGACCTCGAACTCCGCGCCGTTCGACCGCCGCGCCGTGACCTCGGCCTCGAAGGGGCGCTGCTCGAACACATGCTGCAGCAGCGAGTCGACGATCGACTGCTGGCGCTCGACGATGCCGAAGATCTCCGGCGTCTGGCCGATGACCTCCTCGCGGCGGCGGTTGTAGATCGTGCAGAAGCCGTCGTTGACGAAGGCGATGCGCGGGCCGACCGCCTCGACGGCGGGCGTGAGGATGGCGATCCCCTCGCCGGTCGCGCGCACCGCCGTGCCGAGCAGCTGGAGCTGCTCGTTGCGGATGCGCTGCTCGGTCATCTTCCAGTCGAGGGTGGTGGTCCACGCGGTATGCAGCGAGGTCACCTCCTCCGGAAGTTTCTCGGACATCGGACTACTCGAGTCCGAGGGCCCGTGCGACGTTGATCCGTCCCTTGCCGTACAGAGGATCGGTGCCGCGCGCGCCGAGGTCGTCGGCGGACTTCTGGAGCCGCGCCTTCACCTGAGACGGCTTGCCGTGACCGACGTCTTCGACGATCAGCGCGGCCAGGCCGGCCACGTGCGGCGCGGCCATCGACGTACCGCCGATGCCGAGCACTTCGTCGGAGTCCTGGCAGAACGGGACGAGGAGCGAAGTCTTGGAGCACGCCGCCCAGACGCGCGCGGCGACGGTGCCGCCCGGTGCGGCGACGTTGATCGTGGAACGGCCGTAGTTCGAGTACGGCGCGAAGGCGTCGACGTCGGACCACGGTCCTACGATGCTGTCGGCGCGCTCGGGCCCGGTCGCCGAGACGCAGACGACGTTGGGCGCGTTGCAGTACATGTTGAAGCTGGCGCCGTCGTGGTCGAGGTCGCGGCTCTCGTTGCCGGCAGCGACGACGACCAGCGTGCCCTTGCGATGCGCGTAGTTGAAGGCCTGGTTGATCATGGCCACGTAGCGGCCGTTGCCCGGCTTGGAGAGCGTGTCGCCGATGCTGAGGTTCGCCACGTCCGCGCCGTGGTCGGCGGCCCAGAGCAGGCCGTCGAGGACGCCGCTGAACGTCCCCTCGCCCCAGCGGGAGAGGACCTTGACGCCCATGATGGTGACGTTCTGCGTGACGCCCGCGCCGAGACGGGCGTTGCTGGAGATCGTCGCGGCGACGTGAGTGCCGTGGTAGAAGAGGTCGGTCACCGGATGGCGTCCCGGGAAGATCGCCTCGACGTCGGCGTCGTCGCTCGGGACGAACGAGACGGAGCGGTCGAGGTCGACGAGACCGGCCAGGTCGGGATGCTCGTAACTGACGCCGGTGTCGATGACGGCGACGGTGACGTTCGGCGAACCGAGACGCCCCGCGGCCCACGCCTTCTCCGCGCCGATGGCGCGCAGGTGCCACTGCCACGGGTAGACGGCCGCGTCGGCAGGCGACGAGGACGTGGCGATGAAGATCCGCGGATCGGATTCTTCACCGAGTCCCCCGAGCCGCAGTCGCACACCCGCGTCCGGCAGTACCTCGGACGCACCGCTGTCTTTCGCCAGCGTCGCGGCCTGGACGTCGGTCAGGTCTTCGACGACGGCAAAGCCGGCGCCGTTGTGGGTCGAGACGAGCAGCCCGCCGATGGCGCCGACGGAGGACTCGAACGAAACCGGGATGCTCCCGCCGAAACGGAAGATGTGCCGTTCCCCCGCGAACGCCGCGAGCGGACAAAGTGCAAGCAGAGCGATGAGAGTTCGAACCATGTGTTGACTCCTGAAGCCGAGGATGCGGGATTTTACTCCACGAATGCGCCGTGGAACCGAGCACGTAGGCCGTGGAGCGGCGGGCTTTAGCCCGCCGCCACCCCCGGCGGTCCTTCCGGACGGCAGCGGACCGTGCGAGGCGGCGCTCCGGGAGCGCACTGACGGAGACACGCCGGCTGGGAGCCGGCCCAGCCGGGGCGGCGGTGGGCTGAAGCCCGCCGCTCCACCACTCTACTTCCGCTCCAGCGTCGTGCCGCGGCGGTCGCCGAGCTTCTCCAGCGCCGTGCGGCCGGCGGCGTCGCTCTTGAGGTAGGCGTCCCAGAAGGCGAGCGCGGAGCCGCGGACGATGGCGAAGAGGTCCTGCTGGCGCATGGCGGCGTAATCGGCGCGGGTGATCACGCGCCCGTCGCGCGTCATGACGTTGTCGTTCGGGTTGAACGGATCGCCCGTGTTGGCGCGGGCCATGGCCTGCGCGCGGGTCACGTCGTCGAGGCGTCCCGTGAACGACTGGAAGCGCGCCCCTTCGATGATCACCGCCCACTTGTCCCCTGCCGGCATGCGGGTGAAGATCTCCGGCGGCGGTACCACTGGCGGGGGGGACGAAGACGTGTTCGTCCCGGCCTGCGCGGGCGGCGGTGCGGGCGCGGGCACGATGAACAGCGTCGGCACCTTCACCTCCGGGCCGCCCACCGGCACCATCGCTACGACAGCCTTGACCCGCGGATCGGCGGCGGCCTCCATCGCGGTCTGGCCCCCTTCTTCATGTCCGCCCACGCCGATGTGCGCGCGGTCGATCTTCCCCTGCAGCTCGGGATAGCGCTGCTCGAGCGTGTCGAGGGAGTCGAGGACGAAGCGCACGTCGCGGGCGCGGTCGGCGCGGGCGTCGGGATGCGTCATGCGGACCACGACGTAGTCGTTCGCGGCCCAGTACGAGCTGAGGCCGACGTACTCGCGGTTCGTGAGCACGCCCGCGGGCGAGAGGACGATCAGCGGATGCGGACCGCCGCGCGTCGGGTAGTCGATGCTGAGAGTGATGTCCTTGTTGCGATCGTTGTCGCGCAGCAGGATGTCGGGGATGGCCCCGACGGTGGACGCGCCGACCTCCAGGCCGGAGTAACGCGTGCGCGGCGACGTGTCCGGTGCACGCGGGTCGCGGTTGGTCGACGACGAGCAGGCCAGGGCCAGGGCGGCGATGAACAGAGTCAGAGAACGACGAATCATGCTTCCTCCACGGATCGGGTGACGGCTGGCGCATATTGCGCGATGAGAACGCTTGCAAGAACGAGGACGCCTCCGATGACGACGACCGCGCTGACGCGCTCGCCGAGGAGCAGGGCGGCGGCGGCAAAGGTCACGAGTGGCTCCGCGTAGAGGAGCGCGGCCACGCGCGAGACCTCCAGCCGCTCCAGCGCACCGTACCAGAAGAGGTAGCCGAGCGCGGAACAGGCGATGGCCAGAAAGAGCAACGCGGACCATCCGGTCGCGGTCAGGCGGGGCAATTCGACCCAGCCGCGGCGGACGACGAAGAACGGCGCCAGCATGATGGCCCCGAAGAGCATCGCCCCCGAGGTGGCCCGGCGCGGGCCGAGCCGGTGGATGGTCTTGTGGCCGAGGACGGAATAGATCGCCCAGTTGACGGTGCTGATCAGGATGAGCAGGTCGCCGGTGGTGGAGGGGCGGCCGAGCGCGCGCACGCTGAAGTCGCCCTTGGTGACGACCAGCAGCGCGCCCGCGAAACCGCCCACGAGGCCGACCACTTTCCAGAAGCCGAAACGCTCGCGCAGGACGATTGCGGACAGCACGGCGGACCAGATCGGCGTCACGCCGATCAGCCAACCCGTGTTCGTGGCACTGGTCATCGTAAGCGCGTACGACTGCAGCATCTGATGGATGAACACGCCGACGAATCCCATCAGCGCCAGCGCACCCCACGACTCCCGCGGCGGCAACTCGCGCACGACGAGGAGTAGCACGACCGCGGCGATGGCGAAGCGGCTGAAGATCAGCGTGATCGGCGAGACCTCGGCCAGGGCCGCCTTGGTGGCCACGAAGGAAATCCCCCAGAAGACGACCGCCATCGCGGCGAGCACTCTCGGCGAGAGCATCGGGAGGGAGACTAGCAGATCGGAAAGACCCGACGTTGCGTGCGACACCCTGAGGAGTGCCGGCACAATGCCGGCCCTCCCCCCCGGTGATCGTCGAGCGCTGAGCCTCACCTCACCGCCGGTGGTGAATCACCTGGTCGATCCTGAGCACCCGCCACTCCTTCCCCACTCGCTTCAGGCGCAGTTCCGGGCGCACGAGGGCGGTCTTCATCTCCCCGACGCGGTACGTCAGACGAAGCTCGCCATCCGAGGCCGGCTCGAGGATCCACCCGTCCATGCGCACGACGCCTTGGCAGTCGATCGTGGCCGCGGAGGGGAGCGGCAGCGATTGTTTGGCCAGGTACTGGCGGGCCACGGACTGTATCCGCTGCGCCTCGGCGAGCGTCAGCGTCAGTGCGCCCAGTTTCGCGCTCTGCCGGCAACTCTCGACGCAGCGGCAGCCTTTGCTCTCATCCCAGCCGGTGTTCACCCAGCGCCAGTAGCCGCGGTAGAGCCAGAAGCACGCGCGCTGCTCCGGCTCTTTCCGGAGATCGACCCAGAAGCTCTCGTACGGACGGCCGTCGAGGCGGACGCCGACCACCACTCTACGGTCGATAGGAACTCCCTCGATCGACATCGTCTCGCCGAGGTGCACGAACGTCGTGCTCCCCTTGCCCACACGGAACTCGTACGCCGAATTCGCGGACGGTCCCCACGTCGAGGTGGACATGTTCGGCTGGAGAGGCTCCGCGGCCTGGAAGGCGGCGATGCAGATCGTGCCGGCCAGCAGCGGATTCATCAGGCCGCCAGTATGGCACGCCGCCGGTGATACGCTCCCGAGAGGCCCGCATGTCGACCGTCGGTGACGTGTTGCTGTGTTGCTGGTTCGTGGTCGATGCGATTCATGTCCGCTCTTCGAATTCGTCGCGGACGCGCGGCGCCTCCGGCGCCTGGCGGTCCAGCGACTCGCGGTACCGCACGCACCCACGCAGGAACTGCGGCCATTCCGGAACGGCGGGCAGCGGATCGGTCTTCTCCGGCAACAGTCCCCATAACTGCGGGTGATGCCAGCAAAGCTCCTGTCCCGAGGTGTCGCGGTGCCGGCGAATCCCTTCGCGCAGACGCCGCACTTCCTCCGCGAGCTGCTCGCGCGACATTTCCCGCAGGTCTTCGTCCATGCCCGTCCTCTCTCCGTCACTGCAAGGGGTGATACATCACCTCGCTGTTGCTCACCACCTGAGCAGGTCGCCGGTGGTGGAGGCGCGGCCGAGCGCCCGCACGCTGAAGTCCGCTCTGGTACGACCAGCAGCGCGCCCGGAGACGCGAGGGGAAAGCATCGGGGCTCAACATAGCACGCGCGCTCACGGGGATCGTGGGCCGGGCCTTGTTCCATGAGCTGATATACTGACGGCATCTATTCATTGTTTGCGGGAGGTTCGATGAGGTCTTTGCGTGGCGTTGCAGCAGGCGTTTCACTCCTTGCGGCAGTGTTGTTCTGGTCACCGTCCCTTTCCGCTGCGTGCGGTCAGAGATGTTATGAATCGGTGGACATCGTCGAGTGCCGGGCGACTCAGCGCATCGGCGGAGGGAACGATTGCCGGATCAGGTCATCGTGCACTGTCTTTGCCTACGATTCCGACGGCCCCGGCCCGAACCCGCCCGTCATCGGCGCTGAGTGCACTTATTCGTGCGAGATCGAATGGTGTTCCTGGGTGTAGACATACGGGTGTAGGCCATGACCCGTCCCCGTGTCATACGCGTCCTGCTGACCGCCTCGCTGCTCGTCTCAACACCATTGATGGCGGCGGCGGAAATCGCCGTAACGCTGCGTCTCGCCGGAACGGCCACGCGATGTAGCGTCAGCGGGTTTTCGTGGATCGATCCGAACGCTGCCCCACAACGGATCGCCATCGATCCGGTCACCGTTGACGCGACGCGCCCCGTGACCATCGAGCGCGGTGGCGAGATGCTTCGGGCGGTCTCGACGGATTGCTGGGCCGAGACCGTGCGCGTAGCCGGGACAGACGAAACGGTCGCGATCTCCCTCTGGCCACTCGCCACCGTGCACGGCCAGCTCTTACCGCCGGACGGCGGCGAGATGCCGCGCACCATGGACGCAACGCTCGTCGACGCGACCACGGCCCGAAATGCACCTGCCGCGGATCAGCACTCCTCGGATTGCTCGCTGGAGAAGCTCGTCTGGCAATGTGCCGTTCCGGCCGGCCGCTCGCTGCACTTGAAGATCGCCATCGCTGCGTTCGCGCCCATCTATCTGTGGGATGTCGACACACGCACGTCCCCTTTCGACGCCGGTGCACATCCACTGCTGCCCGGAGCCGCGGTGGTGGGACGCGTGGTCACCCATCGCGGCGCCCCGCTGCAGAATGCGGCGGTCAGCATCAGGCTGAGGACATCCGCGGATCAGGCGCCGGCCGAGCGCCGTCTCACGGCACACGAAACGCGGACCGACAAGAACGGCTTCTTTCAACTGACCGGTATCCCGCCGGGCTCATACCGGCTCACGTCGCGGCGGGAAGGGCTCGGCGACGCCACACGCGAACCAATCGAGCTTCGGAGCGGACAGGATTTCCGCGTCGGTGAAGCCCTCGTTCACGCTCCGCTGGCCGAGCTTCAGGTGGTGATCCATCCTCCGGTTCCGCGGCCGGCGGGGCGATGGCGAATCGCCCTGACGCACGAAGACTCCCGAATGCACGAACGCGTGCAGGCGGCGGAAGGTCCGGCCGGCGTGGAGGGAATGTGGACGCGGCGCTCGCTACAGCCCTCGTCCTACGAGTTGACTGTCTTTGACGGGGAATCCGAAGCGGCTCGCCAGACGGTCGACCTGCGCGCCGGCGGAGTGGAGCGCGTGCTGATCACCGTCAGCGGCATCGAGGTTCGCGGCAAGGTCGTATCCGGAGGTGAGCCCGTTCGCACGATGATTCGGTTCGACCAGAACGGACGGCGCGTCCGCGTCGAGACGGATGAAAGCGGCGCCTTCGTGCTGGCGTTTCCGCTGGCCGGAGAATGGCACCCGTCGCTGTTGACCGGTGAGGACGACGGCGAGGTTCGATTGCCCGCCGTCGAGATCCGGTCGCCGCATCCGGAAGAGCTCGTGCTCGAGCTTCCGGGCGGCCGCGTGTACGGAACCGTGGCCGACGGTGACGGACGTCCGCTCCGCTCCGCCGTGATCCTCCGTCGCGACCGCCGGATCGCCGCGCAAACGAGCAGCGACGATGAAGGGCAGTTCGAGCTGCTCGCCCTGGCCGGGGGGTCGTACACGATCGAGGCGGAGGCGGAGGAAGGATTCGCCGGCCCTGTTCCGCTGTCGATCGAGGAAAAGCAGGCCAGCGAAGTCGAGCTCCGCATCGAGCCCGTCCGCGAAGTGAGCGGTCACGTCGCCGGCGCCGACGGAGCGCCGGCCAGTGGTGCCGTCGTCCGCGTCCTCGATCCCGCGGCCGGAGGATTCTTCGAAAACACGATCGCGGATCCGCGAGGCGCGTTTTCGGCCCGTGTGCGTCCCGGAGCCGAATACGTCGACGTGATCGTCATCTCCGTGCCGTACGCGGTGACAGTGCGACGGTTCGCCATGACCCGAAAACGTTCGACCACTCTGCCCCTCCTGCAACTCGGCGCGGCCGGCGGCACTCTGCGGCTGCTGTTCATCGGCTTTCCGCCATGGCCGACCGTGACCACGCAGGACGGCCGCTCCTACCCGCTGTCCGCGCTACTGGCACCCCGCTTCGGCGGAGGACCCTGGCGCGAACGAGTGAACGGTGCGTTCGAGGTCTTCATCGAGCCCGGCCCGTACGTCATTTGCCTCGGCACCGACTGCCGTCCCGTGCAACTGACCAACCATGCCGTGACGACGGTCGACCTGCGGGTGCCGGCGGACGGAAACGCCCCATGACACCGGCGAAAATCATCGCGTATGTCGTGATCGCCGTGGCTGCCGCTTCGGGAGCCGCACCGCTCGCCGCAAAACCGCCGCGGCCGTGGCTGGGAATGGGAGCGATTGTGCGCGGCGAGTCGGAGGGCGGCCGCTTTCTCTACGTCGCGCACGCCCCACCCGACACGCCCGCGCATCGCAGCGGACTCCGGCCGGGCGATCTGGTCACCGCGATCGACGGCAGGAAAATCGTCTTCCGCGACGATCTCGACATGATGGAGTTCACGTCACGGCTGCGCATCGGATCCACCTTGAAGTTGCGTGTGGTCCGGGCAGGCAAGCAACGCGACCTCCAGCTCCGGGTCGGCACTCTGCCGCCTGCCTATGAACAGCGCTGGGTCGAGAGTCTGCAACGCGCCCGCGACGCACGTTCGCGCGCCGACCGCCCCCGCTGACACCGCTGCCGCAGGACCGAACCGCGTCGGCCCTCTGTTATCTTCGCTGATCGGATGTCCACCACCAAGATCCGCAAATACACCCTCAAGCGCGACAAGCCGCAGAAGCAGTACAAGGTCGCGTACGAGGATCAACTCAATCAGGAGCAGCTCGACGTCGTCATGGCCGGCGAGGGGCCGATGCTGGTCATCGCCGGCGCGGGCAGCGGGAAGACGCGCACCCTCACCTACCGCGTGTCGCGGCTGATCGAGGACGGCGTCGATCCGGCCGACATCCTCATCGTCACGTTCACCAACAAGGCCTCGCGGGAGATGCTCAGCCGCGTCGAGCAGCTCGTCACCACGGACACGCGCCGCATCTGGGGCGGCACGTTCCATTCGATCGGCAACCGCCTGCTGCGCCGCTACGCCGACTCCATCGGCTACCGTTCGAACTTTTCCATCCTGGACTCGGAAGACGCCAAGGAGATGATGGAGTCCGCCGTCTCCTCCCTCGGCATCAAGACGCTGGAGAAGCGTTTCCCGAAGGGCGACGTCCTGCTCGACATCTATTCGTTCCTCATCAACACGCGCACGCCGCTGGAGCTGCATCTCGAGCAGAACTACCCGCACTTCATGATGTACGGCACCGAGATCGTAGACGTGTTCCGCCGCTACAAGGACCGCAAGCGCGACGCGAACGCGATGGACTTCGATGACCTGCTGGTCTTCTGGAAGGTCCTGCTCGACGACCACGAGGAAGTCTCTGCCGCGCTCAAGCGCCGCTTCCGCCACGTACTGGTCGACGAATACCAGGACACGAACAAGCTCCAGGCCGACATCATCGACGCCATGGCCTCGGAGCGCCGGAACGTCATGGTGGTCGGCGACGACGCGCAGTCGATCTACTCGTTCCGCGGGGCGTCGTTCGAGAACATCCTCACCTTCCCCCTGCGCTTTCCGGACGCGTCGATCTACAAGCTGGAGACGAATTACCGCTCCACGCGGCAGATCCTGAGGCTGGCCAACGCGTCGATCGCGGCGAACCGCTTCCAGTTCCGCAAGGAGCTGCAGGCCGTGCGCGGCGACGGTCCCGATCCGGCGGTCGTCGGCGTGGACGACGTGTACGAGCAGGCCTCGTTCATCGCCCAGCGCATCCTCGAGCTGCGCGACGAGGGAGAGAAGCTCAGCGAGATCGCGGTCCTGTACCGCTCGCACTACCAGTCGCTGGAGTTGCAGATGGAGCTCTCGCGGCGATTGATCCCGTACGAGATCCGCTCCGGCGTGCGCTTCTTCGAGCAGGCGCACATCAAGGACGTGGTGGCGTATCTGAAGATCGTCACCAACGCGCGCGACGAGCTGTCGTGGAAGCGGGCCCTGAAGCTCTACCCGAAGATCGGCGAAAAGACGGCCGCGGAGGTTTGGGCGCGGATTTACACCGCCACCAATCCGCTGGACGCGTTCCTGCGCGGCCCGGCCGCGGGCGCGTATCCGCCGGGGCGCGGCGTGGCGCCGTCGCTGGACAGCTTCCGCGACGTGCTGCGGCTGATCTCCGTCGACGCCATGAAGCGCAATCCGTCGGAGACGATCCGCCTGATCGTCGAGCGCGGCTACGGCGACTACGCGCGGTCGAAGTTCGCAAACGCGCAGGCGCGCCTCGACGACCTCGAGCAGCTCTCGCAGTACGCGCTGCGCTACGACGACGTGGAGCGCTTCCTCGACGAGGTGGCGCTGGCGAACCCGATCGCCGGCGAGGACGTGGCGGTCGTGGGCCCCGAGGACGAGAAGATCGTGCTGTCGTCGGTGCACCAGGCCAAGGGGCTGGAGTGGCGGATCGTGTTCGTGATCTGGCTGGCGGACGGACGCTTCCCCTCGCAGCGCGCACTGCGCGTCCCCGGCGGCATCGTCCGCATCCCGCCCAACCGTCTTCACGAGGCGCTGCCGCTGCTGGAAGGCGCGACGCAGGACGCGCCGGTCATCGACGCGGAGGGAACGCGCGAGCTGGTCATCCCCGGCGAGGAGGAAGAGCGGCGCCTCTTCTACGTGGCCGTCACCCGTGCCCAGCAGGAGCTCTACCTCGTCTTCCCGGTCATGGCCCGCGACCGCGCCGGCATGGACATCCTCATGGAGCCGTCGCGCTTCGTCCGCGAGCTACCCGGCGACTCGTACGAGAAGTGGGTGATCGGGAGCGAGTGAGCCGTACGAAACGATGGGCGGGGCCGCGTGCCCCGTCCAGTACCTCGACTGACCGTCATGACGGGGTTCAACGTTCCGCGGAGCATTGATGGAGTGCGGCGACCTTAGCCGCCGCTTTGGTGCCAAAGCGGCGGCGAAGGCCGCCGCACTCCATAACGCATCGCGGGACGCCGAGTGCTCAGCCGCTCGCGACGCGTCCGCATTCCGGACGCTACGCGCCGCGTGTGGGATGCGTTTCTTCGTCATATGCGTCTCTCTCGGGTTCGAAATCGAACGGCCACGCTGTTGTAGTCGTCTGCCTTTGGATGTGCAATCGTCGGGAGTGGTTCCGTGGGCGTCCCACGACGGAAACGATGGCGCTCGCCGACGCCCCGATACCCGCCATCGACGACCGCGAGACCGCCGGGGCACGGCTGCAGAGCCGTCGGGTGACGACTTTGTAGCCGTCACCCGACGGCTACGAAATCGTCGGCGACGACTCCGGCGAACACGCGGGCTTCACGAGCGGTGCGCGCATCATCACCCGGCGTAGTCCCCTCAGGGGCGTAGACCTCGAGGGCGAGTGCGTCGATGCCGGCGGTGCGCCCTTGTTGTCGCGCGTGGCGCGATCGGTGCGGACGAAGGCGAGCGCCTGCGCCCGCGGTGCGGCTTCGATGCGCGCGTACACGTTCGGGAGCTCCGCCAACTCTCGCGGACGGTGCAACGTCCCACTCGTGGACACCGCGATCCACGCCCCACACCGCGCGTCGCCGCAAACCCAAACTGTTACCGTCCTGACAAGACTCCGTCCCTCCTCCGCCGTACTTTGGATCCCATGCTCCCTTACGGCTTCATCGTCTGGCTGCTGGCGCGGCTGATGCTGCGTGAGGTGCCGGAGCCGGAGGCGGTGCCGCCGGCGGAGACGAGGGTCGAGTTCGCGCACGATGTGCAGCCGATCCTGAAGCGGCGGTGCGATCCGTGTCACTTCCCGGGCGGGGTGATGCACGCCAAGCTGCCGTTCGACAAGCCGGAGACGATCCATCAGCTCGGCACGAAGCTCTTCACGCGCATCAAGAAAGAGGACGAGCAGGCCGTGATTCGCGCATTTCTGGCCGGCCGCTGAGACTCCGCGCGGAGACTCCTCATACAATGCGCCCGATGCGCAGAATCGCGTGGCTGCTCCTTGCCGCCGGGTCCCTCCTCGCCGCCTGCTCGAAGCGCGAGACCGTGCAGCCGCCGCCGGCCACGGCCACGGTCACGCAGACCGCCGATCCCGGACCGCGCATCGGCGGGCAGCTCAACCGCCGCCTCGAGGCCGACATCAACACGCTGAACTACGTCCTCCAGACCACCGAGGACGAGCGGCAGGTGCTGCAGTACGTCTACGACCCGCTCATCGACTTCAACGCCGAGCTCGAGCCGATCGCCGGCACGGCGGCGCGCTGGGAGGTCCTCGACGGCGGGAAGACGTACGTCCTTCACCTCGATCCGCGCGCGGTGTTCAGCGACGGGAAGCCGGTCACCGCGGTGGACGTCATCTTCACGCTGGAGAAGATCCTGGACGAGGAGTCGGTGCAGTTCGGCGCATGGTTCGCGGGACTCGACCGCGAGCAGACCAAAGCCGTCGACGACCGCACGGTGCGGGTGGTCTTCAAGGAGCCGCGCGTCTCGCAGCTCATGGCCTTCAACATCGGCGTGCTGCCGCAGCATGTGTACGGCAAGGGGAAGTTCAAGACCATCACGGCGGTGGTCGGCAACGGTCCGTACGTGGTGCAGCGGCGCGAGCGCGGCAAGAGCGTGCTGCTCGCGCGCAATGAAAAATACTGGCGCGACAAGCCGCCCATCGACACGGTGCTCTTCCGGGTCATCGCCGACGACACGCAGGCGCTCAACGCCCTCAAGCGCGGCGAGCTGCACGTGGTGCGGCTCAACAACGACGTCTGGGCGCGCGAGAAGGACGATCCGAAGATCGCGCAGCGCATCACCTTCTACGACTCCTATCAGTTCATGTACAACTGCGTGCCCTGGAACCTGCGCGATCCGCTGTTCGCCGAGGCCCAGGTCCGCCGCGCGCTGGCCATGGCCTTCGACCGCGACTCGGTGATTACGCGTCTGTACCACGGCAACGCCCGCGCGACGTCCGGCCCCTTCACGCCCGACATCTGGGCCTACAACCCGAACGTGAATCCGATCGAGTTCAACCTCGAGGGCGCGGCCGCCCTCCTCGGCTCGGCCGGCTGGCGCGACACCGATCAGGACGGCATTCTCGACCGCGACGGCAAGAAGTTCGCCTTCACGATGCTCATCGCCGCCGGCAGTTCGACCTCGATCGCCCAGTCGCAGATCTACCAGGACGCGCTGAAGAAGATCGGCATCGACATGACCATCAGCAACGTCGACGGCGCGGCCTTCTTCGACCGCATCGTCAAGGGTGAGTTTCAGGCCGCGCTGATGGCATGGACGAACGATCCCGATCCCGATCTCTTCTCGCTCTTCCACTCCAGCCAGGCGCCGCCGGCGGGGCTGAACATCAACCATTACAAGAACGCCGAGGTCGACCAACTGCTCGAGCGCGGACGGAAGGAGTTCGACCGCGCCCGGCGCACCGCGATCTATCACCAGATGCACGAGATCATCGCCGCCGACCAGCCGTACCTCTTCATGGTGCAGGTCGGCCTGAAGTGGGCGGTCGACAAGCGCGTGCAGAACGTCCGCACGGCCAAGGGCGTCGGGCTGTTTCTCTGGAACCCGGGGCCGTTCGGCTGGTGGATGACGGAGCCCTGATGGAGTCACGATGCGACTGCTGCTGATTTCCAGTTCCAACGTCCACGGCTACGGCTACCTCGATCACGCCGAGGCGGAGATCCGCAGCGTGCTCGAGGGACGGCGCAGCGTGGCCTTCGTCCCCTTCGCGCTGCAGAACCACGACGCCTACACGGAGAAGGTCCGCGAGCGCCTCGGCCTTATGGACTTCGCCGTCACGCAGGTGCGCACGGCCGCGGACGTCGCCGGCGCCGAGGCCATCTTCATCGGCGGCGGCAACACGTTCCGGCTCCTGAAGCACCTCTACGACGGCGGTTTCGTCGACGTCATCCGCGACCGCGTGCGGAACGGCGGCGCGCCGTACATCGGCTCGAGCGCCGGGACGAACGTGGCCACGCTGTCCATCCGGACCACGAACGACATGCCGATCGTCTATCCGCCGACCTTCGACGCTCTCGGCTTCGTGAGCTTTCAGATCAACCCGCACTATCTCGACCCCGACCCGAACAGCACGCACAAGGGGGAAACGCGCGCGGACCGCATCCGCGAGTTCCACGAGGAGAACGACACGCCGGTGGTCGGCCTGCGCGAAGGGTCGATGCTGCGCGTCGAGAATGGTGTGGCGACGCTCATCGGCGAGAAGACGGCGCGCATCTTCCACCGCGGCCAGGAACCGTTCGAGCTGCCGGCGGGGTCGCCGGTCGAGGTGTGACCGTCACAACCGAACGCGTTTCGTCTCCGTGGGTGTCCCCTTCACTACGCGGAAGTCGATGATGCCGAGGGCGGCGCCGCTCTCCGACTCGGCGATCACGCGCCAGCGGCCCGGCTCCACGTTCTGCTTGTACGTCAGGCCGCGGTAGCCGCCGGAGCGGCCGCCGGAGATGGTGAAGGGGACGACGCTGGTCACGGTCCACTTTCCACGCCGTTCGTCATAGAGCAGCCAGCGGTGGCGGATCGTCGTGCGGATGCCGTTCGGGATGAACACGGACGTGAAGCAGTACACGCGCTCCCCCGCCGCACGGTGGAAGAGCGGCGACGACGATCGCCAGAAGCGGAATCCCGGCGATTCCACGATCGCCGCGGCGTCCACGGACGCACCCGGTCGTAGGTGTGGCGGACTCTCTCCCGGACGGGCACGCTGGCGAAGGATAGCGGATGAATATCGCGCCCGCTTCTTGCGTTCTTTTCGGCGCGCATGCTGCCGCCGCACACCGACTACGAGGAAACCGCCGTAGCCGAGAGCCAGGAGAAAGTCGAAGAGCCGCCGCTTTTCAAAGTGCTCCTGCATAACGACGACTTCACGACCATGGAGTTCGTGGTCTGGGTCCTCGAATCCGTGTTCAACATGGCCGAGGAGCAGGCCGTCCAGGTCATGCTCAACGTCCATCTGCGCGGCACCGGCGTGGCCGGCATTTATACCTACGAGATCGCGGAGATGAAGGTCGAGAAGACCACCGCCCTCGCCCGGGAGCACGAATACCCGTTACTCGCTACTATGGAAGAGGTATGAGGGAAACAGGGATGAGGGATGAGGGATGAGGTATGAGTGGGCGGCGGGCTCTCTCATACCTCATACCTCGTACCTGACAGGCCCTCATGCCTCGTACCTGAGAAATCATGATCGCCAAGACCCTGCAAGCTACGTTTGAATTCGCGGTGAACGAGGCCAATCGCCGCCGCAACGAGTACGTCACCCTCGAGCACCTGCTGTTCGCGCTGCTGCATGACCGCGAGGTCGTGGACATCATTCGCGCGTGCGGCGGCGACGTCGAGGAGCTGAAGACGGAGCTCGACGACTTCATCGCCAAGACCTACGAGCAGCTCGACGACACCGACCTGCAGCCGACGCTCACGACCATGCTGCAGCGCGTCATCCAGTACGCGCAGTTGCACGCGCAGAGCTCGGGGCGCAAGGAAGTGGACACGGCGCAGATGCTGGCCGCCATCTTCCAGGCCGAGAAGTCGCACGCCGTCTTCCTCCTGCGCGCGCAGAACATCACCAAGCTGGACGTGCTCACCTACATCTCGCACGGCATTCCCAAAGACGGCGTCGACGTCACGCCCGCGGGCATCGCCACGGAAGAGGAAGGCGCCGCGCCGTCGCGCGATCCGCTGAAGAGCTTCGCCGTGAACCTGCTCGAGCGGGCAAAGAAGGGCGAGATCGACCCCGTCATCGGCCGGGCCGCGGAGCTGGAGCGCACCGTCCAGATCCTCTGCCGGCGCCGCAAGAACAATCCCCTGTACGTCGGCGAGCCGGGGGTCGGCAAGACCGCGCTGGCCGAGGGGCTGGCGCTGAAGATCAGCGAAGGCGACGTGCCGGCCGTCCTCAAGGACGTCGAAGTGTGGTCGCTGGACATGGGCTCGGTGCTGGCCGGGACGAAGTACCGCGGCGAGTTCGAGCAGCGCCTCAAGGCCGTCATCGCCGCGCTCGTGGAGAAGAAGGACGCCATCCTGTTCATCGACGAGATCCACACGATCGTCGGCGCCGGCGCGGTCAGTGGGGGCACGATGGACGCCTCGAACATGCTCAAGCCGGCCATCGCCTCGGGCAAGCTGCGCGTGATCGGCTCGACGACCTACGGCGAGTACAAGCAGTCCTTCGAGCGCGACCGCGCACTGGCGCGGCGCTTCCAGAAGATCGAGATCGGCGAGCCAACCGTCGAGGAGACAATCGAGATCCTCACGGGCCTCAAGAAGTATTACGAGGAGCATCACGGCGTGACGTACACCGACGAGGCCATCCGCCTCGCCGCCGAGCTGTCCGCGAAGTACATCCACGACCGCCATCTGCCCGACAAGGCCATCGACGTGCTGGACGAGGCGGGGGCGCGGGCGCGGATGCTACGAGTCGACGAGTCGTCCAGTCGTCCAGTCGACCAGGAGAAGCATCTCGACGATTCGACGACTCGGAGACTCGGCGACTCCATCGGTGTCCATGAGATCGAGACCGTGGTCTCCAAGATCGCCAAGATCCCGCCGCGCACGATCGCGGTCTCGGAAAAGGACCGCCTGCAGGTGCTCGAAGCCGACCTGCGCCGCGTCATCTACGGTCAGGATCACGCCATCCAGCAGATCGTCGGCGCCATCAAGCTCTCCCGCTCCGGCCTCGGACACCCGGACAAGCCGATCGGCTCGTTCCTCTTCTCCGGCCCGACCGGCGTCGGCAAGACGGAGCTGGCCAAGCAGCTCGCCCAGTCCCTCGGCGTGGAGTTCATCCGCTTCGACATGAGCGAGTACATGGAGCCGCACACCGTGTCGCGCCTCATCGGCGCGCCCCCGGGCTACGTCGGCTTCGACCAGGGCGGCCTGCTCACCGACGCGATCCAGAAGACGCCGTACGCGGTGCTGGTGCTCGACGAGATCGAGAAGGCGCACCCGAACCTCTTCTCGATCCTGCTGCAGGTGATGGATCACGCCACGCTCACGGACAACAACGGCAAGAAGGCCGACTTCCGCAACGTGATCCTGATCATGACCACGAACGCAGGCGGCCGGGAGATGACGGACATCGCGCCGGGCTTCTTCCAGACCGGCGCCAGCGGCCAGGGACGCGGGGTCATCGAACGCACGTTCGCGCCCGAGTTCCGCAACCGCCTCGACGCCTGGATCGCCTTCCACCCGCTGTCGTTCGAGATCACGCAGATGGTCGTCGACAAGTTCATCGCCGAGCTGCAGACGCAGCTCGTGGCGAAGAAGGTCACGCTGGAGCTCCGCGACGCAGGCCGCGCCTGGCTGGCCAAGCACGGCTACGACAAGGCCTTCGGCGCCCGCCCGATGGCGCGCCTGATCTCTCAGAAGATCAAGGAGCCGCTGGTCGACGCGATCCTGTTCGGCAAGCTGGCGGACGGCGGGACGGTGGTCGTGGATGCCGAGGGCGATGAGCTGACATTGCGTTACTAGTTGCTCGTCCGGGGTGCCGCATCGCCCACCGGACGAGCAACGAACAACGGTCAACGCCTCTATGTCCACCTTCCCCGACCCCCGCTACGCGCCCAGCGACGTCGTCGCGATGGGGGAAGACCTGCGCGTGGAGGTGTTGCGCGAGGCTTACCGCAAGGGGATCTTTCCCTGGCCGCATGACGGGCTGCCGCTGCCGTGGTTCTCGCCGCGGCGGCGGACGGTGCTCTTCTTCGACCAGCTGCACGTCGGCCGCTCACTGCGCAAGGCGCAGAACCGCGCGCCGTACACGTTCACCATCGACCGCGATTTCCCCTCTGTGATCGCCGCCTGCGCGGAAGCGGAGCGTCCGGAGCAGGACGGGACGTGGATCGCGCCGAACATCCTCGACGCCTACACGCGCTTCAACGCCGCCGGGGACGTGCACAGCGTCGAGGCGTGGGAAGGCGACACGCTCGCCGGCGGCCTGTACGGCGTCGACGCCGGCGGCGTCTTCACCGGCGAATCGATGTTCCACCTCCGCCCCGATGCCTCCAAACTTGCCCTCCTCTTCCTCATCGACCACCTCCGCACCCGCGGCGCGACCTTCCTCGACTGCCAGGTGATGACCCCGCACATGAAGAGCCTCGGCGCGAGAGAGATCTCGCGGGGAAAGTTCCTGGATCTGCTCGCGGACGCGCAGGCGAAGGGACTGACTCTGTTCTGAACAGACCGCGTTGAAACGACCAACGGTCCTGTCATCCAAACACCCCCCACGGTCATCCTGAGCCGCAGGAATTGTCCGCGGCACCTAAAGCATGATGGCGAAGGACCTTACAATGGGCAGCCTTCGGGAAGCTTGGTCCGAGGGAAAGTCCTTCGCCGCCACGCTTCCGGCGCTGTGGGTTCGTTCCTGCGGCTGCTACGAAAACAAAAAGGACGGGGACGGGTGTGGGGACAGACAGATACTG